>Ga0307374_10007591_pt1 | contig 16444 bp, 12 predicted proteins | sample OX3MG_FD_202532 | JGI IMG/M metagenome (GOLD analysis project Ga0307374, IMG submission 202532) | Soil microbial communities from Risofladan, Vaasa, Finland - OX-3 | ecosystem: Environmental > Terrestrial > Soil > Coastal area > Acid sulfate soil | place: Finland: Risofladan, Vaasa | collected... | reverse complement strand
CCTGCCAAACCCGCCAAGCATTAAACCGACCGACGAGGGGGAGAATTCCCCCTCGTGCTCCCCCTGATCAGAATCCCTCAGGTGGGTCAGTTTTCAATCGGCGACCTTCAGCTCAGGTGGGTCAATTTTCAACCGGCGTTGACATCGCCGCAACAGTTACCAGGTCAGGGCTGCTCAGTGCGGGCAACTCGGCGAGTCGGTAGAGGCCACGACTAAGCTCTTCGACGACGCCCGCGTCGCGCATGTCGTACAGAGTGCGGGGATGGATTCCAGCACGCAGCGCGGCACCGGTCCGGAGCAGGCCACCACTTCGGCTGAAGGCTCTCTTTTCCTTCTCGAAGGACATGGATAATCTTACCAGCATTATTCAATATATGCTGGTATTTTGCTCCGATCAAGTATTCCACTCGCTCGCCATATCAGATTTGACATAGCCTCTTGGTACCCTCGGCGTAGCGTCCAACGCGCCAGTTGGATCAGTTCGAATATGGACAAGCGGAAAGAAAACAAATTGGAATCGGCCGGATGGAAAATCGGAAACGCCGCTAAGTTTTTGGGCTTAAAGGATGAAGAGGCTGCCATCATCGAGGTGAAAATTGGGCTGGGACACGCAATAAAGAAACAGAGGGGGCGGCGCGGGATGACCCAGCAACAACTTGGGTGACTTCCCGGCTCCGGCCAGTCTAGGGTCGCGAAGATGGAGGCGGCAGATTCCTCGGTCAGCATCGATCTGATGGTTCGATCTCTTCTCAGGATGGGAGCTACCAGGAATGATGTAGCGTCACATTTTGCTGAGCGGACGTGAAGGCGTGCCGCTTGAATGATCAATCGAAGAGCATCCGTTGGCCGACTCCCTATGTGGTGCGCTCCATTACTGGCGAGGGCGCGGGTGCTGATACCGTTAGGAGCGCCCGGATGTTCGCCGCGAGCGCCGCTTTCGCTCGGCGAACGCGGCACCCGCAACCGACCGGACTTTTCGCGAATGCGATTTCTTCAGGAGTCGTCCCGCCTCGCTCGCGACGCGACTGCTTGTTCCTCTTCGCTTGCGCATTTTCTGCCTCCTATTCGGCGCGGCTCCATCCGTGCGTCTTGCGCCGAAATTTTCAAAAGAAAACGCCTGTGCTTTGATGGCGATCAACAGGCGAAATCGCTAGGATATGCGCACGGGATTTGGGCGAGTTATTCTGCTCGTGAGGGAATCACTCGAAACGGTCAATTCGAGGGATAATCAGGTGAAGCGCGCGAGAATCGAAATACCTGCGGACAGGATCCGCGGCTTTTGCCGGCGGCATCACATCCGCAGGCTCGCGCTCTTCGGCTCGGTCCTTCGCGACGATTTTCGGCCAGACAGCGACGTGGACGTGATCGTCGAGTTCGAACCCGGTCACGTGCCGGGCCTCGATTTCTTCGCGATGCAGGAAGAGTTGTCGAAGATCTTCGGTCGCAGGGTTGATCTTAACACTGCGGGCTTTCTGAGCACTTACTTCCGCGACCGCGCGCTCGCCGACGCCGAGGTTCAGTATGTCGCGCCATGAGAGCTTGGTGCGACTTCGGCACATGCTCGATCATGCGCGAGAAGCAGTCGCCATGGCAGCCGGCAAGACGCGCGACGATCTGGATAGCGATCGCAAGCTGAACCTCGCCCTTGTTCGCCTGCTGGAAATCGTCGGTGAAGCCGCAAGCAGAACGCCGGACGACGAACGCACTCAGCATCCGCAGATACCTTGGGCTCAGATCGTCGGGCTACGCAATCGGCTGATCCACGGCTATGATTCAGTCGATTTCGATATTCTTTGGCAGATCGTGAATCATGATCTGCCGCCTCTTATAGCGGCGCTCGACAAAATCGTCATGTCTGATGATGGACCGTGATCGTTGCGGCAAGGTGGGGGAATGGAAGCCGCGACGAAGGCAGATTATCGGTCCGCGTTGGGTCAGAGCCTCACGCCGTATCACGCGAAGTATTTCGCATACGAGCTGACCAAGCGCTGCGCATCCGACAGCGCGGAGAACCTCGCCGCCGCTCTCGTCGATGCTCAGGTTGATCTGAACCCGCACCAGATCGAGGCTGCCCTCTTCGCCTTCAGCTCCCCTCTATCACAAGGAGGAATCCTGGCGGACGAAGTTGGTTTGGGAAAGACCATCGAGGCGGGCCTTGTCATTTCTCAGAGATGGGCGGAGCGGCGGCGCCGGGTTCTGGTCATCACGCCGGCGAATCTCCGTAAACAGTGGCATCAGGAGCTGCAGGAAAAGTTTTTTCTGCCGTGTCGAATCCTCGAGACGAAGCCGTACAACGACGCGAGCAAGAAAGGAAATCCGCGGCCATTCGAATGCGACGACATCGTCATATGCTCGTACCAACTCGGCATTCCAGGATGTGCACGCTGGAAGGGTTTCAAAAATGATGTTAGCCAAAGTGAATCGACGCGCGTTCAGTGATTGACGAGATCGTCTGATGCCCATCAAAAAATCCGAACTCTACGGCTCGCTGTGGAAAAGTTGCGACGAATTGCGGGGCGGCATGGATGCCTCGCAATACAAGGATTACGTTCTCGTTCTGTTGTTCGTTAAGTACGTCACCGACAAAGCTGCGAGCGATTCGAAGGCGCTCATCGACGTGCCGCCCGGCGGTAGCTTCACCGACATGGTCGCGCTCAAGGGCGACAAGGAGATCGGCGACAAGATCAACAAGATTATCTCCAAGCTCGCCGAGGCCAACGACCTCAAAGGCGTGATCGACGTCGCGGACTTCAACGACCCGAACAAGCTGGGCGGCGGCAAGGATATGGTCGATCGCCTCTCCAACCTCGTCTCGATTTTCGATAACCCCGCGCTCGACTTCCGGAGCAACCGGGCCGAACACGACGACCTATTAGGCGATGCTTACGAATACCTGATGCGTCACTTCGCCACCGAGTCGGGGAAGAGCAAGGGCCAATTCTACACGCCGGCGGAAGTCTCGCGGATCATGGCGAAGGTGATCGGTGTCGGTGCCGCGAAAAGCTCCGAACAGACGATTTACGACCCCACCTGCGGCTCCGGCTCTCTGCTCTTGAAGGCGCACGATGAAGCGCCTTTCGATCTCGCCATCTACGGCCAGGAAAACGACAACGCCACTTATGCATTGGCACGGATGAATATGTTCCTACACAGCTGCGAGACGCACGTGATCTGTAGGGGTAACACCCTCGCCAGTCCGCAGCTGAAGGAGGCAGGTGGCGGCCTCAAGAGATTCGACTTCGCCGTCGCCAATGTTCCCTTCTCCACCAAGGCCTGGCGCAATGGCTTCGATCCGGAACACGACGAGTTCAAGCGCTTCGAGTACGGAACCCCGCCGGCCAAGAACGGCGATTACGCCTTCCTTCTGCATGTCCTCGCCTCGCTGAAGAGCGCGGGGAAGGGCGCAATCATCCTGCCTCACGGCGTGCTGTTTCGCGGAAACGCGGAGGGCGAAATCCGCAAAGAAATCGTCCGCCGTGGCTACATCAAGGGCATCATCGGGCTTCCCGGCAACCTTTTCTACGGAACGGGCATTCCCGCCTGCATCATAGTGCTCGACAAGGAAAACGCCGCCGCGCGAACGGGCATCTTCATGATCGATGCCTCCAAAGGCTTCATCAAGGACGGCAACAAGAACCGGCTCCGCGCCCAGGACATCCACAAGATCGTCGATGTTTTCACTCGGCAGCTCGAGATCCCCCGCTATTCACGGATGGTGCCGCTGGCCGAGATTACCGATCCGAAGAACGATTTCAACCTCAACCTCCCGCGCTACATCGACAGCACCGAGCCGGAGGACTTGCAGGACATCAATGGGCACCTCCGGGGCGGCATCCCGAACCGCGATATCGACGCGCTCGAGCGCTACTGGCAGGTATTTCCCTCGGTACGCGACGCGCTCTTCGTTCCCGCCGACCGCCCCGGCTACACCCGGCTCAAAGTCGCGATCGCGGACCTCAAGCCCACAATCTTCGGCCATTCGGAGTTCACCGCCTTCAACAAATCGGTCACGGCGCTCTTTCAGAAATGGAGCAAGACGAACGTCTCGCGTTTGGTAGGCATCGCTGTCGGCGACAAGCCCAAGGCTTTGATTGCGACGCTGTCCGAGGGATTATTGGGGACCTTCGAGAAGGTCCCGCTCATCGAGGCCTACGACGTGTACCAGCACCTGATGGACTATTGGGCCGAGACCATGCAGGACGACGCTTACATGATCGTGAGCGACGGCTGGCGAGAAGCGGCCAATCCGCGGCAGATAATCGAGGACAAGGATAACAAGAACAAGGAGAAAGCTGACTTCACGGTCGGTAAGCTGAAATACAGGGCCGAGCTGGTGCCTACCGCATTGATTATTTCAAGTTACTTTTCCGCCGAGCGAGCGGCTGTCGAAAAGCTAGAAGCCGAAGTCGCTTCGATAGAGCAGAAGTTGGAGGAACTCAGAGACGAACACGGTGGTGAAGAGGGACTGCTGGCCGAGGTGATTGATGACGGGAAGATTTCCAAGGCCGCAGTGACAGCCCGGTTGAACGCGATCAAGAACGACTCAGACGTCGACGACGAACGCAATGCGCTGCAGGATTACTTGGCCCTCATGGAAAAGGATTCCGAGGGAATCAAGAGCCTGAAAGATGCGAACGCGGCGCTCGATGCCAAGGTCGGCGCGAAATACGGCAAGCTCACCGAAGCCGAGATCAAGACCCTCGTCGTGCACGACAAATGGGTGGCAACCCTCGCGGCCGCCGTGCAGTCCGAGTTGGATCGCGTTTCCCAAGCGCTCACGGGCCGAATCAGCCAACTGGCCGAGCGTTACGGCACGCCTCTACCCGAACTGATCGCAGAAGTCGCGCATCTCACCGCTCGCGTGGACGACCATCTAAGAAAAATGAACGCGGCGTGGACGTGAATGCCGGTTATGACGTGAATGCCGCTTATAAAGAGAGTGAAGTCGGAATGATTCCAGAGGACTGGCAGAGCACAACGGTTGCCGAGATAGCCTCTTCTACCCGAAACGCAATCGTTGGCGGGCCGTTCGGATCGGACCTTGTCTCGCGCGACTACGTGGATCGGGGAGTCCCTGTCATTCGTGGACAGAACATGGGCGGACTGTGGGTTTCAGGCAATTTTGTATTCGTAAGTCCGGGGAAGGCTGACTCGCTGCAAGCAAATCTCGCACGTCCTGGCGACATCGTGTTCACGCAACGTGGGACTTTAGGGCAAGTTAGTCTCGTTCCAGATGGACCCTATGACCGCTACTTAATTTCGCAGAGTCAAATGAAGTTAACAGCAAACCGCGAGGTCGCTGATCCACGTTTCCTCTATTACGTTTTCCTCAGCTCAAGACAGCAGGAAATCATTCGACAAAACACAATCCAGACGAGCCTTCCGCACATTAATCTCGGTATCCTCCGCAAGATTCCCGTTCAACTTGCGCCGCTTCCCGAACAACGCGCAATTGCAGATGAGCTGGGCGACGTTGACGCCCTGATCCGCGCGCTGGACCGGCTCATCGCAAAGAAGCACGATCTCAAGCAGGCCGCGATGCAGCAGCTCCTCACGGGGAAGACGCGCCTGCCAGGTTTTCGTGGGAAGTGGAAGCGATACCGTTTTAGTGAGCTATTTCAGTTCCTTAATACGGCCAACCATCCCCGCGCAGACCTCTCGCTGTTCGGAGATGTCGGCTACATACATTACGGTGACGTCCATACGACGGCCTCTCCATTCCTTGATTGCACAGCCGCAGATTTGCCGTTGATTAAATGTGCGAAGGTTCTGACTATCCCTCCAATTCAGGACGGCGACGTGATCATGGTGGATGCGTCTGAAGACTATGAAGGTATGGGGAAGTCCGTGGAAGTTCGCCATGTTTCTGGCCGCAGGATCGTCGCGGGTCTTCACACGCTTCTTCTCCGTGGCAATAAAGAGCTACTGGCCGACGGCTTCAAAGGTTATTTGCAATTCATTCCTTCCGTGAAAGCATCACTGGTCAGGCTCGCGACCGGGATTTCCGTCTACGGTGTTTCAAAGAGAAACGTTAAGAGCGTCGAGGTCATGTTGCCTTCGATTGATGAACAATCCGCCATCGCCAGCGTCCTCTCCGACATGGACGCTGAGATCGCCGCGCTAGAGCAGCGACGCGACAAGACCCGCGATCTCAAGCAGGGCATGATGCAGGAACTGCTCACAGGAAGGACCAGGTTGATATGAGCGTCGTCGGGCAGATCGAAAAGAAGACCCAGCAGCGCGTCGTCAAACTGTTCCGCGACGCCTTGGGCTACGACTACCTCGGCGACTGGTCCGACCGGGAAGGCAACTCCAACCTCGAAGAGACATATCTGCGCGCTTTTCTTGAAAAGAACGGCTACAACGAGACGCTGATCGGCCGCGCGCTTTATGTCCTCGTCAAGGCAGCGGGCGATACGAGCCGGAGTCTCTACGATCGGAACAAGGACGCGTACGAACTGCTCCGCTATGGCGTGAAGGTCAAGGCGGACGTGGGCGAGAACACCGAAACGGTCTGGCTCATCGACTGGAAAAACCCCGAGAACAACCACTTTGCGATCGCCGAGGAAGTCACTGTCCCCGCAGCCGAGGCGAACGCCCACGGCAAACGCCCCGACGTAGTGCTCTATGTGAACGGCATCGCGCTTGGGGTTCTGGAACTCAAGCGCTCCACCGTTTCGGTGGCCGAGGGTATTCGCCAAAACCTCAACAACCAGAAAAAAGATTTCATCGAGCACTTTTTCTCGACCATGCACCTCGTAATGGCGGGCAACGACACCGAGGGCCTGCGCTACGGAACGATCCAGACTCCGGAGAAGTATTACCTGACCTGGAAGGAGGACAGCCAGGTCGAGAACCAGCTCGATCGCGCGCTGATTCAGCTATGCGGGAAAACCCGCTTTCTGGAACTGCTTCACGACTTCACGGTCTTTGATGCCGGAACCAAAAAGCTCTGCCGGCACAATCAGTATTTTGGCGTTCGCGCCGCCGAGGACCATTTGCGCCGCCGCGAGGGCGGCATCATCTGGCACACTCAAGGGTCGGGAAAAAGCCTGACGATGGTCTGGCTGGCCAAGTGGATTCGGGAGAACGTCAAGGACGCTCGCGTCCTGATCATCACCGATCGCACCGAACTCGACGAGCAAATCGAAAGCGTTTTTAAAGGCGTCAATGAGGAGATCTATCGCACCAAGAGCGGCGCCGACTTGGTTGCCAAGCTCGACGCAACATACCCCTGGCTCATCTGTTCGCTGATCCACAAGTTCCTCGGCAAGGAAGAGAATGAAGTCGAGGGCTTCATCAAAGAGCTTCGCCGTGCGCTGCCAGCGGGCTTCAAGCCGAAGGGTGACATCTTCGTCTTCGTCGATGAGTGCCACCGGACCCAGTCCGGCGAGCTACACGACGCCATGAAGGCAATCCTGCCCGACACGATGTTCATCGGCTTCACGGGCACGCCCCTTCTTAAGACCGACAAGCGAAAGACTATCGAGGTCTTCGGTCCCTACATTCACACCTACAAGTTCGACGAAGCGGTGAAGGACGGAGTTGTAGTCGATCTGCGATATGAGGCGCGTGACATCGAGCAGAAGCTCACGTCGCCCGAGAAAATCGATCAGTGGTTCGAGGCGAAGACCAAGGGCCTAACCAATCTGGCCAAGGCGCAGCTCAAGCAGCGCTGGGGCACGATGCAGAAGGTGCTCAGCTCGCAGGACCGGCTGGGGAAAATCGTAGCCGACATCCTGATGGACATGGAAACCCGCGACCGGCTCAAAAGCGGCCACGGCAACGCCATCCTCGTCTCGGGCAGTATCTACCAGGCGTGCAAGCTTTATGAGCTGTTCGAAGAGACCGCCTTGGCCGGTAAGTGCGCCATTGTGACCTCATATAAACCGGGGGTGGCCGATATCAAGGGAGAAGAAACCGGAGAGGGGCCAACCGAGAAGCTGCGGAAGTACGAAATCTACCAGAAGATGCTGGCCGACTGGTTCAACCAAGCCCCCGAGAAGGCCATTAACCGCGTCGAGGAATTCGAAAAAGCGGTCAAGAAGAAATTCGTCCAAGAGCCCGGTCAGATGAAACTGCTAATCGTGGTGGACAAATTGCTCACCGGATTTGACGCGCCTCCCGCTACCTTCCTCTACATCGACAAGCAGATGCGCGACCACGGGTTGTTTCAAGCGATCTGCCGCGTGAACAGTCTCGACGGCGACGACAAGGAATATGGCTACATCATCGACTACAAGGACCTTTTCAAGAGTCTGGAGGGCGCGGTTCAGGATTACACCTCCGGCGCGCTCGACGGCTACGAGAAACAAGACGTCGCCGGATTGCTGAAAGACCGTCTCGAAAAAGCGCGTGAGCACTTGGAGGAAGCACGGGAAGCCGTCAAGGCGCTCTGCGAGCCGGTGGAAGCGCCAAGAGACACGGCAGCTTACCAGCGATATTTCTGCGCGAAGGAATCCGGCAGCGTCGAGCAACTCAAGGAGAACGAGCCCAAGCGCCTGGCGCTGTATAAACTAGTCGCGGCCCTGATCCGCGCCTTTGCCAACATTGCCAACGAGTTGGATGAGGCGGGCTATACCGCCGCCGAGATTGGCGCGCTGAAAGACGAAGTGCGTTACTACGAGAACGTTCGGCAGGAAGTGAAGCTCAGCAGTGGCGATTACATCGACCTCAAGCTGTACGAGCCCGCGATGCGTCACCTGATCGACGCCTACATAGGAGCCGAAGAGAGTCAGAAGGTTGCCGCCTTCGACGACATGTCGCTGGTTCAGCTCATCGTCGAGCGCGGTGCCGAGGCTGTGAACGCTCTGCCAAAGGGCATCCGTGAGAATAAAGAGGCTGTGGCGGAGACGATCGAAAACAACGTCCGCAAGGTGATTACCGACGAGCAGCCAATCAACCCGAAGTACTACGAGAAGATGTCGGAATTGCTCGATGCTCTGATCGAGGAACGCAGAAAGCAGGCGCTGGACTATCAGCGGTATCTTGAAAAGATCGTTGCACTGGCGAAGAAAGTCCAGAATCCGACCGCCGGAGAATCATCCCCGAAGACGCTAAACACAGGGGCCAAGCGCGCGCTGTGTGACAATCTCGATCAGGACGAAGTGCTCGCGCTCGCAGTGGACACGGCTGTCCGTGAAAGCAGGCAGGATGACTGGCGCAGTAATGCCTTCAAAATCAAGAAAGTAATGTTCGCCATCAAAGCTGCGTTGCAGGGTGACGACGCACTCACCGCGAAGATTCTGGAGTTGGTGAAGAATCAGCGTGATTACTGAACGACGACAAATCACGGTCAACGGGTTGCAGGTCGAGGTAGTCCGCAAGGACATCAAGAACCTACACCTTGGCATCTACCCGCCCAATGGCCGCGTGCGCGTTGCCGCGCCGCTGAGGGTCAGCGACGAAGCGGTGCGGCTGGCCGTAATCGGCAAGCTCGGTTGGATTAAGCGACACCGGGCCAGATTTGAAGCTCAACCGCGGCAATCCACCCGCGAAATGGTCAGCGGCGAGAGTCATTATTTTCTCGGGCAGCGATATCGCCTCCGCATCGTCAACTGCGATGGGCACAGCAGGGTTGTGGTGCGCAATAAGTCCATCATCGAGCTGCATGTGCGGCGACAGACCGATGCCATGCAACGCGAGCGCATTTTGCAGCGCTGGTACCGCCAACAGCTGAAGCTATTGATTCCTCCGCTGATTGCGAAATGGCAGCCGCGCTTGGAAGCGCCGCTTGCACAATGGGGAATCAAGAGAATGAAGACCAGATGGGGCACATGCAACACCGACGCCCGCCGCATCTGGTTGAACCTCGAACTTGCGAAGAAGCCGGTGCAATGCCTCGAATCCGTCGTCGTCCACGAACTCGCGCATCTAATCGAGCGGCATCATAATGACCGCTTCACCTCGCTCATGGACGAGCATCTCCCGCACTGGCGACTGCATCGACAGGAACTAAACTCCGCACCGCTCGCCCATGAGGCTTGGAAGTATTGAACACGAGGGTGCGCACATGGTCACAACCAGCCCGAAGGCGACGCCCACAATGTGCTGATTTATCATTAGCACCAGATCGCGGCCTTCGTTCATGCGCAGATGCAGGAGCATCAATGGGAGAAAGCAGGCGGCTACACAGCGATTGTCAGCAAGGGGTTCACGCAGCTCAAGGGCAGCGCATTTACCAAGAACACCGACGAGCCGATCTACGATTTCCGACAAACCGTCGAGGACAAGTCGCGCATTGCGCAGATGCTATTCTGGGGCTTTCAGCGCTGTCTCAATACCGTTCAAAAGTTCCAATCGGATACGGAACGGAAGTTGGCGATCATTCTCGATCGAGAATCGCAGAAGTGGTTCAAGCCCGCGTCCGGTCAAATTCGGATTTTCTACAAAGACGGCACTGACCAATCGGAATACGTCCTGGACTTCGTTGCCGATACCGGCGACCGCAAATACCTGCTTGAAGCCAAGGCCTCGAACGCGATGAACGACGCCGACGTTCAGGCGAAAAAGGAAGCTGCGACAACCTGGTGCCGGCACGCGACGGAACACTCGATTAAAAATGGCGGGAAATCGTGGACCTATCTGCTCATTCTACACGACGCCATCGCCGAGAATATGACATTGAAAGGTCTAGCTAGTAACTTTGTGGTTGAGCCTGCATACCAGGCACTCGGGCTCAAATCGCCGCGAGACCAATCGCCATGACTTCGCTCGACATAATTCGCTGCGACCGGCATTTAGCCGACGACAAGTTGACGAGCCAGAACCGGCACCGTCTCTGGCGCAAGGCGGTCGGCGGCAAAACCAATAGCCAATAGAGAGTGGGGGAGAAATCGGTCGTATTTCTCACGCTCTAGGTTGGCGACCTTGGCCGCTAGATGCACGGGATTCGGTGGTGGGTTCGCCGCGAGGTTGCTTAGCGCAGCAGTTACGCGTTCGAGTTGTGTGCGTTCAATCTCGATGATGATCCCGCGTGTCGACGCGGCTATGCCAGTGTCTTTGAGAGCCAGCATGAGCGTGCTGCAGGCGATCGTTCCCGACCACGGGAACAGAAAACTGTCGCCATCACGTTCAAACATCGCAACCCGCCGTAGCCCAAAATCATTGAAGGACCGACGCGCCTCGGCGAGAAGATCGCGCGCCGTTGCATCGAGGAAGGGCGGGACCTCTTCGCTTTCGTAAATCCGTCGCATCTCGGCAGCCACGGTATCGTGCAGATTCTCGCCTTCGCCGCCAAAGAGGGGCGGAACTCCAGCGCCTGCTGGTACGACCGTAATCGTCTTGGTCGGATCGTCGACTTCGACCACCTGCCACCGCCGCCCCGAAAAAATAATTGTCATTTCCGGGATGATCACGGTCAGGACTGGAAGTGTGCCGAGTTCCTTGCCGTCGCACACGATGCGGTACTCCTCGGGGGTCTGGAACACCGCATAGAAGTCCCGGCTATCGACGATGCGCTCGCCGAGCGCTCCGAGCAGAAGCGTTCCGTCCGGTGCCTGCTCGATGAGTTTCGTTTCGTCCGCGCCCATGCTCCGAAGCACATCCGAGAACAGACTTGGCTGCACGGCGCCGAAGGGGCCGTCGCGGCATAGGACATTGTAGGCACGCACCGCGGTAACGCCCCCGTATTGGGAAATTAGCGCCAGTACCTGGTGCAAGAGCGTAGAGAGGTGGAGAGTGCCCATTCGCGGCGGTTCGCACCAGCCTGCCACCAGAAGCCGAATCATCGCTATCGCCTGCACCAGCTCGCAGCGCAGTGCGTCAGCAGGATGGAGATCGTGCTGCCACGCCCGCTCGGAAATGTATAGGCGCATGACGGCGGGCTTATCTGCCCTGCGACCAGAGCGCCCGAGCCGCTGGCGTAGCGCCGCGACCGACCAGGGTGCACCGATCTGAGCGACGCTCTCGACCGAACCAATGTCGATGCCAAGCTCGAGGGTCGATGTGCAGACCGCACTAGTCGGGAGTGCATCGTCGCGCAATCGCGCTTCGACGAATTCGCGGTGCGCGCGCGACAGGTTGGCGTGATGAGGATAGAACTCCTCCGGTACACCGAGCGTCTCGGACTGGCGTCGCAGCAGGTCGGCGTAAACCTCGACATTGCTGCGCGAGCCCGCAAAGATCAGACTATGACTGCCGCGCAGCGTGTCGAAGATGTGCTGCGCGATCTCGTGGACATCGCGCGACTCGTCTTTCTGCGCTGCTGGTGCTTGCCCCGTGTCAGTTTTACCAGCACTCTTTCTCTTGGTTGCCTTTTCCTCCCTCAGATAGCCGCGAAGCTGCAGCATGAGGGTTTGTCCCTCCTCGTGACTTTCGAGCACGACGCAGTCTTTGCCGTGGCCGGTACGAAGGAACTCCGCTGCGAGAGCCATATCGCCGAGCGTCGCGGAGAGCCCCACGCGGCGCACCGCACGGCCAAGGACTACCTCAAGCCGACGCAAGAGCGATTGCAGTTGAGTGCCGCGCTCGTTCCCGATAAAGGCATGCAGCTCGTCGATTACGACATATTCGAGGGCCGCGAACAGCCCGGCGATCTCGATCCCCCGGCGCACAAACAATGCCTCGATCGATTCCGGAGTGATCAGAACGATTCCGTCCGGGTTCCGGCGTGCTTTTGCTTTCGCGCTCGCTGATACGTCGCCGTGCCACCGATGAACGGGCAAATCCACTGCTTCGCAAAGCTCGTCCAGTCGGCGGAATTGGTCGTTGATGAGCGCCTTAAGAGGGCTGATGTATAGAGCCTTGAAACCTTTGCCAGTCTTCCCCGCGATGCGCGAAATGATCGGAAGGAACGCGGCCTCGGTCTTCCCACCGGCAGTCGCGGCCGCGATGATCACGTCAGCCGTGCCCTCCAGCAAGACTGGGATCGCTCGTTCCTGGATGTCACGAAGTTCCTCCCATCCGTTCTGCCAAACCCAGCGCCGAACCGGCTCACTCAGCAGGTCGAAGCTGGCGGAGTGCCGCTCAGAGATGGAATTTGGTGAGTTCGTTATCACTGCCACTCGCCACCGCCGTCTCCGCGTCTGGCACGGCCGTCTCGCTTGAAGTGGTTTCCGCCGGAAGATCCGGCGCAAGCTCGATACCGCCAACCAAATCCTGCCAGCGCGTGCCGGGGTTCTGCTCCAGTACCGAGAGCAGGTTCACGAACGCGGTCACGCTATTGCGGGGCGTACGGAAATAGGCGTCGCCGATTTTTTTCGAGCAATGCTCCATGAATCGGACGAGGGCTTCATCAGGCACGAGAAATTCACCCGGATCGCCACTGGCAAAAACGTTCCGGATGTTCCTTAGCAACACGAAAAGGTCCTCCGGCGAAAGATTCTTCAGCCGGATCACCGGTCCTGAGAGGTCAAGCAGTCCGTCGCGCGCAAAACCGTTCTCGGCGAGGCGGGATTGGAGCGCGGGGTAACTGTAGAGTCCACGGCGGGTATCCATCAGGAACTCTGGAGTGCCGCCCATCAAGAAGCCTATTTGCGATGCGCTGCCTTGAAGCACGTCGTTCACGATGTGCAGTATTTGCTCATAGTTGGAGTTACGCGCCTGCGCATTGGTCAGCTTGTAGAGGTTGACCATTTCATCGAGCACGACGAGCAGCCCGTCATAGCCGGCGAGCTTGACGAAGGCGGCGAGCAGTTTGAGATAGTCGTACACCCGCGCATCATCGATGATGTCACGCACGCCGAGCGCGACCCGCGCGTCGGTGCGCGTGCTGTATTCGGCGCGGAGCCAACGCAGGGCAGCGGCCTTGCCCGCATCATCGCCCTGGTCGTAGGCGCGCGAGTAATGTGCCAAAACGGTCGCGAAGTCGAACCCTGAGACCAAGTCCTGTAACGGCGACAGACGCTGCTGGATGATGTCGTCGAGCTCACGTCCGTCTTCATGCGGCGCGCTCAGCGCGTTCGCGATGAACCGCTCCACAATACTTGCGAGCGCTCCTCCCTCAGGCTTGGTTCGGGTTGCGATGTTGCGGGCCAATTCGTTGAATAGCGAGCGTGCTTGACCGTCAGTCGCGTACAGACGCCTCGATGGCCCCAAGTCGGCGCTGACTACGACGAGCTTGCGCTCAAGTGCCACCAAGCGGACGAGGTTAAGGAAAAAGGTTTTCCCGGCGCCATACTCGCCGATGATGAACCGGACGCCGGCGCCCCCTCCGCCGATTCGGGCGATATCTTTGATCATCTCCTCGATTTCGCGGGCGCGTCCGACCTGGATGTGCTGAAGGCCAAGCTTCGGCACCACACCCGCTCGCAGCGCCTGCAGGATCGCGTCCCGCTCTCGCGGTTTGATCGCTACCGTCTCAGGCATGTGCGGCCTGATTGACTTGCGCGAGCAACGTCCCATTCACGCTCATCGGGTCACCATCTTCGATGAGCGCATCTCCGTAACGCTCGAAGGCCCATTCATTGATCGCTTCGATTGCACCATCTGTCATCAAGCTGAACGAGCGCGCAAGATTGTCAAGGTCTTGACGGGGCCATTCTCGGCGCGTGAGCAATTCACCGAGGAATGCGCGGTGGCGTCGTTCGAGACCATCAAATGGATCCGATTCGAGAGTGTCGAACGCCTCCGAGGCAGACGCCAGCGCTTTCTCATCCGTTCTACTCTCATCCGACTCGTCGCTCTGAAAGACTTTCGCGAGGATAGCATTCACGTGTTTCGTATTCTCGCTGATTTGGTGGATACGCTCGATGTCCAGCCGTACACCTGTCGCAGTTTTCGCAAGAGCACGCTTCGGAATTGCATAGCCTTTGGCTGTTTGCATGCCGAGGCGAATCGGGACGGGTTCATTCGCTGGTGATGCTTCGGCAATGAATGCGTGCACGTCGTGCAGGACCTGAGCTTCGTCGAGACTAAGAACCTTGTAAATACGCTGTAACGACTTGATTTCGGTTGGGTTGATCGTGCCGGTCGTGCAGGCGACCGCGAGCGCGGTGCGGCCGATCTGGTGACGTTCCTCGGTCGAAAGAGAAGCCAGACGCGAGCGTAGTGGACCGAGCTCGGGAGGTACAGCGAGCAGCCATTGGAGATTCGCATCCAGCTCGATCCGGGCGGCATCGTCAAGTTGGGACGCCGTACGCACGAAATTGGTCATCCACTCGCGCTCGGCCGGAGTCACCATACCGTCAGCATGGGCGACGTAAGCGGCAAAACTTAGAAACAGCAGCGCGTGCCGAAAGGCCTCGTTGTCCCGCGCAGCCTCTGCGCGCTGCTTCGGCAATTTGAAAACGACTATAGATTCGTCTGCTTTGGGCAGTTGGAGCGCGGTTCGTGGATTGGGGGCCAAGCCGGCACCGAAGTATGCTAACGCGTCGGCACAAGATTGGAGCATCGCTCTTCCAGTCTGTACAACTGGAGAGCCGGTAATGTGAGCGAGCAGCTCTTTGGGCCCGATCAGCTTGGGCCCATTCGCCAGGAGTCTATCAAACATGGAGCGGAGTTTGCGGATTTGATCGCTCTCAACCCTCTCCCTGAGTTCGTGCGGTAGTAGAATGATAGCACGAAAGCTGCCGCGCGCGTCGGGGTGCCGGCCGAGGAATCGGCTATAGGGATCGAGTGCCTCGATGCACTCCTCCGCGAGCTTGCGCATTTGGGTGAGCGGTCCACTGAGGCTGGTTATGTCGGGAAGGTCGCCCACGGAACCGCTGAGATCGACTGCGAATGTTCCGGACGCTGCCCGGTAGGCATTGTACGCGTTTTTGAGCCTTCGCTTCGGAGCGTCGATCTTGAATCCGACCGGATATTTCGTGCTGAAACGCTGCCGGAAGAGCTGAAGGAATTCCTCCCGGGCACGCGATGCTGGCGTACGGAGACGCGTATTCGGATCGGCTATAAACCATGCGAGCATCCATTTGGCTGGCACCGGGTTGCCCTGCGCGACCAGTTGACCGATGGCGAGCCTGATAACGAGTGGCATCTCCCAAGTTCTACGTTCGTTGAGTGGCGGTGTCTCCTCGTAAAACTTTCGACCGGGCGCAGCGAGTCGAATGGCGTCGAGGAGGCGCCGAGAGTACCCGTCGAACGAACCGTTATGAGCGTAGATGCTTCGCAGCCGTTGGACTTCGGCGATCAGCCCTTCCCGCTCGTCAACTGTACCGTCTAGTAGAAGTCGGCGTTCAAGCCCGTAAAAGTACAGAAAGACATAACCGATATAGGCGGTTGGCTCACATTTGCCTCCTGCGAGCCATTCGAGATACGCGCGACGTGAGCCGGGATCGAGCCCCAAGTAAGACGGATAATAAGAGATTCCGGTGTCACCGGCATTCGACGCCTCTGAGGCCACTCGGAGCGAGGGATCGATCAGGCAATTGTCGGGATTATAGCCATCTTGACGGATCAGTTTCTTGCCGACATAGACCATCCCGTCGGGAACGACAAATCCAGCGATCATGGTTGGTTTTCCCTTCTGCACCCAGCATTGATCGCCCCCCGATTTCAATTGCGC
>Ga0307374_10007590_pt1 | contig 16447 bp, 17 predicted proteins | sample OX3MG_FD_202532 | JGI IMG/M metagenome (GOLD analysis project Ga0307374, IMG submission 202532) | Soil microbial communities from Risofladan, Vaasa, Finland - OX-3 | ecosystem: Environmental > Terrestrial > Soil > Coastal area > Acid sulfate soil | place: Finland: Risofladan, Vaasa | collected... | reverse complement strand
AACCCTTGGATCTCGGCCGCGGGCACTCTGGTGAACTTTGCGGCGGGGGGCGTGTTTTTTGGGCTGGGGCGGCGGGCGCGCCACCCGCACCTGCGCTATTTCCTTTGGCTGGCAATGGTGTTCAACTTGCTGAGCGCCGCTGGGTACTGGTTGTTCAGCGGGGTGCTGGGGGTGGGCGACTGGGCGGACCTGCTGGCGGGGCTGCAGCCGGCTTGGCTGTGGCGCACCGGCATGGCGCTGGGCGGCGCGGCGGTCTATGTGGTATTGGTGCGGCTGGTCGCTTGGGAGCTGAAGCCACTGCTGCCGCGCGACACCCAGGGGCGGGTGGCGCGGGCGCGGCGGTTGATGCTGGTGCCCTACTTCGCCCATGGCGTGCTCTCCTGCATTGCCGGACTGTTTAACCCGGTGGGGGCGGTGCTGATCGCCGAGTCGGCGGCGGCGGCCTCGTTTGGCGGCGCCTCGGGGCTGTGCTGGGGCTGGCAGTTCGTGCGCCAGGGCTACTTTGCCCAACCGGGGAGGGAACTGGGGCCGCTGACCCGCAACTGGGGCTGGATCGCCGCCGGGGTGGTGGCGGCGGGATTGTTTATCGGTGTGCTGGGCCCGGGGCTGCGGACGTAGGCGCAGGCGGATCCATCTCGGCGTTACCGACAACGACTGGTGCGCGCAACTGGCGACGAGGGCGCGGCGGGGCGGGCTGGAGGAGGTCAACTTCTGGCGGCCGTCGAATTTGGATTTCAACACGCTGCGATCGGGCGAGATCTTTTTGTTCAAGCTGCATGCGCCGCGGGCGGTGATTGCGGGCGGGGGCATCATGACGCGTGCGGTGCACCTGCCGGTGCGGCTGGCGTGGGAGGCGTTCGGGGCGGCCAACGGGTGACGTCGGAGGCGGAGATGCCGGAGCGCATCCGGGGCTACCGCAAGGGGCACGGGGTCGCGCCGGGCGACACCATCATTTGCATTGTGTTGAGCGAACCATTCTTCTTTGCGCCGGGCGAGGAGATCGCCGTGCCGGCGAGCTTTGCGCGCAGCATCCAGACCGGAAAGACCTATGACACCGAGCAGGCCGACGGGCGCGCGCTCTATGCCCGCGGTGCAGGAGCGGCTGCAGCGCACCGACATCGCGGCGCCGGGGCCGGCGGTGCTCCAACTGCGCGAGGGGGGCGGGTGGGGGCGCCGATTGCGATGTTTCCGCGGCTGGGCCAGGGCGGCTTCCGGGTCTCGATCACCGAGGTCTACCGGCGGCGCTGCGCCATGACCGGCGAGAAGACGTTGCCGGCGCTGGAAGCCGCCCATATCCGTCCCTACTCCGGCGGCGGCGGCCACGAGCTGTCGAACGGGTTGCTACTGCGCCGCGATCTGCACCGGTTGTTCGACCTCGGGTATCTCAGCGTGAACCCCGACGACCGCCGCATTGTGGTGAGCGGGCGCATCAAGACGGAGTTTGACTACGGCCGCGAATACTACGCCCTGCACGGGCGCGCACTGGCGCCGCCCGGTGATGCGCTGGCGCTGCCGTCGGCAGAGGCGATGCGCTACCACGCCGAGCACGTTTTTCGCGGGTGATCGGGGCCTGCGGCCGCAAGCGCGCCCGATTCCGGCGCATGCCAACGACTTCCTAGCAGCGAGTCCCCGGCGAGAGTTCATCACCCTGTTCCCTGTTCCCTGCCCCCCCTGCCCCCCTTCTGTTGTATCCTCGGCTGTTCGCGAATTCTCCGGAGGGCACATGATTCGTCGGTCATTCCTGTTGATTGCCGCAGTGGCGGTGATGGCACTGGGGCAGATCCGCCCCGCACTTTACTCGGGCATGAGCTGGCGGATGATCGGGCCGTTCCGCGCCGGCCGCGGGGTGGCGGTGGCGGGGGTGGCGAGCCAGCCCAACACCTTCTATTTCGGCGGGGTGGACGGCGGGGTGTGGAAGACGATCAATAACGGGCTAACCTGGACGCCGATCTTCGACCACGAGCCGGTGGCCTCGATCGGCGCGATCGCGGTGGCGCCGTCGGACTCCAACATCATCTATGTCGGCACCGGCGAGGCCGACGCGCGCTCGCAGTGCTCGGTGGGCGACGGCATGTTCAAGTCCACCGACGGCGGCCAAACTTGGGCGCGCATCGGGCTAGAGGGCACCAAGCAGATCGGACGCATTCTGGTGGACCCGCAGGATCCCAACCGGGTGTATGTGGCGGCACTGGGCGACCTGTACGCCGCCTCGGCCGACCGCGGCGTGTACCGCTCGACCGACGGCGGCGCGAGCTGGCAGAAGGTGCTGTTCAAGAGCGACAACGCCGGCGCCGAGGACCTGTCGTTTGATCCGCAGAACCCGCAGACGATCTACGCCACGCTGTGGGCGACTCGGCGGCCGCCGTGGGTGGTGTATCCGTCTTCGATCGAACCGGGCAGCGGACTCTACAAATCCACCGACGGCGGCTCGACCTGGGCGCAGCTCAGCGGGGGGCTGCCGGCGAGCGGGGTGGGCAAGATCGGGGTGGCGGTGGCGCCGAGCGATGCCAACCGGGTGTACGCGATTGTGGACGCCAGCGAGAAGCAGGGCGGGCTGTACCGCTCCGACGACGCCGGCTCGACCTGGAAGCAGATGGACAACGAGGGGCGCATCTGGCACCGGGGCTGGTACTTCGAGGCGGTGACGGTGGATCCGAAGAACGAGAGCAAGCTCTATGTGATGGACACCTCGACCTACCGCTCCACCGACGGCGGGGCGAGCTTCGACGCCATCAAGGGCGCGCCCGGCGGGGACGACTACCACCAGCTCTGGATCAACCCCACCGACGCCGAACGCATGATCTTGAGCAGCGACCAAGGGGTGATCGTGAGCGTGGACGGGGCGCGGAGCTGGAGCTCGTGGAATAACCAGCCCACCGGGCAGTTCTACCACGTCACCGCCGACAACCGCGATCCGTTCTGGGTATACGGGGCGCAGCAGGACAGCGGGGCGCACACGGTGGCCACCGCCGCGCGGGGCCGCATCACCTACGCCGACTGGGGCAGCGCCTGCACCGGGGGCGAGAGCGGCGACATCGCCGCCGACCCGCTGCGCGAGGCCGAGCTCTACGGCGGGACGGTAACCAAGTGCAACCAGATCACCGGCACCAACCAGAACATCTCGCCCACGGTGGCCTACCCCGGCCAGGACTTCCGCCACACCTGGACGCTGCCGGTGGCGTTCTCGATGGCCGACAAGCACGACTTCTACTTCGCCGACCAGTTCCTGTTCAAGACCTCGGACGGCGGCAGGACCTGGGCCAAGATCAGTCCCGACCTGACGCGCCAGGATCCGGGGGCGCCGGCCAACCTCGACCCCGCCACCGCCAAGGACACCAACTACTCCGAGCGCACCTACGGCACGCGCTGGGGCGTGATCTACAGCATCGCACCCTCGCCGGTGGTGGCGAGCGAGGTGTGGGTGGGCACCGACGACGGCCTCATCCACCTGACCCGCGACGGCGGAAAGACATGGAGCAACGTCACCCCGCCGGCGCTGACGCCGTGGAGCAAGGTGGTGATGCTGAAGGCCTCGCACTTCGATCCCGAGACCGCCTTTGCGGCGGTGGATCGGCACCGCCTGGACGACGACGCGCCCCACATCTACCGCACCACCGACGGCGGCAAGAGTTGGCAGGAGATCGTGAAGGGCATTCCGCACGACGAGTATTTGGAGTCCATCAAGGAAGACCCGGTGCGCAAGGGACTGGTGTTTGCCGGGACCAGCAATGGCGTCTACGTCTCGTTTGACGACGGCGGCCAGTGGCAGTCGCTGCGGCTGAACATGCCGCCGGTCGAGATCCGCGATTTCGTGATCAAGAACAACACCATGGTGATCGCCACCTTCGGGCGCGCCTTCTGGGAGATGGACAACCTGGCGCCGCTGCGGCAGGCAACGGCGGCGATGGCGGACGAAGCGGCGGTGCTGTACCAGCCGCAGGTGGCGGTTCGCGCCGCCGGGGGGCGGGGCTTCTTCCGCTCCACCAGCTTGGCGGCGGCCACCGACATGGATCCAGTGGAGGTGGCCTCGTCCGCGCCGCCAATGGCGGGCGCGGAGATTGACTATTACCTGAAGTCGGACACGGGGCCGGTCGCGCTCGACATTCTGGACGCCAGCGGCAAGGTGGTGCGCCACTACTCCAGCACCGAACGGCCGCGCCGGCAGAACCCCAAGACCATGGACGTGCCCGCGGTGTGGGCGGCGGTCACGCCGGTGCTGAGCGCCGCGGCCGGGATGCACCGCTGGAGTTGGGATATGCGCGAGCTGGCGCCGGGCGCGCCCGCGCCGGCGGGCGGACGCGGCGGACGCGGCGGCGGCGGTTATGCCGCGTTGCCGGGAGCCTATACCGTCCGTCTCACGGCCGGCGGGCACAGCTATACCCAGCCGCTGACCGTCCACATGGCGCCCGGGGTGAGCTTCTCCGCCGCGGCGCTAGAGGCGCAGATCCGGTTGGGCGAGCAGATCACCGCCGTGCAGACGCGGGTGGCCGCCGCCCGCCGCGAGGCGGCGCAGTTGCGCCGCGGACTGGCGCAGCGGCGCTCGCAGGCGGGCTCGAACTCGAGCCTGCTGGCCGCCATCAATGCCCTGGACCAAAAGGCCCACGACATCGAGGGCTACGCCCCCGAGCCGCCCAACCCGGACGCCTCGAACGAGGGCGACGCGGTGCCGGCGGCCACCAGCCTGACCGGGCTGAACTCGATTCTCGGCGGGCTTTCCGGGGCCGCGCAGGACGGGCTCGACGCCCCCGGCGCCACCGTGCTCGCCGGTCTGCAAAAGGCGCAGGCGATGGTGGCGCAGGAACTGGCCAAGTGGAACCAGCTCAAGGCCCAAGACTTGGTGCAGCTCAATACGCAGTTGCAGCAGGCGAGCCTGCAGCCGGTGAATTTGGCCACCGCCCTGGGCCGTGGCCGCCGCGCCGGGCGGGGAGGCCGCTGACCGGATAAGACTACGGTTCCGGTTCGCGCATCCCAACCCAGGGAGGTGCGGGGATGAGGCGCCGAAACCGGCAACGGGCGCGCGAGGCGGTGTGGCTTGCCAGCGGCGTGTTGGCGGGCACCGCCCTGGGCTGGCTCACCGCGCCTCGGCGCGGCGATTGGGTGCGCAACCAGATGCGGCAGAAGATGGCGCATTGGCGCCGCATCGGCCTGCGCACCTTTTCCAAGCGCAGCCGCGACGTGGAGAACCGCCTGCGCGGGAGTGTGGCCGAGGTGCGGCAGGCGTGGTGGGGCCGCGGCCACTATGTGGATGCCAACACGCTGGTGGACCAGGTGCACAGCCAGCTCGGGCGCGCCTTTAGTGCGATGCTGTCGCACGTCAACCTCAACGCCATCGGGCACACCGTCTATCTGCACGGCTATCTGGAGAGCGAACAGGACCGCGACTGCCTGGTGGAGACGATTCTAAAGGTGCAAGGGGTGGGCGACGTGGACGCCCAGGCCGTAAAAATCGTTCCCGCCCATTCCGCCCGGCCCAAGCCGCCCGCCCCGGCTAACGTCGAGGCTCAACCAGCAGTGGCGGCCCTCGAGCCCACAGCCGAGGCGGCGCCGGCAACCGCCCGTCCACGCCGCCGCCGGCAGGCGCCGTGAGGCTGCCATGTTGAAAGAATTCAAAGCCTTCCTCTTCAAAGGCAACGTGGTGGATTTGGCGGTGGCGGTGGTCATCGGGGCCGCCTTTGGAGCGGTCGTGACCGCCTTCACCACCGATGTGCTGAACCCGCTGATCGCGGCGCTGGTGGGCAAGCCGGACTTTTCCGCCTACCTCGTCACTGTAAACAGCAGCAAGATTCTGTACGGGCTGTTCCGCAACGCGCTGATCGCGTTTGTGCTGATTGCCACCGCGGTCTATTTCTTCATCGTGGTGCCGATCACCTCGATGCGCCGCGCCGAAGTCCCGCCGCCGCCCCGCACCAAACGCTGTCCGGAGTGCGCCAGCGATATCCCCCTGGAGGCGCGGCGCTGCGCCCACTGCTGCGTCCAGTTGGCATAGCCAACCCAGCGTCGCTGTGGCCTGCGCGGGGAGAGCGCGTGCGGCTTTTCCTAATGGAAAAGCCGCATTCGATCGGCGCGACGGGTTACACCAAGGCTGGATTTGCTAGGCTGCCGACTTGCGTGGTGGGGCGGGCTGACGCATGATGCGGGCATGTTGAAAGAATTCAAGACCTTTCTTCTGCGGGGAAACGTGGTGGACCTGGCGGTGGCGGTGGTCATCGGCGCTGCATTTGGCGCCGTGGTGACCGCCTTCACAACCGACCTCTTGAATCCGCTGCTTGCGGCCTTGGTGGGAAAGCCGGATTTTTCCGCCTACATGCTGACCGTCAACGGCAGCCAGATTCAGTTTGGGCTGTTTCTCAACGCCCTGATCTCGTTCCTGCTGATCGCCGCGGCGGTGTACTTTTTCGTGGTGGCGCCGATGAGCGCCATCCTGCGGCGGATGAACGGGCCCGTGGTGGCGGCGCCGCCCTCCACCAAGAAATGCCCGGAGTGCGCCAGCGACATTCCGGTCGCCGCCCGCCGCTGCGCCCATTGTTGCGTGGTGTTGGAACAAGCCCGGGGCGCCAGCTCCTAGGGGCGCCAGGGCGCCCATAAAAACTTTGAATTTCCCCTGGGCGCGACCTCGCCCTAGAGTGGCGCATGGGGAAATTGCGAGCGCGCTGCCTGTTGGCCTTCCTGGCGATCACCACCGGCGCCCCGGAGCTGTGGGCGCTGGCGACCAGCGCCTTTGTGGCGATGCAGTTTGGGGCGGCGGCGGCGGCGGCGGCGGCGGGCTGGGGCATCGCCGGGTGGCTGGTGGGCAAGCCGAGCGCGCTGGGGGCGATCTCGGGGGCGGTGGCGGTGCTGGTGGCGATCACGCCGACGGTGGGGGTGTTCTGCAACCTCATGGTGGCGGTGGTGAAGGCGAAGTTTGGCGATGACGACAGCCTGGACGCCTTCGGCATGCACGGCGCCGGTGGCATGCTGGGCGCGGTGCTCACCGGGGTGTTCGCCTCGAGCGTGGTCAACCCGATTTTCAAGGACGCCCATGGGCGCGTGCTCGCCGCGGGATGGCTCGAGGGCAATGCGCACCAGATGCTGAACCAGCTCGTGGGCATCGCCATCGCGCTGGCGACGGTGGGCACGCTGGCGATCCTCAAGTTGGTGGACTTGAGGACGTGCAGGGCCTAGAGCGATCCCAGCACGGCGAAGAGGGCTACTACGGGGAGAGCCCGGCCTAATTAGAGCAGTAACTGCTCTAGGCGGGGGGGCGGCTCAGCCCAGCAGATTGCGCAGCAGGTAGAGGACAATGGCGGCGTAGAGGCCGGCGACGAGGTCGTCCACCATGATGCCCCAGCCGGCGGGCAGGCGTTCGACGGCGCGGGCGGGGAAGGGCTTGGCGACATCGAAGAGGCGGAAGAGGGCAAAGCCGGCGAGGGCGATTTTCCAGTTCAGCGGCACCAGGAAGGCAAAGCTCAGCAGTTGGCCGGCGATCTCGTCAATCACCACGTTGCGCGGGTCTTCGGTTTGCAGCAGGCGCTCGGCGGTGGAGGCGGCCCAGGCGCCGACCAACAGCAGCAGGGCGGTCAGCAGGACTACCGTGGTTGCGGTGGGCGGCGCCAGCCAGCACACGGCGGCGGTGGCGAAGGAGGCGAAGGTGGCCGGCACCCAGGGGATGAAGCCGATGGGGCCGCCGATGGCGATCAGATGCTGCAGGCGCTCACCGAGCGTGGCCTGGCGTGGAAAGGCGGTGGGGACCTGGAAGCTATAGCGCTTGCGGTTCACCGCGGCCGCCGCGGGCGGACGGGCACCAGCGCCTCGCGGACGTTTTCGAAGGCGAGGCCGCGGTTGACCAGATCGTGCTGGACAAAGTCCACGAACTCCTGCATTTGCTTCTGCATGTGCTGCATTTTTTCGCGCAGGTCCAAGACCACCTCGACCCCGGCGAGATTGACGCCCATGTCGCGGGTGAGGGAGAGGATGACCTCGAGCCGCTGCAGGTCTTCGTCGGTGTAGAGGCGGGTGTTGCCCTCGGTGCGCGAGGGTTTGAGCAGGCCTTCGCGCTCGTAGAGGCGCAGCGTCTGCGGATGGATGCCGTACTGCTCGGCGACGGCCGAGATCATGTAGGCGGCACGGCCTTTTTTGCGCACCATGGGGGCACCTACGACTGGGCCTGCTTGAGGATGGCCTCGCGCACATCCTCGGGGTTGATGCGGGCGAACTCGCGCAGCAGGTCGCGGCTGCGCTCGTCGCGGAGTTTGGGCACGACCACCTGCACCTCGACGTACTCGTCGCCGCGCACCCCCTCGTGCTGGGCGCTGGCGACGCCGCGCTCGCGCATGCGGAAGCGCTGGCCGGACTGGGTGCCGGCGGGGATGTTGAGCAGCGCCTTGCCGTCAATGGTGGGGACGCCGATCTTGGCGCCGAGGGCGGCCTCGGTGAAGCTGATCGGCACCTTGACGTGGATGTCGTCCACCTCGCGGACAAACAGGGGGTGGGGCTGGATGTGGATGACGACGTAGAGGTCGCCGCTGCCGTCGGCGCCCCAGTTGCCCTTAGCGGGGATGCGCAGGCGGGCGCCCTCGCGGGTGCCGGGCTTGAGCCGCACCTCGAGCGATTCGCGCACCTCGACCCGTCCTTGGCCGTGGCAGCGCGGGCAGGCGGCGCCGGCCTTGCCGCTGCCGCCGCAGGCGCCGCAGCGCAGATTGAACTTCATGCCGCTGACGGTCTGTGCCACCTGGCCCTTGCCGCTGCACTCCGGGCAGGTGCCCCCGCGGCCGCCGGCGCCGGTGCCGCCGCACTGCGGGCACTTGTCTTGGCGGGGCACGGCCAGCCCCACCACGCCGCCGCGAATCGCCTCCCAGAACCCGACCGTGGCCTGGAACTCGAGGTCGCTGCCCACCGCCTCGGCGGGCGCCGCCTGGCGGTTGAAGATGGTGGAGAAGATGTCTTTGAAGCTGGGGCCGCCGGCCGCACCGCGGCGGGCGCCGCCCGGGCCGCAGGCGCCGCCCATCTCGGAAAAGTCGAAGCCGGAGAAATCAAACCCCGGGGGTGGCTGGGGTCCGCCGCGGGCGCCCGGCTCGGGGCCGGGGGCGTAGGCTTCGGCGCCGTGCTGGAAGGCCTGATCCGAGAAAAACCCGGCGCGGTCGTAGAATTCGCGCTTCTTGGGCTCGCTCAGGATGTCATAGGCTTCCTGGACATCCTTGAACTTTTCCTCGGCGGCCTTGTTGTTGGGGTTGACGTCGGGGTGGAGCTTGCGCGCCAGGCGGCGATAGGATTTGCGGATCTCGTCCGCGGTGGCGGAGCGCTTGATGCCGAGGATATGGTAGTAGTCTTTGGTGGCGGTGGCCATGGCAGAGCAACGTGGCTAGAGGCGAGCAGCGGCGAGCAGCGGCTAGGGCCAAGGGTACCACCGCCAGCCCCGGTGCACGCGCCTACTTCTTCTCTCCATCGGCATCCACGTATTCGGCATCAATGACATCGCCGGGCTTGGCCTCGCCGTTGCCGGGGGCGGCCTCGGGGGGCGGGGGCGCGGCGGCGGCCTCGCGCTGCTGGCTGGCGTTTTTGTACATGGCCTCGGCCAGCTTGTGGGTGGCGGAGGTGAGCTTGTCCTTGGCGGCCACCATGGCGGCGGTGTCGCTGCCCTCGAGCGCCTTGCGGGCGTCGGCGAGGGCGGCCTCGAGCGTGGTGGCGTCGTCGGCGGAGACCTTCTCGCGGTTCTCCTTCAGCATCTTGTCCGTGTTGTAGACCAGGCTGTCGAGCTGGTTGCGGGCCTCGACCTCCTCGCGCCGGCGTTTGTCCTCATCCGAATGCGCCTCGGCCTCCTTGGTCATGCGATCAATCTCGTCCTTGGAGAGGCCGCTGGAGCTGGTGATGGTGATCTTCTGCTCCTTGCCGGTGCCCAGGTCCTTGGCGCTGACGTTGACGATGCCGTTGGCGTCAATGTCGAAGGTGACCTCGATCTGGGGGATGCCGCGCGGGGCGGAGGGAATGCCCACCAGGTGGAACTTGCCCAGGGTGCGGTTCTGCGCCGCCATGGGGCGCTCGCCCTGCAGCACGTGCACCTCGACCGAGGTCTGGTTGTCGGCGGCGGTGGAGTAGATCTCGCTCTTGCGGGTGGGAATGGTGGTGTTGCGCTGGATCAGCACCGAGTTGACCCCGCCCAGGGTCTCGATGCCGAGCGAGAGCGGGGTGACGTCGAGCAGCAGCAGGTCCTTGACCTCGCCCGCCAGCACGCCGGCCTGCACGGCGGCGCCGATGGCCACCACCTCGTCGGGATTGACGCCCTTGTGGGGCTCCTTCTGGAACAGCTCCTTGACGATCTGCTGCACCCGCGGGATGCGGGTCGAGCCCCCCACCAACACCACCTCGTTGATCTTGTCGGCGGTGATGCCGGCGTCTTTCAAGGCCTGCTGGCAGGGCGCCACCGAGCGCTGCAGAATGTCTTCGACCATGCGCTCGAACTGCGAGCGGTTGAGCTTTTTGAGCAGGTGCTTGGGGCCGGCGGCGTCGGCGGTGATGAAGGGCAGGTTGATCTCGGTCTCCATCGTGGTGGAGAGCTCCATCTTGGCCTTCTCGGCGGCGTCCTTGAGCCGCTGCAGCGCCATCTCGTTGCCCCGTCCGCGCAGGTCAATGCCCTCGTCCTTCTTGAACTCGTCCACCAGCCAGTCCACCAGGCGCTGGTCAATGTTGTCGCCGCCGAGGTGGGTGTCGCCGTTGGTGCTCTTCACCTCGACCACGCCCTCGCCCACCTCGAGGATGGAGATGTCGAAGGTGCCGCCGCCAAAATCGTAGATGGCGATGGTCTCTTCCTTTTTCTTGTCCAAACCGTAGGCCAGGGCGGCGGCGGTGGGCTCATTGACGATGCGCTTGACGTCGAGCCCGGCGATGCGGCCTGCATCCTTGGTGGCTTGGCGCTGGGCGTCGTTGAAGTAGGCGGGCACGGTGATCACCGCCTCGTTGATCTTCTCGCCCAGGTAGTCTTCGGCGGCCTGTTTCAGCTTCTGCAGGATGAAGGCAGAGATCTCGGGGGGGGTGTAGGTCTTGCCTTGCGCCTCCACCACGACATGGTCGCCCTGCTGCACCACCTTGTAGGGCACCATCTTCATCTCTTCCGAGACCTCGTTGAAGCGCCGGCCCATGAAGCGCTTGATCGAGTACACCGTGCCATCGGGGTTGGTGATGGCCTGGCGCTTGGCGACTTGGCCCACCAGCCGCTCGCCGTTCTTGGTGAAGGCGACGATGGAGGGCGTGGTCCGCCCGCCCTCGGAGTTGGCGATGACCTTCGGCTCGCCGTTTTCCATTACCGCGACCACGCTGTTGGTGGTTCCCAAATCAATGCCAATGATTTTCGCCATGAGAATAAAGGTCCCGCTCCGCCGGGCGCGCCACCGCGCCGGACTGCCGTTTGCAACCTTGACTAGATTACAAGCATGAGCGGACTAGTGTCAAGAATAATCTTAGCGCCTGGATGTCAACCTTGATGGGAGCGGCGGCGCGCAGACCTATGCCCGCGGTGCTAAGCTAAGCGCATGTTTCTGGGGCATTTCGCCTTAGGTTTGGCGCTCAAGCCGAAGGCGCGCCGGGCCTCTCTCGGGACGCTGTTTGCCGCCGTGCAGTGGTTGGATTTGGTTTGGCCGGTGTTGGTGTTGCTGGGCTGGGAAAGCCTGCGCATCGTGCCCGGTGGCAGCAACCCCTTCCTGCACTTGGAGTTCGTCCACTTTCCCTACTCCCACAGCCTGTTGACGGCCGTGCTCTGGGGGCTGGCGTTTGCGGCAGTTTACGCTTGGCGAACCGGCGGGTGGCGGACGGCGCTTTGGCTGGGCCTGGGGGTGGTGAGCCACTGGGTGCTCGACTGGATCAGCCACTGCCCCGATCTGCAGTTGGCGCCGGGAGTGGGAGCGCGCTTTGGCTTGGGGCTGTGGACCCACGCGCCGGCGGCGATCATGGTGGAGCTGGCGCTCTTCGGAGGCGGAGTTTGGATGTACAGCCGCGCCACCCGCGCGCGCGACGCGGTGGGGCGGTTCGGCTTCTGGTCGCTGGTGGCGGCGTTGGTGGCGATCTACGTGGCCAGCCTGGTCTCGCCGCCGCCTCCGCAGGCGCGCGACGTGGCGATCAGCGCGCTGGCGATGTGGCTGCTGGTGGCCTGGGGGGCGTGGTGCGATTGCCACCGCCAGGCCCTCTCCTAAACGCGCCTATACCACCACGGTTTCCTGGTACTCGCCGAACTGCTGGCGCAGGGTGTTGGCGATCTCGCCCAGGGTGCAGTCGGCCTCGACGGCGGCGATGAGCGCCGGCATGAGGTTGTCGCTGCTGGCGGCGGCGGTGGCGGCGACCTGGTCGAGGGCGGCTTGGGCGCGGGCGGAGTCGCGGCGCTGGCGCAGGGCGCGCAGGCGCTTGATCTGGCGCTGTTCGACCTCGGCGGCGATGCGCAGCACCGGAGTGGGCGCGGCCACGGCCTGCTGGAAGCGGTTGACGCCCACCACCACGGTCTCGCCCTGCTCCAGTTGCTGCTGGTGCAGGTAGGCGGCGTTTTGGATCTCGCGCTGCACGTAGCCGCTCTCGATGGCATGCAGCATGCCCTCCAGCGGTCCGCCCCAGGCCTCGATTTTTTCCAGGTAATCCTCAGCCTGCTGCTCGATCTGGTTGGTCAGCGATTCGACGTAGTAGGAGCCGGCGAGCGGGTCCACCACGTCGGCGACGCCGGTCTCGTAGGCGAGCACCTGCTGGGTGCGCAGCGCCAGCCGGGCCGCGTCCTCGGTGGGCAGGCCCAGCGCCTCGTCGAAGGAGTTGGTGTGCAGCGATTGGGTGCCGCCGAGCACGCCGGCCAGCGCCTGGTAGGCGGTGCGGGCGACGTTGACCTGGGGCTGCTGGGCGGTGAGGGTCGAGCCGGCGGTCTGGGTGTGGAAGCGCAGCATCCAGGAGCGCGGCTCCTTTGCCTGAAAGCGCTCGCGCATACGGCGCGCCCACATGCGCCGCGCGGCGCGGAACTTGGCGACCTCTTCAAAGAGGTGGTTGTGGGCGTTGAAGAAGAATGACAGCCGGGGGGCGAACTGGTCGAGCGCGAGGCCGCGCTCGAGCGCCGCCTGCACGTAGGCGGCGCCGTTGCCGAGGGTGAAGGCGACCTCCTGGGCGGCGGTGCAGCCGGCCTCGCGGATGTGGTAGCCGGAGATGGAGATGGTGTTCCACTCCGGCAGCTCGCGCGTGGCGTAGTCGAAGATGTCGGTGACTAGGCGCAGCGCCGGGCGGACGGGATAGATGTAGGTCCCGCGCGCGATGTACTCCTTGAGAATGTCGTTTTGCACGGTGCCCTGCAGCCGGCGCGGGTCGGCGCCCTGGCGCTTGGCCACGGCCACGTAGAGCGCCAGCAGGATGGCGGCGGTGGCGTTGATGGTCATCGAGCTGGAGACCGACTCCAGCGGGATGCCGTCGAACAGCCGCTGCATGTCTTCGAGCGAGCCGATGGCCACGCCCACGCGGCCCACCTCGCCACGCGCCAGCTCGGCGTCGCTGTCCAGGCCGATCTGGGTGGGCAGGTCGAAGGCGACGGAGAGGCCGGTGGTGCCTTGCCCGAGCAGGTAACGGTAGCGGCGGTTGGATTCCTCGGCGTCGGCAAAGCCGGCGTACTGGCGCATGGTCCAGAGCCGGCCGCGGTACATGTCGCGGCGCACGCCGCGGGTGTAGGGATACTCGCCGGGCGCGCCCAACTGGCGCGCCGGGTCGAAGCCGGCCAGGTCGCCGGCGGTATAGAGGGGCTTGGGCTTGTCGCTCATGCGCGCCGGCTCGCGCGCAGCAGCGAGCTGACTGCGAAGTAGAGGAAAATCAGCGCCAGCCCCAACTCGATCTGGGTGGCGGTGGAGGCCTGGGTGAGGCTGGCGGGATGGTCGCCCACCCGGCGATGGTCGGCGAGCCAGCCCTGTACGCCGGCCGCGCCGAAGGAGAGCGCAAATACCGAGTAGAGCACCGCCGAGACCTGCAGGCCAATGTGGCCGAAAGCGCGGCCGACGTGGGCGAGTAGATGCTTGCCGCCGCGGCCCAGGGCGCGGGGCACGCTGCCGGCAGAGGGTGAAACGGCCGGCCGTCCGGGCTGGGGCCGCGCGCCCTGGAGGAGCGAGGCTGCGGCGCGGCCCAAGCGGGCTCCGGTCGAGGCGGGGCGGGGGTCCATCCACTCCATTCTAGAGCGGTTCCCCGATAGCGGTAGCCGGTTCCAGCGCCAGATGCGAGCAGCTTTTCTTGGGGAAAAGCCGCAGGATCGCGATCCGAGCAGGCGACGGCATTCGTGGAACCGCTCCAGCCGCCTGCGGCGGCTTTTACACCGGATCGGGCAGGCCGTGGCGGCGCAACAGGCCGGGCAGGGTCTGGGAAAAGGCCGAGCGCGGCATCACCATGTCGCAGCCAGCCTCCTGCGCCTTCAGCTTCAGGTCGGCCTGCAGGTGGCTCAAAAAGCCGATCAGGGCGGTCTTCTTCAGCTCCGGCTTGTGGCGGATCTTGCCGATAGTGGCCAGCGGCTTGAGAGCGATGCTGTTGAGGTCGAGAATGATCAGCGCGGGCGGCGTCTCGGCCTTCTCCAGCAGCTCCTTGTCGGTTTTCGCCAACTCGATGGCTACCTTGAGCTGGCGCGCGGTTTCCTGGATCTTGGCCAGGAAGAACATGTCATCCACCGCCACCAAAATGCGGCGCGGGGCCTCAACGGGGGTGGCCGTGGCGGTCGCCACGGGGGAATTTGTCGTTGCCAACGAGAACCTCCAAGCGGAACTTCTCCCGCTCGCTGGACCAGCTTGACGCTCAGGTCATGGGCGGGAGGCGCGCGATGAGGGACCCTTGGGGACTGACCCCGGGATCCGCTTTCAGCTCATCCAAATGCGCTCGACCCGATCCAATATGGTCATCATACCTCAAACCATCGGCGGCGCAAACTCCCGTTTTAGGGCGGCGAACAGGTTGGCCATTTCGACCGCCGCCAGGGCGGCCTCCCAGCCCTTGTTGCCGGCCTTGAGGCCGGCGCGCTGCACGGCCTCTTCCAGAGTCTCGCAGGTGAGCACACCGAAGGCGTGGGGCACGCCGGTCTCCAGCGCCGCCTGGCCCACGCCGCGGGTGACCTCGCGGCTGATATAGTCGAAATGGGGGGTCTCGCCGCGCAGGATCAGGCCCAGGCAGACGATGGCGCTGAAGCTGCCGGAGGCGGCGGCCTGGCGGGCGGCGGCCGGGATCTCGAACGCCCCCGGCACCTCGATGACCACGATGTCGCTGGCCTCGGCGCCCAGCCGCTGCAGCGCGTCCACGGCGCTGTCGAGCAGGCGGCGGGTGATGAACTCGTTGAACCGGCTCACCACTACAGCGAAGCGGAAGTCGGCGGCGGAGAGCTTGCCGGCGCGCTTGGCGGGCGTCGCCTTGTTCATTTTCCCTCGAAGCGCGGCGCGCGCTTTTCGAGAAAGGCGCGGGTGCCTTCCTTCATGTCGGCGGTGGCGCAGCTCAGCGCGAACAGATTGGCTTCGAGCGCCAGGCCTTGATCCAGGCTCATCTCCATGCCCTCGCGCACCGCCTGCAGGCAAAATTCGACCGCGAGCGGGGCATTGGCGGCGATCTTGCTGGCCAGTGCCTCGGCGGCGGCGGCCAGCTCGGCGCCGGGCACAACCTGGTTCACCAGCCCCAGCCGCAGCGCCTCGGCGGCGACGATGGGCTCGCCGGTGAGGATGAGCTGCAGGGCGGGGCCGGGGCCGATCAGCCGGGCCAGCCGTTGCGTGCCGCCGTAGCCGGGGATGAGGCCCAGCTTGACCTCCGGCTGCCCCAGCTTGGCGTGGTCGGCGGCGAGGCGCAGGGTGCAGGCTAGGGCCAGCTCCATGCCGCCGCCCAGGGCGAAGCCGTTGAGGGCGGCGATCACCGGCCGCGGAAAGCGCTCGATGCGGCGGAACAAGGCGTTGCCGCGCTGGCTGAACTGGCGCGCCTGGACGGCGTCCAGCCCGGCCAACTCTTGGATATCGGCGCCGGCGGCAAAGGCCTTCTCGCCCGAGCCGGTGAGGATCACTGCCCGTACGTCGGGGTGCGCGCCGAGGTGCTCGAAAACCTGATTGAGCTCGGCCAACAGCGCCAAATTGAGCGCATTCAGCTTCTCCGGGCGGTGGAGCATGACCCGCGCCAGCGGCGGCGCCAACTCGAGCTTGAGGGTTTGCAGGGTGTCCATAAGACTCATCTGGACGGCTCTTCGAGGCCGTGGCGGCCAGCCAGTCTAGTATCCTAAAAGTTTAGCCTCATGGACAGCCGCTTCATTCGCAATTTCTCGATCGTGGCCCATATTGACCACGGCAAGAGCACCCTCGCCGACCGCCTGCTGGAGGCGACCGGCGCGCTGACCGCGCGCGAGATGCAGCACCAGGTGCTCGACGCCATGGATTTGGAGCGCGAGCGCGGCATCACCATCAAGGCCCATGCGGTGCGACTCGACTACCGCGCCCAGGACGGCCAGCTCTACCAGCTCAAC
>Ga0307374_10007589_pt1 | contig 16447 bp, 14 predicted proteins | sample OX3MG_FD_202532 | JGI IMG/M metagenome (GOLD analysis project Ga0307374, IMG submission 202532) | Soil microbial communities from Risofladan, Vaasa, Finland - OX-3 | ecosystem: Environmental > Terrestrial > Soil > Coastal area > Acid sulfate soil | place: Finland: Risofladan, Vaasa | collected... | reverse complement strand
GGTGCGAGCGATGCGAAGAACACCCTCTCCGCGGATTCTCCGACGCGCAGATGGTCGCGTTCGCTCAGATCGATCGAGGCTGTGCAGATCGCCTGTGCGAGCATTCCCCCGCGGAGACTCTCCTCCGCGACCGGCTCGCCCGGAATGAATGGTCTGATCGCCTCGGGGCGCATGAAGCTCGCCGGCGGCTCGCCCCTGCGGTGCGCGTCCGGATCGAACCTGGCATGCAACAGGTCGAGCACCTCAACGCCACTCAGCGGCCGGGCAGGTATACCCATCGCCTCAAGGTCGCCGCGCACCCCGTCTGTGTGGCGCAGCGAGTCGCGGAGCATCCGCTCGTGAACGCTCGCCTTCACACGCAACGCGCGACGCCCACGCGTGCCCAGCAACGGACGGCTCGGCGGCTGCCAGGGACAGATGACCAGAAAGCGCAATGTGACCGGTGCGACCGTGAGCGCGTTCGTGCGGATCGACTGCTCCTGCGCGACCCCCAATCGCCGTATCGCTCTGGCACGCTCCGGTTGACCGCTGTCCTGCGCCTCGCCGGCTGCCTGCTCGCAACGATGCGTCTCATCCGCGAGGATCTCCTCCAGGTCAAGCGGCGTGCCCTGCACGTACAGCTGCAGCCCCTGACGGTCCGGCAGCCGCGCGGCGAGCTGCGCGAACGCGCCAGAGACACGCTCGACCTCATCCGCGTCCATGACGAGCGGGTTGACCGGCGCGACCTCCAGGTAGCGCACATACACGCCGTCCTCGCGCACGAGCAGCCCGTCCCGGTCGATCATCGCGACACCCAGCAGGTCCACCACCGTGGCCGCGAGAACGTGGCGACTGAAACGCCAACGGACCATGTCGCGCAACAGCCCGCCGAGCTGCAGGCCACCGCTCTCAGAGACATACGTCAACGCGGCGGGCAGGCCGATCGTGAACACGCACAGCGTGATCGCTGCCTTCGTCGGCAGGTGAGCCGCAAACACCACGCCGAGCACCGCGCTCGTGCCCGCGATCAGCGCGACCCACTGGCGCAGCGTGAACCCAACCAGCTTCGGCGCCTCGTCCAGCGAACGGAACGTACGGTGAATCACGACCCGCTCCCGGGATCGGAGTCACGCCGTGGTTGACCCTGCTCGGGTCTCGGCGCGCGAGGCGGCTCGGGCGGATGACGGGCCGGCGGGCTTGGGGTCACCGTGTCGCTTCGTCCAGGTGGCTTCGCGACGGGCGGGCTCGGTGCGAGCGGACCCCTCGGTGGCTTCGCAGGCGATGTCCCGCCAGATCGAGGACGCGGCTCAGAACCAGGCCGGGGGGCCGGCGTGGGAGCCTTGCGAGCGTCTGGCATTCGCGACGGAGTCCCCTGCGGCCGTCCGCGTGGGGCGCGCGACGATCGCCCCGCACCCTGGGACGGCTGCTTACCCGTCCGACCGCGGCGTGGAGGCTCGCCGCTCACGCGTGCCGGTGTCCCGCCGGTGCTTGTCGCACTCGCACCCTTCGAACCGAGTGAAGCCTTGGCGCGGCGTGTGGGTCCACGCGCTGCGCTCCCGCGCATTGCTGGCGACCCGTCCGCCTTGCGCGAGGCGGCCCGCATCGCCGCGCGGGCGTCCCGTGGAGCGTTCGCCAGGATCACCCCGGCGTCACGCAACCGCTGACGCACACCACGCCGTCCGTTGCGCCCAGCTCCACCGCTCACCGCGCTCCCGGCAAGCGCGCCGGTCACGGCACCACCCGCTGTGCCACCCGCGACCGCGCCGGGCAGGATCCGGTTGCGGCGTGCCGCGTTGGCTAACCCGCGACGTGCCGCCCCCAGCGGACCGCCCTCGGGAGCGCCGAGCGCGCCCGCCGCCCGTCCGGCGCTGCGCCCCAGCGAGGGGACCCCGTCGAACATGGTGCTGCGCAGCCGCGCGTGCGCGGCCCGGACTCGCTCCGTGCCCGGCATCGCGCTCTGCCCCGGAGTGCTGTTGCTCGCCCCGCGTGAGATGCTCGTCGGGTTGACGAGGTGGCGCATCTCCCCGATCAGCATCAACGGCAGCTTCACCGCGAGCACGAACGTGATCAGCCCCGCAAACGCCGCGACGATATGACCGGGTACTCCGCCCGCCCCGCCGGTGAAGCTCGTCGCATCAAGGCACAACGCTCCGGCTGTCGCGAACAGCACAGTCCAGGCGAGCGGGACGAGCGTGACCGCGAGCAGCGCGTGCGCCCAGCTGCGCGCTAAATGTGAGAGCTCAGGAATAGTCGAGAGCGCGATCAGCGGCGGACCGCAGACGATCAGCAGTGCGAGCAGGACCGTGAGAAGGACCTGCAACGCGAACAGGCTCGCCGCGAACAGGACGCCGACGATCACCAGGAACGCTCCGAACACGCCCCCGGCGCCGACGAGCAGCGCACCGCCGAACAGCACGCCGATGATGCGCTGCAACCCGTCACTGACGACGGGCAGAGCGAGTATTCCGTGCGTGAGGGTGTTGGTCGCCGCGACCGTCTCCTCCACGAACCAGCGGTAGGCGACGAGCACGAACGTCACCCCGACGCTGCGACTCACCGCGCCGACGGGGTGCGCCGCGCCGGTGAGCCCCACAAGCCAATACCGGACAGTGCTGACCGCCAAAGTGACCGGCAGGAGCATCGCGGCGAGATACGTCATGTCGCCCTGCAACTGGCCGACGTGCGTCCATGTCGCCGGGTCCGGCAGCGCGACGAGATGCTGGATCATCGCGACCGTCCCGTGCACCAGCCAGCTCGGGACCAGCGCGTGCGCGAGCGCACCGAAGAACCCTGACGCGATCGCCTGGATGATTTCGTGAAGCGAGGGCAACCCCAGGAACGCGAAAGGCACGTGAGAGGCCCCTTTACGCCACGATCCCGCTGATCGACGCGAGGATCGCAAGACCGGCGATCGTGCGGATCGCGATGTCGTGCGCGCGGCTGTGCCCCGCCATGAACATGATCCCGACGACCGCGATCACAAGACCCATCGCCGTGCCGCCGAGCCACACGATGTTGCCCTTCAGCTTTTCCACGAACTGCTGAACGCCACCGATCGGCGCGCCTTTGAAAGCACCGGCCGCGTTCAGCGCGTGAACATGGCCATCCGGGAACGCGCCGACGATCATGACCCCGGCGAGCAACCCGACCAGGCCGCCCGTCGCGACCAGAACTCGCACTGCCCTTCTGTGTGCACGGGCCTCGGCCCGTCGTGACGTGAGCGCCATCACTGGCCCCACCTCCTTTGGTGTTGATTGCCAAACCTCACGGTGAAATGCGACCCGTCTCATCGCTCCGGACCGAACTCGATCGCCACGCGTTCTTCAGCGCTCGACCGTTCCTGCACCGCCGCCTGCGAAGGTGTGACGACAGGCGCGGGCGCGCTTGCCGCCTCTTCCGGCGTGACGGGCGGGGTGTGTCCGGTCGTCTCTGCCTGCGGCGCGACGATCCGCATGACCAGCCCGCGTCGAGCTGCCCGGCGCGGCCCGTGCGTGTAGACGCGCCTGACGCGTGGCTGGTGGTTCGCGCTTGCCGGGATCGTCGGTGCGGAGACGCTCCTCACCTGCGCGGCGGACGGAGCCCGCGGCGCGCCGGTTTGCGGCGGGGGTCCGGCTGCGCGCTGAGCGAGGGCAGCAGCGACGCGTTTGTGATCAGCGTTCGCCCGGTGTCCGGTGAGCATCGCCGCGACGCCCACGACGGCCCACACGGCGAGCGTCCCGCCCACGACCCCGACAAGCCACGGGTGCTCCGCGAAACGCGCACGGACGCCGTCGAATCGCGTGAGGGACTGTTCGCGCCGCCCTCCACGGTGTCCGCGTGCGACCGATGCGGGCGCGGCGCCCACATGTGCCGAGCGCCCTTCGCGCGTCGGCGCATCGACAGTCCACGCCTCGTCGTGCGCCACGGGCGCATGCTCATCTTCAATCCACGTTTCGTCCGGCTCCTCGTACTCCTCGTCCGGCGCCTCGTATCGCTCTGCGTCCCGCGCCGGCGTGGGATCGGCGACGCCCACCGGGTCCCATTCGAGCGCGTTCTGCTCGCTTGGAGCATCCACGGCCTCTGGGGCCGGTGCCTGCTCGTCCCCGCCATCAAGGTCGCTCTCATCCGCCTGGACGACGCTGGGCGCCGCGACGTACAGCGTCACCAGGCCGTTGCGCGCCAGCTCGCCGCCAGCAGGCGGGTCTTGCGCAACGACCTGCCCAAACAGCTCGGGCGAGCAGCCGAACGAACGATCGAGCCCGGGCCGAAGCCCCGCGCGCCGCACGGTCTGCGCCGCCTCAGCCGCGATCAGCCCGACGTATTCGCCGACCGCCAAACGCCCGGCGAGGCCTCCCTTCCCGGGCGCGTGCGCGCGCCCGACGCCCTGCTCTGAAGTCTTGGTCGTCTCGCTCATCACGGTTACTGACCGCGATCAGCCCGAAACGACCAACGAATTTTTTCAGGACCCTCAACCGTGTGCGCAACGGCAGCCGACCAGGGCGTTGCCGTGAGCGTTGCAAGCGCCGCGCCGAGGCTCAGCGATGCCCGATGCCTTCCTACCTACGGTTGTTACGGCGGCTCGCCGGGCTCCTACTTCACGTCGAAGCCGTCGCGAAGCCGGCACGAGATAAGCCGAGGGCCCGTGCTCTTCTGGAGCGCGGGCCCTCATGCTCCTCAATGCGTTTGAAGCTCATGCGCTATTTGACGGGTGAGAGAAGGCCCCCGCCTTCGCGAATGAGCGGGCAGCTACTGCCCAGGGGGCTTTGGAGGGGTCTGGTTTTTCCGGATGATGTCTTCGCCGACGGCGTAGATCCCTTCGGTGAAGGGGTTCGCCACCTGCAGGATTTGCGAAGACAGCGGCTGGGGGACCGGCTGGGGCTGACCGCTGTTAGGTGGTGTGTTGGACGACATTCTGCTCCTCTTGGTCGTGCGCTCCCTAGCTCCCGACAAGCTCAGACGTGGGGACGCTTTACGAACGAAAATGTAGGTTCTGCCACGCCCAGTGTCCAGGAATCGAGCAGAATCGGGCGTCTGAGCGCTTGCTCGGGCTACAGGTAGGCACCGCCGCCGTCCAGCTCGTCGCGCTGCCTCCCGGCGGCCGCTGGAGACCAATAGGATCCCTACATATGGACTGTCCGAAGTGCGGAGATCCGATGGGCGTTACGGACACGCGACGATTGCCGCGGAACCCCCAAGTCGTTCGTCGGCGACGCAGGTGTGGCTCATGCGGCACGAGCTTCCAAACTGACGAGCGTCCTCGCCTATGGATCAATCGAGGCGGCAGACGCGAGCCGTTCCTCAGGGGCGCGCTATTGGCGTCCCTCCGCCGTGCCGCCGATGGCAACGACCCGCAAGTCCCGGACAAGCTGCTGAGCGAGGCCGTACGACGTGTCGTTGTTGGTCTGCTGGCAGACGAAAACCTTGAGCCGACCGCCGAGCAAATCAGGACTGCCGTCGGAACGACGCTACGCGAACTAGACCTTGAAGATGTCGCGTTTCGATATGACCCTTCTTCGGACCCGTTCTCGTTCGCGGTCGGGAAGCGGGGTCGGCGACAATCTGAGCCGTTCGACCGCGACAAGCTCAAGCAATCAGTCGTGGCAGCTTCCGCTAAGTTTCTCGACGCTGGCGGGGTCGAACAAGTCGTAGATCAGGTCGAGAGCGAACTCGGCGGCACGAGCGTAGACGTCGATACCGACCAGATCCGGCAGATGGTGTGCGCCGCGCTTCGCAACCGAGACGAGCGAGCTTTCCTGAGGTATGCCCTCGGAGGGTCCGTCGCGGACCGCAACTTGAATGAGTTCCTCGATCGTGTCAGTCCAGTCGCGCAAGTTCAGAAGCGAGACGGGGCCGTCGTGTTGTTCGAGCGAGCAAAGCTCGTCAAGTCGATTCGGCTCTCATTCCTGTCTGAGCAACGAGACGCTCAAGCAGCGAAGATCTCATCCTTCGTGGCCGCCGAGGAACGTCGCATCCGGAAGAATATGACGCTCGACCACCAGCCAGAGCCCACCGCCAACATTGGGACACGAGTTCTCCATTGGCTTTTCGACCGGGACGAAATAGCGTGGGCCAACTACTGGCTCGCGTTCGCTAGCGATCACTCGCTGGTCTCTGGCGCAAGCCCGGCACAGCGACTTGCCGAGGCACAGAACGACATGCGTGAGCGAAAACGCGCGCGGGAAGCGCGCTGAGACGGCCTGGCTCGCGGCAGTATCCACAAACGAGCACAACGAGCGTTGAAGCTGCGCAGCGTCGGGGTGCCTGAACGCACGCGCGTCTCGATCGAGTAGGCGGTGTCCTGGCCGCACATGGGCGCCTACGTCGGGTGCCCGCCGACGTGTTGCAGACAACTTGCATCGTGCCTGCGTCGATGAAATCAAGGACGCCTGGCGAGATGCGCAGACGTGTAGTTGGCCCGCCGCGGTCCAGCGCGGCCAGCCGCTGACCCACCGGCCGAGCGGCCACCATTCTTCCAGTCTGCGAGCGATGCAATCTTGCAGGCGCTTTCCTCGAGGAACAAGGACGGTTTATGCGTAGGGAGGTGTAACGACCTTACGCCCACTCGTCAGGGTCACTCGCTGAATCCTTCGATCAGCACCTGCACCTGCGTGATGGCTTCGTTGAGGGCCTCGGTCAGGAAAATTGAGCTCGGCGGCCAACTCGTGGTACGTCTCGGGCCATGGCTGTCATCGCGGCGAGGCGGCGTGCTGCAAGCAGACGGGCGTAGCGCGAACCGGGAGTCCTCGAACCATCCGGGCGCCCGGACGATCGCGGGCGGCAGGTCCCGGTAGACGAGGATCGCGCGGCCACGGCCGATCTGCCTGAGCCACGGTGCCGGTCCCGCCTTGCGCTGCGCGCTGCTGAGCGTCTGTCCGGCCATGCTGCTCGACGCGTTGGCGACAGGCTCCTCGCCGAGCAACTCCGTCAAGTACCCGGTGCTCGTCGGCTCGACGAGCGGCGGCAGAAACACTTGTGCGGTGGACGCTGCGCAGATAGCGTCGCGCGCCGCGCGACCATAACGCTGGTCTATCTGGGCGATCGACTGCCAGATCGTCGCGATCACGATCCCGTGATCCCCGCACTGGGACAGCCACGACGCGAGGTTGCGCACCGGCGCGATGTTCGCCGCCTCATCCATCAGGATGAACAGGCGCGGGTCGAGCGCTCCCTGCGTCCGGGCCTTGACGATCGCCGCCTCGTACATAGCGGCGAGCAGCGCGAGGATCACGGGCCGCAGCGCATCCTGGTCGTGACCGGCGGCGACGACGTAGATGGTGTTCGCATTGCCGTCAAGGAAGCGCTCGGGCGTCAGGTCATGCTGCGCGGCCGAGGCGACCTGCGGGTAACGGTACGCCCGCAGCAGGTTCAGCGCGGACATGACGGTCGTCTCGCGGTTACGCTCGTCACGACGACCCACGCCCTCCAATTGATCCGCGGCCGCCGAAGCCCCGGAGGCCTGGAGCACAGCGACAGCGTTTTGAAAGTCCCGCGAGTCGAGCCAGCGCACGAGCTCGCTCATGCCCGTCTCGGCGAGCGCTGCGGCGTGCAGCAAGGGCGCGAGCATCGAAGCTGCCTCCTTGTCCCAGAACTCGTTGGCGGCGTTTGCCTGGTCCGGGTGCGCTGCGGACGCGAGCGCCTCTCCGGCACGGATCGCGCCGGTCCACGTGCCTGCGGGGACCAATGGTGTGAAACCGGCGCTGCTGTCATCCCCGAACGGGTCATATACCCACACGCGTCCGAGGCTGCGACGGTAAGGCGCGGTCGCGTCGTAAATGTCGCGCTTGGTGGAGAGCACGAGCGCGGGGCCGTCATGGTCGAGCAGCCACGGCACGACGAACCCGCTCGACTTCCCTGCACGGGGGGGCGCGACGACCATCGGTTGCACCTCCGGCTCCGCTGCGAGCATCCGCGCCGGCATCCTGCCGATCGCACCAAGATACGGACGACCCGACACTGGACCGGGCACCCACAAGCGCCGCAAGTCCGACGGCAACGCCCATGTCCTCGACTGCACCCAGCCGCGGTCGAGCGCGTAGCGAGCGAGCGTGCGCTGATCGCGTGCGAGCGGCGACCCGGCACGCCACGCACGCAGTCGCCGGTATAGATAAAGGCTCACTCGCGTCAGAAGCGCGAAGAACCCGACTGCGATGAGCACGTAAGACCACGCTTCCGGCGCCGCTTGGCGCTCAGCACGCGTCGGGAATGCGCGCGCGGGAGAGCCCCAGCCGCCGCGTATCAGCAGGCGCCACATCGCGCGCGCCGCGTCGTCGTGACTCAGAGGCATCGGGCCGTGCAGTTCGAGCAGGCAAGCGGCCTGCGTCCAGCACCACGCAAGAGCGCCGCTGAGCGCGAGCACGAACACGCCGCCGCCGGCCACGCACACGAGCAGACTCGTCGCGGGACGGCGTCCGGCCGCGTGAATCCTCACGGTCACCTCGCGGGCCGGAGCGATGTTGCTGTGTCTCTCATCACTCGTTACTGACCGCGAGCCGCCCGAAGCGACCAACGACTTTCAGAGAGTCGGGTCGTGGCGACCGGACGGGTCCGCCCGGCATCTCGTCTCGCCGGGCAGGCGTTCCGAGAAGTCCGTGGTCGTTTGCGACAGGTCGCGGTCAATAACCGAAACGGCGCATGAGAGACCGCGCCATGAACGACAGGAGGAGCCTCAAATGAACATCAACAAGTACTTCTGCACCGGCCGGTTGACCAGCGACCCGGAGCTGCGCGCGTTGCCAAACGGCACGAGCGTCTGCGAGATGCGTCTCGCCGTCGACGGGATGGGTCGCAAGGGGGAGGTCGGGTTCATCAACCTCAGCGTGTACGGCGGTTGCGGCGAAGTGTGCGCGAGATACCTGAAGAAGGGCTCGAAGATCGCGGTGGACGGCCGCATCGAGCACGGCGAGTGGGACACCGACACCGGCAAACGCCATGAGCACCGCGTGATCGCGGGCGCCGTCGAGTTCCTCACACCCCGCAGCGGCGAGCAGGAGCCCCAGCCGGAGCATGACTCCGAGATCGGGGAACTCGTCGCGGCCTGACGAGAGCACCCGCACGGTCCGTGCTCTCGACGTCGGGAGCACGGACCACGAGGGCGAGGACACGGACATCCACCATGAGCGCGAGCCTCCCGATCGACCAGAGCCGCGAGCCAGAGCCATCACGCGATCTGCTCGCCTACTTGCAGCTGCTCGCCGGCTCTTCGCCGGCGCCCGACCAGTTCTTCGACATCCGCTGGTTAACGGGCGAGCGGAGGATGAGTCGGCGGTTCGTCCCCGCGCAGCGAACGAGCGAAGCCGCGCATCTGATCACGCGCCTCGCATCTCGGGCCGATGTCTATGTTGGGGTGGCGCTGCGCGACGGTCAACGCGACGGCGGCAAGCATGCGATAAGCGGCTCGCACCTGCTCTACATCGACATGGATCATTCGGGCACGCAGCTCGCTCTCGCGAAGTTCGAGTACCCGCCGACGATGGAGGTCGCCTCCGGCACGCCCGACCACCTGCAGGTCTACTGGCGGCTGAACCAGCGCGCGTCAGGCCCGCAGGTCGAGAGCACGAACCGTCGCATCGCGCGCCTGCTCGGCGGCGATCCCGCCTGCGTTGACGTAGCGCGCATCCTGAGACCGCCGGGCACGCTCAACCACAAGCACGACCCGCCGGCCCCGGTCAGCCTGCTCGCGCACCGGCCCGACGCCCGATACGCGCTCCCGGAACTGCTCAGCGTCCTACCCGTGCTCGAGCGATCGGTCGAGCCGGCGAAACGTGGAGCGCGAGAACACACCCAGGACGACCCGCTGCAGCAGATCAAGCCGTCCCACTACATCCGTCTGCTCACCGGTCTCACGCCCGGTCCGGACGGGAAGATCGCATGTCCCTTCCACTCGGACCGCACCCCGAGCCTGCACGTGTACGACGCGCCAGAGAAGGGCTGGGCGTGCTACGGCTGCCGCACCCTCGACGGTAAACCTCGCGGCGGTGACATCTACACGCTCGCCTCCCTGCTCTGGGGAATCCCCGCCCGCGGCCGCGACTTCATCGAGTTGCGCGCTCGACTGGACGACGTCTTCCGCATCGATCGCGACCCGACATCGCCCTGGCGCAGGCCATGCGCTCGCGAGCACGATCGGCCGTGGGGCAGAGCGCGTGAGCAGATGCGAGCGGATCTGCAGCTCGACCGTGGTCGATAAGTCCAAGGCGGGCCAGTCGTCGCATCGGCGCTGGGTGAGATGCGGCGAGGCGACCCGCACGAGGCGAGTGTCGAGCTGAGATTGGTGGGGGGGCGCGAGGTTCTCTCCAGCGATTACGAGACGACGGGCCCGAGCCGAGGAGGTGGTGCTCGGGACGTTTTATCTCGGTAGGCGACCAAGGGAGTACGAAGATGTCTAGCAAGGGGAAGGCGTGCTGCGTTGCCGCAGCGGCTGCCGCTGTTCTGGCTGGGTGCGGCGGCGGGCAGTCGCACTCGGCGTTGAGAGCACCGGGCTTTCCGGGCGTGGACGCACTGCGGCAGGCAGTTCGTCTCGCGCTCGTGCACAACGACGCGTCGGGGCAGTGCGAGCTGTTCGCGCCGTCGGTGCTTCAGCGCCACGGAGGTTCGGTCGATTCGTGTATTGCGTGGCTGAACACGGGCAACGGCCCGTACAGGCGTAACCCGCAGATGTATGTAGCGGGCGGCCACATCGAAATCTCTGGTAACGAGGCAAGCTACCGGCTGGCGCCGTACTCGTTTCCTTCCGAAGAACCTGGCGGGTCCGGTCTGGAACCCCCGGAACAGCTCACGGTGTTCACCGCCGTCTACACCGAAGACGGATGGCGAATCGTCGAAAACCCCGAATAGGCCGCTAGCGGTTCTCGCTGACGCTCAACGCATCGCCGCCACGGGAAATCCTGTGCTCACCCGGCCTCCTCGACGAGCCGTAGTCGTCGCGGATCGGGTGGTAGCCCGCGCCAGATGTCCCGGGCTGTGACTTCAAGCACGTGCTCGCTCGCAAGATTGGCCGGGAACAGGGCAAGCGTTTCGCCGCGTGCACTGGCGGAAGGCGCGATGAGGCCGGCCAGGCCAGCCTCGTGGGCGGCTGCGCCGACGGCCTGACATGGGGTGTAGTCGCCCACGTCTGAGAAGAGCTGAGAGTCGGTCAGCGCGAGTGCCGCGCGAGTTACGGCCGACCGGGCGTCGAGGACGTTCGGTATGTCGACGCTGCAGGTGATGATCCGCCGCTCCATGACGCTTGCGGCGAGCGCCGGGGCGTCGTCGAGCTCGTCATCGACAAGATGTCGGTAGGCCTCGATGACGACGCTCTCGCGTGGGCGTCCGAGATAGAGGACCTCATGGGTGCGGCGTGCGCCCCAGCGCCCACCCGCAGCGCTTCCCTTCAGCTCCTCCCAGCGCAGAGAGGTGTGCCGCTCGAAGGTGCCCTCTACGCGGATCGGGTCCAGGCCAGAGATGGCGGCGAGCAGCTCATCGTGTGTCACATCGCCCCCGCCTGCAGCCGCTCGATCGCGTCGATGACCTCCTCGTAGGAGCCGTCGGCGAGCATGTCCACGGGGCGCCGCCCCGCGAGGCTGCGCTTGCGGCCGTGCAGCCAGATTTCGGCGCCCTCGTGTGTGTAGAGGTCGCGCAGCATGCGGGTCACGTAGTGAAGCTCGAGAAGCCGATCACGGTTGCGTCCGCTGGGAGCGTGGCTGGCAGAAGTCCAGTTGCGCACTTGACGTTCGGCGACGCCGACGATACGCGCGATGTCGGCCGTGCTCAGACCGCTGTCGCGGACCTCCTCGACGATGCGCGAATAGAGCGTCTCGGGACGTCCGGGCGATGGGGAGTGGTCGGCAGGGATGCGATGGGCAGCGCTGTGTCGGGTCATGTCCGGGTTGCTTTCCGTCTCACTGAGCATCCTATCAGACTTCCTATCAAACTTCCGACTAGCAAAGCCCTCGCCTTCCTGACGGCGAAGCTCTCCGGCCGCACCTGCCCCTGCGCCGACGGCGTGCCTGAACTTGCCGGTTGCGCGCTCGCCGCTCGCTGACGTTCACAGGCGTCGGCGAGCGGCCGCAAAGCGCCCCGCCGAAATAGACCACATGCACGCCAAGGCGAGCGCTGTGTGAGCGCTGTGCAAACTCGTTGGTCGTTTCAGGGGGCTCGCGGTCAATAACAGCGTGATGACCGCTACGAGCATCGGTGCCGCGAAAGCCGGAGGGTACGCCCGCTACCTGGAGTCAAAGACGGTCGTGCCCGAGCGCGGGGACTACTACCTGAGCCCCGAGGGAGAGCCCACGCAGGCTCCCGGCCGGTGGGTCGCGTCGCCTGAGACGCTCGCGCGTCTGGGGATCGAGGGGAGCACGGTGCAGGGCCGGGATTTCATCGCGCTGATGGAGGGGCGCCATCCCCGGACCGGGGGTTGGCTGCGACCCGAGGGCGCCGGCGGCGGTCGTGGGGGCGGGATCGATTTGACGTTCAGCGCGCCGAAGTCGATCTCGACTGTCTGGGCGCTGGGAGGTGAGTCCCAGCGCCGCGACATAGAGGCTGCGCACGCCGCGGCGGTCAGCGAGGCGATGAGTCACCTGACGCGGGTGGTGCCGACGGTGCGTCGTCGCTACAGCGGCCAGGTCGTCGAGGAGCAGGCGGTTGATCTGGTCGCGGCGGAGTACCGGCACACGACCGCGCGGGGGGCGATGGACGGCGATGCGCCCGATCCGCAGCTGCACAGTCATGTCGTGGTCACGAGCGCGATCAGGGATGACGGGCGGATCGTCGCTGTCGCGTCCCGTCCGATCTTTCGTTGCGCACGAGAGATCGGCGCGTACTATCGCTCGGCGCTCGCGCAAGAGCTGGCCCAACGCGGCTATGAGATCGAGTCGGGGACTGGCAAGCATGGTCGGTATTTCGAGATCGCCGGTGTGCCGTCCGGTCTGATCGACGCGTTCTCCAAGCGCAGCCGGGAGGTTGCGCGTGCCGCGGAGCGTTTCCGTGCCAGGCGGGGTCGTGCCCCTGAGCGTGGTGAGCTGCGCGCGCTGAAACTCGAGAACCGCAAGGCGAAGGTGCTCGTCACCCGGGCTGACCTGCAACAGGTCTGGACCGACACGGCGGCGCGGTTTGACTTTAACGGTCCGGAGTCGACGCGGGCACGCGAGACGTGCTTCACGCCGAAACGAGATGGCTCGCTCGAGGATCGCGTGGAGGAGCGCCTGACCGAGCGCGCCGCGACGTTCACGGCGAGCGAGCTGCGCGCCGTCCTGCTCGAGCAGTCGGTCGGTGAGCGCTCCCCGCGCGAGGCGCTCATGTTCTCGAAGCGGATGGTCGGTGAGCGGCGCATCCTGCCGTTGGAGGGCGGGTTGATGACGACGCTGACGGTCCGTGCGCGTGAGCAGGCGATCGAGCGGCGCTTCACCACATTGGCAGACAGCGCCGAGCGCGACGTTGGAGAGACGGCGCGGATTCTCGCTTGCGAACAGGTCGCCGATCGGGTCGGTGGGAAACTTTCAGGCGAGCAGGTCCAGGCGCTTGAGCTCATCACGGGTGCAGAGCGCGGCGCGATCCTTATTGGCCCTGCTGGGGTGGGCAAGGGAGTCGTGATTGACGCGGCCGCCAGAGCCGAGCAGCTGGCCGGCAACGTGACGTTCGGGATCGCCGTGTCCGGCTCCACGGCGCAGCGTTTGGGTCAGGACAGCCCCGCGCTGGCCGGCCAGACGTTGACGCTCGATGCGCTCGTGGCGAGAGTCAACCGCGGTCGGCTGGAGATCGACGAGCACACGACGATCTATCTCGACGAGGCCGGGATGGCCGACACGGAGCGTCTTGACCGTCTCACCGAAGTCGCCGCGGACAAGGGATCGAAGCTCGTTGTGATCGGTGACGGCGCGCAGCTCCCCTCGATCGGCGCGGGCGGCATGTTGGACCGTCTCACAGAGATCGCGCCGAGCGCTCAGCTCTCGAATGTGAGGCGCACCCTCGATCCCGGGGAACAGCGTGCCTGGGGGGACCTGCGCGCAGGCAGATCGGATCGAGCGATGGCCTACTACCGCTCCCAGGCTCGCCTGCACATGGCGGACACTCGGGACCAGGCGGTAGAGCACGCGGTCGAGAGCTGGGCGAGCCTGACTGAGACGCTTCCGATCGAGCAGGTCGCCTTGATCTCCGACGCCTCGAACAAGGAGATCGACCGGTTGAACGCCCGCGCTCAGCACTATCGCTCGCAGCGCGGAGAGCTTGGTGAGCTGGAAGTTGAAGTCCCTGGCGTTCATTACCGCTTTCGCGGGGGCGACCGAGTCGCCATGATCGACCAGCACTACGAGCAGGGAATGACGCGGATCGAGAATGGCGAGCGCGGCGAGGTCCTGAACGTCACGCCGGCCGGTGAGGTGCTGATCGAGTTCGACCAGACCGGCCAGCAGCGAGTCCTCGCGGGCGATGACCTCGCGAAGGTGCGCCTCGGCTATGCGCAGCACATTCATCGCGCGCAGGGTGCGACCGTCACCCGTACGCTCGTCGTGACGGGTAGTTGGCAGACGAGCAAGGAGCCCGCCTACGTTGAGGCCTCGCGCGCGCGCAAAGGCACCGACTGGTACCTCGCTCGCGAGGACCTCGGGACGGAAGGGCACGACACGGACCGGATCAAGCGGCTCGCTGAGAGCATGAGCCGAAGCCACGCGCAAACACCATCGCTCGCGTATCCCGAGCTTCCCGACCCCGAATACGGGCCGGGCTTTGATCGCCCGCAACGCACGATCGCGCCGAACCGCACACGCCTCCCGGGGATCACGCGGACCCTGCACCGCATCGTCCAACCACGAGTACCGGAGCGAACACGATGAGCCACAAGATCCAGGTAGTGCTCCCCGACCCGCTTGCCACCCAGCTACAAGAGCTGGCCGCCGCTGCGCGCGAGCCACCATCGACGCTCGCCGGGCAGTTCGTCCGAAACGGCATCGCGCAGCTCGCCATGGACGGCAAGGTCAGACCGCTCAGACAAGCGCCTGTGCTCGTCGGGAGTAAGACCGGGCAGCGCGCACGCTGGCTTGAGCCGTGGGGCGGGAGCGTCGACTGGCGCGCGGAGATGTGGGGTCAGATCGTCGCGTTGCACGGCCGCTACCCCAGGGTCCTCGCGCACCTCAAAGATCGGTGGTGGACCGATGAGGCGCACGTCGAGATGCTGTGTGCGCTGGCGATATGGCGCTCGGAGCTCGACGACACGGGCGTCGACCCACGCGAAGAGCTCGCGTTCCACACCCAGCTGGGTGACTACGCCCATACCCTGCGCCAAGAAGGCGGCGGCGTCACCAAGACATGGAAGCCGGGAGCGCCACCCGCCGAGTGGATCGGGGAATAAACCCTGTCGCCTGCACAACCCGTTGACGACCACTCCCACCCCTTTCGGGCGGCAACGCGAAGACGAGCCGACGCTACATGCCACTCAGCGCAATCACCTCGCGGTAGCTTCACAACCATGACGACGGCCGAGATCGTTGACCGTGCTGGGCGTCTGCTGGCGGATGCGGTACCGCCTGAGTCGAAGGTGATCCTCTTCGGTTCGCGTGGCCGTGGCGACGCGACAGCGGACAGCGACTTCGATTTCCTCGTGATCGAGCCGTCGGTAGCCGGCAAGGCGAAGGAGATGGTCCGGCTGCGGGATGTGCTGGACCCGCTCCGGGTCGCCGCAGACGTGGTCGTCGTTACGCGCGAGTACGTAGAGGAACGGGGCGAGGTCCCGGGGACAATGCTCCACGACGCTCTGACGGAGGGTCGTGTCCTCGCCGAAACATGACGTTCCCGACCTTGCCGCCCGGCTCGCGCGCAAGGCCCGCAGCGACGAGATCGCGCTTCTTGGAGATGCGGGCCTGTCTCCGCCGCCGTCGGCCGGTGAGGCACGCGCCCTCGTCCCGTGGGCGGTCGAGTTCCGTTACGAGGACGTCCTCGATGAACGACTCGATCGCGCTGCGGCGTGCGAGACGGTCGTGCAGGTGCGTGCGTGGCTCGACGGACTGCTCGCCGGTCCCTCGACCTGAGCGGCGTCTGAAATGGCAGCCCTGCCAATATCGACCGGAATCGCCCGCAAACTGCGAACATTCTGCCAAGCTGCCCCAGGAGGCTATTCCCGCCTGATCCCCAGTATTCATGCGGGATTCAGGCCGCCGTACCCCCGCCAGCCATCCTCCCTGATAAGGAAGAGGTCCCTGGTTCGAATCCAGGATCGCCCACTCAGAAATGTCCTGCAAATCTGCTGCTTTGGTGGAGGTCGGACGACCTCGCCGGGCACGCGCGGAAGCCTTTTTTCGCCCTTCCGTCCCATTCGCCGTCCCAATGGACGGCTCTCGACGCCGCTCATGGCCTGCTTGAAACTGCTTGCGAGCGTCGCGCACGAGTTCGTCGAACTTGACCCCACGGTCGCGCTTGGCGCGCTGCTGTAGCTGCGTCACCGGCGGCATGCAGGAAGAGATGCGCCTCAGGTCGGGGCGCGATCCCCGGTGCCGGGAACAACCTCGACATCCTGAGCGCCGAT
>Ga0307374_10007588_pt1 | contig 16447 bp, 16 predicted proteins | sample OX3MG_FD_202532 | JGI IMG/M metagenome (GOLD analysis project Ga0307374, IMG submission 202532) | Soil microbial communities from Risofladan, Vaasa, Finland - OX-3 | ecosystem: Environmental > Terrestrial > Soil > Coastal area > Acid sulfate soil | place: Finland: Risofladan, Vaasa | collected... | reverse complement strand
TCGGCCGGACCGTAGCCCACGCGCCGGCGTCAGCCGGGTAGGCGCATCAACTCGATGCGCACGCCGTCGGGGTCGGTGCAGTAGACGAAGTCGAGGGAGGCGTCGGTCGACCCGAAGGTGGTGCGGGTGCCCGTGAGCACCGTCCCCCCGAAGGACTCGATGGTGGCGGCCACGTCGTCGAGGTCGTCGACCCGCAGCGACAGGTGGGTGATCCCGAGCTGGTTCATCGGCCGGCGCACCGGCTCGCCCGATGTCCCGGGCGAGTCGAAGTGCAGCAGCTCCACGCTCACCCCGTCGCGGCGGACGAAGCGCGACTGGAGGACGACGTCCTCGAGCTCCATGAGCCGCCCGAATTCGTCACCCACGGTGTGCGACTGCACGAGCTCGAACCCGAGCCCGTCGCAGTAGAACCGGACCGACCGGTCGAGGTCGGACACGCAGATCCCCAGGTGCGAGAGCGTGACTCCCACGGCGTTCCCCTTCTGTCGTCCGGCGACACGTGCGTGCAGCTTGGCCCAGCGCTCGCCCTCCCCGCAGGTTGGGCGGCTCGGGTCGGTGCCCGAGACGGGCCGCGGTCCTTGACGGGCCCGCCGGGAGACGGAAGTCTCACCCTGTGGATGCCGGAGGCGCCTGATGACGCGCATGCGGTCGTCGTGACCGGCCCGCCCACCGGGGACACGGCGGTCGAGGTCCCCCGCGTCCCCGCCTCGGCGGGGGCGCTCGTCTTCGACCGTCTCGGTCGGCTGCTCGTCCTGAAGCCCACCTACAAGAGCGCCTGGACGGTGCCCGGCGGCCAGATGGAGGCCGACGGCGAGACACCGTGGGAGGCGTGCCGGCGCGAGGTGCGAGAGGAGAGCGGCCTCGCCGTCGACGCCGGCCGGCTGGTGTGCGTCGACTTCCTCCGCCCCCGGCCCGGGAAGCCGGGCGGCATGCGCTTCCTGTTCGACTGCGGCGTCGTCGACGACCGGGCGCTCGGGGCCGTCGTCGTCCCGGCGGACGAGATCTCCGAGTACCGCCTCGTGCCCGTCGAGGAGGCGCTCTCCATGCTGAGCGGTCCCCTCCGACGCCGGGTCGGGGCGTCGATCGGGGCGTCCGGCTTCGTCTACCTCGAGGACGGCCGCCCCGTCGCCCGGGCCGACGGCGAAGAGGTCGGGTAGTCGAGGGGGAGGTCGACCGCAATGTCCGGCGGGCCCTGCGCCTGCGACCGGTGCAGCGCTGCTCAGCTCCGCAGCACGACGCCGGGGCGGGCGTCGAGTCCCTCGGGCGCGGGCTCGCCGTCGACCCTGATGGGCACGCCGTTCACGAGCACGTGGGTCATCCCGATGGGGCGGTCGGCGGTGAGCCGCTCGCCGTCGGCGGGGAAGTCGACGACGCGGCGCAAGGGCCCGGGCCCGACCACGGCGGGGTCGAAGACGCACAGGTCGGCGGCCTTGCCCACCTCGACGCTGCCCCGGTCCGACAGGCCGTACACCCCGGCGGGCTCGGCGGTCAGCTTGTGCACCGCCCGCTCGAGCGACATCACCCCCCTGTCGCGCACCCAGGTGCCGAGGAGGTCGGTGGCGAAGCACGCGTCGCACAGCTGCGAGACGTGCGCGCCCGAGTCGGCCAGGCCCAGCAGGACGTTGTCCCGGGGTAGGAGCCAGGCGATGCCCTCGGGGTCGTTGTTGGCGAGCACCGACCAGAACCGGGTCTTCAGGTCGTCGTCGAGGGAGATGTCGAGCACCACGTCGAGCGGCGTGCACCGGCGCTCGTCGGCCAGGTCCACGACGGTCCGGTCGACGAGGTCGGGATGCGAGGGCGACTCGGCCACCGACACCGACGGCCAGTTGAACGGAAGTCCGCCGCCGGCGCCGGAGAGCTCCTCCCAGCTGGCGGCGCGCCATGCCGGGTCGCGGTACGCGGCCGTGCGCGCGTCGTGGTCGAGGCCCATGAGCTTGGCGAAGCTGGGCCGCGCGTTGAGGGTGAAGGGCTCGGCCAGGTTCATCTGGAACACGAGTGGCCGGCACGACACCTGCGGCCACACCTCGACGCCGTCGAGCCGAGCGGCGTCGTTCTCGGCCACGACCTTCTCGTGGTACGGGTACCCCTTGACCGTGAGCAGTGCGGTCCAGGTGATGGGTCGGCCCACGAAGCGCTGCAGCTCGAACACCTCCCGGTTCTTGATGACGCCCCCAGGCAGCAGGGCGACGACTCCCCTGCCGGCGTCGCGCACCGGCGCCAGCAGGGCGCGCAGCTCGTCGAGGTCGGCCACGCGCGACGGCACGGGGCGGCCGCCGTCCCCGTTGTGGGTCGGCGAGGCGCTCGAGGCGAACCCCATGGCGCCGGCGGCCATCGACTCCGCCACCACCTCCTGCATACGCCCGAGCTCGGCGTCGGTGGCGGCGCGCTCGTAGGAGTCCTCGCCCATGACGTACATGCGCACCGCCGTGTGCCCCACGTAACACCCGAAATTGAGCGCCGCCCCCCGGCGCTCGACGGCGTCGAGGTACTGGGGGAAGGTCTCGAACTCGTCCCAGGGCACCCCGACCGACAGTGTGTCGAGGCTCATGTCCTCGACGTGCTGCAGCGTGCGGGCCAGCAACGGAGCGAGATCCGCACGGATGGGCGCGATCGAGAAGCCGCAGTTGCCGGCGACCACGCTGGTCACGCCGTGGTACGACGACGGCGTCAGCCACGGGTCCCAGAACACCTGGGCGTCGTAGTGCGTGTGGATGTCGATGAACCCGGGTGCGACGACCTGGCCGGTGGCGTCGAGCTCGCGCTCGCCGCGCAGGCCGTCGCCGACGGCGACGATCCGGCCGCCGGCCACGGCCACGTCGGCCGGGCGGGCGGGTGCGCCGGTCCCGTCGATGAGCGAGCCCCCACGGATCACGATGTCGCCGTCCACCGCCGCCTCCTTGCGTCGATCCCGCCGGTTCCGGGCGGGCGGCCCCGGTCGGCGCGGGCACGCGGCACGGGGACGTCCCCTGCATCGTCGCAGACCTGACGGCCCGGTGCCGAGCGGTCCTACGGTCGGGACGTGCAGGTCATCGTCGTGACCGGGACCCGCCCCCGGTGTCGGCGGCGATCAGCCGGGGTCGCCGGCCGCCGGGGACATCTCCGCCACCGTGGACCATGCCGTTGCCGGGACCTCCATGTTCACGACGTCCGGGATGCCGGCCAGGAGCGGGGGCTGCATGGCGAGGGCCTTCTCCTGGACTTCACGACGATGAAGATCATCGACGACCTTCTCCGCTCATGCGTGCCCGTCGGGATCGGAGAGGCCGAGCATCTCGGTGACGCCGTGGTCGCGCCCGGCGGTGTAGCCACCGTCCACCACCAGGGCGTGCCCGGTGACGAACGAGGCGTCGGCGGACAGCAGGAACGCGGCCGCCGCGGCGATCTCGTCGGGTCGGCCGTAGCGGCCGAGCTTGTGCTCGCGCGTGATCTCCCGCCGCGCCCGCTCCATGCCCTCCATCCCGAAGATGGCCTGGGTCATGGGCGTGTCGATGAACCCGGGGCAGATCGTGTTGACCCTGATGCCCCGTCCCGCGTAGTCGATGGCCATGTTCTTCGTGAGGATGACGACCCCGCCCTTGGACGCGCTGTAGGCGCTCCCGCCCGCTGTCCCCTCGATGCCCTCGATGCTGGCGATGGTGACGACCGACCCCCGCTCCCCGTCGACCGGGTCCTGCCCGAGCATGCGGGTGATGGCGTGCTTGGCCGTCAGGAACGTGCCGAAGAGGTTCACCCCGACCACCCGGTTCCACTCGGCGGCGTCCACCATGTGGACCGCCCCGCCACCGGCCACCCCGGCCGCGTTGACGAGGCCGTCGACCCGGCCGAACAGACGGGCGGCCTCCTCCACCAGGGAGACCACCGAGGCCTCGTCGGTGACGTCGACGGGAGTGAAGGCCCACGCGCCACCGTCGGCGGCCGACGGGGCGTCGGCCCCGGGCGCCACGTCCGCGCCCAGCACGCCGGCGCCCTCCTCGAGGAGACGGGCCGCACAGGCCCGGCCGATGCCGGAAGCCGCCCCCGTGACGATCACGTTCTTGCCGGCCAGCCCCCGCATGCGCCCTCCCTGGTGTGTCGGTCCCGCCGGCGGTGTGTCGGTCCCGCGGGCGGTTTGTCGTCCGGTGGGCAGGATGATAGGACCCTGCCCCGTGCAGTTCGCCCTCTTCTACGAGATCCCGGTCCCCCAGCCATGGGGCCCCGACAGCGAGCACCGGGCCTACAAGAACGTCCTGGAGCAGGCCCTGGCGGGTGAGCGCTACGGGTGGGACGCCTTCTGGACGGTCGAGCACCACTTCCTCTCGGAGTTCTCGCACTGCTCGAACCCCGAGGTCCTCTACGGCGCCATCGCGGCCATGACCGAGCGCATCCGCATCGGCTACGGCGTGCGCCTCATGCCCGGCCCCTACAACCACCCCGTCCGCACGGCGGAGTCCGTGGCCGTGCTCGACCTGCTCTCCGACGGTCGCGTGGACCTCGGCACGGGCCGCTCCTCGACGCGTGCCGAGCTCGAAGGCTTCGGCGTCGACCCCGCCCAGACCCGCGCCATGTGGCAGGAGGCCATCGGCCACGTGGTGGGGTGCTGGACCAACGACGAGTACGAGTTCGCCGGCCAGCACTGGTCGATGCCCAAGCGCCGCGTGCACCCGAAGCCGCTGCAGCGCCCCCACCCGCCCATCTGGGGAGCCACCAGCAGCGAGGACGGGCACCGCCAGGTCGGCGCACTGGGCCTCGGGCTGTGCTCCTTCGCCGTGGGCGTCTCGCCGGCGGAGGTGAAGACGAAGGTCGACGTCTACCGCGAGGCCGTGGCGAACTGCACCGACCCGATCGGTGCCTTCGTGAACGACCGGGCGGCCACCTTCACCATGGCGCTGTGCGCGCCGGACAAGGCGGCCGCCTACGACATGGCCCGCGAGTCCTTTGAGTGGTACCCGAAGGCCGGCGCCCGCCACATCGCCTCGATGACCGACTGGATGAGCGAGCGCAACCAGGACCTCGGCTCCTACTCCTACGCAGCGGACATGAAGAGGATCGACGACGAGGGAGCCCTCGACCTGTTGACCCTGGAGTACCTGGTGGAGGCCAACGCCTGCGTGCTCGGCACGCCCGAGGACTGCATACGGACGTGCACCTTGTACGAGGAGGCCGGTATCGACCTGCTGCTCTGCCTCGTGAACCCGTACAAGGTTCCCCACGAAGCCGTCATGCAGACCATCGAGCTCATGGGGAAAGAGGTCATCCCCCACTTCCACCGCTGACGATGGCGCTCGACCCCGAGCTCGCCGAGGCCCTGGCCGCCTTCCCCGTCGGCATGGACCCCGGAGAGCACCTCCGGGACATGAACGTCGTCCGCCTCCTGCGCTCCACGACCGACCTCCTGGCGGCGACAGGTGGTTCGCTCCCCACCGACGAGCGCGTCTCGGTGACGGACCGCCCGGTCCCCGGCCCGGCCGGTGGCGGCGACGTGCCCGTCCGCGTGTACACGCCCGTAGGCCCGGTCGACACACCGCGCCCGGGGCTGGTGTTCTTCCACGGGGGCGCCTTCGTCCTGGGCGACACCCGCACCGAGGAGCTCCGCTGCCTGCGCTACGCGGCCGACGCCGGGTGCGTGGTGGTGTCGGTGGACTACCGCCTGGCGCCCGAGCACCCCTACCCGGCCGCCGTCGACGACTGCGTCGCCGCCCTCGGCTGGGCCGTGGCGCACGCCGGCGAGCTCGGGTTCGACCCCACCCGCACCGGGGTGGCGGGGAGCAGCGCCGGCGGGGCGCTGGCCGCGGCGGTGGCGTTGGCGGCACGCGACGCCGGCGGCCCGGCGCTCGCGTTCCAGCTCCTCAATTACCCCGTGATCGACGACCGCATGGACACGCCGTCCATGCGCGCCTTCGACACCACGCCACTGTGGACCAACCGCTCCAACGCGGACATGTGGGACCACTACCTCGGCGACGACGCGGCCCGCGGCGACGTCTCCCCCTACGCCGCCCCGGCCCGGGCGACCGACCTGTCGGGCCTGCCGCCGGCGTACGTCCTCACCGCCGAGCTCGACCCCCTGCGCGACGAGGGCATCGACTACGCCCGCCGGCTCATGCAGGCGGGCGTTCCCACGGAGCTGCACACCATCCCCGGAGCCTGCCACGGGTTCGACATCATCGCCCCCCAGAGCGCGCTCGGCCGGCGTGCCCTCGACGAACAGGTCGGCGCCCTCGTGCGCGCGCTGGGCGCCACCGCCTGATCCGCCTGATCGGGCGAATCAGGCGGGGCGGGCGGGGCGGGCGGACGCCCTCGACACGAGCCCGTCGAGCAGTTCCCTGGTGGCACCGGCGATCTCGTCGACGGCACGCTCGAAGACCTCCTGGTTGGCCCGCGACGGCGCCCGGTAGCCGCTCACCTTCCTGACGTACTGCAAGGCAGCGGCCCGTACGTCCGCGTCCGACGCCGGCTCGGGGTCCCGCAGGGTCACGATGCTTCTGCACATGCGACCACGGTGTCACACCGAGCCTGCGCTGTCAGGCGCCGGGCCCGGCGACCGGGCTGTCAGGCGCCGGGCCCGGCGACCGGGCTGTCAGGCGCCGGGCCCGGCGACCGGGGAGGCAGGCGCCGGCCGGCCGCACGCTCGGGACGAAAGACCCGGGCCGGACGCACCAACGGCCCTGGAGCGGGCCACGTCCTCAGGCGCAAGGTGAACAAGGCCAGGCGATCAGGAGGCGGCGATGACCCCAGGACAGCGGTGCGACGAGATCATCAGGCTGATCGACGAGGCCATCGGCGGGCCGCCTGCACACGCCCCCGACGCCGGGTGGGACGTCCCGCAGCCGGGGCCCGACCGGCGCCGCTCGCAGGCTGCGGGGGCGGCCCGGCGCCCCGTTCGCTGAGCGCCGCCGGCGCCTCGTTCGCTGAGCGCCACCGGCGCCGGCTCACCCGCCGGCCCGGGCGGGGGCAAGATGGGGCCCCGGCCCGGACAGGAGGCGCGCGGTGACGGTGACGACTGCGGTGGACATCGGCCTCGTCCTCGACAGTCGCGACCCCGACGGGCTGGCGCCGTTCTGGGCGGCCGCGCTGGGCACCACGCGCCGCAGTCCCGACGTCGTGTCCTCGCACGGCTGCACCTGGAGCGTGATGGCCGACCCGGAGGGCAACGAATTCTGCCTGTGCAACACGGGGAGCTGTTGACGCCGTCATGGACGCCACCGACATGCTCGCCGTCCAGGACCTGTTGGCGCTCTACGGGCACATCGTCGACGACGCCGGCTGGGATCGCCTCGGCGAGGTGTTCGCGGCCGACGGCGAGTTCGACCTGCAGGCCTTCGGCCGGGGGACGGCGAAAGGCGAGGCCCAGCTGCGCGCCTGCTTCGAGAATCTCGACCACCCGGTGTCGCATCTCACGACCAACGTCGTCATCCGGGCCGACGCCGACGGCCGGGCGCGCGTCCGGTGCAAGTACCTCGTGGTCATGGGCGACGGGCGGACGCGCTCGGGCGAGTATCGCGACGTGGTCGTGCGCGGGGCCGACGGTTGGCGCTTGCAGCGGCGGACGGTCGTGCCCCGTCCGCCGGGTGCATCGCCGGGTGGCGACCGGCCGCTCTCGAGCTGACCGCGGCCGACCGGCCGCCACGGGCCGACCGCGGCGCGCTACGGTCCGGTCCATGGCGTCGGACACGGGCAACGTCCAGGGGGTCTCCTGGGGTCTCGTCGAGCCCGGGGTGCTCGCCCGCATCCTGGTGGTGTCGCCCCATTTCGACGACGCCGTCCTCGGCGCCGCCCACCTGATCGACCGCCACCCGGGCACCACCGTCGTCACCGTCCTCGGCGGGCGGCCCCCCGCATACCCCGATGAGCCCACCTCGTGGGACGCCTGCGGCGGCTTCGAGGCCGGTGACGACGTGGTGGCGATGCGGCGCGAGGAGGACCGGGCCGCCATGGCGTACCTGGGGGCGACGCCGGTATGGCTCGAATTCGCCGACCACCAGTACCTCGCCAAGGACCTGCGGCCCCGGCCCGAGCAGGTGGCGCCCGCCCTCGAGCAGGCCATCGCCGGCGCCTCCCCCACGGCGGTCTTCCTCCCCATGGGCCTCGCCAACCCCGACCACGCGTTGACCCACGACGCCGGGCTCCTGGCGCGCGCCGCGCTCGCGGGTTCGGCGGCGCCGCCGGCGTGGTTCTTGTACGAGGACCACGGCTACAAGCACATCCCGGGCATCCTCGCCTGGCGGGTGGCCAAGCTGTTCCTGAGCGGCCTGTGGCCCACACCGGCGGTCGTGCCCGTCGACCCCGACATGGCGCGCAAGCGCGCCGCCATCGACTTCTACAAGAGCCAGGTCGCGCCCTTGCAGCGCGATCACGCCTTGGGGGAGCGGCTCGATGCGAACGTCCCCGAGCAGTTCTGGCGGCTCGCCCCACCCCCGGCGGGGTGGGAACGGCTCACGGACATGGTCTGAGCGGTGAAGGGCCTCCTCTACGGCGTGCGGCCCGAGCCGTGGACGCCGCCCGACGACACCAACCCGCTGCTCATGGGACTGGCCCGGACCCCCATGAAGCTCGTCGACCTCGAGCAGCCCCGGCCCGAGCGCCCGGGATGGGCCATGGCCAAGACCCGCATGACGGGGATCTGCGGTTCCGAGGCCAAACAGGTCTTCATGGATTTCGGCGAGGGCAATTCGGACAGCCCGCTGTCGAACCTCTTCACGTTCCCCACTGTCCTCGGCCACGAGGTGGTGGCCGACGTGGCCGAGGTCGGCCCCGGGGCCGAGGGCCTCGAGGTCGGCCGGCGCGTCGTCCTCAACCCGTGGTTGTCGTGCGGGCCCCGCGGCATCGACCCGGTGTGCCCGTCGTGCGCGGCCGGTGACTACAGCCTCTGTTGGCACTTCACCGAGGGGAGCCTGGCGGCGGGCATCCACACCGGGACGTGCAAGGACGCGCCGGGAGGGTTCGCCGAGTACTTCCCCGCCCACCACTCCATGCTCATCCCCGTCCCCGACGGGGTCCCCGACGAGGTCGCCGTCTTCGCCGACCCGTTCGCGGTCTCGTTGCACTCGGTGACGCGCCATCCACCGGCGCCCGGCGGCCGCGCCCTCGTCTACGGCGCCGGGGCCCTCGGCACGACCGCCACCGCCATCCTCCGGACGCTGTACCCCGACGTCGAGGTGGCGGTGGTGGCGCGCTTCGAGGCGCAGGCGGCGCTGGCCCGGCGCCTGGGGGCGACGGTGTTCACGCCCGAGCCCCGCCAGGCGCTCATCGAGGCGGTGGCCGATTGGTCCGGTGGCGTGCTCCGACCCGTGGGCGAGGGCCTGCCCATGGCACACCCCGGCGGCATCGACGTCGTCTACGACACCATCGGCAAGCCCGAGACCTTCGAGGTCGGCGTCCGCCTGTTGAAGGCCCGGGGGACGCTCGTGAAGAGCGGGGTCCACGCGCCGGCGCGCTGGGAGTACTCACCGCTCTACTTCAAGGAGATCACCTGGGTCGGCTCCAACGCCTTCGGCGTCGAGGAGGTCGACGGCGTGCGCAAGCACGGCATCACCCACTTCCTCGACCTGGCCGCCCAGGGACGTGTGGACCTGACGGGCCTGCTCACCCACACCTTCCGGCTCGAGGACTGGCGCGAGGCCTTCTCGGTGCTGGCGGACCAGGGCACGAGCGGCGCCATCAAGGTGGCCTTCGACCTCCGCTGAACCGCCGGCCCCGCGCCTCTCGACGGCGACCAGGCGCCCGGTCCCGCCCAGCCGGGCGGCTCCGGCCGGAAACGCCCGGCTGGCGCGAGGACCCGGGACCGCCGCAAGTCAACATCGGGTGACACCCTGACGTGGCGACGGGTTGTCACCACGGGTGGACACTTCCGCGGCCGACTCCCGGGCGGCATCGCGCGTGAACGACGCGCACGCGGGTCCGGAGATATCCGCACGACATCCACAACGCTGTGGATTATCGGTGCACGCCGTGTGGGTATCGCCGTGCCTGGGGACGGGCGCACGCTGAACGCCGTGTGACCGATCGGTGACAGGCAGACGGCACGGCGCGCCGGCATCGCCGACGCGCCGTGTCGGGTCGACGGCCGTCCTCAGGCGGCGACGGGGCTCCCGTCCCCACACGCCGGCGCGCCGGACGCGCCGGACGCGCCGGACGCGCCGGCCCCGGAGGATGGCGCGGGCACAACGGCATCGTCGGCCAGCGCCGCGGTCAGCACGTCGTCCACGGTCTCGGCGAGATGGAACGTGACCTCGTTGCGCACGCTCTCGGGCACGTCCTCGAGGTCGGGCCCGTTGCGCACGGGCAGGACGACGTGGGTGAGCCCGGCGCGGTGCGCGGCGAGCACTTTCTGCTTCACACCGCCGATGGGCAGCACCCGGCCCTGCAGCGTGACCTCGCCGGTCATGCCGACCGTGGCGTGCACGGGCCGGTCACGCAGCAGGCTCACGAGCGCCGTCGTCATGGTGACGCCGGCCGACGGCCCGTCCTTCGGCACCGCGCCCGCGGGCACGTGCAGATGGAAGCGCTTGCCGGTGAACGCGCCCGGGTCGATGCCGAGCTCGGTGGCGTGCGACCGCACGTAGGACAGCGCTATCTCCGCCGACTCCTTCATGACGTCACCGAGCTGGCCCGTGAGGGTCAGGCCCTCGGTCCCGTCCATGACGGTGGCCTCGACGAACAACACGTCGCCGCCCGTGCCCGTCACCGCCAGGCCGGTGGCGACACCGGGCAGGCTGGTGCGGTCGGCGGCCTCGAAGAAGAAGCGCGGGCGACCGAGCCAGGACCGGACGTCGCCGGCGTCGACCACGACCGGTACGGACACCGCGCCCGACGCCAGCTTGGTGGCGACCTTGCGCAGGAGGCGGCCGATCTCACGCTCGAGGTTGCGCACGCCGGCCTCGCGCGTGTAGTCGGCCGAGATCGTCCGAAGCGCGTCGTCGGACACCTCGACCTCGTCCGCCCGCAGCGCGGTGCGCTCGAGCTGGCGGCGCAGGAGGTGGTGGCGTGCGATGGTCACCTTTTCGTCCTCGGTGTAGCCGTCGAGCCGGATGACCTCCATGCGGTCGAGCAGCGGGCCCGGGATCGTCTCGGCCACGTTGGCGGTGGCCAGGAACAGGACCTTGGACAGGTCGAGCTCCACCTCGAGGTAGTGGTCCCGGAACGTGTGGTTCTGGGCCGGGTCCAGGACCTCGAGCAGGGCCGAGGACGGGTCCCCCCGGTAGTCGGCGCCGAGCTTGTCGACCTCGTCCAGCACGATGACGGGGTTCATCGTCCCCGCCTCGCGCAGGGCCCGGACCAGGCGGCCCGGCTGCGCGCCCACGTAGGTGCGGCGGTGGCCACGGATCTCGGCCTCGTCGCGCACGCCGCCGAGGGCCACGCGCACGAACGAGCGTCCGAGCGCACGCGCCACCGACTCGCCGAGCGAGGTCTTGCCCACGCCCGGGGGGCCGACGAGCGCCAGGATGGCACCCGAGCCGCGCGGCCCGACCGACGTCAGCCCGCGCTCGGCGCGCAGCTTGCGCACGGCGAGGTGTTCCAGGATGCGCTCCTTCACGTCGGTGAGCCCGTCGTGGTCCTCGTCGAGGATCGCCGCGGCGACCTCGACGTCGAGGCTGTCGTCGGACTGCACCCCCCACGGCAGCTCGAGGATGGTGTCCAGCCACGTGCGGATCCACCCGTGCTCGGGGCTCTGCTCGCTGGTGCGCTCGAGCTTGTCGACCTCGCGCAGCACCGCCGTCCGCACGGCGTCGGGCAGGTCGCGCGCCTCCACCTTCGTGCGGTAGTCGTCGACGGTGCCCTCGTCGGTGGAGCCGTCGATCTCGTTGAGTTCCTTGCGGATGGCCTCGAGCTGGCGGCGCAGGAGGAACTCGCGCTGCGTCTTCTCCATGCCCTCTTCGACGTCGGTCTTGATCTGCTCGCGCAGCGTCAGGTCGGCGAGGGTCTCGCGGGCCCAGCCGAGGACGAGGCGCAGGCGCGCCTCGAGGTCGACGGTCTCGAGCACCTCGACCTTCTGGGCGAGGCTCAGGTCCGGGGAGTAGCCCGACAGATCCGCGATCTGCGACGCGTCCGTGACGTCGCGCAGGCGCTCCGCCATGCGGCGCGCCCCCCTCGTCAGGAGGATGTTCTCCAGCACGGCCCGGTACTCGCGGGCCAGCTCCATGGCGGCGGGCGTCTCGGGGGCGTCGGCCACCGGGTCGACCTGGACCCACAGGGCCTGGCCGGTGCCGGGGACGGCGGTGCCGATGGCGGCGCGGCGCACGCCGCTCACCACCATGGCGAGGGGGCCGCCGGGCAGCTCCCCCACCTCGAGGATCGAGGCGATGACCCCCACCGCGGCGTACCGGCCGTCGATGTGGGGCACGAGGACGAGCTCACCGCCCACCGAGCCGGCGGCGTCGGCCGCCGCCTTGGCCTCGTCGGTCTCGAGGGCCATCGTGAACACCATGCCCGGGAGCACCACGCCCGAGGTCAGGGGCAGCAGCGGCAGCGTCCGGTTCAGCTCTGTCATGGTCATGTCGGTCCTTCTCCCGCCCGGCCACGCCCGGGGAGGGCGCGCCTGAATCGTTGCAATCACAACCAATCGGAGGGTACCGGGATTCCCGGTCGGATCGACCGGGGCCGGGGGCCGGGGGCCGAGGGCCGGGGCCGATCCGGCGCCGGGGGACCGGATCGGGCCGAGGGCCGGGGCCGATCCGGGGCCGAGGTCGGGACGGGAGGCAGGTCGGGGCCGGCCCACGGCCGGCCCGGGCGAGCGTCAGTCCGTGGGACGGGGGGCGTCGTCGACGGTCAGGTGGGCGGCCACGAAGAGCTTGCCGTCGACGTGCACGGGTTGGAGCCGGCCCACGATGGGGACGATTTCACCCTCCGCCGTCTCGGCCTCGGGGTACAGACCCGGGTCCATCTCGCGGTCGCGGGGCTCGACCAGGTAGCCGCGCCGGTAGGCCTGGTGGCCCCAGCGCTTGCCCGAGGGGACGAGCATCTCGACGAACTCGCCGGCGATGTCGGCGCTCTCCATCTTGAACAGCGCCTCGGCGGCCTTGTTCATCCCGAGGACGACCCCCTGGAAGTCCACGATCACGACGACCTGCTCGTTGCTCGCGTACTCGGGGACAGCCGCGAGGACCTCGTCGGGGATCTCCAGGGAGGGCATGTCGGAGGTGCTCAAGGCGGCGGGCTCCTGGTCTCGGCGGGCCCCGGGCCCGTGTGGCCCCGGTGGAGCCCGACGGTACCCGCCTGCGCCGCCCGCGTGCACCAACGGACGGGGGGCGGACGACCGCCCCGGCCGGCGCCGTCAGCCGGGCGCGGACCGTCCGAGCCCGAAGGCCTCGGACACTTCCGCCAGGACGCGCACGTGCTCGTCCACCGACGCCAGGCCGGCCCCCATGGTGTTCACCGACAGGTGGGTGGCCCCCGCCGCGCGCCACCGGCCGAGATGGTCGAGCGCCCGCGCCACGCCGCCGTCCCCCCAGTTGACGCGGCCTTCCATGCCGAGGGCGGCCGGGTCCCGCCCGGCGGCCCGGGCCGCCTGCTCGAGGATCTCCTTCGCCTCGTCGAGCTTGGGCCCGGGTGGCACCAGCGGCATCCAGCCGTCGCCGAGCCGACCGGCCCGGCGATAGGCCGGGGGCGACGCCGCCCCGAACCACACGGGGATGGGGCGCTGCACCGGCAAGGGCGCGATGCCGGCGCCGGTCACCTGCTCGTCGGGGCCGTGGACGGTGACGGCACGCTCGGTCCACAGCCGCCGGAGCAGCGCGACCTGGCCCTCGACCCGCCGTCCCCGGTCGGTGAAGTCCTTGCCCAGCGCCTCGTACTCCACCGCGTTCCAGCCGAGGCCCACGCCGAGCCGGAACCGGCCGGCGGTGAGCAGGTCGACCTCGGCTGCCTGCTTGGCCACCAGGGCGGTCTGGCGCTGCGGCAGGATGACGATCCCGGTCACGAGCTCCAGCCGGGTGATGCCGGCCAGGAACCCGAACAGCACGAAGGGCTCGTGGAACGTGGAGTCCACGTCGTAGGGGCCGTTCCATCCGGGATGGGCGACCGGGTCGGCGCCCACCACGTGGTCGTAGGCGACGAGGTGGGCGTACCCCGCCTCCTCCACGCCCCGGGCATAGGCCCGCACGGCGCCCACGTCGCCGCCGATCTCGGTCTGGGGGAAGACCACGCCGATCTGCATGCTCCTCTGTCTACCGCCGCCGCGCCGGCGGCGCGTGGGCAGCACGGCGCCGGCGGCGCGTGGGCGGTGCGCCGGTACGCTCCGGGTGTGTCACACGCCGGTGCTGGAATGGGCCCGATGCCCTCCGACGCCCCCCCCGGGCCGCCGACCGCCCCGACCGTGGCGTCGTTCCACCCCGCCGTGGCCACCTGGTTCTCCCGGCGGTTCCCCGACGGCCCCTCGACGCCCCAGGCGGAGGGCTGGCCGCGCATCGCCGGGGGCGGCGACACCCTGATCGCCGCCCCCACCGGGTCGGGCAAGACCCTGGCCGGCTTCCTCGTGGCCATCGACGCCCTGTACCGCGCCCACGAGGCCGGCGAGGCCGTCGGGGGCGCCAGCCGGGTCGTCTACGTCTCCCCCCTGAAGGCGCTCGCCGTCGACATCCACCAGAACCTGCAGCGCCCGCTGGGCGAGATCGCCGAGGTGGCGCGCGAGCTCGGGCTCCCGGTGGCGCCGATCACCGTCGGCGTGCGCACGGGCGACACCACGGCGGCAGCGCGCACCGCCATGGTGAAGGACCCCCCCACCATTCTGGTCACGACGCCGGAAAGCCTCTACCTCCTGGTCACCGCCGAGCGCAGCCGGGCGGTGCTCGGCAGCGTGTCCACGCTGATCGTCGACGAGATCCACGCGCTGGCCCGCGACAAGCGGGGGTCGCACCTCGCCATCACGCTCGAGCGGCTGGAGCACCTCCAGATCGGCGGCCGGCCCCAGCGCATCGGGTTGTCGGCCACGCAACGACCCATCGAGCAGACGGCCCGACTGCTCACGGGCGTCGGCGACGGGCGCCGCGCCGACATCGTCGACTGCGGCCACGCCCGCGACCTCCGGGTGCGCATCGAGCTCCCCGACACGGAGCTGGCCGCGGTGTCGTCGACCGAGCAGTTCGGCGCGGTGATCGACCGCATCGCCGATCACGTGCGCGCCCATCGCACCACCCTCGTGTTCGTGAACACCCGGCGGATGTCCGAGCGCCTGGCCCACCTCCTCGGCGAGCGCCTGGGCCCCGACCAGGTCGCCGCGCACCACGGCAGCCTGTCCAAGGACCGGCGCCTGCGCGTGGAGGACCGCCTGCGCGCCGGGGACCTCCGGGCCCTCGTGGCCACCGCCTCGCTCGAGCTCGGCATCGACATCGGGCCCGTCGAGCTCGTGTGCCAGGTCGGCTCGCCCCGGGCCATCGCTACCTTCCTGCAGCGCGTGGGGCGCTCCAACCACTCGCGCGGTGGCACGCCCGAGGGGATCCTCTACCCGATGACGCGCGACGAGCTCGTGGAGTGCGCCGCGCTGCTGGCGGCGGTGCGCGCCGGGCGGCTCGACGCCACCTGTCCCCCGGTCGCCCCGCTCGACATCCTGGCCCAGCAGATCGTGGCCGAGGTGGCCGCGGCGGAGGAGTGGACCGAGGACGGGCTCTACGCGCTGGTGCGGGGCGCCGCCCCCTACGCACAGCTCGACCGGGCCGACTACGACGCCGTGGTGGAGCTGGTCAGCGAGGGGATCACGACAGGCCGCGGCAAGCGCATGGCCTACGTGCACCGCGACGGCGTGAACGGCGTGCTCCGCCCGCGGCGCGGGGCGCGCCTCGCCGCGCTCACGAGCGGGGGCGCCATCGCCGAGGTGGGCGACTACCGCGTGGTGGCCGAGCCCGACGACACGCCGGTCGGCACCGTCAACGAGGACTTCGCCATCGAGTCGATGGTGGGCGACGTGTTCCTCCTGGGGACGCACTCGTGGCGGGTGCGGCGCGTCACCCAGGGCGAGGTGCGGGTCACCGACGCCGAGGGCGCGCACCCCACCATCCCGTTCTGGGTCGGCGAGGCGCCGAGCCGGACCGAGGAGCTCTCCGAGGAGGTGTCCGAGCTCCGGCGCACCGTGGGCGAGCTCCTCACCGGCGCCGGCGGCACCGACGGAGCTCCCCCGGGGCTCGATGCCGTACGGCGCCACCTCGAAGAGACCTGCGGCCTCGAGGCCGACACCGCCGAGCAGCTGGCGCAGTACCTCGCCGCCGGCCACGGGGAGCTGGGCGTGCTCCCCACCTGCCACCACATCGTGTTCGAGCGGTTCTTCGACGAGGCCGGCGGCATGCAGATGGTGGTGCACGCCCCGTTCGGCGGCCGCATCAACCGGGGTTTCGGCCTGGCGCTGCGCAAGCGCTTCTGCGCCACCTTCGACTTCGAGCTGCAGGCGGCCGCCAACGACGACGCCGTGGTGCTGTCGCTCGGCCCCCAGCACAGCTTCCCCCTCGACAGCGCGCCGCGCCTGCTGCGCTCGGACACCGCC
>Ga0307374_10007585_pt1 | contig 16455 bp, 10 predicted proteins | sample OX3MG_FD_202532 | JGI IMG/M metagenome (GOLD analysis project Ga0307374, IMG submission 202532) | Soil microbial communities from Risofladan, Vaasa, Finland - OX-3 | ecosystem: Environmental > Terrestrial > Soil > Coastal area > Acid sulfate soil | place: Finland: Risofladan, Vaasa | collected... | reverse complement strand
GAGGAAGAGGCCACCGTGATGGTGCTCGGTGCTTCGGAGGTGGACTCAGTCCTTCCCGCGGACCCGGCGGCGCCCTCCCGGCGCCACGCGCGATGGTAGCCGAGTGCCGCTCGGATCACTTGACGCCGTTACAAACCCGCAATCGAGATGACCAAGCCGAGTTCCGCCCAGGAAGCCGACGTGAAGGTGGCGCGACGGCTCGGCCTGGAGGTCGCCAACCCGACCATCCTCAGCAACTCAAACAACGTGGTGCTGTGGCTACGCCCCACCCCAGTCGTCGTCAAGATTGCGACCGGTCATCACCAACGCCTCCATCTCGAACTTTCCGTGGCCCGCCACCTCCTCGGGCAGAACGCCCCAGCGGTAGGATCGGCCTCTGATCTGCCCCAAATGGTGCACGAGGGTGATGGCTTCGAGATGACGTTCTGGCGCTACGAACCAACCGACGGCTCCGAGCCGTCATCTAGATCTACCGCTGCCGCGCTGTCCGAGTTGCACCAGGCGTTGTCTACCTACTCCGGACCGCTCCCTTCCTGCGAAGACGAGCTTGCGGCGGTCTCCGACGCATTGGCCGCCGTCCGCCCTGTACGCGCTGGCGATGACCCGAGAAACAGTCCCGAGAAAAGCGTCAGCTTCGGCACCTCACCGAAACGCGAAACCGCTGGGCAACGGCTTGCGCTCGGGCCCTTGCCCTATGCTGCGGAGGCAGAGGTTGATCAGCGCATGGAAGCGAAATGATCAACCCGTAAGACAGTGTGACTGCGACCAAGCCGCCAAGCTGCGGTTTCGTCCGCCTCGTAACCCAAAAGTCGAAAGTTCACACATCGTGGCGGGGGGCATGACCAATCGCGCGACCATCGGGTTCACGACCCGATGAAGGCGCTGGTAGGCCGATCGTGCATATGCAGCTGCATACGCATGCGCCTACTCAGCTCGGGCCGACGGGGTGATCGGTCCCGAGAAACTCGACGCTGCCCAGCAGGCCGGTCCGCCGGGGTGGCGCAGCTCGTCAATCTGGAGCAGGTGGCTCCTCTGGCGCCGAGCTGGGGTCTTCGTCGGCATCACCGGTGGTGCATGCCAGCGTCCTCTGCGCGGATGTCATCGAGCAGGAGGTCGAGTAGTGCTTCCTCATACACAGCGACGCGCTTCGCCGCCATCGTCGACGCGAGCTCGGAGTCCCAAGCGGTAGGGCTGAGACGATCGACACGCAGCGGAGCGACTGACTCGCCGATATCGAGCCCGTACAGGTAGTCGCCGGCGGTCATGCGCCACGGCCGGGCCGACGGTGCGGCAGCGAGGATGGCGATCATGTGGTTGATGCCGGCGTCGTCGAAATCGGCTCGGACGTGAAGCTGCCAACCGGCGACTTCGAGACGAGCGATGGCGGCTACTTCGTTCCGAGATGGGGTGCCGGAGGTGCAGACGACCCGGGCCTCGGCGATGTCGACCGCGGCGCTGAGCACCGAGGGGTTCTCGGTGACGTACACGGGCTGACCGTCGCCGGCCGGCCAGATGCAGCCGGACAGGACCCGCGGGGGCACCGTAACCGGGTTGCCCGAAGGTACGAACCAGTCCGCGGGTGCAATGCCGAGGGTGGTGAGTCCGCCGGTGATGTCGTCGTAGGCAACGCCGACCGACTCCCACGCCTCCCGAGGTTTCGTGCCGGTTGCCACCCGGCCGGTTGCCACGAGCAGCGCGAGGGCGAGGCCACCAACCGGCCGGTTCCGGTCCAGATCATGCGGGTCGCCGGTCGCGTCGTGAGCGAGACGGCGCCGATCGACAGATGGGTCGCCAGGCGCGGGTAGCAGTCCGATGACGGTGGTTGCCTTGTCGACGAGGGCACGGTCGTCGGCTCCGAGGATGCGAGTCACCCACCCGGCGCGGCGCAGGGCCGCCCAGGCGGGCTCCCTGGCGGCGTCGGGCAGGAGCGTCGCTAGCCGGTCCCGAAACTCGGCTTCGTTGGCGGTCCGGGCGGTCCTCCGCTCCGCGCGTACGGCTAGGCGCCGACCGGTGGCATGGGCGGCCACGACACCGGGGGCGAGGGGCGCGATGCGTGCCGCCAGATCAGCCAGGTCGACTCGGGTGCCTTTACCGGCGGCGAGGTGGCGGCGGCCCAGCAGGCCCGCGGCGCCAGCACGTGCGGCCACGTCGGCAGGGGCTCGAACGGTGGTGGTGCCGTCGGCAAGGGTGGGGTCGCCACGTCGGTCGGCGACCTCGGCGAGCTGGGCCCAGAGCCAGGCCAAGTCGGCGGTGACGAGCCCGTCGAGCGGCGCTGTCGCGCAGGTACCGTCACACAGGTGGCAGGGCATTGCCGTCCATGGTGTCTCCGGGGAGCGGCTCGAGACCGCGGATGAGCATGGGAAACGCGACGACGGTCCCGTCAGGCGCGGCTTCGAGGTCGTGGGCGTCGATGCCGTCCCACGCCCCGGGGGCGCCGTCCCAGTGGTGCGAGGTCGCGATGAGGTCCAAGTCGAGCTCGGCGATGTAGCGGGCCAGGCCTTCCCGGCCGTCTTCGTCGACCTCGGAGGGAACCTCGTCGAGGGCGGCGAGTCGGCAAGCGCTGGCAGGGAACGTGTCGTAGGCGGCCGCGACAGCGGCAAGCATTGGGGCCAGCACGACGAGGCGTCGCTCACCGCCGGACAGGCCAGTGCGCGAGCCCCAGTTGCGCGGTGCCTCGCCGGGACGGGTCACCTGGTAGACGACGTCGACCCAGTCGCGGACGTCGACCGCCGCCCGCACTCGTGCGGCCATGTCGTCGCCGTCGGCAGCGTTGATGAGCTGCTGGATGGCGTGGCCCGCCTGGGCTCGGGCGTCAGGATTGCGGAGCGCGTCGCCGGTCTTGCAGGCGAGCTCATAGACGGTGCGGACGGCGGGCGGGAGGTCGTCACGGACTGACACGCGCACCGCGACGCCGACGCCGGACGATGCCGACGCGGAGCGCATCTTGGTGTTCACCTCACCCACCCAATCGAACAGGCGCGTCCAAGCCTGAGCGACGGCGGCGGGCAGGCGGCCGATGACGAAGTCCCGGAGAGCGGCCTCGTCCGCCGCCCTGAGGGACTCCTCGGCGCGGTCCGCGAGCACGCGGGCGTGGGCGGCCGCGGCGACCGGCGGGAGCGACGCAGTTCCGTGGGTGAGCAGGTAGGTGTCGAGCTCAGGATGATCGACGCCAGGGTCGAGTGCCCATACACCGGCCAGCTGCGCGCGGGTGGCATCCGCCCGCTCCCGCACGGTGCGCTTCGCCGACGTAGGTTTGGAAGCCACGGCGGTGCCGACCTGGACAAGGAGCTCGTCGTCGGTGGCGGCTTCTTCGCCGAGCACGGCCTCGACAACGCCAGGGACGGCGAGCAGCATTCGCAGCTCGGCGAGCCGTTGCGCGGCGACCGGACGGGACTCCTCGACACGGCGGTTCGCCTCGTCGAGATGCGCGTTCATGCTGGCCACCTCGTTGTCTGCGTCCCGGGAGGCATCATCGGCGGCGGCGACTTGCGGACCGAGCTCATCGAGCCGCGCGGACACCTCCTGGTGCCGGCGGGTAGCCTCTGCGGCGGTACTTCCGACCTGAGTTTGCAGCTCGTCGAGCTTGGCCCGGGCGGTATGGGCATCACCCCACGACGTCTTCGCGTCGCTGTGATAGCCGGCGAGCTCTGCCGTGGTGTCATGCTCGGCGATGGCGGCTGCGAACGCAACCAGCCGGCTGCGGAACTTGCCGTGGAGCTGTCCGGCAGCCTCTCGTAGTCGACCGGTATCAGCCTTGGCAGTAGCGATCAGCTCGGTGAGTTCCTCCACCTCGGGGGGCAGGCCGGCACTCGTCACGTCCTCGGTCCAGCGCCGTCGCAGGTCCGCCGCCAACGTAGTCGCCTCGTCCGCGTGACGCTCGGCAGCAGCAGCAGCCGAGGTCGCCTCCCTCGCCGCGAGGACCGCAGCAACGCGGCTCGATTCGGCGTCACGGAGCCCCTCACGCCTCGGCAGCCGGGCGAGTCGCCCGAGCGTCTGTTCGGCATTGTGGCGCAGAGTCTCCGCCTCGCCTTCGAGGACCCCAGACTCTCGATCGAGATCGTCCGCCTCGGCCTCGAGCTCGTCCGCGTGGGAGAGGGCGGCTTCGCGGCGCCGGCGGGCCCCGATGTGGCGGGCGGCGTGGCGCAGCTGGGGATCCTGGGCCTCGGGAACGGCGGCAGTCAGCACGCCAGCCCGGAACGTGCCGTCGATGCCGACGACGAACCCGGATCCGGCGTCGGAAGCGGCAGTCGGAGCGAGCGCGATCCGGGCACCGACGGCGGCGGCCATGCCAGTCATCGGGTGGGTGGGATCTGGCCGCAGGATGCTGCCGAGGTTCGCTTCGATGGCGGGTCCGGCCGCGTCAACCACCCACGCCGTGGTCTCCAAGCCCGCAGCAGTGAAGGTCGCTCCGAGCAGGCCCGAGGCAGCAAGCGTCGCCTCGACGACGTCCTGGGTGTCCGCGTCGACGTCGTCGGCCCAGTCGACCGCACTTCCGAAGGCCATGTCGTCGTCGCCCGGTCCGGCCCACTCGGGCCGGGGAAGGGGCAGGAGGACGTCGTTGTCGCGAATCCGATGCGCTTCGGCCCGGCGGGCCGCCGCGTCGAGGCGAAGGGCGCCCGCTCCGCGGTCGAGGTCCTCGGCTCGGTTCCGGTCGGCGGCGGAAGACCGGTGCGCCCAGTCGCTGGTGCCTTCGGCGAGCCGGTCGACCGCGCCTAACGCGGCTGGGGTGTCCGTCCAGTCGACGTCATCGAGGTCGGCTTGTGACCATCCGGGATCGACCTCGGCGTCGGCCAGCCAGTCGCCGAAGGAGACGCCAAGACGGGCGGCCTCTTCGATGGCGGCTGAAGTGCAGGACTTGCCGAGCTTGTCCTTTTCCTCGGCGGTGAGTGCCAGGCGTTCCGCCTCACTGCGTGCCCTGTCAGCATTCGTCTGCTTGTCAGCAACCGCGATGTGCGCCACCACGTAGACCTTGGCCCGGTCGGCGTGTTTAGCCACTTCATCAGCACAGGCCCGGAGGGTGTCGACAGCGGCATCGAGCGCGTGGGCATCGAAGCGGACGTGGAGAACCGGCCCGGCATCAACCGCGCGATCACCGACGTGGAGGGGAGCCCGGGGACGGGGCTCGATGGCGAGTGGGGCAGTGCCCGCGACGGCGGGCGCCAACGTCGCGACATCACCCACGATGCTTGCGATGTCCTCAGCAAGCTCGCGAGCACGATCAAGGTCGCCATCGGCGTGCTGGGCTGCTTGGTGCGCGGCATGCTCGAGCGTCGACCACTGCGCGGCGGCGGTTCGTCCGAGGTTCGCGACCGAGATAGCGAGCTCGTTCAGGCGGCCAGCCTCCTTGTACTCATGGCTGCGTTCGATGGCCTCGAGCCGCCCGTGGGCACCGGACAGCGCAACGTTCAGGTCCTGATGCTTCTTGCGGGCGTCACTGGCCGCTACGATCGACTGCTTGTGTGTGGCGTCCAGGTGGTCGCGTTCGCGGGTGTGCTTACGCACCGCGGCTGCCGTCTCGTCGGCGCGCGCGTGCGTGGCTGCGGTGACTTCGACGGCGTGGCCGCTCCATACTCGGGCGAACTCCTCGAGCGCGCTAGCAGCATCGCGGTCGGCCTCGAAGGCCTTGCGAGTCGCGTCGGACTCCGCGAGGGCTTCGCCGGTCGCGTCGATGACGTCATCGGCGACCCCGGGCAGCGATTCGCGCAGCGCGTCCGCGGCCGCTCGGGGTGACACCTCGCCGAGCAGGGCGGGATTGCGGACCTGGCGGATGCGGCCGGCCAGCTGGACGAGGTCTCGCGCTTCGGTGGCGAAGACCCGAGTGGCGAGGTCTCGAACGTAGTCGTCCTCCCCGCCGAACACCGCTCCACCAGGGGCGGCGATCGCCTCGGCGAACTGCTCGACGGTGAGCGTGCTGCGGCCAGGGCCCCACAGTGCAAGCTCGTGAAGGGGACGGCCGGGAACGGTGAACGGGTTCACCTTGACCGGAGGAGTGCTGCCTTCGCTGAAGTTCAACCGGACGCCGTAGGAGACGACATCCTCGTCGCCCGGAGTGGCGAACGTGAGCCACAGGTAGCCCACCCGCCGTCGGCCTTCGGCGCCTTCCTTCATGAGCCCGGACAGGTGCGTGTTGCGGGCTTTGCCGGCGGCGAGGAGCGCGGCGTTCAGGTCCAACAGGTACGGCCAGAGGACTTCGAGGGCAGTCGTCTTGCCGGTTCCGTTCGCCCCCCGGAGCAGTAGGCGGCCCGACGGGGCGGGCAGGTCGAGGTCGCCGTAACGCCACACGTTGGACAGGCCAGCGCCGACGAGGCGCCATCGCCCGCCGAAGCGATCGGTGTTGCCGGCAGGCGGCGTGTGCTCCTCAGGCCAGGTCAGCATCGTCGCCAGCTCCGAATTCGAACGACGGCTGGCCGGCCGCGGTCTTGCCGGCCTGCGACCGGGGAGACCTGGCTCTCGGTGCCGGCCAGCGGGCGCAGGCCGGGGAGAACAGCCAGTCGCCATCATCGGTCGCGCGGACAAGGTCGAGTCCGGTCAGGAGCGACCACACGTCGGCACGCAGACGGCCGGCCGGGTCGGCGGCGAGATCGCGGCTCCAGCCCCCAGATCCGGCCTGGTGGTCGCTGGCCAGCTCGGCGAGCTTGTCGGCCACGTCGTCAGCGGGGACGCGACGCCAGCCGGCGGGCAGGCCGGCGACGGCGCCGACCTCGGCGGCCGCCCAATTGCACACGAGGAGGGCAGCGTGGGCGACGGTGCCCGACGCCGGGAACGGGAGCGGGCCGAGCTCCCAGGGGTGGCGGTAGGTGCTGTCGGGCATCACGAACGCGGCCCCTTCGGCCCGGCGTTCCAGGTGGAGGCCGAACGCGTCGGCGAGCGGGCCGCCGTCGTCGCCGCGACTGCGGCGACGCAGCCAGTCCGCCTCGGCGTCGTCAAGATCGCAGGCGTAGACGACCGTGTCGTCGACGAGCCGGCGTCGCATGCGGCGCGAAGCGTCAGGCTCGCGTTCGACTGCCGCTAGCCAGCCGGCCGGGTCGCTGACCGGGTCGTGCTCGCCGGAGTAGTTGGCGATTACATGGAGAAGACGGGTGTGGTGGACGGCCAGGAGCACGGGCGGGTTGTCCTCCTGGACGTAGCCCTCGACGTCGCCATCGAGCTCTTCGATGACACCGCGCTCGGTCAGCATCCTGAGCGCGGTGACTATGGCCCGTCGTTCACCGAGGTCACCAGTCGTCGCTACTTCCGCTTCGGCGGCTGCGGCGCGCGCCGCGGTGACGAGCGTGCCCAGCCCAACGCGGCGTCCCATCGACTCGGCAGCAGCGACCAGTAGGAAGAACCACTGACACATCCGCGGGCTCGGACCCGCCGTAGCGTGCGCGCTTCGGCGGGCTGGCGGCGTCTTGCGCAGCCGAACCACGTCACGCTCGATGACCAGCACCCAGCCGAGGCGACTCAGCGTGTCACGCACTGCGTCGACGTTGCGTTTCACCGACGCGATGGCGTCGTCGTCGCGGCCGGCGACCAGCCACGGCCGCACCATGAGCAAGCGCAGTGCAGCGGCCGCCTCCAGGCTCGCCTCTGGCGCCCATGCCCGGCGTGCCCGGCGTTCGCTGGCGACAGTCGCATCGCTCACCGAACACCACCCACGACGAGCCGAGCGACTGGCTCGCGGTCCTCGCCGCAGGACGGCGGGCAATCGGGCATCTGGCCGGGGTGGTGGAACACCGCGGTGCGCCCCGGCGTCCATATGGTCCACCGCGGCCCTCCGACCGCCGGGCGGTCGAGGGTGTCGGGCGTGTGGAACAGGGTGCAGGCAAGGATGTCCTTCACGGCAGTGCGAGCACCGCGGGTGGCACCACGCCGGGCGGTGGCGAGGAGCGCATCGAGGGCGACCGCAGCGGCCCGTTCCGACAAGCGAGCCCCCGGCAGGGCGGCGAGCACCTCGGCGACGGCCGCGGCATGCTCCTCCGCCCGACGGGATCTGCTCGCTTCAACCGCGGCCCGCGCGGCGCTGTCGTCGCGGGCCGCCGGCACCCGCCCGCGGGCGCCGCCCCGCCCGGTCAGCACGAGCAGCTCCGGGGTTGGCGCCGACGGTCCCGCCGCCCACGATGGGGTCCGCATCAGGTCGCTGTCGTCGGCATCGCCGTAGAGCTTTCGCCACGGGTGGTCGCCCAGTGCTGCCAACGCGATCGACGTTCCCAACTCGGGACGGCCGCACGCGGCCGCCAGCCGCAGTGCCCGCGACCGACTCGTCGCCGCACCTGCCGAGGTGTGCAGTCGCCGCAGGTTGGCGTGCATTCCGGGCAGCGCCCGCACCAGGCGCATCGAGAACCGGGCAGCCCGACCCGACATCGGGTCAAACCATGCGGCCAGACCCTCCCAGTCCTCCATACGACCGCCCTTTGAGGCCGCGAGCGCGCCCCGCTCGATGAGCACCCGGGCATCAGAAGCAGCGACCGATACAGCGGCCATCTCCGCGAACCGAGGGCGCAGAACCGCGAGCATGTGTGCGGCGAGGACGGCGCCGTCCTCGAGCTCAGCGGCCACCCGGGTCGCGTAGTCCACCAGTAGGCCCCGCAACTCCGCGGTCGAGCCATCGTCCAGGTCGTAGCGGTCGGCCAAGGCGGCCAAGGTGTCCTCGGCTCCGACCAGCGCTCCATCGAGGTCGTCGTGATTGACGAACACCACGCTTACCGTCTCGGCTACGTCGTCGGTGCCGTTACGGAGCTGTTCGAGAGCCCGCACAATGCGGTTCAGACCGGCCAGCGGGATCTCCCGCACCGCTGGCGTGCCGGCCAGCATCGTCCGGTAAAAACGGTGTACCTGACGGCCCGGCGCGGTTGCGCTGTACCGCCAGTTTCGGGCCAATAGGTCGCTGTGACGCAGGATGCGCGACGTGTCGGTCGTAGCGTGCACCGCACCCCAGGACCGGAGCCGATCCAGCCGATCTTCGACCACCTCGACCGGCAACGTCCTTCCCCCCTCGGCCACTGCGCGGGCCACATCGCCGGGGGACAGCTCGGCCACCGATGACTCCAGGACGTCCATCACCGCGATGTAGTCGTCGACCTCACCGAGGAGCAGGTAGCTGAGCACCACCCGGGCGTCACGCTCGCGGCCCAGGCTCGCGTCGGGGTCAGCAGCGGGCAGGTCCTGCGCCCGGTCAACCGCACTCAGATATAGCGGTCCGGACCCAGAAGTCATCGGCTCCACGCTTCCCGCACCGGCCATCGACGCGGCCACCAGCCGGCGCGCCGCGTGAAACCCGGCGCGCGTCGCGGAGCCATACGTCCCCGAATGGGGAGCTTCTCCCTAGCCAGCTCGCTGAGCTTGCACCTGCCCACGTCATCAACGGTATCGAAGGGGTGTGACTCCGGTAGATTTCCGCCTGCCACCCTCCCGGCGTGGACTCAACCGGGGGATGTGCTCTCACGGGTCAACTCGTTGCTACCCCAGCTCATACAAACCTGCTCGTAGTGACTCGGCGCAATGACGACGTGGGTCGACTTCGTCACGGTCCCGGCGAGGGCAGCCAGCGGCGTCTGCGGAATTGACCGGCGGTCGCCACCTGGTGGCCGGCTCCCCCGGCAGGACCTACTACGCGTGACGCCAGGCCCGCCCCTCCTGGTCATGCCGGGCTGGTTCAGTCATTCAGGGCGACGACCCGTTGACGTCTTGAGACCTCGCCTCGGGAAACTCTCGTCTGGCGACTTCAGCCGGCGGCAACGAGCTTCAGCGGCGTCGCGTCCAGTGGAACGTCGTACTGCTCGACGATCGGACCTTCGCGAGTCCAAGCGTCGAACTTCACGACGCGGGTTCGCTCACCGGAAGCCACAGGCCTCAGCTTTCGAGACAGGAGGTCGGCAAGCCGCTCGTCATGGGTCGACACCAAGACTTGCCTCGACGCTCGGACGCGTCGGATGAGATCTGCAAGTCCGAGGAGATTTACAGTGTCAAGGCTTTGAAGAGGATCGTCCATCGCGACCACCTGGAGTGGGAGCGACTCGATTGCGAGATTGAGCGACAAAAACGTGCTGACTGCCAATACGTTGAGCTGAGAGCTGGAGAGTACGACCGACGGTTCGTTCACAACTTTCTGCGCAGCCTCATCTACTACGGTCGTCCATACTCGGCCGTGACCTCGGGAGATAGAAGTCAGAAAACGCACCGCACGGAACGACGGATGGGGCTCAACGCTCGCGTAGATCCGCTGAAGAAGGGGGCCGATACGATCGAGTTCTTCCGTTACGATTCGCGTGCTCGCACTTCTCAATCCGGCCAAAAGGGTGTTCGCTAGTTCACCGGTGACGACGCGTGCATCGTGCTCGAGCTCGCGGCCTGCGAGATCCTCTCGGAGCGTCCTCAGTTGATTGTCGACCTCGGCGCGCTGGTTCTGCTCCGCCAATCGAGCTATTTGCAGCGAATACTGCTCGCCCAACCCACGAAGATTCCGCAGCCGGGCATCCGCCTCTTGTCGGGAAGTCAAGGCCTCTTCCACGTCTGCCGGAAGGCTCGTCGACGCCGCCAACCCAGCTTCCCGAGCGAGCGCATCCCGCGTCTCATCCCAGTTTGCGCGCAGCGTCTCGGAGCGCTCTGCCGCCCGTAGTGCTGCCTCCTCGGCTGCGAGTTGGCGTTGCGCAGCTTCGAGCTGGACTGCAGCGATCTCCACGCTGGGCGAAGGCGGGGCGGTCTCAAGATCCCCTTGCCCTCCAATCTGGAGTTGTAGCCGAGCGCGGGTTGCTTCCTGGTCGTATGTCTGATCACATACCGGGCAGCGTTCCCCCAGGTGGCGAAGGGCCAGTTGAGCAAGAGCGCGAAGAGACTCAGCTTGGTCTCGGACTTCGGCCTGCCGACGTAGTTCGGCCGCCACGGACTCTTGGGCGATTTGCAGTTGGGTCGAGGCCTCCGCGACGATGGCCTCGCTGGCATGAACCTGCGCACGGAGCGGCTCAGCTGCTATCGCCTCAGGCACCTCTGTGATCAGGTGCGCCCTAAGGCGTTGAAGCGACGAGATGGCCCGGTCGTTACTTAGCTGCGTTGCCTGAAGCGCGGCCAACACGGGCTCGACTGCAGGGATACCCGTTGATCGAATATCTCCGATATCGGCTCCAAGCCTCTGAGCTTCCTCAACCCAAGCATCGAATCCCCTCTGATCGAAGGCTGGGGTGTCCCCTTCGCCCAGACGTCGTAGACGTTCCTCCAGCGCCATAATCTGATTGCGAAGAGGCTTCAGATCGTCGTCAATTCGGTTCGTTGCACGAGTCCAGGCAGTACGACTCGTTTCCAACTGACGCTGCAACTCGGTCACACGCCCCACACCGACGAGTTCGCTGACAACACTGAAGCGCTGTTGCTCATCATCGGCCTCAACGAACTCGCGAACCACGTCCTGCTGCAAGTACATGGCGCGCGTCAGCGAACGGGACAGTGCATCATCCGGCTCTGATGCTGCCCGAGCCTCTGGCCAGAGCAGGTCGATCAATGCCGTCTGTGCGCTTGCACCCCTGACTGTCTCGTTAGAAGTCTCCAAACTCAGGTGAGCCTCTCCGTCGAAGCGTCGGATCACCCGGACAGATGCTCCGGCATCATCGAGGTTCAGCTCAACGCGGGCTTCGCCCGACGGCGAGTAACGGCTGACGATGTCGCCAGCATCACCATGCAGTCGCTCAACCGACCCAGTGAGCGCCCACAAGATCGCGTCGAACATCGAAGTCTTGCCCCGGCCGTTGGCCCCCGACACGATCACTGCATCGGCGTCGAGGTCGATCGACTCCATCTTTGCGAAGCCCCGGAAACCTGAAAGCGTGATGCTCTTGAGCCTCATCGGGACTCATGCAATCGATGGAGACTCTCCATCATCGACTCGTTGCGCAGGAATGCGTTGACCGCCGCCTCGGTGACCTCACTATCCAAGCCATCAGCCGCGAGTAGTCCGGGGAGACGCGACAGAAGCCCGGAGCCAGAGGAGGACGGAGCTCCCACTTGCAGTGGAAGCAGCGGCAAGAGCGACGTATGCACATCCTCGATGGTCTCGAAATCGTCAGCCGTTGCAACGAGCTTTCGCAGCCGGTTGGTGTTGTATCGAAGGTCGGTAACCTCCCGACGCTCATCGGGAGGGACGCTGGCCGTGGTGAACAGCAGCAGATATCCCTCCCACGCTTTGGGATCTGGTCTATTCAGGCGTTTCGATATCAAGTCGACGAGATGACCTTGTGCGACATTCCATTCACTCCTGAGGCGAAGCCAAGTGTCGTAGACGAAGAGCGCGACGATGCCGTAGTCGTCCTCATAAAGCCGTGATTGGGAAGGCCAACCAGCCGGGACGTCAGCCTGCTGATAGCCGTTGGACGTGAGGACATCTCCGGTTGCGGCAATGAGTTGAACGTTTGACAGGGCCATCAGGATGCCAACCGTTCAGCGACGCTCGGATCGGTTCGGAGATCGTCGACCGAAATGAAGGAAGGGCCTGCTAAGCCGCCTGCGACATCATCGTCGCTATCCCCGAACGCAATATCCTTCGGAGGCGATACCTCAGCGGGGATGGAATCAGCCATCCCGGCGATCAAGACCGCTGATGGTCTCTCGTAGGAAGGGAAGTCCAAGAGAAGCTTCAACGCTCGGGGCTCGATGGCTGACCACCGAAGGACACCGCCTCCCGATACAGGGAGGCACGTACCGATGACCCTGCCGTCCTTACGCAACTCCACGATGCCGTCTCGGCGGATCATCAGGTCAGATCTCGTCAGACGATGCGCAAGTCCGACTCCCAAGAGAAGGTCGCCGAGAAGCGCGCGGCCTCGCGGTTCGTCTGGAGCATAGCCCTCATTGCTCATCAGCCACTTCGAACGCATGATCCCGGAAACGACGAGTCCCTCTGCGAAGAACGCGAGGCTCAAGTCGTCGATGTGAGGACGTTCGTTGTCCCAGCCATGGTCATCACACAACGCTACGCATGCCTCGCGGAGGTCAAGATCGAGCCGAGTGACCAGACGGTCGGCCATCCGCAACATGAAGTCGCACCAGCCGTTCTGGATGTGCGCATCATCCGGGAGATTCAGCGCATCCTGAAACGGAGTCGTTACCTCCGGGTCGACAACATAGGCAAGGTGTTGGGCAGGATCGAGCCTCTGTCGGATCCAACCCACACTCTCGGTGAGAACGGCCGCTGGCGATCCGAGGCCTGCAAAGACCACGATTGGCGAGGATATGAGGCGCTGGGACAACACTTCCTCCCAGTGTCCTTGCCACTCCTCCTGGAGTGCTTCTATCCGAAGAATCCATTCGTTCGGATCATCCTCATTGACATTGCGGTGGAGGTACACGACGACCAGCGAGCCGAGATCGCGAGTCGCAGACGGTCCGGCAATCACCGCAACGTCATGAGCGCTCAGCTCAGCGAGCGCATGAGACATGGCCAGGTCGAAGTTGAGAGACAGGACGGCGGAAACGGAGCCTTCGCGCATCAGGGCGGCCGCTGCCCGGTACCCGTGGTTCGCCCTCGCGTTGCGGAACTCGGTACGCGGAAGGCGCGTGACGACCTCCTCCTGACTCATCCTCTTCGCCCAGACCGCCGACGCCACAGCGGAGAGGTCCTCCGGAGCCTCGCAGTCCCCTTGTGCCAGCACTCCGTCCCGAACGAGATCGGCGTGGATCTGGAGAGAGTAGACACGTGAGAGCTTGAGATTCGTCGGGTCCTCAAGGGAGCAGCCGGCCCCGACGACCAGAGTGATCCGCCCGGTGCGATCCGCCACGGCTTGAAGGAGATGGTCGGGCAGATCCCCGCTTGCGGTCGCCATGGTCAGATCGTTCCACAGGGCGTCGACGCTCGCCGAGTGTCCCCAGGTGCCAGGCCTGAGACGGACAGTAGGGAACTGTGGGCGATGCTCACTCGGCGCCCTCTTCCCAGTCGCACGGCACCATTGTGCGCCATGCTTGTGACGACCTTCCCTTCCGACCGCCATCGTCGGTGATCGCCATGACATGGATCAGCGATGCAACTGGACGGTCGTTACCCCGCCCGAAGCCCAAGGACCGAGGCAACGACGCACCAGGCTCAGGGGAGCTGCTCACGGGTACGTGCTCCACAGGCCGACCGCGCCGATGGCGCAGGTGGCGATCCAGAGCAGTCTCTGGAGCCCGATCCTGAACGCTCCGGCAAAGAGGCCGAGGAGCCCCAGTGCAGCTGCTGACCAGGTCGCAGCCTTGCCGAAGCCGCTCTTGTCTTGGTTTGCCATCTTCATCACCTCCTTCCTGGTTCGGTGCGCTTGCCACCAACGGGGCGGACGGCGCATGCCCAGGGTACGAGCCGCTTCTGCTCTCCCACCACCATCTCAACCGGGGGATGTAATCTTGATATGTGCCGCGCCCTGCTACCCCCTCCCGTGCCACGAAGGCCCTGGTAGCGGAGCTGCGCGCCCAGGGGGTGGCTTGCTCGCCTCGCCGCTTGGAGGACTGGCGGCGCGTAGGGCTCGTGCCGAGGGGCCACCGGCGCTTCCTCGGGCGGGGCCGCGGCACCGAGGTCGTCTACCCCGACGACATGGCCGAGCGCTGCCGTCAGGTGGCAACGCGCATGCGCCGGGGCCGGCCGTGGCAGATGGTCGCCTTCTCGCTGTTCGCCGGCGGCGTCGAGCTTCCCGAGGAGACGATCCGCGCCGCCTACCGGTGGGCGCTCACCGTCGAGGTGCCCGCGGACAGCGACGAGCTGGATGTGGCCGAGCGCGGCGTTGACCAGCTGCTCTCGACGGTGGCCGGCCGCCGGCTCGAGGGGTTGGTCGCCGCCCAGGTGAAACGCTCCGGGCTCGCCCAGGGAGAGCCACCGGCCGCGGTTGCCCGCGGCGTCCTCGCGAACCTGTTCCTCGTCCAGCTCGGCGGCGACGTCGCCGACGACCAGGAGATGATCGAGCTGCTCGCAGGCATCGGCCTGCCCATCGCCGAGCTGCCGCCTGACGAACGGGTTCAGGCGGCTCGCTTCATGGATGCCGTATTCAGTGCCTTCTCCTTCGACGAGCTGGCCGGTGTCGCCGAGCACACGCCGGTCGACGAGCTGCGGGCCGCGATCCCGGTCGTGGCGAACCTGTTGGAGCTGCTGCCCCCGGCGCTTCGCGCGCTCGTCCCCCCGACGGTCGCCGAACTGCTCCCGCCCCTGCTCGCACCGCTGGTCGTCCAGCGCGGTCGCATCGCGGCCAGCCTCGACGCCGACCAGCACGGCGTCGGTCAGTCGCAAGCCCCATTGCCATCGCCGCGACCTGCGACGATGGACCCGATGCCACTGCCGTCCGCGTCTCACCACGAGAGCGAAGCGAGGAGCGCGTGAGCGCTCAGCTGGAAGACCTCGTTCCCGGCTCGGTGATCGGCGGAGTCGTCCCCGCCAAGGACGTCACGTCCGTGGCGCTCTCCTGGCACGGCGGTGCGGCGGTCACCCTCACCTACCGCGACCCAGACGGCCGGGTCGGCGAACGCCTTCTCTACCGCTCCGACGAGGAGGTGCTCCAGGTCCGAGGCGCCGGGGTCCGGTGGAGCTTCGACGCGGACGGCGAGCTGTTCAGCCTCGTCTCCGAGGCCCGGCGGATCCGCCTGGCGCACCTGTTCGACCCGCTGCTCGCCGTGCACCTCTCCCTCGTCGAGCCGCTGCCGCATCAGATCCGTGCCGTCTACGGCGAGCTGCTCCCCCGCCAGCCGCTGCGCTTCGTCCTCGCGGATGACCCGGGGGCCGGCAAGACGATCATGGCCGGGCTCTACATCAAAGAGCTGCTGCTCCGAGCCGATGTCGCCCGCTGCCTCATCGTCGCGCCGGGTGGTCTCGTCGCCCAGTGGCAGGACGAGCTCGCGGAGAAGTTCTCCCTCGACTTCGAGATCCTCACCCGAGACGCCATCGAGGCAAGCCACACCGGCAACCCGCTCGCCGAGCGAGACCTCGTCATCGCCCGCCTGGACCACCTGTCGCGAAACGACGACATCCAGGCACGCTTGGAGGCGACCGAGTGGGACCTTGTCGTCGTCGACGAGGCGCACCGCATGTCGGCCCACTACGAGGGCGACGAGGTGCGCGAGACCCGCCGCTACCGCCTCGGGAAGCTTCTCTCGGCTACCACCCGCCATCTACTGCTGCTCACGGCCACCCCGCACGCCGGCAAGAACGAGGACTTCCAGCTGTTCTTGGCGCTGTTGGACGCCGACCGCTTCGAGGGCCGGCGTCGCTCCGCATCGGGAGAGATCGACACGACCGACCTCATGCGCAGGATGGTGAAGGAGCACCTGTTGCGCTTCGACGGCCGGCCACTGTTCCCTGAGCGGCGCGCCTACACCGTCCCCTTCGAGCTCTCCGCGGCCGAGACCGATCTCTACGAGGCGGTCACCACCTATGTGACCGAGGAGATGAACCGGGCCGAGCGGCTCACCTCGGGGCGGCGCAACGTGGTCGGCTTCGCCCTCACCGTCCTGCAGCGACGTCTCGCGTCTTCACCT
>Ga0307374_10007584_pt1 | contig 16455 bp, 12 predicted proteins | sample OX3MG_FD_202532 | JGI IMG/M metagenome (GOLD analysis project Ga0307374, IMG submission 202532) | Soil microbial communities from Risofladan, Vaasa, Finland - OX-3 | ecosystem: Environmental > Terrestrial > Soil > Coastal area > Acid sulfate soil | place: Finland: Risofladan, Vaasa | collected... | reverse complement strand
GGACGTGGAGGCGCGTCCCTTCGATCTCGAGATCGGCCGGGGAGGAGAAGATCTCCCGGAGCAGGCTGCGGGCCTCGTCCTCGGCGCGCGCGTAGTGCGGGGCGACGAGGCGTGCGAGGCCGGACTCAGCGTTGTAGGTCGCCATGCGGATCGCGTCCATGATCCGCTTGCGTTCGACATCGACGCGCACAGCGCCGGGACGCACCTCGCCGAGGGGGAGCTTCGCGGGGATCGCCTTGGCGTGCTCGACCCGCGCCTCGAGCTCGTCCTTTGCCTCGGCGAAGGCCGACCGCACCTCTGTGCTCGTCTGAAGCCCCTCGACCGCTCCGCGTCCCTCGGTCGCCTCGGCTTGGCCGATCGCGGCACGTGCCTCACGGACCCTGCGATCGGCGTCACGCCGGGCCGGGTTAGCGACGAGGCGAGCCAGGTCGTCGGGCGTCGTCTCGTAGGCGTCGAGCGCGTCGAGGCCGTAGTGCGCGCGCATGTAGCGGAAGAAGTTCTCCTCGCGCCAGCGGGAGAACATCGCGTGGGCGAGCAGCGAGGCGTCGGGGTCGCTGCGCGTCGTCACGATCTGGGTCTGGTGGCCACTTGTCTCGTCGAGGCGGGTGATCTGGCGGCAGGCAAAGCGCCGGCGCCCTTGGTCGTAGGCGATGCGGACCGTCTGGTCGGCGAGCAGGTAGTCGTGGGCCCGTCCCGCCTCGTCGGTGAACCGCTGTTGTCGAAAGGCGCTCCGGGGCTCGATCGGGGCGGGGCCCTTGCGATAGGTGAGGATGTGAAAGCCAGCGTCGCGCAGCTGCGCGAAGAGCTTCGGGGACCACCCGCTCCGATCGAAGCAGACCGTCGGACGGGCGTCGTTGCCAAGGAGCTCTCGGACCTTTCTCTGAGTACGACAACCCCTACTTCGAGGCGAGCTTCAAGACCACCGTGACGCGGGTAGGCGCCGGCCGGCACCACCGGCATAGATCCCAGTGGCGGAGCGGGCGGCCCGACGGTCGGGGGCGATACGTCGGCCTCCGGTCACAGCTTGATCGTTCGCGCCGCGCCAAGCTTGTTCCCGTTGGCGTCCAGCGCCACAATACCGAGATATGAGCCCGAGGGATGCAACGTGATCGCGGTCTCGAAACCCGCTCGAGGCACCACGGCAATCGGCTGAAACACCCGAGCACGGCGATGGGGTCCGGCGCCGCGTTCTGGTTCGAGCACGACGTCGAGCTGCACGACGGCGACCTGTTCAGCGTCTTCGACGACGGGGCGACGCCCGCCAGGGAGCCCGCTTCCCGAGCGCTGCTCTTGCGCCTCCAGCCATCCGCGCGCCGGGTCGAGGTCGTGGTGGCCTTCTCCCATCCCGGGGTGCTGGCCGCGGCCCTCGGCAACGTGCAGCTGCTGGCCGGCGGCACGATGGTGGTCGGTTGGGGCACGGCGCCCTACTACTCCGAGCTCAGCCGGAGCGGGACCTTGCTCTACGACGCCCGTCTCCCCGCCAAGGACGACTCCTACCGCGCCTATCGATACGGCTGGGTCGGCAGGCCCGACACAACGCCCTTGCTGTCCGCCAGCCTGCAGGGCGGCTCGCTCCACCTCGCCATGAGCTGGAACGGGGAGACGGGCATCTCGCGCTGGCGAATCCTCACCGGAGCGACGAGCAGCCGGCTGCGCACCGTGGCTACCGTCGCCAATGGCGGCTTCCAGACGACCGCCAGCATCGTTCGTCCCGGTGCGGTCGTCGAGGTCGAAGCGCTCGCCTCGAGTGGCCAGGTGCTCGGTCATTCGGCGGCCGTTCGTCCCTGAGCCGTCACCCCAGCGGCGGCCGGATGAACGGCTTCGTCGCCCAAGCTCTCAGGGGTCGTCGCAACTGCATCGATCCGACCAACCCCGCCTGCGTCAATGCGGCCACGCCCGACTCGTCACGAGCTTCAGCTCGCCGGCGAGGCTCGCGCCCGGAGCGGCCTGCCAGACGAGCAGGCCGTCGCCGAAGCGGTCGCAGACGAAGGTGTCAACCTCGGCGGGCATCGCGATGCGCATCCGTGCGACGTGGGCCACCTCGGTGGCCGTCGACGCCGAGGTGGCCCGGCGCGCGGCGCGCCGCTCGTAGCTCTTCACGACGTTTCCTCGGTCGTCGATGACGCGGGCGAGCAGGTGGGCCACCATGATCCTGCCCCGTCGGCGATGGCCCCGATGACGGGTCCGACCCGCAACGGCGTCTCGACAACATCGCCCTGGCCGACAACGGAGCAGGCAACGAAGAGGAGATCGCCGACGCATTCCTTCGGGATGCGAAGACCGAGGGGACGATCCGGAGTAGAGCGCCGGCGCTACTTGCCGAGCGGCAACATCGGAGAGCTCGACCTCGCGGCGTCGGCGAGATAGGACAAGCCGTACGCGTGCTCGACGGTGCGCAGGATCCCGGCGGTGTCGAGGTAGCTCGTGAAGGCCCCGGCGCCCTTCGTCTTCGCGGAGATGACGACCGTCAGCACGTGTCCGCCGTTGTCGCCGAACTTGCCGGAGTTGTCGCTGCCGCTGCCCTCGTCCCACGTGAGGATGATCGTCCCGCCGGCCCGGTACCACGAGGTGCCCATGATCTGCGGGATGCGCTTCGACAAGAAGCTGTCGCCGTTGGCGATCGTCGAGCAGGAGGCGTCGTAGCCGCCGTCGTTACAGATGCTCGGCGAGTAGAAGACGAAGGCGGGCGGGCGGGCGCCGCTCAGATCCTTGAGCATCCCGCCCGACGGCACGATGTTTTTGCACTCGGGCTTGCGCCGTCCCTGGGCGAAGTAGACGAAGGGGTCGTGGCGGACCCCGTAGCCGCCGCTCCCACCGGCGTTGCTCGTCGAGCAGTCCGACGCCATCGACCCCATGTACGCCTTCCAGCCGATGCCGGCCGCTTGCAGCTGGTCGGCGAGGTTCTTGCCGGAGATCGGCCCGCAGCTCGACGGTGAGCAGTCGCTGCTCGTCCCGCTCTTCTCGAAGGCGTTGCCCGAGATCATCTCGAGGTAGTTCGGCAGGCTGTAGTGGCCTCGCGCGTACGAGTTCGTCGCCTTGAGATAGCTGCCGGCGAGTGAGTTCAGATAGGGGGCCGAACCGTTCCCGACGAGGGCGCTGTAGCCCTCGTTCTCCATCATCAGGATCATGATGTGCGGCGCCGACGCCGCGCTCGCGCTCGACGTGGACGTGGACGTGGACGTGGACGTCGTGGATGATGCGGACGACGTGGACGTCGTGGCTGATGCCGGCGTCGTGGAGGTCGTGGACGTCGTGGACGATGCCGACGTCGTGGACGTCGTGGACGATGCCGACGTCGTGGATGACGGAGCGCCCGTGCTGGTGGTGCTCGACTGCGTCGAGCTCGTCGCCGCAGACGAGCACGCCCCGAGGACCAGCGCGCCAGCCAGGACGGCCACGAGCGCGCCGGTCCGGCGTCGCGCCCGACCGCCCGCTCCGGGGGTCGCTCGTGGCGCGTCCGACAGCGGCGCTCGGAAGCGCCTCACCTTTCGTTGCCTGGTGCGCGGACCGTAGAGAGGGAGGAGACCATAGGTATAGGAAAGCGTGTCGGGAAGGTCTCCGCATGGCACCCCCCTTCCGAAAAGGCGGTGTTGCCGACGAACGAGCAGTTCAGCGTGGTGCCGGACGATTGTCAGCCGGTCCGAGGATTGAGGAGTCTCCGGCGGCCAGCCCACGGATGAGCGGCGGCGCCAGCACATCGGCGGCACACGCGTACGAGCGCGCCGCGGCGGCTCACGGGGCGGCGAGCGGCACCGTGATGGGATGCGACCACACGAGGACGAAGTAGCCGTCGACGAAGTAGGTGTGCGACAGTGGGCCGAAGCTCGCCCGCGCCGTTTGCGTGTCGACGTTGCCGAACGGCAGCGCGGCGTTGTAGACGAGGAAGGTGAACGGCGCGTCCTCGTACCAGCCGACGCGCGAGTTCTTCTGATAGCTCTCGAGCCGACCCGACGGCGTCGAGACGGCCGGCCGCACCCTCACCTGGTCGCCGGACTCGACCGTCACGATCGAAGCGCTCCAGTAGTCCCCGATGCCGTCGTCGAGGCCGTGGGCGGTGAGGAACTGGATGAGCTGGCTCGCGGGCTGATGTGGGAGTGGCTGGCCGAGGTTGACGCCGAACGAGGTGGCGAAGGCCGCCACGGTGCCGATACCCGCCCCGGCGGAGACCCGCGCCAACGAGCGCCACGGCACCGCGTCGGCCAGGCGGGCCATGGCGCGTCCCGCCAGGATCGAGCCGAAGATGACCCCGTCGGTGAGGTAGCGGGCGTAGCTCGGGTTCGCGGCCGGTGTCAGGAACACGAAGAGCGCGACGTCGCCGAGGAAGGCCAGCACCAGCAGGTCGTCGAGGCGCCACGACTCCCCCGCCGCCGTCGTCCGCGGCGCGACCGTCCCGCGGGCGAGCTGGACGAGCCCGAAGACGACGCCGCCGAGGACGGCGAGCAGGCCGACGACGTGGGCGAGCGCGAGGAGACTCGGCACCCCCCCGCTGCCGAAGCCGACGCTGCCGACGCCGAGCAGCTTCGCGAAGTAGCTCGACCCAAGGCTCAGGTTGGCGACACGTTGGTGTGGAGAGGCGATCACGTTCGTGCCGTGAGCGCTGAACGTGCCGACGGCGAGTGCGAGCCCCCTGACGACCAGCGCCAGCGCCACTGCAGCACCGGCCGCGCTGACTTCGGCGATCCCGGCACGCCACGCTCGCCGACGAAGCATCCCAGCCACGCCGGTCAGCAGGACCGGGATCACGCCGAGGACGAGGGTCTGGGCGTCGCCCAGGCAGCCGGCCGCGAGGAGCACCACCGCGCCGATCCACGCCCGGCCGAACCGACCCCGGCGCAGGCACGCGAAGGCGAGCAGGCACCAAAGGGCCGTCCCCACGTGGAGCGGGCCCTGGAGGAAGAACACGGACATGGCGTGCGACGGCAGGCCGAGCAGCGCGAAGACGGTGACCGCCCCCGCGATCTTCCCCGCTCCCCGACGGTCCTCGCGCGCCGTCAGGATGCCGACGACGACCACGAGCGCGGCGAGAACGGCCGGGACGAGGTTCAACAGCACGGGGCGCACGCCGACGATGAGCACGGCCAGCGCATACAGGGGCGCGTCGATGCCCCAGAAGGAGTCGAGCGAGAGCCGCCAGCCGTGGAGGCTCAGGTTGCCCGCGCTGATCGACTTTCCCTCGAGGATGACCGTGGCCCCGTCCGAATTGCCCGGCACCGCGTGGACCGAGGCGCTCCAAAGGATCGCGAGGAGCAGCGCGAACAGCGCGACGACGACGGCGCACCCGAGAGGCGACACGTGGCGTCGCAGCGTCGCCCCATCGGTGTCGCCGAACGTGCTCGACCGCTCGGCCCCCCCCGCCTCCCCCGACCCCGACTCCATCACAACCGGAAACGGTAGCCAGCGTCACGCCCCGGCGCGACCGGTCCGCTCGGCAGCCTGCTCAGGTGCGCGCGAGCAGGCAGGGCTTCGGGGGTGCGACCCGGGACGGGCCGCTCTGCTTTAGCGGCAGCGGGAGGCCCTCGGCCGCGAGACGAGCGGGGGTCCAGCGCGAGGGGTCGAGCGCCGACGCGGCGTAGGGCGTGTCGAGCCGGACGAAGACGCCGACGCCCGGATCGGGAATCTGGCGGTAGTGGGCGGCGAACCAACGCCGCAGGCCGACCGTCCACGGGACCCGGCGGCCCCCGCTGCTCGACTCGACGAAGAAGTCCGCCTCGGCGAACCAGCTCCGCCAGTCGGCGACGAGCGTCGCCGGGACCGGAGCGCACGACGTGGGCGACTCGTTCGGCGCGACCGCGAGCCACAGTGCCGTCGCGTCGAGCAGCTGCGGGCAGTGGTGCTGAGCGCCCGTCAATCGGTTCGCCTCGACAAGGAGGATCGCGGCGTCCGACAGGATGCAGGCACGCGCCGGCACCGCGAGGTCGATCGCGAGAGCCGGATCGCCCGACGGCGCGATCGACGCCGCGCCGTAGCGGGCTTCGTTGGGGGCGAGCCAGACCAACCCCGCAACGAGCGCGAAGCCGAGCGCCACGGCGGCGGCCCGCCCGATCGCGCTCCGCCACGGCCCGCCGCCACGGCCGAGCACGCCTCTCGCGAGCCGGCCGGCCCGGTCGAGGGCGCATCCGAGCGCGAGCGCGAGGAACGGGATGGCGAAGTAGGCGTAGTGGTAGAAGAACTCCGTCGGCACGAGCAGCGCGGCGACGCTGCCCGCCGTCGCGAGCAGCGCGAACCGCTCGAATCGGCTGCCCCGCCCGGCGAGGGTCGGCACGAGGCTGAACAGGACCAGCACGAGCACAAGGCCGACCACGATCTCGAACGTGAGGGCCTCGGAGGCGCCCACGCCACTGACCCCCTGGAGCCCGACGATCACCGCGAGGCGCTGCCAGGTCGGGCTCGGTGCAGCGCCGTGGCGGCCGAGCTGGGAGACGACGACGTCGTGGTAGAACGCGCCCGGGGCCGCGACAAAGAACGGCAGGCAGACGAGCGCGAAGCCGAGCACCGTCCCGGCGGCGAGCGGCACCACGCGGCCGCGGAGTCCGAAGGCCCCCGGTGCGGCCTCCGAACCCCGGGCGCGGCCGACCAAGGCAAGCGCGAGCGCCGCGACGACCACGATCGCCCACGTCTTCGTGGCGCCCGCCATGCCGAACAGCACCCCGCCGAGGACGAGCCGGCGCCCACCGCCGAGCTCGCCCCGGACGAAGCAGATGTTCAGCCCGAGGAGGCACAGGCCCACCATGTACGGCTCGAGCATGAGCGTGCGGTCCGCGAAGAACGCCGCCGGGAACACCGCGAGCACAAGGGCACCGAGCGTCGCGGTCGCGGCGCCCTTGTGGCGGAGGAGACGACCCACCAGCCACGCGTCGAGCCCGGTCACACCGGCGGTGAGCACCCTCGCCCAGGCGAGCCCGACCTGGGTGCCCGCGGCGTGGGTGAGGAAGGCCACCGGCGCGGCGAGCACCGCGATCCCCGGAGGTTGGACGAAGACGAAGTCTCGGTAGGCCAGCTTGCCCTCGATCAGGCGGACCGCGGCACCGAAGTAGACGCCGTCGTCGTACTGGACGACGTCGTGCAGCCCGCCCGGCTTGGAAAGGTTGTAGAGGACGAGCCCGGTCGCGAGGAGCCCGGCCGCGACGGGCCCGAGCGTGGGCAGCAAGCCATGCAGCCGACGGAGCAGCGGATGCCCGGCCCGGTCCTCGACGTACCCGCCGCGGGCTGACGGCACCACTACCGCCGACGGACCCACCGCGTGCGGGGAGGTGCTCATCTCGGCAATGTCGAGGAATGTACTGGAGTCACATGGAAGTGACTCGCTCGGCGGCTGAACGGGACCGTCCCGGCGCTGTCGAACAGAGGAGGTCCAACCGGCCTGGCCCTGACCGACGGAGCTGGCCGGCCGGGATGCGGCCGTCAGCTCCGACGACGAGCTCGCCGTGCCCGCGCAGAATGTCCCTCAGCGCAACTGCTGCGCGGCCGGAGAGCGCCACCATCTCGGTACCTATCGGGTGCCGTGAGCTGTCAGCCTCGAGCAGTCCCGGGATCGCCCGACCGGACTCGCGTGCCAGGTGCAGTCAGAGATCGAGAATGAACCGCAGCGCCCGGTCGATCGAACCCAGCTCCTCCGGAGCCACATCACCTCGCCTCACGCCGATCCGCTCGGTGGGCACGACCCGGGTCTCGTCACACCTCGAGTACTACGGATGCTCCAGCCCGCCGCGGCCCACCGCGATCTCGATGTGGCTGCCCAACCCGTAGCCGGTGGAGGTGACGGGCACGACCACGACGCTCACCCGGCCCGTTGTTCAAGACCTCGCTCGACGCCACCACCGCCGGACGAAGGAACGCCGGCTCACGCCCGAGCGGACGACCGAGGTCGAGGTGGTAGACCTCGCCCCGCCAGATCATCCGAGCGGATCCCACCGCTACTTGCAGGGATTCGGCCGAGCGCGTGGCGCCAGCGCACGCTCGATCTGGCCACCGCCGTCCAGGGCGGTCCAGTACTCACGCTGGGCGCTCGAGTTCCACGTCCAGAGCAACCATCCCGAGAGCGAAAGACCGCCGAGACGACAGGTCAGCTCCTGCCACTGCACGACCCCCTGTGCGGCGGTGCCGGGGGTGGAGAACGACGATCTCGCCGCGCCGAACTCGGCCATGATCACCGCCTTGTCGGTCGTGCCCGCATCGAAGCTGTCGATCTGCTCCGTCAGGGAACCGAGATTGGAGTAGGCGTGCACGTCCACGAAGTCGTTTCGCGCCGCCCCGGCGAACACGACCTGGGGACGGACGGTCCAGCCGGGGCGCTTGAGATTGATCGACGGGGCATAGAAGCCGAGACCGACGAGGCTGCCCGGGAGCATCCGATGGATCTCGGCGCTCAAGGTGTTCGTCCAGTAGAGGAGGTTGTCGTTCTCCATGGCGATCCGAGACGCCGGAACCGCCATGCTGTACGTCCTTCCGTCGGCGGTTCTCACCGAACCGGATTTCCAGCTCAGCGGAGCCGAGGTGTTCTTCCAGTCCTGCTCGCCCACGAGCTCCCACAGCACGTCCGACAGTGGTGCGCCGCCCGACTGCAGATCAGTGATCAGCGTGCTGACGTACCTGCGCATCGCCTGAACGTCCGCGGGATCGAGGAAGTAGCTGTTCCAGATGCCGAAGCGAGGATCGATCCTCGGCGAGTAGCCCCCGGCGCCCGGGAGCTGTCCTGTCACCAGCAGGACCCGGATGCCGTCCTGCTGCGCGAGCCTGATGTAACCAGCGAGATTGCTGACGTACGCGGGGTCGAGGCCAGGCCCCTTGGGGTTGCCGACCGAGTTCTGGTCGATGAAGACCCTGACCGAGTTGTAGCGCAACGCTTCCATCTGCTTTAGCGTTCGCGCGACCTGGACGCGGTTGTAGAAGCGCGGAGCGAAGGTGTCGTTGCGGTACTGCACCCTGCCGCCAACCCGGTAGCTCGTCACGGGTTGATAGTCGAAACCTCGCATCTGGAACGGGACTCGAGCGGGTCCGACGGCGAAGGTCCCTCCGTGGGGGTGACGGACCGCGGAGAGCTGCGGGGTGGTCGGCACCCAGGGCGACCAGACGCCGGCGACGCTCTGCACCCTCGCGAAACGGGGGGGCACCGAGCTGATCGGCGCGATGACGCTGTGGAGCTGCACGAAGCCCCGGCGCTGAGCCGGGCTCACCGTGGTGACGACGCCGCCGTAGGGCTTCGGAGAGGTCTCGACGGCAGCGATGCCCGAGACCGTGTCGGCCGCGACGACCCGGACGCGATAGCGGAACTTGACCGGCCTCCTCGGCACGTGGGCGACCTGCAACACCTCCGCGTCCGAGATCGTCGGAACCGTCTCGTCCAAGACGATGCGCCCGCTCACGATGACGGGGCTGATCCCCGCGCCGAGAAACTCGACGTAGACGCTCGTCGGCAGCCCGCTGCTCGTCGGCAGCCCACCGGCCGTTGGTGGTCCGCCGGCCGTCGGCAGCCCGCCGGCCGTCGGCAGCCCGCCGGCCGTTGGCGGTCCGCCGAGCGGGGCCTGCGGGAGCGTCCACGGCACCGTGGCGGTGACCGGGATGGTCTGGGTCGCGCCCGCAGCGTCAAAGGTGGCGTCGTTCGAGACCAGCGCGGAGGTCGCACCAGCTGGCCAGACGAGGTCGAGCTCGACCGACGGCGAGCCGGTCGCGTAGTCGCCGTGGTCGATGTAGACACCGACGGCGGTGGGGGTTGGGAGGGCGGAGGCGTCGCCGAGGAAACGCGCGGAACGCCCGTCACAGCTGTGACACGCCGCTCGGCCGATGGAGGTGACCGCAGCAGCCGCAGGGGGCGCGACCGCGAGCTCGGCTACCACCGGGAGCGACGTCGCCAGGACCAAGCTGGCCGTGGCCACGATGGAACCTCGGCCGTAGCGGGGGAGGCGGGGCTTCAGAACCTGCGACACAGCGACATCTCTCCATTCCGTCGTCGTTGAAGGGCAACAGATCCCTTCCGGTCGCCGGCGCTGCCCGCGCCCAGCCGAGGCTCAACCCTAACGGCGCTCAGCGAAGGAATCGGGTCGGGCTCACCCAGAAGGGGTGCCAGCCCGGGAGTCACTCCCTGGCGGATGGGGCGTTTCGGCATCCTCCCACGGGTCTCTCGACGCTCGAGCCTTCGACGCGCCACTCATCGAGCACCCGGACAAGCCGAGGCGGGGTGAGCACCCGACGGATCGCCGCGTGTCCCCGAGGCTCGCCGAGCTCGCGAGGCGGGCACCGGCATCTCGCGTCGCGCGTCGCCTCGCGGGCGGCGACGCCGGCAGCGCTCAGCCGCCGAAACGTCGTTCCCTCGCGGCGAAGCTGCGCAACGCGCGCAGGAAGTCGATCTCGCGAAAGGCCGGCCAGTAGGCCTCGCAGAAGTACAGCTCGGAGTAGGCGCTCTGCCAGAGCAGGAAGTTGGAGAGGCGCAGCTCGCCGCTCGTCCGAATCACCAGGTCAGGATCGGGCTGGCCGGCAGTGTAGAGATGCCGGGCGATGTCCTCGGTCGTGATCGTCTCGGCGACCTCGGCGAGGCTCGCCCCCTTGGCGTCCTGCTCGTACAGCAGCGCCCGCAGCGCGTCGATGACCTCCTGGCGCCCGCCGTAGCCGACGGCCAGCGTGACATGGGCACCCGTGGCGCAGTCGCGGCTCGCCTCGACCGCCCGCTTCAGGGCCCGGGCGGTCGAGTCCGGCACGAGGTCGACGGATCCCGCGAGGTGCACCTCCCAGGTCGGGTCCCGAGCGAGCTTTCGGGCGATGACCTGCTCGATCACCTGCATCAGGTAGGCGACCTCGGCGTCACCGCGGTTCTGCAGGTTCTCGGTCGAACAGACGAACACCGTCACGTGCTTGATCCCGGCAGCCTCGCACCAGGTCAGCACGTCCTCGACGTGCTCAGCCCCGTAGCGGTGCCCGAGGCTCGGGTCGGCCATCCCCATCTGCCGGGCCCACCGCCGGTTGCCGTCCATGATGAGCCCGACGTGCTTGGGCAGCCGGCCGCCGTCGAGCTGTCGGCGGAGGCGACGCGCGTACAAGCGGTAGACCACGTCCCGAGCCAGCACGGTACGACCGTAGCGCCAGGTGCTCCGAGGATGCGGCTCGCCCGGCGTCGGCCGCGGCCGATGGGCGCCCGGCACCGCTGCCCACTCGGCCCCTCCCACCCCGCGTCCGTCGTCGCCAGGTCGTCCCCGTCGAGGACGAGCTCGAGCGGTTGCGGGCCTCGCTCGACGGCGGCCTCGAGCGCCTCTCGTGTCCTCCGCGCACGACGAGCCTCCACGGCGCGTCGTCGCGCCCGGAGCCGGGCGGGGGGGTCCGGTTCGAGGACTTCGCGACCGGAGTGGTGATCGAGCAGTGTCCGTGCTCCGCGCCACCGTCCCGGGAGGCCGAGGGACCCAGTCCGTCCCGCCGGCCACCGTCAGCCTGCGCTGGTGGTCGCCGTCCGTTCATCTTCCGTTAACCTTCCGTTAGCCTGGCAGGGTGAGCCCTGGCCTAGCGTCACTGCCCCATCTCCTCGCGGCGAGCGTGCAGAACGGCGAGGGATGGCGGCAGGTGGGCGAGCTCGGCCTGGCATTGCTGCTCTCGGCGCTCATCGGCCTCGAACGCGAGATCCACCAGAAGAGCGCGGGCTTGAGGACCTACACCCTCGTCGGCGTCGGTGCCGCGCTGTTCATGCTGGTCAGCAAGTACGGCTTCACCGACGTGCTCGAGCCGAGCCGGGTCGTGCTCGACCCGTCCCGGGTCGCCGCCGGGATCGTCGCCGGTGTCGGGTTCCTCGGCGCGGGGATGATCTTCGTGCGCCGGGACGCGGTGCGTGGCCTCACCACCGCCGCCGGGATCTGGGTCACCGCGGCCATCGGTTCGGCGTCGGGCGCCGGCCTCCCGGTGCTCGCCGTCTGTGCCGCCGGCGTCTACTTCATCGTCGCCGTCGCGTTCCCCGCGCTGACCCACCGGCTGCCCCGTTCGGCCACCGCCATCTCGGTGCTTCGCGTCCGCTATCCCGACGGCATGGGGCTCTTGCGCAAGGTGCTGCGCGTCGCGACCGAGCGGGGCTTTTCGGTCGAGGAGGTCTCGACCGAGACGGTCGGCTACTGGGGGGCTCGCGGCGAGGAACGAGACCGGACGGGCCGGGCGAAGGAGCGACCGATGGTCGAGCTGACGCTCAGCGTCCACGGCCGGGCTTCGGTCGACGAGCTGGCCGCGGCGCTCTCCGAGCTCGACGGGGTCGACGCGGTGCTCGCCGGCGACGCCAACACCGCCGTCGAATAGCCGCACGGCGACCCGGCGTCGCTCCGCGCACGTCGTCGGCGGGTCCGGTCGGCCTGGTCGTCAGGGCGAGACCTCGAGCGCGAGCGGGCTCGGGCCGCTCCGGTTGACCGCCAGCAGGTACTGCGGGCACGCGGACACGACCACGATGCAGGCGCGCACCGCCCGGAGCGTCACCGAGTCGCCGCGCGCCGTTGTCGCCTCCGCAAGCTCGATCGAGCCGTCGGCCCCGACCTCGACGGACATGAACAGGTTGACCGGCTGCGGGACCACCGTCGCCACGAGCGCCCGGGCCGCGAGCGCCTCGTTGAGGTTGTCCGCGCTCGACCGGTGCGGCCACACGCCGAGCTGTACGTAGCGGTTGCGATCGCACGCCGCGATCAGCATGTCGTGCACGCCGGCACTCTCGTCGACCTCGAGCACGAGGAGCGGCTCACGGCGGTCGGTCACGAAGGGCTGGCCGATGGAGGGAAACATCCGGCCGTTGTGGATGCGGGTGTGCGAAGCGCTGAGGTGCTCCGACGGGTCGGCGAGCGAGAAGGCGAACAGGTCGCCCACCTGGCCGCCCTCGACGTCGATGACCTGGACGGCGTGGCCCGCCGCCAGCTCGACGGCGAGGCCGTGGCCGGCTTCGACGGGGAAGCGCACGAGCGTTCAGCTCCCGGCGGCGCGCTGGCGCCGCCGCGCGGCGGGCCCGGGCGTTCGGGTCGGAGTGTGGCGGTCTCGGTCCGCCCCGGCGTGCGTCCTCGGCATCGGTCCCGGGAGCGTAACCGCGGGCGATCCGCCGACCGCCGCGTCGCGCGGCGCGGGCGATGAACGCCGCGTGAACTGGCCGAGCGTGCGACGACCGCGAGTCCTGCCGTCCATTTATACGTTCAATTCTAGAAAGGTCTAAACACGCTATATCCTTGGTGCGTGGATCCGGTCCGCAACCCCTACAGTCCGGGCGCCGGCACCCGACCGCCGGCCCTGGTCGGGCGTGATCGCGAGATCGACGCGATGGACGTCGCGCTGCAGCGCCTGCTGCTCGGGCGGGACGGGCGGAGCGAGATGCTCACCGGCCTGCGGGGAGTCGGAAAGACCGTCCTGCTCAACGAGTTCGAGCAGCTCGCCGAGGCCCGCGGGTACTTCCACGAGCACATCGAGGTGACCGAGGAGGGCGACCTGCCCGCGCGTCTCGCCTCGGCCTTCCGGCGCGTCCTGCTCGCGATGGACGCCAGGCGCCGGATCGGCGAGCGCGTGGGCAGGGCGCTCGGCGTGCTCAAGGCCTTCAGCATCCGTCTCCCCGACGGTCCCGAGCTGAGCATCGACGTCGAGGCCGTGCACGGCCCGGCGGACTCGGGCGACCTCGCCACGGACCTCGCGGGCCTCTTCGTCGAGCTCGGCGAGGTGGCGCGCGACCACGCGACCGGTGTCCTTGTGAGCATCGACGAGCTGCACTACGTGAAGCGGCCGACGCTCGAGGCCCTCGTGGTGGGGCTGCACCGCGCCGCGCAGCTGCGGCTGCCCATCACCATCGCCGGCGCGGGTCTGCCGTCGCTCGCGAGCCTCACGGGTGAGGCGAAGTCCTACGCCGAGCGCATGTTCACCTTCCCCGTCGTCGGCTCGCTCTCGAGCGAGCAGGCCCGTGAGGCGCTCGTCGTCCCCGCGGCCGACGAGGCCGTCGGCTGGAGCGAGGACGCGCTCGGGCGCGTGATCGAGGTGACGCGCGGCTACCCGTACTTCCTCCAGGAGTTCGGCAAGCAGGCCTGGGACGCCGCTGACGGCCCCGACGCGATCAGCCTCGACGACGTCGAGCGGAGCATCCCGGTCGCGACCGCCGAGCTCGACGACGGCTTCTTCCGGGTCCGGACCGGAAGGACCAGCGACCCCGAGCGCGCCTACCTGCGCGCGATGGCGGAGCTCGGCCCCGGCCCCGTGCGCTCCTCCGGGGTCGCCGCGCTCCTCGGGAAGAAGGCCACCGCCCTCGGACCGACGCGTGACGGCCTGATCAAAAAGGCCCTCTGCTACTCACCGCGCTGGGGCGAGATCGACTTCACCGTGCCGATGTTCGGCGAGTTCCTGAAGCGCTCGATCCCTCATCTCGCCATGCGCGACACCGACTAGAACGAGCTTCTAGGCGTTTATGCGATGTATAGGAGATGGACTATAAACCTCGCGCCCGTGGCCGCGAGCCACCGCGCGACGGGCCTCCTGGCTGGAGCCCAAGACACGTTCCGGGCTAGCGTGTTCCGGTCGCGGGCGCTCGTGAGGTGGGCCCGCGCCCGGGGGGCGGGCATCCTCACCAGGGGCGCGACTCCATTCGCGGGCGTGCGACCGGATTATGGGTGCGACTGAGGGACCCGTCACGGCGGACGCCTCGGCGACGAACAGAACAGGCATACTGCGTGGATCAGGAAGACAACGAGCCGGCCGCGGACGTGGTGAGCGCTCCGGCCTTCGATCCGCGGCCAGGCGGCGCGACGGCCCCGACGACCTCCTCGAACGGCGCGCAGGCCGGTCCTTCCGCCGACCTCGCCGCCGGCGGTGACGTCCGGCGCAGCGGGGCGGGAGGCCGAGCGCGCGGATGGAGCGACCGCATCGCCGCCGACGCCGTCACCCATCACCTGGACGTGCGTGAGGCCGGTGCGAACAGGCGGGTGCTCGTCTCGTGCGCCGACACGTCGGGGACACGCACCTCGCTCTCTTCGATGGGGCTCACGCTCGAGTCGTTCGAGCGCGACGCCGCGGCGCGGCCGCACTCGGCGAACGGAGCCGGCACTGCCGGGCGTGACGCGGCGGTGTGCGTGCTCGACGGCTCGCTCGAACGGACGGGCGACCCGGCGGACCTGCTCGCCGACGTGTACGCCCGGCTGGAGCCGGACGGCCTGCTCGTCGCGACCGTCGCCGACCTCCGCCGGGCGACGCCGGGCGAGGTCGCCCGGGCGCTCAGGCGCCCGTCGATCCGTTCGGTCTTCCCGGGCGAGACCCTCGCATCGCTGCTCTTCCAGGAGGGCTTCGAGCGCCCGCGTTTCCGCCGATCGGACGACGGCCGCCTCGTCGCGACGGCGCATCGCAGCGCGCTCGCGCCGCCGCGGGCGCGCACCCAGGTCCTGTCGGTCGTCATGCCCGTCTACAACGAGCGGGAGACGTTCCGGGAGGTGATGGAGCAGGTCCTGAAGAAGTCGATCCCCGGCGTCGAGCTCGAGATCGTCGTCGTCGAGAGCAACTCCAGCGACGGGACCCGCGACGAGGTGAACGCCTACGCCGACGACCCGCGCGTCCACGTCGTGTTGCAAGAGCGCGCCCGCGGCAAGGGCAACGCCGTGCGCGCAGGGCTTGAGCGCGCCACCGGGGACTTCCTCATCATCCAGGACGCCGACCTCGAGTACGACGTCGACGACTACGACGCGCTGCTCGAGCCGCTGCGGCGCTTCGAGCGCGGGTTCGTGCTCGGCGTCCGGGGTCGGACGGACGGGGCGAGCTGGGGGGTGCGCCACTTCGAGCGGGCGAGCGCCGCGAGCCGGGCGATGAACGTCGGCAACATCGTCTTCCTCACCCTGTTCAACCTCGTCTACGGCCAGCGCCTCCAGGACCCCTTCACGATGTACAAGGTGATCCGGCGCGACTGCCTCCACGGCCTGACCTTCGAGTGCGACCGCTTCGACTTCGACTGGGAGCTCACCGCCAAGCTGATCCGCTCCGGCTACTCCCCGGCCGAGGTGCCCGTGCGCTACCAGTCGCGCTCGTTCTCGGAGGGGAAGAAGATCTCGGTCCTGCGGGACCCGCTCACCTGGATCGTGGCGTGCTTCAAGTACCGCTTCGCGTCTCTCGAGCAATGAGGGATCGCCGTGAGCGACCAGCTGTCGGCTAAGCGCGTCCTCGTCACCGGGGCGAGCCGCGGGATCGGTCGGGTCGTCGCGGGCACGCTCGCCGGCCAGGGGGCCGAGCTCGTCCTCGTCGCCCGTGGCGCCGACGCGCTCGCCGCGCTGGCCGCTGAGCTCCCGGGCGGGCCGCACCAAAGCGTCGCGCTCGACGTGAGCGACGAGCGCGCCTGGGCCGAGGTCGAAGAGAAGCTCGCCGCGGAAGGGCCGCTGCACGGGCTCGTCACCGCGGCGGGCGTGCTCGGACCGATCGGGCCGGTCGGCAGCTGGGACGTCGCGGACTTCCGCGCCACCCTCGACGTGAACGTCACCGGGACGCTGCTCGCCGTCGCCT
>Ga0307374_10007582_pt1 | contig 16456 bp, 16 predicted proteins | sample OX3MG_FD_202532 | JGI IMG/M metagenome (GOLD analysis project Ga0307374, IMG submission 202532) | Soil microbial communities from Risofladan, Vaasa, Finland - OX-3 | ecosystem: Environmental > Terrestrial > Soil > Coastal area > Acid sulfate soil | place: Finland: Risofladan, Vaasa | collected... | reverse complement strand
CTGGCGAAACAGCCGCCGCAGCTGGCGCTCGCCGACGCCGAGCCGATCGGCCAGCGCCGCCACGTCCGCCTCGTCCAGCGCCCCGGCTTCGATCAGGCCGAGCGCGCGCGCCACCGTGTTGGACGTGCCGCGCCAGGCGCCGAGATCCGGCGCGGTTTCCGGCCGGCAGCGCAGGCATGGCCGAAAGCCGGCGCTCTGGGCCGCCGCGGCGCTGGCGAAGAAGCGCACGTTCTGGCGCCTGGGGGTGCGCGCCGGGCAGATCGGCCGGCAGTAGATTCCCGTCGTCCGCACCCCGACGAAGAGGCGCCCGTCGAAACGGGCGTCGCGGGCGCAAAGGGCGCGGTAGCAGGCGTCGTCATCCATCTCCATGCCCGCGAACATGGGGCCGGCAGGCGTCGATGTCTCGCGGTTTTCGGACGCGAACGGCGCGCCTCGCGCCGCGGCGTTGACGCACGGCGCCTCCGACTGCAAGCGTGGCGCCGCGTCGAGCCAGGGAGGTCGAGCCAGGGAGGTCGAGGATGATCGAAGGCGCCTGTCACTGCGGCGCGGTCCGCTGGAGCTTCGAGACGGTTCCGGACGGGGCCACAGCGTGCAACTGCACGGTCTGCCGTCGCTACGGCGTGCTCTGGGCCTACGGCTACGAGGACCGGGCGATCCGCGTCTTTGGCCCGACCCAGGTCTATTCACCCGGAGAGTCGATCGGCTTCCACTTCTGTTCGACCTGCGGTTGCCTCGCCTACTGGCGCTCGCTCGAACCCGGCGCGGACGGGCGGCGGCGCATCGCCGTGAACCTGCGCCTCGCCGAGCCCGGGGCGGTGGCGTCCATCGCCGTGTACCGTCTCGATGGTCTGCAGACGTTCCGCGATCTGCCGCGCGACGGCCGCTGCGTCGCCGACTACTGGTTCTGACGCGTCCGGGCGATCCTCGGTCGGTCCCGCTCGCCGCGAACGTCAGCTTGCCGGCTGGCGCTAGGGCTGGGCCCTGCGCGCCCGAAGCAACCGGGCGCAACCGGCTTTTCCTTTGCGCTGGGCCGCTCTAGGGTCCGCGCCGCCGCGGGAGGGTGGCGATGAAGCTGAAGCTCGTGGTGCTGGCGGCGCTGATGGCGCTCTGCGCCTGCTCGGGGGGGCGCGGGACCGCCGAGCCGGGTGGCCGGACCCTGATCCGCTTCGCCACCGACTGGCGCGCCGAGGCCGAGCACGGTGGCTTCTACGAGGCGCTGGCGACCGGCGAATATGCGAGGCGTGGCCTCGACGTGCGCATCATTCCCGGCGGCCCCAGCGTCAACGTGCCCGAGCTGGTCGCGTCCGGCGCGGTCGAGCTCGGCGACGGCTCCAACAGCTTCATCGTCATGAATCTCGCCAACGAGCACGCGCCGGTGAAGGCCGTGGCCGCCTTCATGCAGAAGGACCCGCAGGTGCTGCTCGCCCATCCAGGCGTGGGCATCGCGTCGATCGCCGACATGAAGGGCCACCCGATCCTGCTCTCGGACGCCTCCATCACCGCCTTCTGGCCGTGGCTGAAGGCCAAGTATGGCTTTTCCGATGCTCAGGTTCGCAGCTACACCTTCAACAACGCCCCCTTCATCATCAACAAGGAGGTCGTGCAGGAGGGGTATCTGACCTCCGAACCCTACACCATCGAGAAGCAGGGCAAGTTCAAGCCCGAGGTCTTCCTCCTCGCCGACCAGGGCTATCCCAGCTATGCGGCCATGGTGCTGGCGCCCGACCGCCTGATCGCGGCCAACCCGGCCGCGGTGCGCGCCTTCGTCGAGGCCAGCGCCATCGGCTGGCGCGACTATCTGCACGGCGACCCCGCGCCCGCCGACGCCCTGATCCTGAAGGATAATCCCGACATGACCGAGGACGTGCTCGCCCAGGCGCGCGACAAGATGCGCGCCTATGGCCTGGTCGACGGCGGCGATGCGGCGAGGCTTGGGATCGGCGCCATGACGGCCCGGCGCTGGGCCGATTTCTTCAGGATCGCCTCGCCGAAGGGCCTGGCCAACTACCAGGACGCCTTCACCCTGAAGTTCCTGCCCAGTCCGCCGGTGAAGTAGGTGGCCGACCGGGCCGTCGCCGCGCTGGAGGCCGTCGAGGTCGATTACCCGGGACGCGGCCGCGCGCTGGGGCCGTTCGATTTCCGCCTCGGGGCCGGCGAGATCGTCGCCCTGGTGGGACCGTCGGGCTGCGGCAAGTCGACGGCGCTGCGCCTCCTCGCCGGTCTGGAGCCGCCGACGCGGGGCCGCGCCGTGCGGGCGGCCGGGCGCGGCGAGACGGCGGTGGTGTTCCAGTCGCCGACGCTGGCGCCCTGGCTCAGCGCCGCGGCCAACGTCGCCTTGCCGCTGGAACTGGCCGGAGCGCCGCGCGCCAGCGCTCGCGCCCGGGCGATCGAGGCCCTCGCGCGCGTCGGGCTCGCCGGCGCCCAGGCCGCACGCCCGGCGCAGCTCTCCGGCGGTATGGCCATGCGCGCCGCGCTGGCCCGGGCGCTGGTCACCGCTCCGAAGGTTCTGCTGCTCGACGAGCCCTTCGCCGCCCTCGACGAGATCACCCGCCGCCAGCTCGCCGACGACGTCCTGGCGCTCTGGGCGGTCCAGCGGCCGGCGATCGTCTTCGTGACCCACAACGTCGAGGAGGCGGTCTACATGGCCGGCCGCGTCGTGGTGATGACGCCGGGCCCCGGGCGGGTGGCCGGCGCGCTGGCGGTCGAAGGCCCAGCGCCCCGGCCCCCCGGCTTTCGCACCAGCGCGGCGTTCCGGCCGCCGAGCGCCTCTCGCAGATGCTGCACGCAGCCATGGACGGCGTGCGATGAGGCGCTCGGCGGCGATCCTCGCGCCCAGCCTCTTCATCGGCGTCCTGCTGGCGATCTGGGAGGGCGCCTGCCGCGGTCTCGCGGTGCCCGCCTATTTCCTGCCGGCGCCCTCCGCCATCGCGCTCGCGCTCGCCCGCAATTGGCCGCTGCTCTTCGTGTCGGCCGGGCGCACCCTGGTCACCGCGCTCACGGCCTTCGCCGTCGTCAACGTGCTCGCCAACGCCTCGGCGCTCGCCGCGGCTTCGAACCGCATCGTCGAGGCGAGCTTCCGCCCCCTGGCGGTGGCGCTGCAGGTGACGCCGGTGGTGGCGCTGGCGCCGCTGTTCCAGGTGTGGGCCGGCATCGACCATCCCGAGCGCGCCGTGGTGGCGCTGGCTTCGGTGGTGGCGTTCTTTCCGGTCTATTCCGGCGCGCTGGCCGGCCTCGGCTCGGCCGACCCGGAACTGGAGCGGCTGTTCGACCTCTATGGCGCCAACGCCTGGCAGCGGCTGACCCGGCTGCGGATCCCGTCGGCGGTGCCGCATGCGCTGGAGGGCCAGAAGGTGGCGCTCGGGCTTTCGCTGGTGGGCGCGGTGATCGCCGAACTCGTCGCCGGCGCGGGCGGCGAGCAGGGACTGGCCTGGCGCATCACCGAGGCCAGTCATCGGCTGGAGATGGCCAAGAGCCTGGCCGCCCTGGTGGCGCTGATCCTGATGGGCTCGGTGCTGCACCTCGCATTCGAGGCGCTGGAGCGCTGGGCGCTCGCCCGCTGGCGCGGCCGCTGAAGCGCCACGTTAGCGGCAAGTTAAGCGGCGGTTGCTAGTCACGGCCGGTCGGGAACCTGCCGAGGCCGCCAGCATGCGACTGCCCCTTGCCCTCGCCCTCGTCGCCCTGCCCGTCGCCGCGGCGGCGGGGCCGGCCGCGGCGCACCCGGACCGCTATGGTCCTAGCGCCGTCGCCGATCCGGGCGCGTCGGCCGTCAGCGGCCCGGAAGTCTACCACGGCCGCTTCCTCGACTGGCCCGACAAGCGGGCGCCGGTGCAGGCGAGCGCCGTCAGGCCCGAGCGCCGGGCTGCCTCGCCAGCGCCGGCCGCGCCGCTTCCCGCCGCCGTCGAACCGGACCGTGCGAATCCCGCGGCGTCGCCCACGGCGAGCGCACAGCCGCCGCCCGCGCTCGCGCCTCCGCCGGCCGCGCCCGCCACTCGAGCGCTCGCCCAGGCCGCGCCGCCGGCCGCAGACCCCGACCACACCGGGGTGCGCTACTATTCGCTGCTGCGTCCCTACGGCTTGACGCCCGACCCGATTCCGATGCCGAAGCACCGGCCGATGGTGCTGATCGGTCCGCCCGACGCGAGCGCGTCCGCCGCCTCGGGCGATGGCGGCGACGCAGCGGGCAAGGCCGGCGCGGCCGGCGCGGATGGCAAGGCGGCGCCCGCCACCGTCTTCTGACGGCGCATGTCCAGGCTTCAGGACCTGATCGCGCTGGCTCGCGAGCCCTCCAGCGACAAGCGCCGCGAGCTGCTGCGCGAGATCACCGACCTCTTCTTCGTCAGTCCCGAACACGGCGGCGGCGAGATCGCCCTCTTCGACGACGTGCTCTCGCGGCTCGCCGGCGACATGGAGGCGGCGGTCCGCGCCGAGCTCGCCCACCGCATGGCCCTTGCGCCCGAGGCGCCCGCCGGCCTGGCGCGGCGGCTGGCGGGCGACGGCGCCATCGAGGTGGCGCGGCCGATGCTGGAGCGGTCGGGGACGCTGTCGGACGAGGATCTGATGCAGCTCGCCCAAAACCGCGGCCAGGAGCATCTGCAGGCGATCTCGCGCCGGGGCGTGGTGTCGCAGGCGCTCGCCGACGTGGTCGTGCGGCGGGCCGACGACGAGACCCTGGGCGTGCTGCTGCGCAACGAAGGCGCCGCGCTTTCCCGGCCGGCGCACGAGGCGGCCGTCGATCGCGCCGCGGCCAATCCCGCCCTGCACGAAGCGGTGGTCAGCCGCCGCAGCCTGCCCGTGGATCTGCTCAACGAGATGTACTTCGTGGTGGAGACGCGGCTCCGCTCCAGGATCCTCGAGCGCAACGCCGCGGTGGATCCGGCGGCGCTGGAGGCGGCGCTGGCGGCGGGGCGGACGCGGCTGGCGGCCGAGGATGGAGCGCTGCCGCCGGACTACGCTGCCGCCGAACGCGACGTGAAGGCGCTGGCGGCGCGCAAGGCGCTGACTCCCAGGGCGCTCGTCGGCATGCTGCGCGCTCGCCAGACCACCCGGTTCCTGCTCGCCCTCGGCCAGCTCGCCGAGATCGATTTCCACACGGCGCAGCTGATCCTGGAACGGCGCGAACTCGATGCGCTCGCCATCGTCTGCAAGTCGGCCGGGTTCGAGCGTCCGCTGTTTCTCACCTTTGCGGTGCTGATGCTGGGGCGCGAGGCGGACGCCATGGGCCGGGCCAGGGAATACGGCGACCTCTACGCCGACCTGCCGCGCGAATCGGCGCGGCGGACGTTGCGGTTCTGGCGCATGCGCCGCCAGGCGGCCGACCTCGCGGCCTGAACGTCCGGCCGGCGGGCGCGGTGCGTTCGCGCCGGCGGCCGCCGTCGGTGCAAGGTGGCGAAGGGGCGGCGCGAGGGTTGGCGTCCTCGGCGACGCGCCTTAAGGGGAGCCTTTCCGCCCACCGCCGCCGCGCTCCGCCATGCACGACATCAAGGCCATCCGCGACCGCCCCGAGGCGTATGACCGCGGCTGGGCCTCGCGCGGCCTCGCGCCCGCAGCGCAGGAGCTGCTTCGCCTCGACGCAGAGTTGCGCGCCGCTCAGACGGCCCTGCAGGCGGCGCAGAACCGCCGCAACGAGGCGTCCAGGCTGATCGGCCAGGCCAAGGCGAACCGGGACGAATCCGGCGCGGCGCGGCTCATGGCCGAGGTCGAGGGACTGAAGCGGACCATCGCCGAGGCGAGCGACGCCGACGTCCGCGCCGCCGCTCAGCTTCGCGAACGGCTGGGCGCCCTGCCGAACCTGCCGGCGCCGGACGTCCCGGTCGCCGCGGACGAAACCGGCAATCTCGAGATTCGCCGCTATGGCGAGCCCTACAGGCTCGGGGCGCAGAAGGACCACGTCGACCTCGGCGCCGGGCTCGCCATGATGGACTTCGAGGCCGCGGCCCGGATGTCCGGCGCGCGCTTCGTGGTGCTGAGGGGCGATCTGGCGCGGCTGGAGCGGGCCATCGGCCAGTTCATGCTCGATCTGCAGACGCAGGAGAACGGCTACGTGGAGGTCTCGCCGCCGCTGCTGGTGCGCGACGAGGCCGCCTTCGGCGTCGGCCAGCTGCCGAAGTTCGCCGACGACCTCTTCCGCACCACCGACGGGCGCTGGCTGATCTCCACGGCCGAAGTCCCGCTCGCCAATCTCGTCCGCGAAGCCATCACGCCCGAGGAGGAGCTGCCGCTGCGGCTGGCCGCTCTGACGCCCTGCTTCCGCTCCGAGGCGGGCGCCTCGGGCAAGGACACGCGCGGCATGATCCGCCAGCACCAGTTCTACAAGGTCGAGCTCGTTTCGGTGGTGACGCCGGACCAATCGGAGGCCGAGCACGAGCGCATGACCGCCTGCGCCGAGGCGGTGTTGAAGCGTCTGGAGCTGCCGTTCCGCACCATGCTGCTGTGCAGCGGCGACATGGGGTTCGCCGCCCGCAAGACCTATGATCTCGAGGTCTGGCTGCCCAGCCAGGGAAGCTACCGCGAGATCAGCTCGTGCTCCAATTGCGGGGACTTCCAGGCCAGGCGCATGGATGCGCGCTTCCGGATCAAGGGCGAGAAGGGCGCGCGCTTCGTCCACACCCTCAACGGTTCGGGACTGGCGGTGGGACGCACCCTCGTCGCCATCATGGAGAACTATCAGGACGAGAACGGCCGCATCGCCATCCCCCAGGCTCTGCACCCCTACCTGCGCGGCCTCGCCCATCTTGGAGGCGAGGCATGAGAGTCCTCCTCACCAACGACGACGGCATCCAGGCGGAGGGACTGGCGGCGCTGGAGCGGATCGCGGGCAGGCTCTCCGACGACGTCTGGATCGCGGCGCCGGAGCATGAGCAGTCGGGCGCCTCGCGCGCGCTGACGCTGTCGCAGCCGCTGCGGGTGCGGCGCCTCGACGCACGACGCTTCGCCATCTCGGGGACGCCCACCGACTGCGTGATGCTGGCGCTGGAGGAGCTGCTGAAGGACAATCGCCCCGATCTGGTGCTCTCCGGCGTCAATCGCGGCCACAACACCGCCGAGGACGTGACCATGTCGGGCACCGTCGCCGGCGCGATCCAGGGCATGGCGCTGGGGGTTCCCGCCATGGCGCTCTCGCAGGCGCTGGCCGTGTTCCACGACGACGAGGTGGCCCACTACGCCACCGCCGAAGCTTTTGCGCCTGCCATCATCGACACCCTGCTGGCGGCGGGCTGGCCGCGCGACGTGATCATCAACATCAACTTCCCCAACCGGCCTCCTGACGCGGTCGATGCGGTGGAGGTGACGCGCCAGGGCTTCAGGGACATCCACAACATGAAAGCCGAGCGTCGCACCGACCTTCGCGGTCGCGACTATTACTGGATGGGCTTCAGCCAGCGCCGCCCCGACGTGGCGCAGGGCACCGACCTCGCCGCCGTGCTCGCCGGGCGCATCTCGGTGACGCCGCTGCACATCGACCTGACCCACATGCCGACGGTCCATGCCCTCCAGGCGGTCCTCGGCGGGGTTCCGCCCAGGCTCGAGGCTCGGGCATGAAGCGGCCTTCCAGGCCGGCCGGGAACCAGGAGAGCCACGAGACCCAGGTGGCGCGGCTGATTCTGGGCCTGCGCTCCCAGGGCGTCACCGATCCGGCGGTGCTGGCCGCCATCGAGCGCACGCCGCGCGATCTCTTTACCCCGGATCTGTTCAGGGACCGCGCCTGGGAGGATTCGGCGCTGCCGATCGCCTGCGGCCAGACCATCAGTCAGCCGTTCATCGTCGGACTGATGACCCAGGCCCTGACCATGGAGCCGCGCGCCCGCGTGCTGGAGATCGGCGCCGGCTCCGGCTACCAGACCGCGGTGCTCTCCCGGCTGGCCCGCCTCGTCTATACCGTCGAGCGCTATCGGACGCTGCTGCGCGAGGCCGAAGCACGCTTCAAGGCGCTGCAGCTGACCAACATCGTCACCAGATTCGGCGACGGCGGCGACGGCTGGCCCGAACAGGCGCCTTTCGACCGCATTCTGGTCACGGCGGCGGCGCCATCGGAGCCGAAGACACTGCTGAGCCAGTTGAAGCCGTCGGGGGTGCTCGTCGCGCCGATCGGCAAGGGGCCGATCCAGACCTTGATCCGGTATGCTGGCGATGGAGCGGGGGCGTTTGCGGCAGAGGTTCTGTGCGAGGTCCGTTTCGTGCCGCTGCTCGAGGGCGTGGCGCGGGAACTATGAGGGTCCGGCAGGCGTCGACCGACCGCCGCGCCGGCGCCAGGCTTAACCGGTGATTAGGGCCGCACCGGCGACTGGTCCGGCTACGCGAGCAAGGGAGCGCCGATGAAGGAACTCTGGCGGGGGGCGGCCGCAATCGCCCTTGTTGCGGGAGCCCTGACCGGGTGCGCCAGCCCGCACTATCCGATCCGCCCCGGCGAGGCCGCCGGACCGCCGCCGCTGACCATGCCGCAGCCCAGGTATCCGATCTCCCGCAGTGCGCCCGCCGCCGCGCCGCCGCAGGCCGCCGCGGCGCCCGCCCCGCCGGCGCCCATCGCCGCGCCGATCGCGCCGGTGCAGAGCCAGCCGCTGCCGCCGGCGGACGCCCCGGCTTCCGCCACCGCGGCGGCAAGCCCCGCCAGCGCCACCGAGTCCGCCCAGCCCCCCGCGCCGACGCCGATCGCAGCGGCGCGTCCTGCGTTGGCAGCGCCGGCTCCCGCTACGCCGGCCTCCTCCACGCCGGGCCCCGCCGCAGGATCGGCGCCGGCGACCCCGGCCGCCTGGGCGCCGACCGCAAGGACGCTGGCGCACGATCTGCCGCCTGCCCCGGTGCGCTGGTCGCCCTACCAGCCGACGCCGCGCGCGGCGCCCGTGCGCCGCTACGAGACCAGTTACGCCGCCGCCGGCGAGGTCGTCCCCGCGTCGGGGATATTCGAGAACTACGAGGTGCGCCGGGGCGATCACGTCGACGCCCTGGCCAGGGCGTTCAGGACCACCCGCCGGGTGCTGCTGGACGCCAATCGCCGCCTGCATCCGCCCTACCGGATCCAGCCGGGCGAGATCCTCGAGGTGCCGGTGGCCAGGGCCTACGTCGCCCGTGCCGGCGACACCCTCGCCGAGGTGGGCCGCCGGTTCGGGGTCGAGGCGGGCGAACTCGCGCAGCTGAACCACGTCTCCGAGCGCAGGCCGCTGCGCGGCGGCGAGCGCATCGGCTTGCCGTCCTCGATGCACGACCGCGGACCCCTGCGCATCCAGCGCCTCGAACGCGTCGAATACGCCGAAGCCGCGCCGCGCCGCGCCTGGTCCGCGCCAAGCCCCGCCTACGTGCGGCCGGCCCAGACCGCCCTGCCGGCGCCCGGACCCGAGAGCCGGCCGGCAGCGCCGCTGCAGGCGCCGGGCGCGGCCTATGCGACCCCGCCGCCGACGCGGGCCATCCCGCAGGCTGCGCCGGTCCTCACCGACGCCCAGATTTCCGAGGCCACCAAGGGCCGCTTCGTCTGGCCGGTCCACGGCGCGATCGCCGCGGCCTTCGGGCCGAGCGGCCTTGGCGAACGCAACGACGGCATCGACATCGAGGCGGCCCGCGACACCTCGGTGCGCGCCGCCGCCGCCGGTCAGGTGGTCTATGCGGGCGATCAGGTGAAGGGAGGCTTCGGCAATCTCGTGCTGATCGAGCATGCCGATGGCTGGTTCACCGCCTACGCCCACCTCGACAAGATCACCGTCCACATGATGGACCACGTGGCGCAGGGCCAGGAGGTCGGCGTCGTCGGCATGACCGGCGACGCCAAGGAGCCCGAACTGCACTTCGAGATCCGCTACCATCCGGCCCCGGGCGTGAAGACCCAGCCCATCGATCCGGTGCTGGCCCTGCCGCCGACCTGATCGGGCCAGCGGGCCGTGGACATCGCCCGCCGTTTCACGGGTGAGGAGGAAGTCCGCGTCAACTCCTGCCCCGCGTAGCGGGGGTGGAAGGGGCGCTACCTCGCCGATTCGGGTGAAGCGGGCGGCTAGACCGGCAGCGGCTTGTCCAGCTCGCCGGCGAGGTCGCGGATGAATTGCCAGGCGACGCGGCCCGAGCGGGCGCCGCGCAGCTGCGACCACTGCAGCGCGCGCCGGTCGAGGTCGGGCACGACCAGATCGAAGCGGACGGCGTAGGTCTTCACCGCCGCCAGGAAGGTCTCCTGGTCCATCGGCGGAAAGCCGATCCACAGCCCGAACCGGTCGGAGACGCTGACTTCCTCCTCGGCGTCCTCGGCGGCGGCCAGGGCGCCGCGGGTCTCGACGTGGTCGCGGGACATCAGGTGGCGGCGGTTGGAGGTGGCGACGAAGAGGACGTTGGCGGGCGGACCGGCGACGCCCCCCTCCAGCGCCGACTTCAGCGCCTTGGCGGCCGCCGCGCCTTCCTCGAACGACAGGTCGTCGCACAGCACCACGAAGCGGCGGCCGATCGCGCGCAGCTGGTCGAAGAGGGCGGGGAGGGCGGCCACCTCGTCCCGGTCGATCTCGATCAGCTTCAGGTCGGGATGGCTGGCGGCCGCGGCCATGAAGGCGGCCTTGGCGAGCGAACTCTTGCCGGTGCCGCGCACGCCCCAGAGCAGAGCGTGGTTGGCCGCGAGCCCCCTGGCGAAGCGGTCCAGGTTCTCGCCAAAGCGCAGCTTCTGGCGCTCGACGCCGACCAGCACCTCGATCGGCAGGGCGAAATCCGGTGCGGGCAGGAAGGCGCCGGTTGCCGGATCGTGGCGATAGAGGCGCGCGCCGGCGAAGTCGGGCGCAGCGGCGGCGGGAGGCGCCAGCCGCTCCAGCGCCGCGGCGATGCGCTCGAGCGCCGATCGGGTGTCCTCGTCCATGCGGCCTCCTTAGGCGATGGCGCTTGCATTGCAAAAGATGGGGCGAGCGCCTAGCTTCCGGCCACCTCGGCGCGACCCGCTCCATCGGGCCCGGCGCGCCCTTCCTTCCTCGGAGCCGGGATGCACTTCTACACCGCCCTCGTCTTGGCCGCCGTCCCCGCCGCCGGCGGCGGGCTGCAGGACGAACTGGTCTATATGGCGCCGCTGATCTTCATGTTCGGCGCGCTCTACTTCTTCATGATCCGGCCGCAGCAGCGCCGGCAGCGCGAGCACGCCGACCGGGTCAAGGCGGTCAAGCGGGGCGATACGGTGGTGATGTCGAACGGCATGATCGGCAAGGTGGTCCGCGTCGAGGAGAGCGAGGTCGGGGTCGAGATCGCTCAGAACGTGACCGTCAAGGTGGTCAAGCAGATGCTGCACGAGATCCGCGCGCGCGGCGAGCCGCGCGAGGCCCGCGGCGGCGCGGCCAACGATTCCAAGTCGTGATCGACCGCGCCTGGTCGCTCCCGAAATGCTCGCGCTTTCTCGCTGGAAGATCATCCTCGTCCTGGGGTCGGTCATCTTCGGCATCCTGTTCTCGCTGCCGAACGTGCTGCCCAATTCCGTGCTGGCCCGCTGGCCCGCATTCCTGCCGCGCCAGCGGCTGAACCTCGGGCTCGATCTCCAGGGCGGCTCCTCCCTGCTCTACGCCGTCGACATGGACGCGCTGCGCAAGGACCTCTTGAACAACAGCGCCGAGGATGTCCGCACCAGCCTGGGCCAGGCCCAGATCGGCTTCGACTCGCTGACCACGACCGGGGGCGTGGTGCAGCTGCACGTCACCGACCCCTCGCAGATGCAGGCGGCGCTGACGGCCCTGGCCAAGGCCGGCGCCCGCACCTCCACCGGCGGGCGCGACATCAACGTCGCCGCCGCGCCCGGCCAGATCATCCGGCTTTCGCTCGTCTCCCAGGCGCTCCAGGCCGATGCGCGCAACGCCGTCGACCAGTCGATCGAGATCATCCGCCGGCGCATCGACAAGCTCGGCATCCGCGAGCCGGACATCCGCCGCCAGGGCGCGGACCGCATCTCCATCGAGGAGGCCGGCGAGAGCAATCCGGAGAAGCTGAAGGCGATCGTCGGCAAGACGGCGAAGCTGACCTTCCAGCTGGTCGACGAGAATGTCGCCGCGCAGGCCCTGACCACGCCCGTCCCGCCCGGCGACGAGGTGCTGCCCACCGAGAATCCCGACGAGCCGTTCCTGGTGGTCAAGAAGCGCGTCGACGTCTCCGGCGACATGCTGACCAACGCCCAGTCAGGCTTCGATCCGCAGACCGGGGAGCCGATCATCGAGTTTCGGCTGAACGGCGTCGGCACGCGCCGCTTCGCCCAGGTGACGGTGGACAACCTCAAGCACCGCTTCGCCATCGTGCTCGACAATCAGATCATCTCCGCGCCGGTGATCAACAGCCCCATCGTCGGCGGGTCGGGCGAGATCACCGGCAATTTCACCGCCGACTCGGCGCACCAGCTGGCGGTCGAGCTCGACTCCGGCGCCTTGCCGGCCCAGCTCAAGGTGCTCGAGGAGGGGACGGTCGGGGCCGATCTGGGCGCCGACGCGGTGCGCGCCGGGGTCACCGGCCTCGCCGTCGGCGGCAGCCTGATCTTCGCCTTCATCTTCCTGGCCTACGGGCTCTTCGGCGCGTTCGCCGGCATCGCCCTCGTCGTCAATCTCCTGATGATGCTGGGAACGCTGTCGATGTCGCAGGCGACGCTGACCCTGCCGGGCATCGCCGGCCTGATCCTGACGCTGGCGGTGGCGGTCGACGCCAACGTGCTGATCTATGAGCGCATGCGCGACGAGGCCAACGCCGGCCGCAACGCCATCGCGGCCGCGGACACCGGCTATCGGCGCGCCATGAGTTCGATCATGGACGCCAACGTCACGACAATGATCTCGGCGCTGATCATGTTCAACATGGGCGTCGGGCCGGTGCGGGGTTTCGCGCTCACCCTCTCCATCGGCGTGGTCACCTCCGTCTTCACCGCCATCGTGGTGACCCAGATCCTGATCGGCTGGTGGTTCCGGGTGACCCGCTCGAAGATCCTGCCGATCGCCTGAACGCCGACCCTGAAGGACCACGATGAGAAAGTACTGGCCGTTCATCCACTTCGTGCCGCGGCAGACGCACTTCAATTTCGTGGGCCTGGCGCCTTACGCCGCGGTGCTGTCGCTGCTGGCGGTGATCGGCTCGGGCGTCTCCATCGGTCTCCAGCAGGTCAATTTCGGCGTCGATTTCGTCGGCGGCGACCAGATGCAGCTGACGACGCCGGGTCCCGCGCCGCTGGGCGTGATCCGCCACGTGCTGACGGTTTCCGGCGTCCAGGCGCCCCAGGTGCAGGGCGCCGGCGCGACCGGCGCGGTGGTGCAGTTCAGGGGCGCCGCCGGCATGGCGGTGGACCAGGCGCCGGTCTTCGTCGCTGCAAAGCTGCGCGCCGCCATTCCGGGCCTGAAGGTCATCGGCCAGAGCAGCATCGGCGGCGTGGTCTCGGGCGAACTCCTCGGCAAGGGCGTCGAGGCGCTGCTCGTGGCGATGGGCCTGATGCTGGTCTACATCTGGTTCCGTTTCCAGCTGCAGTTCGGGCTGGGCGCGATCCTGGCTCTGGCTCACGACATCGTGCTCACCATCGGCTTTCTCTCGCTCACCCGCATCGAGGTCTCGATGACCTCCATCGCCGCCCTGCTGACGGTGATCGGCTATTCGATGAACGAGAAGGTGATCAGCTTCGACCGGCTGCGCGAGAACCTGCGCAAATACAAGACGACGCCACTGGCCGAAGTGATCAACCTTTCGGAAAACGAGCGGCTCAGCCGCACCATCATCACCGGCACCACGGCGCTGCTGGCGCTCTCCGGCTCGATGATCAATCCGGCGTCGGCGCTGTTCTCGCTGACCGCCACCATGGCCTTCGGCATCCTGGTCGGCACCTATTCGTCGATCTACGTGGCCCTGCCGGTGATCCTGCTCTGGGGCGTCAAGCGCGACGACGAGGACGCCAAGCCCATCCGCCTCCAGGCCTCGCGTCCCTGACGGCGGCGATGCGTGCGCCGCCCGCCATCGACGGCTACGGCGGCGGCGGGTTCCGGGTGGCGGGAGTCTGGCGGCCGGGCTCGCTGCTGATCCTCGGCGACCAGCCGCGCCGCTGGCGCCCGCGCAGCCTCGCCGAGCTGCGCCTCGACGACTTCGCCGAGATCATCGCCCTGCCGCGCGGCGGCGTCGAATTCGTGCTGCTGGGCGCCGGTCCGGCCCAGGCGCTGCCGCCGCGCGAGCTGCGCGAGGCCCTGCGCGCCGCGGGCCTGGGGCTGGAGTTCATGGCCACGGCCGCCGCGGCCCGCACCTACAACGTGCTCGCCTCGCAGGGCCGCCTCCTCGCCGCGGCGCTGATCGCGATCTAGTCGCCCGCTTCACCCGGATCGAAGCGGCCCGCGCTTGACACGGCGCCCCGGCGAAGCGCCATCGCCGACCAGCCGCGTCGTGCCCCTTCCACCACCGCGCCTGACGGCGCGGCGGTCTTCCGCTCGCGGGGAAGGAGCGAGGACACCTTCCTCCTCACCCGTGCAACGGGGGAGGCGCCCCTCGGCGCGACAGCGCCGGGCGGCGGAGGGGGCTGCGGGCGATGCCTCTCATGCGACGCCACCGGCCCGGCCCGAGCGGGGCGGAAGCCGGACGTGCTGGCGGCCCTCTCGTCCACTTCCGCTCATCCCGGCGCACGCCGGGACCGAGGGTGCGATCGCGCCGAGCGGCGAACGGAGCCTCACCCTTGCTTTGCGCGAAGCGCCACATTCCCACCCCTCCGGGCGCGTCTTCGTGTGCTTTGTGTCCTTCGTGGTTCATGCCGGCGGGCGCCTTTTCGGGTGCGGCGAAACGCCCTATACGAGGAGCACTGGGAGTCGAAACCAAAGGGGGCTGCCGAAATGGCCGCGATCTTGAGCAATCTGCGCAACACCGTCCTCGTGGGGCTGGTGTTGGCCATCATCATGATCATCGCCTTCGCCGAACTCAGTCCGCACGGCTGGGGCGACATGACGCTATGGCAGGCGGTGTTCCGCTGGATGCATGTCGTCTGCGGCATCCTGTGGATCGGGCTGCTCTACTATTTCAACTTCGTCCAGACCCCGAAGATGGCCGAGATTCCCGCCGAGCTGAAGCCGGCGATCTCCAAGTACATCACGCCCGAGGCGCTGTTCTGGTTTCGTTGGTCGGCCCTGTTCACCGTCTTGGCGGGCATCGGCGTCGCCCTGCTTCGCGGCGGCGACTATGCGGAGAAGCTGTTCACCTTCGGGCTCGCCGGCGACCAGAGCGGCTCCAACAGCGGCTTCATCCTGATGGGCGTCGGCGTCTATCTGGCGATCATCATGTTCCTCAACGTCTGGGGGGTGATCTGGCCGAACCAGAAGGTCGTGCTCGGCTTCGTGCCGGGCGACGCGGACGCCAAGGCCAAGGCGGCGCGAATCGCCGGCATGGCGTCGCGGATCAACACGCTGCTTTCGCTGCCCATGCTTACCGCCATGGCCATGTACCAGACGCTCTACGGCTGATCGTTTGGCGCGCAGCGGCGGTGGGGACGAACTCGACCGGCTGATCCGGCGCGTGGATCCCGACCGCTGGCTCGCCAGCCGGTTCATCGGCGACCGCGCGGCGCGGGCGGACGTGGTCGCGCTCTACGCTTACGACCACGAGCTTGGCCGCGCCCGCCATGCGGCCTCTACCGCCCTCATGGCCGAGATCCGCCTCGTCTGGTGGCGCGAGGCGCTGGACGAGATCTTCGCGGGCCGCCCGGTGCGGCGCCATCCGGCGGCGCAGGCGCTGGCGCAGGTCGTGACCCGCCGCGCGCTGCCGCGCGCGCCGCTGGAGTCGATGATCGAGGGAAGCATCGCGGCCCTGGAGGCGACGTCGCTGCCGGTGGATCGGGCGCTGGCCTGGGCCGACGCCGTGGAGGGGCCGGCGGCGCGGCTCGCGGCGATGATCCTCGATCCGGCCGCCGAGGCTTCGGCCGCTCAGTCTGCGGGCCGCGCCTGGGGGCTGGCGCTGCTGCGCCGCGGCGGACTGGCGACGCCCGAGACCGTCGATCCGGCGCTGCGCGACGCCCTCGCGGCGGCGCGGATTGACGCCGCGCGCCTGGGCGTCGCCGCCTTCCCAGCCGTGCTCGTCGCCGCGCTGGCGCGCTTCGACCTGGCCGGGCGTGCGCCCGGGCCGCTGCGCAGGCGCCTGCGCCTCGTCGCCGCATCGGCGACCGGCCGGCTATAGGGAGCCAGGGAGAAACCACATGCCCCCTGCGAACGACGTGCGCCGGTACCGGACCAATCTGCAGGGCGAGGTCGACGGCGCGACTCTCTACCAGGCTCTGGCCGACACCGAGGCGGATCCGAAGATCGCCGGCGTCTATCGCCGGCTGGCCGCCATCGAGCGCGCCCATGGCGAGTTCTGGCGCGGGCGGCTGGGCCGCGGCGCCGCGGCGCCGGGGCCGTCGTTTCGGGCGCGGACGCTCTCCTGGCTGGCGCGGCGGTTCGGGGCCGCCTTCGTGCTGCCGACCATCGCCGCGGGCGAGGCGCGCGACAGCGCCGTCTATGACGACCAGCCGGAAGCGGTCGCCGCCGGA
>Ga0307374_10007581_pt1 | contig 16460 bp, 18 predicted proteins | sample OX3MG_FD_202532 | JGI IMG/M metagenome (GOLD analysis project Ga0307374, IMG submission 202532) | Soil microbial communities from Risofladan, Vaasa, Finland - OX-3 | ecosystem: Environmental > Terrestrial > Soil > Coastal area > Acid sulfate soil | place: Finland: Risofladan, Vaasa | collected... | reverse complement strand
TCTCGGCGACAGCGTTGTCCCAGCAGTTGTGTGGCCGGCTGAGGCTGGAACGGATGCGGTGCGCAGCCAGAAGGTTGGTGTAGGCCTCGGAGGTGTACTGGGTGGATTCAATCGGCCGTCGCAACGTCCCGATAAGAGGAGTTGCGATGGGAGAGCGCAAGCGGCGCCGGGCAGATCGGGCGTGTCGCCCACCGATGTGGTCGCCTGGCCGACCCTCGGTGGCACGGCGGGAAGATCGGCAGCGGTTCTGGGCGGAGATCGCGCGTGGCCTGGCATGCGAGGACGCCGCTGTGAAGGCCGGCGTCTCGCCGACGGTCGGGGCGCGTTGGTTCCGCGAGAGTGGCGGCATGCCGTCACTCCCTCAGACCCCGCTATCAGGGCGTTACCTGTCGTTCGTCGAGCGTGAGGAGATCGCGATGCTTCGTGCCCGCGGCTGCGGCGTGCGCGAGATCGCCTGGCGGATGGGCCGTTCGCCGTCGACGATCTCGCGGGAGCTGCGACGGAACGCCGCGACCCGGGGTGGCTATCTGGACTACCGAGCCACGACGGCCCAGTGGCATTCCGATAGTCGTGCTCGACGCCCGGAGATCGCCAAGCTCGCCGTCAACGACACGCTGCGGCGATACGTGCAGGACCGGCTCGCGGGCGCCGTCACGGGGCTAGACGGGAGCTGCGTGCCGGGTCCAGACGTACGGTGGTGCGGTCGACGTCAAGGGCGCCGCCAGGACCGGCGCTGGGCGGTGTCGTGGAGCCCCGAGCAGATCGCCAAGAGGCTGCCGGTCGATTTCCCCAATGATGAGTCGATGCGGATCTCGCACGAAGGGATCGATCAGCCGCTCTACGTCCAGGGTCGCGGTGCACTCCGACGCGAGCTCACCGCGTGTCTGCGCACTGGTCGGGCGCTTCGCGTCCCGAGGGCCCGCACCCGCGGTCGCGGGAAGAAGTTCATCACCGACGAGATCATGATCAGTGAGCGACCTGCAGAGGCCGAAGACCGGGCCGTTCCTGGGCATTGGGAGGGCGACCTCATCGTCGGCCTCGACAGCTCCGCAGTCGGCACCCTGGTCGAACGCAGCACCCGGTTCACCATGCTCTTGCACCTGCCCCGCATGGAGGGCCACGGCGGACCCAGAACGAAGAACGGGCCACCTCTCGCCGGGCACGGCGCCGAGGCAGTGCGGGATGCAATTGCCTCCTCCATCACGACCCTGCCCGAACAACTGCGACGATCGCTGACCTGGGACCAAGGCGCCGAGATGGCTCAGCACGCCCAGCTGCGCATCACAACCGGTCTGCTGATCTACTTCTGCGATCCCCACAGTCCCTGGCAGCGCGGCACGAACGAGAATACCAACGGTCTGTTGCGCCAGTACTTCCCGAAGGGTACGGACCTCAGTCGACACAGCACCGATGACCTCGAAGCAGTCGCTGCCACACTCAACAGGCGCCCCCGCAAGACGCTTGGATGGAAGACTCCAGCCGAAGCCTTGGACGAGTACCTTGGCTCATATCAACAACGCGGCGTTGCGACGGCCGATTGAATCCACCCAGTACACCTCCGAGGCCTACACCAACCTTCTGGCTGCGCACCGCATCCGTTCCAGCCTCAGCCGGCCACACAACTGCTGGGACAACGCTGTCGCCGAGAGCTTCTTCGCCACCCTGAAGTCCGACCTGGTCTACTGCCGCCCATGGCCTACCCGAGTTGCGGCCAGGAGCGCTATCTTCGAGTACATCGAAGGCTTCTACAACCCCCGCCGCCTCCACTCCACCCTCGGCAACCTCAGCCCGGTAGCCTACGAGACGCGCCACTTCCAGGTGGCACAATCCGCTTAGCAAAAGTGTCCGTCAAAACGGGGCAAGTCCACTATCGGCACCGAGTCAACACGCGTCGCCATCACCGGGAGGAAGCCGACGATACCGGCAACCTTGAGTCGAGGGTCGGAGACGTCGGCCAACGCATCGGAGATGGCAGGTCCGAGTCCGACTGATAGTGCGTCGATCGCCGCAGCGATCGGCTTGGTGCTCGTGCTCGGCGAACTCGTCGATCGGATCAGGTCGAGCGCCGTGTCAGGTGGCGGGTCGAATGTGGCAACGCGTCGCCCGTTTGCACCGAGCCAGCCGATCCGGCCAGTGCCCTGCAACCCGAAACTGAGCTTGATAATCCGGTTGTCGACGCGAGCCTCGCGGTCGAAGACCAGCGGTGGCGGCAATCAAAGCACTCCTGAAGGAGAGTGACCGAGCCAGCTGCGTGTTGATCCCCCGTGGCAACTACCTCGGCGAAGACCTCGTGAAGGATGGAGATTCGGCCGAGGCGTTCCCGAGAGAATATCGGCCCTAGATCCTGGTCGACCGCGAGGCCGTGGAGCCGGCGGAGCAGATCCGGGCGCTCGTCGCCGGACTCGGCCCTGCCCAGCAAGTTCAAGAGGTTGTGGATATTCGCATCAAGATCATGGGATGAAAGCTCGAGCGAGTTCCGAAGCGCCTACGTCACCAGTGCGGTGTCACCAAGCAAGTCGGCGATCTGTCCGGTACAGGCCCACACATCGGACTTTTGCACGTCGCTTACACGCGGGAAGTCGCTGGAGGCGCGCAAGCTCTGCAGGTCGTCACGGTAGTGCGCGAGTTTCTGGCGGGGAGTCACGACTCCGCCTCGATTGGCGTTCGTTGCGGAGGCCACCGCGTGCACCTCAATGCAGAAGATGGAGATGCGCATGGCGATTAGGAAGTACTCTTCGGATACCCCTCCTCCGGACAACGCAACGGTAGCGCTACCTTCAGCTGTTCGATCGATTCCAGAGCGAGATCACGAGTCCTGGCGTTCGTGGCGAGGATGCCTTCTCGCCTCTCACGGGACCGTTGTTCTCACTGCCTGCAGTCTGAACAACAGTTCCCCGACTCGATGGCTGGAGTTCCTGGATGAGGTATTCGCTAGCGACACCGAGCTAGTAGGCTATGTCCAGCGCTTGCTGGGCTACTCCCTGCTCGGAACAGTAAGAGAGCACGTGCTACCGGTCTGTTGGGGTAGGGGAGCCAACGGCAAGGGCACCCTGTTCGAGACAGTGCAGGAGGTGCTAGGGGACTATGCGGCTCCCGCCTAACCGAACCTGCTGATGGCCAAGCGAACATGGACGCCCAACCTACGGGGATCGTGGATCTCGAGCGGCTCAGGTTCGTGACCTGCCAGGAGACAGGCTAGCACTGTCATTGCCGATCCCCAGGCGCTGGCCCAAGGTGCGGGTGGCCCGGTGGGTCGAGCCGTCCGCGGGCAACTCGTGCCGGGTGATCCGCACCGCCTTGGCCACGGTCCTCCCGGCAGCCGAGGCTTGCGTCCCCGACCGGGCTCGATCACTCCCTCTCCCGCCCCGTCCCAATTGGGAAAGCTCCAGCGCCACTTCCTGACCGTCTTCGCGCACCAGCCCACGCGGCGGACGATCTCGTAGGTGGCCACCCCTTCGCTTGCAGCGCGGTCCGATGACTTCGCGAACTGGATTTCGCCATCCGCTCCAGCACCGCTCGTGCTTCCACTGGCACAGGCAATGGTTCCGCGGCTGGCATCATCTTCATACTGCCAGCCTACTGCGGTCATTTATTTTATCGACGGACCACTAGGAGGTGCCGGCGGAGTCTGACCAAGCCGGACGTGGTGGTGATAACGGTCGCCTCGGATGCTTGCTTGCGAGATCGCGATCGGCAGCCGGTCGGCGGCGTAATAGGCAAGCGACAGGCCTAGAACCGCGTCGCCCGGGTGTACCGCGAGGTGCGCCGCCATTGCACTATCGGCAACTGTCGCCCACAGTATCTGGCGCGCTCCTAACACCGTGACTCCGAGCTGCCCCGCGAGGAACTCTACGAGGTTGGGACTGGACAGCGAGGCATCAGTGATGTGGTCGCTCAAGGACTTTTGAAGATAGGTTCGAGCAAGGCTGAAAGGTTCGCCATTCAGCTGAAACCATCTAGTGATTACGGCCACGCTTGTCCCCGCGGACAGCCCGAGCCGTGCCTGCACCTCTGCCGGCGGACTCTCCCAGGTCCGTTCGGACCGTGTGACTTCTGTCGCGGAAAAAAAAATGGTAATGTCTTCGAGATTCCCCGTTGACGCTGCCGGTCCGAAGGGTTCAAAGGAAGGGGACACTTCCGTGCCCCGCCCCCGGTATCGCCTGACTAGGCCGCGGTCGGCGAGGTCTGCGAGCGACTTGCGAACAGTGATGCGGCTCACCCCGAACTCCTGACATAGCTTCGCCTCAGACGGGATGAGTTGGCCAGGTAGGTAGATGGCATTCTCAATTCGGCCATTCAGTATCTGGGTCAACTGTCGGTGAAAGGGCATACCCGACTGCAACACAGATCGTCGAGGGGCTTCGCTCGCGATATCCTTGGTAACCACGAAGGACAACGATAGAGCACGCGACGCGTCATCGACAAGCACGGACCAATCGCCTAAGGGAGCGGGACAGGGTTGTAGGCGCGGCTTGACGACGAGATCAAAAGTGGAGTATGCTGTAAGCGGCAACGCTTACAGCACGAGGGCCGCTCACTGTGACTAATCCCGAGGACCGAGATCTGGCGGGGCTCGAGAAACAGAAAGGCAGGCTGCACGCGCAACTGGCGAGTGTGGGCGATTTCCGTCGGGGTAGCCTTACGAGCACCTTTCGGCGCTGTGGAAAGAGCTACTGCGCCTGCGCCGACCTGGATCATCCCGGGCATGGTCCAATCAACCTTTTGACGAAATCAGTGGACGGCAAGACCGTCACCAGAGCGGTCCCCGCTGGGCCCGAACTGGCCAAGGTGCGGCAGGAGGTAGCCGACTACAAGCGGTTCAAGTCGATCGTCGACCAGATTGTGGAGGTCAACGAGCAGATCTGTGAAGCTGGGCCAGTCCCGGCCCTGGCCGAGGCAGGAACCCAGCCCGAGCCGGGGTCCACGAAACGGGGCTCTTCGCGGACCTCCAGGTGGAGTGCGTATCTGAGATAGAGAGTCTCAGTAGCTTGACCGCCAGCCAGCTCAGCGACCCGAGTGGCCAGGGCTCGGAAGCCATCGAACGGACCGTCCGGAGCGTTCTCCAGCGCGGGTGGAGGTGGCTTACTGGGAGTCGACTCTGGCTACCGTGGACCCTGCGTCGATTGTCGGGCCGGCCACCGAGCAAGTCTCTGTGGCTACCGGGACAACACCATCGACACTGCCCTCGGACCGGTCAATCTCCATCGAACTTACGACCATCGCCCCGAGTGTGTCCACGGACTCTTCCCCAAAGAGGAACTTGGAGTGGTCGAGAGCTCGCTCAAGCCCACCAGGATCTGGCTGGACTCCAATCCACAGGAAACGAGTGGAGCGCAGCTCCGAAGCTAACGGAGCGAGGATCCTGGCCGCCATCGGAGGTCAAGCCGAGGCGGTGCTCTCGAGGGAAATGGCGCCGTTGGTAGGCCCGGAGTCGAACCCCAAATCCAACGTTGCCGTTCCGGGGTGCCCACCGGGCCGGCTGAGACTGAGGGGCGCCGTGGCAAATTCCTGTTGGCCGTGCCCACACCCTGGAGGTCAATCTCGGCTGCCTCTTCATCCAGACGAGCGTGGACGGACAGGGGCACCCAGTTCGGGGTCCTTCAACTGGTTCAGCACCAGCAACCGCCTCTGCTCAGCTGAGTTCAAAACGATCTTGTCCTTCATAGCCGGACAGAATCGCTGAGCTGTTAGGACCGGTCAGAATCGCTGAGCTACAACAGCCTGATGCGGGGCCTTGACGCCGACACCCCCGACAACTAGACTCCGCAGAATATGCTATCGGTTGTCTCTGTATATAACGTGTCATCACATGTTGCCCGAACAGTCGTTCGTGGCCGGGCCAGCCGGCCGGTTCGACTCTTGGGCACGGCCAGCTAAGTGGGCCTCGGGCCGTGAAGGCGGCGGTCGCCCGCGGAAGCCAATACTCCACTGACGTGTCGCCTGAATCGCGTAAGTTCGGTGGGATGCCGGGACTTGCCCGCCACGCACATCGGCTCTCCTCGCTTCGCGGGCTTGTTCTTCCGCTCCTCATCCTGCTTGTCTGGCAGCTAGTGTCCACACACTTAGACAGCACGTTCCTTCCGACTCCTGGCTTGGTCTGGACGAGCTGGGTCACGTGGGCGTTCGGAAAGCCGTCATCTATGACGTGGACGAGCGGAACTTTTTTTGAATACTCGTGGGATAGCGCAAGTCGAGTCTTTTTGGGATTCGCGATCGGGGCAAGCCTTGGGGTCGCAATCGGAATCATAGTCGGCTGGTATCGCATTGCTGCGGTCTATCTCGACCCCATGCTGCAAGCGATCCGGCCTGTCCCGGCGGCAGCGTGGCTTCCCTTCGCGACCCTTCTCCTCGGGATCGGCGATCCTGCTGCCGTCTTTGTCATTGCCCTGGCTACGTTCTTTCCTGTCTTCGTGAACACGGCGGCCGGTGCGCGCCAAACACCACAGTTGCTCGTACGCGCCGCTCTTATGCTGGGTACACGACCACACCGCTTGCTATACCGAGTGGTGATCCCTTCTGCGATGCCTTCCATCGTGTCTGGACTGCGGCTCGGGATGGGCATTGCGTGGGTGATGGTGATTGTCGCCGAAATGCTCGCGGTACGGGGCGGCCTAGGCTACGCAATCTGGGGAGCCTACAACTTCCTCAGAATGGATCTGATCATTGCCGCTATCATTGCAATCGGCTTCTATGGCTGGCTCTCAGACCACATACTCGTGATGGTCGCGCGCCGATTGATGCGCTGGCAGCGGGGGCTAGTCAAGCAGTGAGCCTCCATGGTCAGGTTGACAGAGCGATTCGCTGCATCGGTTTGACGAAGGCGTTTAGTGATATCTCAACAGGCGCGGAGATCGTTGCACTCAGGGACTTGACGCTCGACATCGAAGCAGGCGCATTTGTCACGATTCTCGGACCCAGTGGGTGTGGCAAAACCACGCTCCTCAACATCATCGCTGGATTTGAGAAGCCGACTGACGGCGACGTCACGATAGGCCGTCAGCCGATCGCCGGACCTGGGCCGGACCGCGGCGTGGTGTTTCAAGAATATGCGCTCTTCCCGTGGCTTACGGTCGCCCAGAACGTGGGGTACGGATTGGTAGAGCGCGGCGTCAGGAAGCAGGAGGTCAAGGACGCAGTCCACGGGTGGCTCGAGCAGGTGGGACTGGAGGACTTTGATACTAGGTATCCCCACGAATTGTCTGGAGGTATGCGGCAACGCGCCGCCCTCGTCCGCGTCCTTGCGAACGAGTCCGAGATCCTATTGATGGACGAGCCGTTCGCCGCGCTCGACGCGCTCACCCGAACCGCTCTCCAGCGCGAGTTGGCGCTACTTTGGGGTAGGACCGACAAGACGGTGATCTTCGTAACACACAATGTTGACGAAGCTATCCTCCTGGGCGACCGGATGATTGTGATGACAGGACGGCCCGGAAGCCTGAAGGTTGATGTAGGGATCGACCTCCCTCGACCGCGTGATCCGACATCCGAGTCCTTCAACCAGTACCGGCGGATAGCCGCTGTACAGCTAGAAACTGAGATCGCCGTTCAGGTGCATTAGCAGAAAGAAGGGGAAACACTATGTGGTTTCGCTGCAGACACGTCTCGACGACTTCACGCCGCGCTGCGTATGTAGCGGCTGCGGCCCTTGCAGTGGTAGGCTGCGCAATCGCTGGGCAGATTGCTCAGGCGTCGACGCAATTGTCGCGAACGGTCACCTATGTTAGCGTGGGTTGTTCCCCGACGGCGAACGAGGCTTTCCTCTACAACCTAGCTAAGTTCTCGTCAAAGTATGGCATCGCACCCACGTGCGAGACCGTTGCTACTTATCCGCTCTCTCTGGAAGGAGTGGCACAGGGGAGTCTGGACGTCGCCATCACCGGCGTTCCGCAAGTTGCGACGATCGCCTCTAGTCACCTCAACAACATAAAGGTTGTTGGTGGCTATGAGGTAGCGGCGCAGGGCCTCATCTTCAAGAACGGTTTCAACCCTACGTCCTGGAGCCAACTCAGCGGGAAGAACATTTGTGGCCCGGGCGCCACCGGTGTCGGCGAGATGCTTCGCATCGCCATTGCCCAAAAGGATGTTAAGAATGTCACGCTCACCGAAACCGGATACAGTCCAGCGTCGAACCTTCAGGCATTGAAGGATGGTCAATGCGACGCCCTGGCAATGTGGTCCCCAGTCCTCGATACGGCGGTGGCGGACGGGTACGGCCACTATTCCAAGCAAGTCGACCTCAACACTGCCACCACGATCGGACCCGGTAACGCGGTACTGATCGCTGGCAAGTACATGCTGAATAACCGACCGCTGCTCGTTGATTTCCTGAAGGCCTATGTCCAATCTATGGACTACACTCGTGCCCACCCCACGGTCTGGGCCTCGCTAGGCGCCCAGCTAAGCGGGAGCTCGCTCAGGGTAGTAAAGGAGAGTCTTGCGCACGGCGATATAAGCTATGACATTGACGTCAAGGGTGCGGAGGCGGCTGCGCGGTACGGTGTGGAGTTCGGATATGCCACGTCCGATACGAGTGCGATTATTCGGAAGTATATTGACGCTTCCTACTTGGCCGCGGCAACAGGCCTACCAGTTTCTGCGATCACCAAGCCTCTTGTGTTTCCTTGCGGCAAGCAGGTTGGATCAAAGCCTTCATGTGTAGCGGGCAAGAAGTGATGATTGCGGCGATGATATCGGGAACAGCGGAGGCGAATCGTGCGAGATGCTCGAGAGCGCGGAATAGGCGTGCCTTGGTGCGCTCGATAGGGGCATGCTAAATGACAGCCAGTCCGAACGTGTGTGACACCCTGCTAAAGGGGATTGTCGTCACTATGGACCCAGAGCGGAAGGTCTACACGGACGGCTACGTTGCGGTAGCCGGTAGCAAGGTGGTGGCGGTCGGACGAGCGTCCAATTGTGAGTTTCGCGCTAAGCGAACCCTGGGTGGCCCTGAGTGGATCATCCTACCGGGACTGATCAACTGCCACACGCATCTGATCAAGGGGTGCATACGGGGAATGGCGGAGGGTACCGGCTTCGAAGAGCGCCTTTTCGGGTGTTACTTCCCTATGACCGGAGCTTGTGACGAGGCCCGCTCGTATACAGCCGCCATGACGCCGATCCTTGAGCTGCTTACCTCGGGAGTGACCACGACGCAGGACTGTCAATACACCCACAGAGACACGAGGTCGATCGACGGAGTGTTGGCCGCAGTTCGCGATGCTGGGATTCGATGCCGGATGGCGAGGCTAATCGTGAATGATGTTGATGCTGTGCCGGCGGACTTCCGAGAGTCCGTCGGCGCCGGCCTGACACAGGTGGAGCGGCTGCGCCATGACTGGACGTCAGAGCGGATAACGGTCACTACCGGTTCCTTAGGGATTACATACGTATCGGAGAACGACCTCCGAGAGATCTGGGACTGGACGGTCGAGAAGGGGGAGCAGATGGACATGCATCTCCCGACCCACATGGACACGGTGTACTTTCCGTCTCGGCGAGGCTGGGACGGTGGATCGTTCGAATGGCTGGCCAAGAAGGGAATGCTAGGCCCCAACCTAATCGCTGCTCACGCCCTCCACCTTCGCGCCGGGGAGCACGAGCTCGTTGCTGAGAACCAGGTGAAGGTGGCCGCCATTCCCGGCATGAATCTTCTTCAAGGCGCGGTCCGATTCGACATCCGTAGCTTTGTGGAGCGGGCCGTTGACGTAGGACTGGGCCTAGATGGCCCCGTGGTCTCATACGATCAAAACCTTTGGATTTCGATGCGCGAAGCCATAATTGGGCAGCGGCTCAGCGATCGCGCGAGAGAGATGATTGCTCGTGAGACGCTTGAGGGGAATGGCGCTCCATTCGGCAGTGCGGAACTCGCGCTCGAGATGGCGACGATCGGAGGTGCCCGGGCGCTCGGTCTCAGCGACCGCGTGGGGTCGCTGGAGCCAGGCAAGGAGGCAGATGCGGTCTTGATAGATGCTTCGGAAGCTGTGCATCTGAGCCCGAAGGGGGCCGCTCTTATTCCGAATCTAGTGTACGGGGGGGGCGCAAACCCACGCTTCGTGAAGCACGTTCTGGTAGGCGGTGACCTCGTGGTAGAGGACGGGCAATCGACCCGCGTGGATGCACGCGCCGCGGTACACGACGCCGATAGCCTGCAGAAGGTGTTAGTCAATGAGACCGGAACCCAGCGCTACGTACGCGCCGGGACAACGTGGACGTGGACCGACGGCTGAAATGAAGTTTGGAGCCGTCCTCCTGTGCCAGGCACCAGTCCAATCGCTGGTCGAACTAGCGGTTCGGGCTGAAGGACTCGGGTTTGACTACGTTTGGTTCAACGACAACCATCTTGGACATGAATCGTGTTGGCCCGTTCTCACGTTGGTGGCGGAGCGCACCGAGCGCATCAAGATAGGTACGTGGGTAACGAACCCTGGAAGCCGCGAATGGACTGAGACTGCCAGCCTGTTTGCCTCACTTCAGGAGATCTCCAATGGCCGCATGGTATGCGGAATGGGACGGGGGGACGCTGTCCGACACTTGATCGGTAAGCGTCCATCGTCCGTGGAGGACTTTGAAGGTGCCCTCAGTGTGGTTAAAGCCTTGGTTGAAGGGCGGTCGGCGATGTATAACGGGATATCCGTGCAGCTTAAATGGACGTCGGGGCGGAGTATCGAAATGGCCGGGGCAGGGTACGGCCCGCGTGTTCTCGCGGCGATTGGACGGACGTGTGACTCGTCGGTGTTCCAGGGCGCGGACGTCGACCTATTCCGCTGGACTCGCGAAATTGTGATCGACGCGGCGGCGCAGGTTGGCCGTGTCCCAGGGTCGATATGGGCCCACGCTGGAGCTCCCGCCTACGTATCCGACGACGTAGCTCATGCACGAGACCAAGTACGGTGGTTTGGAGCCACAGTGGCGAACCACCTGGCCCAGGTGGTTCGCACCCACGGGGACTCGATCCTGGCCAACGACCTTCTCGAGTTCGTCGTCCAGCGGCGGCAGCTCGATCCAACCACCAGGGCCGTGCCCGGTCATCGCTCGGCATCGTGGGTCCCGGACGAGATCATAGACCGATTTACCATAGTTGGTCCGTCAACTCAGCATATCGAGCGCTTACGGAGGCTCGAATCGGCCGGGGTTGACCAGTTCAATGTGTACCTTATCCACGATGGCGTGGATAGAACCCTTAGCGCCTACGGGGAGGAAATTCTTCCCTCGTTCAGACCGGTCGACGGGCCGCTATGACCTGCCACCGAATTGCTCTAGCCCAGTTCGAGAGCGTGGATGATAAGGCTGCGAGCCTACATGGAATCGTCGAGCTAATGACGCAGGCGGCGGGCGGCGGCGCCGAATTGATAGTCTTCCACGAGTTTGCAACAACTTCCTACTTCTGCCTTGAGAGGAACAAAGCGTACTTCTCACTCGCTGAACCGATTCCTGGTCCAAGTTCGGATAAGGTATCGGAGGCCGCGACTCGCCTCGGCATTCATGTTGTTCTGCCCCTCTATGAGTTGGCCCAGGGGCGCCGATACGATACTGCGGCACTTATCGAGCCGGGAGTTGGCGTGGTGGAGTGCTACCGTAAGACCCACACCACCTATACTGGTGCACACGGCGGAGAGGCTGGCGGCAACGAGCCTTTCTACTTCGATCGCGGGGATTCAGGATTCCACGTGTGGGAAACACAATTTGGTACGCGGGTAGGGGTGCTCATTTGTTTTGACCGCCACTTCCCCGAGTGTCAAAGAGTCCTCGGTCTTCGGGGAGCTGACCTTGTTGTTTGTCCTACTGCTTCTTCGCGAGCCTTTATCGTGGGAGAGCTCTGGGAGGCTGAGCTACAGAGTATGGCTTTCCAAAACACTTATTACGTAGCGGGGGTGAATAAAGTCGGACCAGTCACCCCGCTCAGGGAAGGGCGCGTGTATCCGGGCCGCTCTGTAGTCGTGGACTTTGAGGGCCGGATTATAGCGCGCGCCGACGATAGCACAGGTGTCATCATGGCTGACATCGATCCGGAGGTCGCGCGGCAGGCGCGTGCCGCACTGAGGTTCACCGAGTCGCGCCGGCCGGACCTTTACGCCCCGATTGTGGAGCCGCTCGGCGAAGTAGACGCGATGGCTTTCGAAAGACGTGAAGAGCCAGTAGAGCCTAGCAGATGAAGCTTGTGACCTACGCGGTGGAGGGCGGGGCCCCTCGAGTTGGCGTGCTAAAACATGATGGGGTGCATGATGCGGGATTCGCCGGAGACATGGTGGCTGCGATCGAAGGGTGGGACGACTTTCAACTGAGGTCGGAGTCCGTAGGCCGCGAGCCACCGGTGCGAGGCGCGAAACTTCTCGCCCCACTGCATCCGCGTTCGATGCGAGACTTCCTCGCCTTTGAGGGCCACATGAAGGGAGCTATGGAACGACTGGGCAGGCCCATTGCGAAGGAGTGGTACGAGATCCCGACCTACTACAAGGCGATGCCTGACACCGTCATTGGCCCGGACGCTGAGATTCCCTGGCCCGCGTACAGCAAGCGGATTGACTACGAACTCGAGCTGGCGCTCGTAATCGGGAAGCGTGGTCGAGACATCCCGGCGGCGCGTGCCATGGATTACGTGTTCGGCTGGACGATCTGGAACGACGTCTCGGCGCGCGACGTTCAAGCGCGCGAAGCGCGAGTGGGAATGGGCCCTGGCAAAGCGAAGGACTGGGACGGGTCGAACGTCCTAGGGCCAGTGCTCGTGACGTGCGATGAATTGGATGGGCGCGCCATAGCAATGCGAGTCAGAGTTAACGGCGCTCTCCGAGGAGAGGACAACACTGCGAACATGCATCACTCGTTCGAGCGAATGATCGAGCACGCGTCGAGAGCCCAGACTCTCTATCCGGGTGAAGTCTTTGGGTCTGGGACCATTAGCCGTGGCTCGGGACTGGAGATCGATCAATGGCTTCGGCCAGGAGATGTGATCGAACTCGAAGTAGACGGAATCGGCGTGCTCCGTAACCTAGTTGGGGCACCCCTTTCACTGCCGTGACATCGTGGTGGTAAAGGTCGGATTCGGGTTCAATGACCGACCCACGCTCCCTACGCAGATTAAGCTCGCGCCACTGCTAGAGAAACTCGGATACTCATCGATATGGATCGTCGAGAGCCGCATGGTCCGCGATGCTGTGACGGTAGCGAGTGCGATGGCTCTGTCCACGAACCACATCGCCGTGGGCATGGTCGTCAATTCGTGGACGCGAGGTCCTGCATTACTCGGACTTACGCTTTCAACCCTGAATGAGCTCGCGCCAAAGAGAATCAGTGTTGCGTTAACGGACTATTGGCAGGAACTGGCCTGGAAGCAGGGGATTGACCGTGCACGCCCGACCGAACAGCTGCGCGAGTACGTTCTTGCTCTCCGCTCGATACTCGACGCCACCCGGCCAACCACCTTTGAGGGAACTCAGGTGCAGATCCGCGACCTCCAGCTCGATCTTGGGAGAGGAGTGCCGCGTGAGGTCATCCCTGTTCAGATCTACGTGGTCGCCGCGACCATCGAAGTCAGCAGGCTCGCGGGGGAGATCGGTGATGGAGTCCTACTGAATAGCCTTTCAACCACTGAATTCTCACGGCTCGCGGCATCCGCCGTGCGTGCGGGAGTTGCTCGCGCCGTGGGCACTCAGCGTGGCCGCGAGACGTTGCAGCTGGTCAGCGTTGCGATGGCGGTGGATCGGAGCGACGCTGTTAGGGCAGGGCAGCGCAAGGCTGCCCTGTACATTGGCCAACAATCTCACATCGCCGCGGCGAGCGGACTGAGCGATCATCGTACAGCGGAAATCCGGGATGCGATTGGTAGCGGCCCTATAGATGATGCGGCGCTCGATGCCGCGGCCCACCTCGTAGATGAGGACACACTAAATGGTCTGATGATAGTTGGGACACCAGACGAGTGTCGTGATGCCGCGGCACGATGGATCGAAAGTGGTCGGGCCCTCCCAGTATTCGTCCCAGTCACCGATAACTCGGTCGAGATCGCCGAGGTGTTGGCGCCCGCCTCTCTGGGCTCCGTTCTCGCTGGGCGTCGACGTCATGGGCGCGTTCCAGATGCTCGGACGGCGCGAGTTCAGTGATCCGCAAGGTGGTCGCCGATGTGCAGGCCGCCTTGGAGCAACTTGCCGACGGGATGACTGTGCTGATCGGAGGGTTCGGGGACGTCGGCTTCCCGTTCGCCTTGGTGGAGGGATTAGTCGACCGTGGAACCCGCGATCTGACTATCGTTGCTAACAATTGCGGCACCGGTGAGCGGGGTCTCGCTCGGCTGTTCGCGACGGGCCGGGTGCGGCGAGTGATCGCCTCCTTTCCGAGTCAACCAGGTAACCACCACTTCCTCCGTGCCTATGAAACCGGGACTACCGAGCTTGAACTTACAGCGCAAGGGACTCTCGCGGAGAGGCTTCGGGCGGGTGCCGCCGGCCTGGGCGGGTTCTATACACCCACGGCTGTCGGCACATCTCTGGCCGGACAGAAGGAAGTACGTGAGGTCGATGGCCGACAATTCATCTTGGAGCTCCCCCTAAAGGGTGACATAGCACTGGTCCGAGCTCAGGTCGCGGATCGGTTCGGCAATCTCCGCTTTCGACGCTCGGCTCGGAACTTTAACCCAGTCATGGCCATGGCCGGTGATCTCACTGTCGTCCAGGTGTCGGAGATAGTTCCGGCGGGATCGATGGACCCCGACGACATCCACACACCCGGAGTGTTCGTGGACCACATTGTGGTTGTACGATGACCCATCCCGGCTGGTCTTCGTCAGAGATGGCAGCGAGACTAGCTGCAGATCTCCCGGACGGAAGCTACGTTAACCTGGGGATCGGTCTGCCCACGCTTGTCGCGGCGCAAATTGCAAACGACAAAGAAATAATTCTCCACACGGAGAACGGAATTGTGGGGATGGGCCCTCCACCCACGCCGGAGCAGGAGGACTGCGACGTAGTCGACGCCGGGAAGTCGGCCGCGACGCTCGCTTTGGGCGCTGCGATTGTGGATCAGGTCGAGTCGTTCACTATCATTCGCGGACGGCACTTGGACTTTGCGGTACTGGGAGGCATGCAGGTATCTGCAGGAGGCGACTTGGCCAATTGGACCACTTCTGACAGAGCGCTCGGGAGCGTCGGAGGTGCCATGGATCTGGCGGTAGGAGCTCGCGCGATCCTTGTCCTAATGTACCACACCGACAAACTAGGGAGACCTAAAATCCTCTCACAGTGTTCGTATCCGATTACAGCTCCGCATTGCGTCAACACGATTTACACGAATCTCGCCGTGATTTCGGTAACGTCAGGAGGACTCGTGGTGGACAGTATCCACCCGGGTGTATCATGGGCCGAGCTACAGGTGCTCACGGGCGTCCCCTTGGTACCATCACCATCGCTGGGCATGACGCTGGGGATAAGGAGTTGAGCGTACGAATTGCAGGTGGGCCACGATGAAGCCTGATCTAGTAGTTCGGGATGTCATGGCCGTGCAGCCTGACGGAGTCAGGCATGCTGACATAGTCGTAAGTGGTGGACGCATAGAAGCGGTGCTGGACGCGGGGTCAGGTCCACGGGCGGCACGGGTCATCGAGGGAGGAGGACGAGAAGCTTACCCGGGAATCATCGACCCGCACGTCCACTTTCGCGCGCATGCCACGAGCAGCGCGGTGGGTGACGCCTTCGAAGATCTTGTTGAGGCCGCAGCAAGAGGAGGCGTCACCTCTGTGATCGCCTTCCTTATCGCACCCCCGGAAGAGATCGGGGTCGATGCTGCTGAACCCTGGCGGCAACGCGTGGGCTTGCCGGTTGACTTCGGACTTCATTATGTTCTGTGGCCCGATGATCGCCACCTACGGGCGATCCCGGCCCTGGTTGAGTCGGGGGTGACCTCCTTCAAGATGTTCATGGCCTACCCTGAGCGGGGATTCATGTTTGACGGTCCGCGAGCTCTCGACGCACTGAGCCGGGTTGGGCAGGCGGGCGGGCTGATGCTTGTCCATTGTGAAGAGGGCAATGCTATAAGGTGGGCTGACGAGTTGGTGCGATCCCGTCTCGGGAAGAAGGCCTCGATCTTGGACTACCTTGCGGCACGCCCGACGCGCCTTGAAGAAGTCGCGATTCAGCTGGTGGGGCTGTGGGCCGAACTGGTGGGCTGCCCGCTTTATCTAGTGCATATAACGACCGAAGGGGGACTGAGTGCCGGACGACAGCTGATGGCCCGAGGTCTTGATGTGTCTCTGGAGACCTGCCCTCAGTACTTGGTCGCTGACTCGGAGCTTCTCCTACAGTACGGCCCGCTGGCAAAGTTCGCGCCCGTCCTTCGCTCCTCGGAACACCGATCTGCCTTATGGCGCGGCGTGGAGGAAGGCACGATCAGGACGATTGGCTCCGACCACGCTGGCCACCTCGGAACGGAAAAGATGCGGCTTCAGTCGGAAAAGGGGATCATTGACGTCCCCT
>Ga0307374_10007578_pt1 | contig 16466 bp, 15 predicted proteins | sample OX3MG_FD_202532 | JGI IMG/M metagenome (GOLD analysis project Ga0307374, IMG submission 202532) | Soil microbial communities from Risofladan, Vaasa, Finland - OX-3 | ecosystem: Environmental > Terrestrial > Soil > Coastal area > Acid sulfate soil | place: Finland: Risofladan, Vaasa | collected... | reverse complement strand
GCCGGGCCAGCTCGTCGCTCGTCAACCCCACCAGGTCGCACCAGACCTCACGATTGTCGGCCCCCAATCGGGGCGCCCCGGACGGAACGGGAGTGGGCCGACCCACGAATCGGGGGAACGGTGCCTGTTGACGGATGGTGCCCGCCACCGGATCCTCCACCGCAATGAGGTCGCCCCGGGCGGCCATGTGGGGGTCGGCGAAGATGTCGGCCGAGCTGTACGCCAGTCCCACCGGAACATCGTGGGCGACGCAGACCGCCTCGATGGCGGCGGCGGTCCGGGTCGAGGTCCAGCCGGCCACGATGCCATTGATCTCGTCTCCGTGCTCGGCCCGCCGGGCCAGAGTGGAGTAGCGGGGATCGGAGGCGAGGTCGGGTCGGTCCATGGCCCGGCACAGGCGTGCGAAGTTGGCGTCGGAACCGCCCACGATGCAGATGTAGGCGCCGTCCGCGGTGGGGAAGTTGTCCAAGGGGGCGGAGTTGGGCAGCCGGTTTCCCTCCCGTCCCCGGACGGTGCCCAGACGGTCGTAGCCGGCCAGTGTCCACTCGAGAACCCGGAGCACCGCGCCGTACAGGGGGGCGTCGATGACGGCGCCCCGCCCGGAGCCGGTGCCCGGTGACCCGGCATCCCGCTGGTAGAGGCCGGCCACCGCGGCCATGGCCGCGAAGACACCGGTCAGGTAGTCGGAGATGGTCACGCCGGGTCGCACCGGCGGGCGGTCCCGCTCACCGGTGAGGTGCAGGAGCCCGCCGTAGGCGATACCCAGCCGGTCGAGCCCCGGCCGGCGAGCGTACGGGCCGTCCTGTCCGAACACACTGATGCGCACGTAGACCAATGCCGGATCCAGGTCGCCGGGGGCCAGACCCCACGCCTCCATGGTCCCCGGGCGGAAGTTCTCGCACACCACATCGGCATGCGAGGCCAGCTGCCGGAACAACCCCTGGCCCTCGGCGGTCCGGAGGTCGCAGGTGGCACCGCGACGGCCCCGACCCTCGACGGCCCAGAACAGTGAGTAGTCCTCGCCGTCGCCGGTGTCGAGGAACGGCCCGATGGTGCGCATGAAGTCTCCGGAGCCGGGCAGCTCGACCTTGACCACGTCGGCCCCGAGCTCGCCGAGGAGCCCGGCGCAGAACGGGGCGGAGATGCGGGTCCCGACGTCGAGGACGCGTATCCCGTTGAGCGGCCCGTCCGGAGGTTCGGCCCGGTCAGGGCTCAACGATCGGCCGATCCCCTCGGTCCCGATCGGAGAAGACCTCCTTGAGCGAGGATCGCGTCTTGCGTTCCTCGAGGGCGCGGGCGGCAGTGGCCGTGTTGTGCATCCAGTGGTGCGCCATGAAGTGGTACTTCCACGAGTCGGACTTTCCCATGAGGTCGCCGGTGTGGTTCAGGGAATCCTTCACCAGTTGCGCGGTGGCCGGCGGCACGAGGGAGATGCGCTCGGCCAACTGCTGGGCCTGGGCCACCAGCTCGTCGCGGGGTACGACCCGGTTGACCAGACCGAGCCTCCACGCCTCGTGGGCGTCGATCATGTCGCCGGTCAACAGGAACTCCTTGGCCTTGCGGATGCCGATCTCCCAGGGCTCGACGAGGAGCTCGACCGCGGCTCCGGTCATCCGCAGGACTGGATTCGAGAACGAGGCGTCGTCGGCCGCCACGATGAGGTCGCACATGCACGCCAGCATCAGGCCGGCGGCCACGCAACTTCCCTGGACCGCGGCGATGGTGGGCTTGCGGAAGTCGTGGATCCGTTTGCACCGGTCGTAGTACATGACCCTCTCGTGGTACATCTTGCCCTCGGGGGTCTCCCTCATCCGCCGCCAGTGGTCGCCCTCACCGTCACCGACGAGCTCCTTCAGGTCGTGCCCCGACGAGAAGTGCTTCCCCGCCCCGGCCAGGATCACCACCCGCACCGAGTCGTCGGCGTCCGCCTCGTCGAAGGCCGCGTCCATCTCGTCGATCAGTTGGGTGCTCTGCGCATTGGCCACGTCAGGACGGTTCATGGTGACGGTGGCCACCGATCCCTCCACACGGTACAGAATCGTCTCGTAACCCATGGGCTCCTTCCTTCCTGCTCGTCGGGTGCGCTGATGCTTCAGTCGCGGGGGAGGCCCAGCACCCGCTCGCCGACCAAGGTGCGCTGCACCTCGTTGGTACCGGCGAAGATCGACGAGGCCTGATAGTAGAGCCACGATCGCTGCCACATGCCGTCCCCCGGGTTGTCGGCTGCCCCCTGCCACAGGGAGGCGGCCGGACCGAGCACGACCATGGCGGTGTCGTGGAGTCGCTGGGACATCTGACTCCAGTACAGCTTGAGCGCGCTGCCCTCGGGCCCGGGGTGCTCGCCCCGCTCCAAGCGGGTCAGGGTGCGCCAATTGTGGAGCTGGAACAACTTGACCTCGATGTAGGCCTCGGCGACGCGTTGTCGAACGTCCCATCCCTCGAGGCCGCCGGGCCGGCTGGCGGCCAGCTCGAGCAGCTCGGCCAGCAGCTGGCAGTGGATGCCCAGCTGGCGGGGATTGACCCCTCGTTCGTGGGAGAGGGTGGCGTTGGCGACGTTCCACCCCTCCCCCTCGGGGCCGACCAACTGGGCGTCCGGAACGAAGACGTCATCGAGGATGACCTCGTTGAACTCGGCATCGCCGGTGATCTGGACCAGGGGTCGGACCTCGACCCCCTCGGCGTGCATGTCGACCGCCAGGCACGAGATTCCCTGCTGGCGCTTGGGCGCGTCGGGGTCACTGCGGGCCAGGCACAGCCCCCAGTCGGCGAACTGGGCGTACGAGGTCCATACCTTGTGGCCGGTCACCCGGAACCCGCCCGCCACCGGTCGGGCCCGCGTGATGAGGGAGGCCAGATCACTTCCGGCCTCGGGCTCGCTGAAGAGCTGGCACCACAGCTCGTCGGCCCCGAGGATGGGAGGCAGCCAGCGCCGACACTGTTCGGGCGACCCGTGGGTGAACAGAGTGGGCCCGACCAGGTTGATCCCGATCCGCCCGACCAGTTCGGGGGCCCGGGCCCGGGCCATCTCCTCGGTGACGAGAAAGTGCTCGGTGGCGCCGAGTCCCCGTCCGCCGAGCTCGACCGGCCAGGTGATCCCGACCCACCGAACGGCTGCCAGCTTGGCCTGCCACTGGCGACCGAATGCCACCACCTCATCGAGGTCGGGGGAGCGCGCCGGGGGTTCGGTCCCGTACTCCCAGGGGAGATTGGCCACCAACCAGGCGCGCAACTCATTCCGCAATTGGTCCTGTTCCGGTGAGATCGTGAGATCCATCCCCGTCAGCTTGGCACAGACCTGCATGGAGCCCGGGTGGCGCAGGGGCACCGGAACTGCAATCCGGATGAGGTGACCGTATGCTTCGCCGCTGTGGAATTCGAACTGTCCTCCGATCAGCGCGACCTCGGTGATGCCGCGGCGGCGTTGCTCACCCGCCTGGCCTCTCGGGAGCACATCCGGGCCTTCGTCGGTCCGGGCGCGCCCGGCGTACCGGGTGCCGCCGGATCGGACCTCGACGGATTCGACCGGCCGCTGTGGGAGGCCATGGCGGACCAGGGTTGGTTGGCCGTCGAGCGAGCCGAGCCCGACGGCCTTGGGTTGGGCATGGTCGAGGTGGCCGTGCTGTGCGAGCAGGTGGGCCGTCGGATCGCTCCGGCGCCGTTTGCCGGCACCATCCTGTGCATGGGAGCGCTCGTCGCAGCGGTCGAGGATGCTTCGCTCTCAGCTGACACGCGGCAGACGGCGGCGGCATGGGTCGAGCGGCTGTCGACCGGCGAGGCAATCGGTTGCCTTGCGTGGTCGGCCGAGCCGGGCACGGTCACGGTGGAAGGGGAGCTCGAGCGGTGTCGGCTCGACGGGCGCCCCGAGCCGACAACGTACGCGTCCGCCGCGGATCTGGCCGTGGTGGTGACCGAGGATGCCGTGTACCTGGTGTCGCTCGAGGACGGGGGTGCACCCCGACCCGAACCGGCCATGGACCGCACCCGACCCCTGGCCTGGTTGCGGCTGGAGTCCACGCCGGCCCACCGGATCGGTGGTCCCGAAGCGGCCACGCGATTGGTGGACCGGGCCGCCACCGTCGTTGCCGCAGAGCTGTTGGGGGCGTCGGGCCTGGTGCTGGAGTTGAGCGTCGAGTACGCCAAGGTGCGCCGGCAGTTCGGGCATGCGATCGGCAGCTTCCAGGCCATCAAGCACCGGTTGGCCGATGCCCTGGTGGATGTGGAGGCCATGCGGTCGTCCACCTACTACGCCGCGTGGTGCCTGGCCTCCGGCGACCCCGAAGCATCACTGGGCGCGTCGATGGCCAAGGCGTGGTGCTCGGACGCATCCCGGCGGGTGATGGCCACCGGCATGCAGGTGCACGGTGGCATCGGGTTCACGTGGGATCACGACATTCACCTGTACATGAAGCGGGCCCAGCTCGACGCGACCTCCTTGGGCACCGCGTCGTGGCACCGCGAGCGCATCGCCGCGATGCTGCAGCGACGGCTCGCGGATGGAGGAAGTCCGTTCTGATCGAAGGCGCACTCAACCGGCTGGTTCGACCTCGGTGTCCTGTTGGATCTCGATGGTGTTGCCGGCCGGGTCGGTGAACCAGATCTGCACCGTCGTCCCCTGGGCGCCTTCGACATAGGGAATGCCGGCTTGTTCGAGCTCGGCGATGGCCCCCTCGAGATCGGCGACGGCAAAGCACACGTGGGGACCGGCGGGTCGGATCGGACCGGGGCCGGCGGGGGCGCCGACCAGGTGGAGCTGGGCGTTGCCGGTACTGAACCAGTGCCCGTCGATCCCCGGGATATGAGGACGTTCCTCGTCGGGCATGACCAGATGGGCGCGGTAGAACGCCGTGCTCTCGTCGAGCTTGCCCTCGACGTTGACGCTGTGGTGCAGGGTGCGGGTGACCTTCATCGCTGGTTGCCTCTCCTTCGTGACCTGCCGCTCGTGCCGAGGCGATTGTCGGTGGTGGTCATCGGGGCCACCCGTCGGGGACGACGACTTCGGTGATGGTCCGCGGATCAACCGCCAGGTGGGTGTTGCCCGCCTCGTAGACCGCAAAGCACAGCTGCAGGGCCTTGATGGCCTCGGCGGCACTCATCTCGGCCGTGACGCCATCGACCAGGGCATCGACGAAGTGGGTCGAGGCTCTCCGGAACCCGGTGCCCCAGTCGGCATCCACCGTCGAGAACGTGGTCGTGGACTGCTTGCCCCGCGCCCCGTCGTAGAGGACCACTGCGGGAAGTTCCAGCATCCGACCGGTGCAGCGGGTCACCCAGATGAACCCCTCGTCACCCTGGATCTCGAAGAACTCGTCGGCTCCGTAAAAGTCGCTCCGGAGCCACATGTCGGGCGCGTAGCAGACGTCCATCGACCCGAGGACGCCCGGCTTCTCGTACTCGAAGATGGCCGAACAAGGCTCGAAGAAATGGTCCCTCCGGTTCACCATGGCCTGGACCGACACGATGTCCTGGTCGAACATCCAAAGGCCCACCGCGTACTTGTGGATCATGTCGTCGAACAGGTGCCCACCGGGGCTGGTCGAGGTCATCCGCCAGGTGTACCCGTCCATCTCGAGCCCGGCCTGAAACGCCGACTCGGTCTGGCCCACCACCGTCCGCATGCGTAGATGGGTCGGCGCGCCGATGGCCCCGTCTTCGAGCAGGCGCTTGGCCATCTCGAGCGGGGGATAGTGGCGGAAGCATTCGCTGATCCGGAGGATGGTGCCCGCCTCCTCAGCGGCCGCAGCCATGGCTCGGGCGTCGGCGATGGAGTTGGCCAGGGGCTTCTGGCACGACACGTGCTTGCCGGCGCGCACGGCCGCCATCACATGGTCGTGGTGGAGATGGGTCGGCGTCAGGATCTCGACGGCGTCGATATCGGGGTCGGCCAGCATGGCATCGAGGTCGGTATAGGAGGTGGGCGCTCCCCAGGCCGCCGCAGCTTCTGCGGCCCGATCCTCGTACGGATCGCACACCGCCGCCACCTGACACCGCTCATCGTCGATGTAGCCGGCGACGTTGAGGGACGCGATGTTCCCTGCCCCCACGATGCCGATACGGGGACCGCCGATCGTCGCTGACATGGCCGTCAGGATATCGGCCAGGTGTGAGCGCGCAAGATGAGGGAACCCGGTCGGTCGGGCGGAGTCGGTGCTGTCCGCGGTGTTCGCCCGGGGGTCGGGCTCACGGCGCCACTGGGGCGCTCGACGAGGTCTCCTCGGACGGCTCGGTGTGCCGGCGGAGAAGTTCGGCCTTCACCACCTTGCCCGTGGCGTTGCGGGGGAGGGCATCGATGAACTCCCATTGACGCGGCACCTTGTACTTGGCCAGCAGCTCCAGCGTGTGCTGGCGGAGCTCGTCGGCCGTGGCCCCTTCGCCGGGTCGGAGGGTCACGTACGCCACCACGTCCTCGCCCAGCACCGGGTGGGGGACACCGATCACGGCAACCTCCCGGACAGCCGGATGCAGTTCGATGGCGTGCTCGACGTCGGTGGGATGGATGTTGTTGCCCCCCCTGATGATGACGTCCTTGCTGCGACCCACGATGTAGAGGTAGCCGTCGGCGTCGATCCGACCCAGGTCGCCGGTGACGAGCCATCCATCGACCCAGGTACGAGACGTGGCTTCCGGGTCGCTGTAGTACTCGCGGGGCCGCCCGGGGATCCGCAACCGCACATGGCCGACCTCACCGACGGGAACGGGCGCGCCATCGTCATCGCAGCAGACGATCTCTGCCGGTGGGGCGGGCTTGCCCACCGACCCTGGCCTCTTGACCGCTTCACCAGGGGGCATGAGGCAGTACACCGATCCGGCTTCGGTCATGCCGTAGTTGTTGGAGACGAGTGCCGTGGGCATCCGCTCCTGCAGCCGCTCCAACACGAACGGGGCCAGTGGGGCGCTGCCCACACTGCACAGATGCACCGAGGTCAGGTCGGCGGTGTCGAACAGGGGATGCTCGAGCAGCAGATGGGCCATCGCCGGAACGAGGAACACCGACACCGGCCGTTCGGCCTCCACCGCCTCGAACCAGGCGTCGGCGTCGAAGCGCGGCATGTAGATGGCCCGCAGGCCGAGCTTCATCGGGGTGTAGACGAAGGACAGTCCGGCAAAGGTGTAGGGCGGGCTGGCGTGCATCCACCCACCGCCGCTCCACGACGGCTCACCGAAGGGTGTGAGCGAGTAGTTGTCGTGCCGGACCGCCACCGCCTTCGGGCTCCCGGTGGTGCCCGAGGTGTACATGATGTCGGCCAGGTCGTCCGGCGCCCGCGGGACCTGAACGTAGTCCGGGTCCTCGAGGAGGACCTCGGCCCATGCCGTGGCCCCGGAGCCGGAGTTTCCGTCGGGTGGTGGCGTGACGGTGGCGTCGGTTCCGGCGCTCGGCACTCTCACCACGAGAGGAGGCCGCCTGTGGCGGTACCGATCGACGAGCGAATCCTCGACGATGGTCCCGGCTGCCTCCGAGTGAGCCAGCATCCGCTCCACCTCCGGCCGGGTGAGTTGGGGGTTCAACGGGACGGCCACCGCGCCGGCCCGGTGGATTGCGCTGTAGCTGACGATCCACCGCAGGGCATTGGAAGGATCGAGATGGATGGCCACCCGGTCGCCCGGTGCGATTCCGCGGGCGATCAGTCCCCGGGCCAGTCGGCTGGCGTCGGTGTCCCACTGGTCGAAGGTGACCGAGGAGCCACCCACCACGGTATAGGCCGTCCGGTCACCGAACGCCAGTGCCATGGCATGCACCTGTTCCGGAGGCAGCTGCAGCGCCTTTGCCATCAGATCCACCGACCCGACGACGTCAGAGGGCGCCACATTCCGACGCCGGTCGGTGCACAGATGTTGAGCTTGGCCATGCTCCCCCAGCTCCTTCGCTACTTCTTGGTGCCGAGCAGCGGGTGAGCGGGCATCCCCACCGGCTGGAGATGCTGCCCGAGGACCTCGTGGAAGTGGTCGGCCACCTGTGAGGGCGTCCATCCTCCGTCCTGCCACATGGTGGCGACCTGACGGGGCGTCTGAAACAGGGTGTACCCGAATCCGGTGCGCCCGAAGATCTGACCGTTGACGTCGGATGCCGCCTCCGAGGCCAGGTACGCCACCAGCGGGGCATTGAGCGCCGGCTCCTGGTCGGGAGGAGTGTCCGTCTCCTCGCCCAGCCCCTTCGTCATCCGCGTGGCGCCGGCAGGAGCCATGCCGTTGACGGTGATCCCGTACCGGCCGAGCTCCACCGCCCACACGAAGGTCATGCCCATGATGGCGGCCTTGGCGGCCCCGTAGTTGGTCTGACCGAAATTCCCCCGGAGGCCCGCCGATGAGGTGATGTTGACGATGCGCCCGTACCCGGCCTCTTTCATGTGCGGGGCGGCGTGCCGGGCGGTGTTGAAGGTTCCCTTCTGGTGCACGGCCACCACTGCGTCGTAGTCGGCCTCGTCCATCTTCACCAATGTCCGATCGCGGACGATCCCGGCGTTGTTGACCAGGATGTCGATCTGCCCGAAGGTGTCGACCGCGGTCCCGATGATGCGACCGGCGCCGGCGAAGTCGTCGACCCGATCGCGGTTGGCCACCGCGCTCCCGCCCCGTCCGATGATCTCGCCCACCACCTCTTCGGCCGGGTCCTCATCCGTTCCGGCCCCACCGAGTGAGACCCCGATGTCGTTGACCACCACCCGTGCGCCCTCATCGGCCAGACAGAGTGCGATCGCTCGGCCGATGCCACGTCCCGCGCCGGTCACCACTGCCACTCGTTCGTCGAGTAATCCCATGGGCCCACCATAGGCGAGCACCGAATGCGGGCAATGACGTGAGACCGCGCTCCGTCGAGGGCAGTAGCATCTCCCCGTTCCGCCGGGGTCGTGTGCCCCGGACGATCGCTGGAGGACTCGTTCGACCAATGCTCCACCTCATGGACAACGCCCCGGCTTCGGTCATGGTCTCCATCAACCCGAGCCGACGCTGATGGCACCAGTGGGGGAAGACGGACGGGTCCGGGCCCGATTGGCCGAGCTCGGCCTCACCCTGCACGGACCCCACCCACCCCACCACCCCCTCGACGCCGTGGTCGTGCACGGCGGGGTGGCCCGGACGTCGGGCCAGCTGCCACGGATCGATGGACAGTTGACGTGTCTCGGGACCCTGGGCACGACGGTCACGGTCGAAGAGGGAACATCGGCCGCGGCCGTCTGCGCGCTCAACGCCCTGGCCGTTCTGGAGGCGGAGCTCGGCACCCTCGACCGGGTGGATCGGGTGCTGTCGCTGACGGCGTACGTGGCGTCGGCTCCTGACTTCCACCGGCAGCCCGAGGTCGTGGACGGGGCCAGTGCCGTGCTCTACGACGTCTTCGGAGAGGCCGGGCGCCACACCCGTTCGGCCATCGGCGTGGCGGCCCTGCCAAGGGGAGGCGCGGTGGAGATCGAGTTGACCGTGGCGATCAGTGCATAGGAGATGGATATGAGCACGGGAACAACCGCCGCGGTGCTGGCCGAGCTCGGGGCGGCCACGCTCGGCGAGTCGGGAGCGGCAGGCATGCCGTCGAGGATCCGCGCCGCCTGGACCGGGGCTGCGCTGGCCGCACCGGCCTATCCGGTCCGGTGCACGCCGGGGGACAACCTGGCGGTGCACGTGGCGGTGACCCGCGCGCCGGCCGGGTCGGTGCTGGTGGTCGACGTGGGCAATGTCCCGGACCGCGGCTACTGGGGTGAGGTCCTGACCACGGCGGCCCAGGCCCGGGGTCTGGCCGGCCTGGTCATCGACGGCGGGGTCCGCGACGTAGCCGCGCTCGAGCGCCTGGGCTTCCCGGTGTTCTCGAGCACGGTGTCCCTGCCCGGTGCCACCAAGGTGTTCCGCGGCGCGGTGGGCACGACCACCCGGGTGGCCGGGGTGCAGGTCAGTGCGGGCGACTGGGTGGTGGGTGATGTGGACGGCGTGGTCGTGGTCTCCGGTGCGCGGCTGGACGACACTGTCGCTGCCGGCCAGAAGCGCACCGAGGCCGAGGCCGGGTATTTCGCCGCCCTGCGCCAGGGTTCCACGACGGTGGAGCTCCTCGACCTCGACGCCTCCCTGGTGGTCGACGGCTCAGTGGTCGACGGCTCGGCGTAAACCCGGTGGTCGCCCGGCCCGCCGGGAAGCCGGTCCGCCCGACGTGGGTTCAGTGGTTGGTGTAGTCGATGGGGCCCGAGCCCTTGACCCCGATGGCGAAGCAGAAGCAGTGGATGGGGGCATGGTCGGTTGCCGGCCGGAGGCTGTGCACGGCGTCGGGTGGGATGTGGACCAGGTCACCCTGGGCGATCGTCCGGTCCTCGCCGGCGATGGTCATGATGCCACGACCGCGCAACACGTAATAGAACTCGTGCGTCGGGTGGGAGTGCGGGTGGACGTACCCGCCTCCCGCCACCTCGAACTCGTTGACCAGCTCGAGGAACCCACCGTCGGTGGCGTCCTTCATCTCCCTCGAGTTCACCATCCACCACACCGGAGTCGTGCCGTTGTGCTCGACAACGGGTGCCACGTCCTCGATATTGCGCACATCCATCGCCATGGTGTCTCCTCTGTTGGCTGTCTCGTCGGTCGGAGCCGATGTTAGGTTGAACCCTCAGAGTAGATCGCTATGGAGCGTGCGAGATGGGTGAGGAAGTCCGCCAGATCACACCGGTACCGCTGACACCGGAGGCTTGGGCGCCGTTCGGATGGATACCGGTGGCCGACACCGATCCGACGGATGGGGACGAGCGACTCGAATTCACCTGGCAGGATGTCCATGTCAATCGCATCGGGCATCGACGCGACGAGGTGCCCGAAGTCGCCGGCGGGCTCCGTTGCCAGGTCCTCTTCCGGCACGCCACCCACACCCAGGTGGTGATGCCGCTCGACGTCACCGCAGTGGTGGTCGTCGCCCCCGCCGGGCTCGACATGGCGTTGCCGGCCGACTTCGACCAGATCCGGGCCTTCCTGCTCGAGCCCCTGTCAGCCGTCGTCCTCCACCGTTCGACGTGGCACTGGGGTCCCTATCCTGTCGGCGCCGACTTCGTGGAGCTGTTCAACGTCCAAGGTCTGCGATACCCGGACGACAACACCAGCGTCAACCTCGAAGCACGGGGCGGGGCCGTCGACGTGCTGATGGATTGACCGGCCCGTACCCCTCACCGGTCTCTCCGGCTCGTTATCCTCGCACCATGGTCGACCCCGGCACGTGGTGGTGCGCCACGCCGGGATTTCCGTGGAGCAGACGGCGGTACCGACCGTGACCGATGTGGGCGGCTCGCTGAGCGATGCCGTCGAACAGCACGTCCACCCGGGTGACGCCGTCCACATCATGCTGGGTCATAGCCGATGGACGGCGGCGGCTCGGGAGCTGGCCCGGCAACAGTGGGGGGCCGATCCCGGTCTTACGTTGATCATGGCCAGCCTCGGCGCGCTGGGAGCCCTGTTCTTCCGGGGCGGGATGCTGCACAAAGTGGTCACCGCGTACTCGGGGAACAGCTTCCCGTCCTATGCGCCGAACCCCATATTCCAGCACGCCTACGAGAGCGGAGAGGTGGCCGTCGAGCACTGGTCGATCCTGACGCTCAGTCAACGGCTGGAGGCAGCGGCGCGAGGATTGCCCGCCATCGTGACCGGTTCGGCGGCCGGCTCCAGCCTGGCCGACAACCCCGCCTTCACCACGGTCGATTCGGCGTTCGGCGCGGTGGGCCTGCTCGCCCCCCTTGCCCCCGATGTGGCCCTCTGCCATGCCGCGGTCGCCGATGCGCATGGCAACCTCGCCCTCTCCGCTCCCTTGCTCGAGGGGACCTGGGGCGCATGGGCGGCCCGTCGGGGCGTCGTGGCCACCGTCGAGAAGATCGTCGACGACCTCGGACCGCTGGGCTACCGGGTACAGATTCCCGCCCACCGCGTGCTGGCCGTGGTGGAGGCGCCGTTCGGCGCTCACCCCGGGGGTTGCTTCGCCCCCGGGCTTCCGGTGGTGGGGTACGGCGAGGACATTCCCTTCTGGGTCGACGCCGCCGCGGCGGCCCGCAACGACTTCGACCGCTGGGCCCGCACCCACCTGCTGGATCCACCGGACCATTCCTCCTATCTCCGCCACCTCGGGGACGACCGGCTGGCCGGGCTCCGACTCCTCTCGGACCCGACGTCGTGGCGTGCTGACGCCGCGGCCAACCCGTTGCCGGTCGACGACCCCATCAGCGACTGGGAGATGGCGGCCAGTCTGGGAGCCCGCGAGGTGCGGGCCACGGTGTCCGAGCACCGGGCCGACGCGGTGCTGGCCGGTGCCGGCGTCGCCAATCTGGCCGCATGGGTGGCGGTGGGCAGAGCGCGGGCGGCCGGCGAAGCGGTCTGCCTCACCGCCGAGTTGGGACTGTGGGACTACACCCCGACCCCGGCCGATCCCTATATTTTCAATCACCGCGTCTTCCCCGGCACGTCGATGCTCTCGGACGCCTCAACGGTGCTGGGCATGGTGGTCGGCGGACCGGCCACGAAGACCATCGGTTGTCTGGGCGCGGCCGAGGTCGACCAACACGGCAATCTCAACTCCACCCGGTTGCGCGATGGGCGATTTCTGGTGGGCTCCGGTGGGGCCAACGACGTGGCTTCCCGCGCCGAGGCCTGCGTGGTGGTGACGCTGGGGCGCCCCCGGAGGCTTCCGGCCACGGTGTCGTACATCACCGCACCCGGGGCACACGTCACCAGTGTGGTGACCGATCGCGGTGTCCTGCGGCGGATCGACGGGCGACTGCAGGTCGCCGCGGTGCCGGCTGGACCGGGCTCCCTCGGCGAGCGGGTCCGGGCCATGGTGGGGTCCTGTGGATGGGACCCCGAGGTGACCGCCGGCGTTACCGAACTTGCTCCGGTCACGATGAGCGAGGCGCTGGAGCTCCGGGAGTTCGATCGACGGCGACAGTTCCTGGGATGACCAATTCCGCCGTTGTGGCTTGATGACCAGCGCAGTGACGGTTTCACCGTTACGATGACCGTGCGAGCAGGACAGGTTCGTCTACGGGGTTGACATCACAGACGTCCGTGCCATAAGAACTGGCTCGACGTTCAGCTGATGACCGGGGTTGCCGTGGCAGCGACCGCACAGCTGTTCGCACACTAGGGAGGGTTCACATGGGGAAGCGTCGGGGGAGTTGGATTGTGCTGGCCGTGCTGGCGATGGGGTGTGCCGGACCCGCGGTGGGGCCTCAGTCGTCGGCGAGCGCGGGAGCGGCAAATTCCGCCCCCGGGGTCTCGGCCAAGCAGATCCGCATCGGGTCCATCTCGTCGACGTCCGGGCCCTTGGCCGGCTACTTCGGTGGCCTGGCTCCCGGCATGATCGCCTACTTCAACACGCTCAATGCCAAGGGCGGCATCAACGGGCGCAAGATCGTGCTCACCAACAACCTCGATGACGGCGGCTCGCCGAGCCAGTTCACCCAGGACACCCACACGCTGATCGACCAGGACCACGTGTTCGCGGTGGGCGCGTCGTCGGCGTGGTTCACCCCGGGCTACTTCGTGTCCACCAAGACGCCCACCTACGGGTACAACGTGAGCGCCAACTGGCAGACGGCGCCCAACCTGTTCGCCGTCGGCGGCTCGACCCAGATCTACTCGGCCGGCTTCCCGACGATGAACTACTTCATCAAGAAGGTGGGAGCGAAGTCGTTGGCGGTCATCAGCTACGGGCCGGCGATCTCCGCGTCGTACAACGCCTGCAACGCCTACGCCAACGGCATGAAGAAGGCCGGGGTCAACGTCAACTTCGTCGACGTCGGAGCCCAGTTGGGCGGGAGCTTCTCTTCCGATGCCCAGCGGATGCAGCAGGCCGGATCCCAGCTGGTGGTGACCTGCATGCAAGCCTCGGACAACGTGACCCTGGCCCGTGCCATCAAGCAGTACGGGATCAGGATCAAGCAGTTGTGGTTGAACGGCTACGACTCGACCCTCCTCTCCCAGTACAGCAGCCTGATGCAGGGCGTGTACGTGAACAACACGGCCACCGTCCCGTTCGAGGCGGCGAACAAGTCCCGGTATGGCAACACCTATACGGGCATGCAGGCCTACATCACGGCGATGAAAAAGTACGAGCCGTCCTTCACCTACAACGGGGTCTCGCTCCAGGGTTGGCAGTCGGCCGCGCTCATCGCCGCCGGCATCAAAGCCGCGGGGAGCAATGTTACCCAGGCCAGCGTGATCAGCGCCACCAACAAGATCACCGGCTTCACCGGGTCGGGCATATCGGCTCCGGTCGACTGGACGAAGGGCCACGTCGGGTACACCCTGCCCAACTGCAGCGCCTTCGTGCAGGTGCAAGGCACGAAGTACGTGCCGGTCTTCGGCAAGGGGAAGCAGGTCTTCGTGTGCCTGGGTGCCAGCGTGACGAACCCGGTGCCGGTGACGCCCCCGAAGGGAACCCCCGGAACGTGATCCGCGCCGTCTTCCGGAGTCGGTAGGGGGTCGGCAAGGGGTGGAGCATTTTCTGGGATTCGCCATACCCGGAGTCCCCTACGGGTGCACCTATGCCATCGTGGCGGTTGGGCTGGTCCTGACCTACCAGGCCACCGGCGTCTTCAACTTCGCCTACGGGGCCCAGGCATACATCTCGGCGTACGCCTTCACCAAGCTGGTGCAGGTCGAGCACCTGCCCGTGGGGGTGGCGTTCCTCCTGTCCGTGGTGGTGCTGGCCCCGCTCATCGGCCTGGCCTTCGACCGCCTGCTCTTCCGGAAGATCTCCAACACCAACACCACGGCCAAACTGGTGACCGGGATCAGCCTCTTCGTCGGGATCCCCTCCCTTCTGTCCGTGTTGTTCGGAAACGCCAACACCTACAACCCACCGAGCATCCTGTTCGATCCGAACACGGTGTACTTCCACATCGTCGGGACCCCGGTCAACGGGATCTACGTGACCACCGTGGTCACCACGGTGGTGGTGCTGGCCGGGTTGGTGGCCCTCATGCGGTTCACCAACCTCGGGCTCCAGATGCGGGGTGCGGTCGAGAGCCGGCGCCTCATCGAGCTGGACGGTGTCAACGCCGGTCGGGTGGTGGCCATGGCCTGGGCCATCTCCGGCCTGATGGCCGGCCTGGCCGGCGTACTGCTCGCCCCCATCTACGGTGAGCTCCAATTCACCGACTACGCCGCCCTGATGATTGCCGCATTCGCGGCCGCGGCATGGGCCGTGCTGCGCTCCTTGCCCATCGCCGCCCTGGTGGGGGAGAAATAGTCATCTCTGAAGAAGCGCAGTTTGTCAAGAGGGTGCCGAAGGCTCGTTCGGCAGACGCTGGTGCCGTAATCGACGATGAGGATCTGATCGATGGGCGCGCCGAGATGGGGTCTCGGGGAACCGAGAACCAAGGAGGGCGGTCAAGGCCGGCCGTAGGGGAAGCCTTGACGGTCCGATTATTTGCTCTTCAGATCATGCAATGCGAAGCCCCGTCAGGGCTTCGTGGTCGTCCCCTGTGCTGACGGGCCAGGGGACGCGTTGCGGTCCATCTCCGGAGCCAGCAGGTGCTGGCGGGCAATCCGAAGTCCCGGGTGCCGGGTGCCGGTCATCTCTTCGCTCGAACTGCAGCACGGAGTGGTTCGGCCGCAACCCGGTGGGCTCAATCAACACCTCGGCCTCGCCGCTGTGCGGGGACCATGACTATTGGCGAGCTCGCACCGGGCTGCGTCCGTTCCGGGTATCACCCCGCCTTGGCCTGGCAACGGATCTCGCCGTCACGCAGGCCGCAATAGACGAGGATGAGAAGTTTGCGGGCGGCCGCCACCCGGCCGATCTGGGTGCCCCGGCGCTCGCCCACCCGTTGGTGGTGGGCCCGGATGAGAGTGTCGCCCCGTTGGCGGGCCACGGCCTCGACGGCGGCCCAGCGCACCAGGCGCGAGCCCTGCTTGGTGATGTGGCCCCGGCGGACCTTCTGGTCGGACTCGTGGCGGGTGGGGGTGAGGCCGGCCCAGGTGGCGAGGTGCCGGGCGGAGGTGAACCTCCCTATGTCGCCGATCTCGGCCACGAAGATCGCGGCCAGCACCGGACCGACCCCGGGGATGGCCTGGACGGCGTGGTAGCCGAAGTCGCCGACGAAGAACGGGGCGGTCTCCTTCTCCAGCATGGTGATCTCCCGGTCGCAGATCTCGATCAGGTCAAGCAAGCTCTCGACCCGGATGCGCACTGACCTCTCTCGCCCACCCTTGCCCACCACCCGGAGTCGGCGGCGGCCCGGGTCCACATCACGGAGCAGGAGACGGCGCAGCTCGCCCGCCCGGAGCCCGCCAAACACCATGGCGAGCACAATCGCCCGGTCCCGGTGCGTCTCGAGGTCGGAAAGGAACGCTGTCACCTCGGTCGGGTCGACCGCCTCGGGCAAGCGACGCTGTTCTCGAACCAGGCGTCCGCCGCCACGAGGTCGGCCCGGACCGAGGTGGCCCAGAATACCTCTGGACTTGGGCCGCAGACCCTGGCCGCGTCGGGGTGAAGGGACAGGATTGTCGTCACGACT
>Ga0307374_10007576_pt1 | contig 16467 bp, 13 predicted proteins | sample OX3MG_FD_202532 | JGI IMG/M metagenome (GOLD analysis project Ga0307374, IMG submission 202532) | Soil microbial communities from Risofladan, Vaasa, Finland - OX-3 | ecosystem: Environmental > Terrestrial > Soil > Coastal area > Acid sulfate soil | place: Finland: Risofladan, Vaasa | collected... | reverse complement strand
GTGCGCGTGTCGCGCGAGGAGGCGGAGGCCGAGCGTGACGCCGGTGCTCAGGTGCCCGTCGAGGGCAGCAGGCTCCCGTCCGCCGCGACATAGCTGACACCGTCGTCGCCGAGACGGCGCCGCATCACACCGAGCGCCTCGGGGCTCTCGTCGACGAGGAGGAACCGCCGCCCGAGGTCACGGGCGACCGCGCCGGTGGTGCCGCTCCCGGCGAAGAAGTCGAGCACCCGGCGCCCCGGGGCCGAGGAGGCCTGGACGATGCGTCGAAGCACGCCCTCGGGCTTCTGCGTCGGGTAGCCGGTCTTCTCGGCGCCCGTCGTGGGCACGATCGTGTGCCACCACACGTCGGTGGGGAGCTTCCCGAGTGCCGCCTTCTCCGCCGTGACGAGCCCGGGCGCCATGTAGGGGATCCGATCCACCGCTGTGCGGTCGAAGTGGTGGGCGCCGGGGCGCTTGGCGTAGACGAGGATCGTGTCGTGCTTGGCCGGCCAGCGGTCCCGTGCTCTCCCGCCGTAGTCGTAGGCCCAGATCAGCTCGTTCAGGAAGGCGCTGCGGCCGAAGATCCCGTCGAGCAGCACCTTCACGTAGTGCGCCTCGCGGTAATCGAGATGGACGTAGAGCGTGCCGTCCTCGCTGAGCAGGCGCCGTGCCTCGGAGAGGCGCGGGCCGAGGAACGCCGCGTAGTCACCGAAGTCGTCGTCGAAGCTGTGCACGCCCGCCTCGTCCGTGCGGTAGCGGTGGCCGCCGAAGCCCGTGCGGTCGCCCCACTCGTCGCGCGTGGTGCGCACGGTCCTGCGACGGCGGACGCTGCCGGTGTTGAAGGGGGGATCCACGTAGACGAGCTGGAACGCCGAGTCGTCGAGCGCGCCGAGCACGTCGGCGTTGTCGCCGAGGACGACGTAGTCGCGCGGGGTCGCGAGGTCGATCATGGGCCGCCCGTCCTTGACTGCGCCGACCCTAGCCGCCGTCCGCCAAGATGGCAGCGTGCGCGACGACCACGACGACCCTGCCACGAACGATCGGGGCGACCCGGTCGCGCGGAACGAGGGGGCGGGCGCAGGGCCCCTCCACGGGTTCCGGGTGATCGAGCTCGCAGGCCTCGGTCCCGCGCCGTACGCGTGCATGCTGCTCGCGGAGGCGGGGGCCGACGTCCTTCGCCTCGAACGCGCCGGCGGGGCGGCGTCCCGCAAGGACGGCGCGAGCCCCGATCTCTTGCGGCGGAGCCGGCCGGCGGTGGGGATCGACCTCAAGCGGCCGGAGGCGGTGGCGCTCGTGCTCGACCTCGTGGCGCGCGCCGACGTGCTGGTCGAGGGGTTCCGCCCCGGTGTCGCCGAGCGACTGGGCCTCGGGCCCGACGACTGTTGGGCGCGCAACGCCCGCCTCGTCTACGGGCGCATGACCGGCTGGGGGCAGGACGGTCCGCTCGCAGGCCGGGCAGGCCACGACATCGACTACATCGCCGTGGCGGGCGCGCTCTGGCCGATCGGAAGGGTGGGCGACGCGCCGGTGCCGCCCCTCAACCTCGTCGGCGACTTCGGCGGCGGCGGCATGTTGCTCGCGTTCGGCGTGGTGACCGCGTTGCTCGAGACGCAGCGGTCGGGGACCGGGCAGGTCGTCGACGCGGCCATGGTCGACGGCGCCGCGTCGCTCACCACCATGCTCCACGGCATGTGGCTCTCGGGCACCTGGCAGCCGGCGCGCGGCGTGAACCTCCTCGACACGGGCGCCCCGTTCTACGAGGTGTACGAGGCCGCGGACGGTGCGTACGTGGCGGTGGGCGCGCTCGAGCCCCAGTTCTACGCCGCGCTGCTGGAGGGGCTGGGCCTCAGCGAGGCCGACGTGGGGCCGCAGTCCGACCGCGCCCGCTGGCCGGCGGCCAAGGCACGCATCGCCGAGGTCTTCCGCACGAGGACCCGTGACGAGTGGGCGAGCGTCTTCGAGGGTGTCGACGCGTGCGTCGCACCGGTGCTCAGCCCGTGGGAGGCCGCCGACCACCCCTACAACCGAGCGCGTTCGACGTTCGTCGACCATGAAGGCCGCACCCAGCCGGGTGCGGTGCCGCGGTTCAGCCGGACGCCGTCTGGCCTTCGCACCGCGCCCGGCGCGCAAGCGGCGCTCGGGCGCTGGGGCGTCGGAACCGACGCCTTCGCAGAGCTCACGAGCTCCGGCGTCCTCTCGGGACCACCGTGACGCTCCCCCACGCGGTCGTGCACGAGCTCGCGGTCAAGCCCGGCGAGGGCGCCGGCCTCACTCAGCGCAGCACGTCGGCGACGCACGCCGACTGGCTCGGCCCCATGGGGCACGCGCACCCCAAGGACGTGGCCGAGCGCGACCTCGAGGCGTTCAAGCAGGAGCTCCTCGGAGCCCAGGAGCTCCTGTACGCGTCCGATCGGTGGGCGCTCCTGGTCGTCTTCCAGGCGCTCGACGCCGGCGGGAAGGACGGCACGATAAAGCACGTCATGGCGGGGGTCGACCCGCAGGGGTGCGTGGTCGTCTCCTTCAAGCAGCCCTCGGCGCTCGAGCTCCGACACGACTTCTTGTGGCGATGCGTGGCCCAGCTCCCGGCGCGCGGCCGCATCGGGATCTTCAACCGCTCGTACTACGAGGACGTGCTCGTCGTCCGCGTCCACGAGGAGCTCGCAGCAAACCGGCCGGCGGGGGCGGCGCGCGGTGCCGACATGTGGCGAGAGCGCTTCGAGGACATCAACGCCTTCGAGCGTCACCTCGTTCGCAACGGGACCAAGGTCCTCAAGCTCTTCCTCCACGTCTCGGCAGCCGAGCAGCGCCGGAGGCTGCTCGAGCGGCTGGACGAGCCCGGCAAGCGCTGGAAGTCCTCCCCTACAGACATCGCAGAGCACGGCCGGTTCGCCGAGTACCAGCACGCCTACGAGGCGGCCATCACCGCGACCTCGACGCCGTGGGCGCCCTGGTACGTGGTTCCGGCGGACCACAAGTACGCGATGCGCGCCCTCGTCGGCGGGATCGTGGTCCACGCGATCGACGGGCTCGACCTGTCGCTACCTCAGCCGGACGCGGCCCGGCTGAAGGTGATCGAGGCGGCTGCCGCGGCACTGCGCGCCGAGGAGCAGTGAGGCGCGTGGTGCCTGATGGCGCCACCGCAGGCACGCGGTGACGACCCGGCGCGACGGTGATCCACTCGCGCTGTGAAGGCGCGAGGCGTGCCTCGCCGCCGGCTCAGCGTTCCGGCTTGCGCACCCCCGGTCCCGACCCGCCGATCCAGCGCGTACCGGGCTCGGCCTCTCGCCGCGGCGCGCGCTCGGGTGGTGGGGGCAGGCCGGGCCGCGGCCGAGGAGCTGCGGGGTCGGGCGCGCGCGCCGCGACGCGGCCGGCGAGGACCGCGGCGGGCGCGGGCGGCGCGGCGGCGGCGGTCGCCACGTCCCTCGGGTACCGGCGGACGGCGGCGAAGAGGTAGAGCGCGCTCATCGCGAGCGGGAGCAGCATGACGACGAAGGTCCACCGGAGCCCTTGGTGGCCGTGGCCCTCGCCACCGAAGACGTACGTGGACACCGCGCCGAAGATGAGCGGTGCGAGCGCCTGCGCACCGGTGCGCACGAAGGTCCTGACGCCCTCGGCGCGCCCCCAGAGCCACGACGGCATGATGTCGAGACGCGCGGCGTCGATCGGTGGGTTCTGCGCGGAGAGGCCGAACCCCGCGAGCACCAGGTACGGCAGGGCGGCGAGCACGCTGTGGGTCAGCAGGGCCGGGATCATCATCACCACCGCGAGGCTCGCCGCGACGGCGGCGACGTTGAGGCGCCCGGTGAGGCGTCCACGACGCAGCAGCGAGTCGCCGAGCGGCCCGGCGACGAGGACGCCGGCGACAGCGCCGACGCCGACCACGAGGAGAAGGCCGTTGGCGAAGACCTTGTCGACGCTGTACCCGCCCTTCCCCGACACGAACTCCACGCCGAACGTCTGGACGCCCGCGAGGAAGTAGTAGCCGAGCGCCCCCGAGACGATGAGGATGACGTTGGTCCGTACCGCGAGCACGTAGCGGACCGCGGCGAGGAACCCCATCTTCGGGTCGGCGCGCGACACGAGGAGCGGGTCCGGCCTGATGCCGCGGTCGAGCGCGAGCCGCTGGGCGTCGGTGCGCTGGTCCGGCGCGTCGTCGTCGGGCGGCGGCACCTGCTCGACTTGAGGGGATTCCGCAGAGGGTGCGTCGGTGCGCTGCGCCGCGAGCCACGGCCGCGTGCCCGGCTCCGGCGCTAGCGCGCCGCGGCCCCCCCGGAGCGGCTCGGGCAGGTTGAAGACCGCCCACGCCACCACGAATGCCGGCACGGCGAGGATCACGAACGCAAGGCGCCACGAGAGCGCCGCGAGCTCGCCCGTGAACGCGAAGCCGAGGCCCGCGCCGAGCAGCTCACCGGTGAGGATGTAGCTGTAGATCTGGCCGCGCTCGCCCCCGGGGAACCAGTCGCCGACGAGGGAGGCCACCACGGGGCCGGCGACCGCGGTCACCCCTCCGAGGGCGAGGCGCGAGACGAGGAGCTCGCCGAAGTTGCTCGCCGTCGCGCTCCAGATCATCGCGGCGCCCCACAGCACGATGGCCGCACCGAGGACCCAGGTCCTCCGCAGCTTGTCGGCGAGCACCCCGAAGGGGAGCGCGAACACGGCGCCGACGAGCGCGGTCACGGTGACGAGGAGGCCGATGTCGGCTGTGTTGATGTGCAGCGCCGACTTCACCTCGATCGCCGCGGCGCCGACGGTCGCGGTGTCGGCACTCGAGAGGGCGAGGACGCACGCCAGCACGACGATCACCCTGGTGCGCGTCCGTCCGCCGAGAACGGGGACCAGCTTGCGCTTGGCACCCCGCGCGCCACGGCGGGCGGCACGGCCTACCGCCGGGAGCAGCCGTGGACCTTCACGCGACGCCACGCACCCATCCTCGCCGATGACGGGCGCGGCCGGGAGCACACCGGCCGCTCAAGAGCACCCGGCGGACGGCACACCGGCCGCGCAGGTCGCCGCCGGTGCACCCACGACGAGATCAGGCCAGGCGGCGCTCCAGGTCGTCGACGGCCTCGGCCAGCTCCTCGGGGAGGTGGCCGCCGAACTGCGCGAAGTGCTCGCGGATGAGGGGGACCTCGGCTCGCCACTCGGCGACGTCGACCCGCAGGAGCTCCTCCATGTCCTCCTTCGACACGGACGTGCCCTCGACGTCGACCGCACCGGGCGCCGGGACCAGGCCGATCGGGGTCTCGACCGCGTCACCGCGGCCGCTCACCCGCTCGAAGACCCACTCGAGCACCCGCGAGTTGTCGCCGTACCCGGGCCAGAGCCAGCGGCCGTCCGCGTCCTTGCGGAACCAGTTCACGTAGAAGATCTTGGGAAGCTTCTCGGGGTCCGCCTTGGCGCCGACACGGAGCCAGTGCCCGAAGTAGTCGCCCATGTTGTAGCCGCAGAACGGGAGCATGGCGAAGGGGTCGCGCCGGAGCTTCCCGACCTTGCCGGCGGCCGCGGCGGTGGTCTCCGACGCCATGATCGAGCCGAGGAAGACGCCGTGGCGCCAGTCGAACGACTGGAACACGAGCGGCACCACGGAGGCACGGCGACCACCGAACAGGATCGCCGAGATCGGCACCCCGGCGGGGTCCTCCCACTCGGAAGCGATCGCCGGGTCCTGGGCGGCCGGAGCGGTGAACCTGGCGTTGGGGTGCGCGGCGGGGGTGTCCCTCGCGGGCGTCCAGTCCTCCCCCCGCCAGTCGGTCAGGTGCGCGGGCGGCTCCTTGGTCATGCCCTCCCACCACACGTCGCCGTCGTCGGTGAGCGCCGTATTGGTGAAGATCGAATTGGCCTCCACCGAGAACATCGCGTTCGGGTTCGTGTGGGCGTTGGTCCCGGGCGCCACGCCGAAGAAGCCGGCCTCGGGGTTGATGGCGTACAGGCGACCGTCGGGTCCGAACTTCATCCAGCAGATGTCGTCGCCGACCGTCTCCACCTTCCACCCCGGGAGCGTCGGGATGAGCATGGCGAGATTGGTCTTGCCGCACGCGGAGGGGAAAGCGCCGGTCACGTAGCGGGTCTCGCCGTCCGGAGAGGTCAGCTTGAGGATGAGCATGTGCTCGGCCAGCCAGCCGTCCTCGCGGGCCATCACCGAGGCGATGCGCAGCGCGAAGCACTTCTTCCCCAGCAAGGCGTTGCCGCCGTAGCCCGAGCCGTACGACCAGATCTCGCGGGTCTCGGGGAAATGGACGATGTACTTGTTCTCGGCGTCGCATGGCCAGGACACGTCTGGCTCACCGGGCTCGAGGGGCGCCCCCACCGAGTGGAGGCACGGCACGAAGTCCCCGTCCGGTCCGAGCACGTCGAGCACGGCGTCGCCCATCCGGGTCATGATCCGCATGGACACCGCCACGTACGGCGAATCGGTGACCTCGACGCCGACGTGGGCGATGTCGGATCCGAGCGGGCCCATCGAGAAGGGCACCACGTACATCGTGCGACCCCTCATGGAGCCACGGAACAGCGTCGTCAGCGTGTCGCGCATCTCCTTCGGGTCGCGCCAGTTGTTGGTCGGCCCGGCGTCCTCCTCGCGTGCCGAGCAGATGAACGTCCGGTCTTCGACGCGCGCCACGTCTCCAGGATCGGAGTGCGCCCAGTAGCTGTGCGGGCGCTTGGCGTCGGAGAGCTTCGTGAACGTGCCGTTCTCGACGAGCAGCTCGCAGAGGCGGTCGTACTCGTCGGCGGAGCCGTCGCACCATTCGACGTGCTGCGGGGTCGTGAGGGCCGCCACTTCGTCTACCCACGCCAGCAGCTTGCGGTTGCGGGTCGGTGGGGTGTCCAGACGTTCGGCCATGTCCTCTCCTCGTCCCATTCGTTCTTCGGGTACTCGTCTCCGTCGATTTTCGCTCGGTCACCGCCGAGGCGTGCCGCGGGTGCGGCTCGCTCCGGTTGGCGACCCGCCGGCACCGCCCGTGGGGGGGCGCGACGGGAGCGCAAGTGGCTGGATCCGTCAACCCTAGATGGTAGGCATTGCTCGTGGCACCGCCGACACGTGTCCCGCCTCGTACCCCGCCAGGAGAGGACGCGGTTGTGCGGCGCATCGCGGGCGTGTTCGAACGGGCGGTCGGCCCCCCGCCCCCCGGCGAGGTCTGGATCGGCGACGACGCGGCGGTGGTCGCGGCGGCCGCCGGCCGTCTTGTGCTCGCGACCGACGCTGTCGTCGCCGGCGTCCACGCCGACCTGTCGCTCACCGGCCTGGACGATCTCGGATGGAAGGCCCTCACGGCGACCGTGAGCGACGTCGCCGCGGTCGGCGGACGGCCGTGCTACGCACTCGTCGATTTCTGCGTCCCCCCCGGGACCGACCTCGCCCTCCTCGCGGCGGGGGTCGCGGCGGCGTCGGCCGAGTGGGCGTGCCCGGTCGTCGGCGGCGACGTGACGACGGCGGTCGAGGTGGTCGTGGCGGTCGCCGTCGCCGGGGTCCTGGAGGGCGACGACCCTCCGGTGCTGCGCTCGGGAGCGTCGCCCGAGGACCGCCTCATGGTCACCGGGCCGCTGGGCGGCGCTGCGGCGGGCCTGCGCCTGTTGCGGGCCGGCGAACGGGAGCCCGTCGCCCCCATCTCGGCCCACGCGCGGCCCCGCGCCCGGGTGCGCGAAGGGGCCCTCGCGCGTAGCGCGGGGGCGACGGCCATGATGGACGTGTCCGACGGCCTGGCGATCGATCTCGACCGGCTGGCGCGGGCGTCAGGCGTCGGGGTCGCCCTCGACAGCGTCCCGGTCGCCGAGGGGGCCACCGAGGAGGAGGCGCTCGGCGGCGGCGAGGACTTCGAGCTCATCGTCGCCACGGGGGATCCGGCCCGCCTCGCCGAGGCGCTCACCGGGGCGGGGCTCCGGGCCCCGAGAGAGATCGGTCGCTTGACCGCAGATCCCTCGGTTCGCACCCTGCGCGGCCACCCGCTCGCCCGGGCCGGGTTCGAGCACGCCCTCGCCTGATCGCGAGGAGGCGCCGCGTCGCCGGCGCGGCGCCCGGGGGACCCGGTCAGATGTTGGTGAGCTTCCAGCTCAACGGGGCCGAGGGCAGCGGGCTCGCGGTCTGGAGCGGCACCGAGACGCGCTGGTGGCCCACCACGACCACCGCGGTGCCGAAGTGGTGGCCCGAGGGGACCGGTGCGGCCACCTTGTCCGGAAGGACGACCGTGGTCGTGACCCGCTGGCCCGGGATGCCCGTGAGGGTGACGCTCCGCATCGCTTTCAGCGCGACCGACCCGCTCCATGGCGCGTCAAGGTGACCGAGAACCTCGCCCTTGTGGACGACGGTGCGCTGCACCAGCTCGCGATCCGCGCTGGTCAGCAGGGCGGTCGCCGCGTCGAAGGCCTGTGTGAGCGCGCTCGGCTGCGTCGCCGTGGCGAATTGGTGGAGGACCGCGCCGACCACCGTGGCCGGCTTGCCCGCGATCGTGGTCGTCGCGGCGAAGACGAAGCAGCCGCCGGCCGATGTCGTGAAGCCCGTCTTCACGCCGATGACGCCGTCGTGGCCCAAGAGCGCGTCGATGTTGTACTGCAGCCCGGCGACCGGCAGTGTGGCCTGCGGCATGTCCACGATGGCGCGGAAGGCCGGGTTCGTCATATCGCGCATTGCGAGCTTCACCTGGGACTCGGCCGTGCTCTCCGAGCCGGGGGCCACGCCGCTCGCGTCGGTGTAGGTGGTCCCGCTCAGCCCCAACTGCTTGGCGGCGGCGTTCATCTTCGCGACGAAGGCCGTCTCGCTGCCCGCGTCCCAGTCGGCGAGCAGGGTCGCGATGTTGTCGCCCGAGGGGATGAGGAGCGCCTCGAGCGCCTGTCGTTCGGAGAGCTGCTCTCCGGGCGCCACGTCGACGACGGAGTCGCCCGCCGCCCGGTCCTGGAGGAACGTGGTGACGTCGGCGGAGCCGATCGGGATGTCCGGCCCCGACGCTGTCTTGGTGAGCGGGTGGTCGTGGAGCACCACGTAGGCGGTCATCAGCTTCGTCACGCTCGCGAGGGGCGTCGGCGTCTGCGCCCCCTGGGTGTCGAGCAGGCCGACGCCCTCCACGCCGAATGCCGCCTGCCCCTGGGCGGGCCACGAGAGAGGTGACGGCGTGCCGGGGATGCTCGCCTTGGAATAGGCCGACGCCGAGGTGGCCACCGCGGGAACCGGTCGCACGAGCTGCACGACGACATAGGCGACGCCGAGAAGAATGAGCATGGCAACTGCGAGAATCCAGCGCATCGGCAGCGATGTTGCCATGCGGAACGCCCTCGGCGGGCGCGGCGGGCGCGGCGGGCGCGGCGGGCGCGGCGGGTGCTGCCGCGCGTGACGCGGCGGGCTCATCGCGCCCGGCGCGCGTCGGTCAAGCGGGGATGCTGCGGCGCGGGGGCTTCTGGACGCGCCCGGCGCGCAGGCAGGAGGTGCACACGTGAAGGCGGCGCGGCGCGCCGTCGACCAGCGCGCGCACCCGCTGGATGTTCGGGTTCCAGCGGCGCTTGGTCCGCCGGTGGGAGTGGCTCAAGCTCATGCCGAACGACGGCTTCTTGCCGCAGAGCTCGCACACCGATGCCATCGCCGTTGCCTCCTGGCCGATCTCGTCCACCCGCGCCCGGTGGCCCGGCGCGGGCGTTGGGGCGCGGCCGACCCTTCAGGTCGTCACGAACGCGAGCAAGGTTAGCATCGGCGGACGATGACGGCGGCGGTCGCGTTGGGGCCTCGGGAGGTGCATGCGACCATGGTCGCCTTCCGGGACGCGTTGCGGGCTCATCAGCAGGTCCTGAACCGCCTGAACGTCTACCCGGTGCCCGACGGCGACACCGGTACCAACATGGCCCTCACCCTCGACGCGGTCGTGACCGAGCTCGACGGCCTCGGCGCGTCCCTCAACGGGTCGGCAGCCATGTCGGACATCTGCCGGGCGATGGCCCACGGGTCGCTCATGGGGGCCCGTGGCAACTCCGGGGTGATCCTGTGCCAGCTGATCCGAGGGCTCGCCGAGCGGCTGGGCTCCGGCGACGAGGCCGGTCCCGACCTCCTCGCCGAGGCCCTCGTGACCGCGAGCGACCTCGCCCGAAAGGCCGTCGTCCACCCCGTCGAGGGCACCATCCTCACGGTTGCCCGGGCAGCCGGCGACGGTGCCGCGGCGGGCGCGAAGGCGGGAGCGCCGCTGCTCGGCGTCGTCGAGCAGGCGCGCGACGCAGCCGGCGCGGCGCTGGCCGCGACGCCGACGATGCTCGAGCCCCTGGCGCGCGCCGGGGTCGTGGACGCCGGCGGGGCGGGCTACGTCCTCCTCTTCGACTCGCTCCTCTCGGTCATCGACGGGCGCCCCCTTCCCGCCGTGCAAGAGGACGTCCCGGCGCCACCGCGCCCCCCGGCGACCCGCAACGGCGTCGTCTCCGCCGAGCGGGGGTCCGGCTGCGCCGCCACGGACCACGGGGTCGCCCAGGCCCCAGAGATCCCCGACGACGGCGTCGGGGATCTTCGCTACGAGGTCATGTACTTCCTCGACGCCCCGGACGGGGCGATCGAACCGTTCAAGGAGGTGTGGTCCGGGATCGGGGACTCCATCGTCGTGGTCGGGGGTGACGGCGTGTGGAACTGCCACATCCACACCGACGACGTCGGCGCGGCGATCGAGGCGGCGATCGACATCGGACGGCCGCACCAGATCCGGGTGACCGACCTCGCCGAGCAGGTCCAAGAGGAGCGCTGGGTCCGCGACGCGGACCTCCCGCCCCACGGTCCCGAGCCGGCCGCGCCGAGGACCGCCGTCGTCGCGGTGGTCGCCGGCGACGGCGTCGGCAGGATCTTCCGCTCGCTCGGCGTCCAGCGGCTGGTGCCCGGCGGCCAGACCATGAACCCGTCGACGGCGCAGCTCCTCGAGGCCGTCGAGTCGCTCCGTTCCGGGGAGGTCGTGGTCCTGCCGAACAACGAGAACATCGAGCCGGTGGCCGCGCAGGTCGACGCGCTGACGGGGAAGATCGTGCGGGTGGTCCCGACCGGGAGCATCGTGGAGGGCTTCGCCGCGCTGCTCGCGTACGACCCCGCTGCGGGCGCGGCAGAGAACGCCGAGGCCATGACCGCGTCGGCGTGCAAGGTCCTGCCGGGGGCGGTGACCCGGGCCGTGCGCGACGCCGAGACCGAGGTGGGCCCCGTCCACGAGGGTGACTGGATGGGGCTCTCGCGCGAGGGAGTCGTGGCGATCGCCGGCTCGCCCGACGACGCGGCGCTCCGGCTGCTCGACGTGTTGCTCGCCGACGGGCACGAGCTCGTGACCGTCATCGAAGGCGAGGGGTCGAACGCCGCGGCGACGCGGCGCATCACCGAGTGGGTGCACGAGGAGCACCCCCGTGTCGCCGCCGAGGTCCATCACGGCGGCCAGCCCCTCTACCCGTACCTGCTCGGCATCGAGTGACCGCGGCAGCCGCGCCGGCGCGCACGCTTCGGCAGCTGTCGGAGATCCCGGTCACCCGCCTCCGCGGTCTCGGCGAGCGCAAGGCGAAGGCGCTCGCCGAGCTCGGGATCGGGTCGGTCTTCGACCTGCTCACCACGTACCCGTTCCGGTACATCGACCGGAGCCACCGCGCGGACCTCGCAGATCTTGCGGTCGGTGACGAGGCGGTCGTCCTCGCGACGGTCCGGGACGTGCGGTCTCGCCGCACGCGCAACGGGAGGGCGCTCGTCGAGCTCACCGTGCACGACGGGACGGCGGGCGTGAAGGTCGTGTTCTTCAACCAGGCGTGGCGGGCGCGGCAGCTGCCGGCGGGTACCGAGGCACTCTTCTTCGGGAAGCTCGACACGTTCCGCGGCGGGCGTCAGATGACCAACCCGGTCGTCGACGTGGTGGTCGGCGCCGACGACGTGGACGACGCGGAGGGACGCCGGCGCCGCACGATGCGGATCGTGCCCGTCTACCGCGCCTCGGGCAAGGTGGGCCTCTCCAGCTGGGAGATCGGGGCGTGGGTCGAAGAGGCGATCCGGCGCGCCGGCGGGCTCGACGACCCGCTGCCCGACGACGTACGCCGAGCGCTCCGCCTCGTCGGGCGGACCGAGGCGGTGCACGACGTGCACCTGCCCGGCTCGATCCAGGCGTCGCGCCCCGCGCGCCGCCGCCTTGCGTTCGACGAGTTGTTCCGCCTGCAGCTCGCGCTCGTCCTCCGGCGGCGCGCGCTCGAGGCCGACGCCCGCGCCATCCGGCACGCGGTCTCGCCGCGCGAGGTGGTCGAGGCGCCGGGAGCGTCGGGGACGCTCGTCCAGCGCTTCTGCGCCGGACTGCCGTTCGGGCTCACCGGTGCGCAGCGAAAGGCGATGGCCGCCATCCTGGCCGAGATGGCGGGACCGCTGCCCATGCACCGCCTCCTCCAGGGAGACGTCGGGTCCGGCAAGACCGTCGTGGCGGCCGCGGCGCTCATCGCCGCGGTGCAGGGCGGTCACCAGGGTGCGTTGATGGTGCCCACCGAGGTCCTGGCCGAGCAGCATTCCTTCGCCCTCGGGGCGCTGCTCGAGGGACTGTCCCTCCCCGACCCGGCCCGGCTCGACGGCGAGCGGCCGCTGTCGGTCGCGCTCTTGACCAACCGCACCGGCGCCGCCGAGCGCGCGCGCCTACGCGACGGGCTCGAGTCCGGCGCGGTGGACATCGTCGTGGGGACCCACGCGCTGTTGACCGACGACGTGCAGTTCCACTCGCTCGGGCTCGTCGTGATCGACGAACAGCACCGGTTCGGTGTCGAGCAGCGTGCCCAGCTGCGGGACAAGGGTCGTGCGTCGGTCGTCGCGCGGGCTGCCGGGCCGGGCACCGGCGCGGACCCCGACCTGCTCGTCATGACCGCCACGCCGATCCCGCGAACCGCCGCGATGGTCCTCTTCGGGGATCTCGACATGGTGGTCATCGACGAGCTCCCCGCGGGCCGTATGCCCGTCGAGACCGTGTGGGCGTCGAGCGCCGCCGACGAATCGGGCGCATGGGCGCGGGTGCGCGAGGAGGCAGCCGCCGGCCACCGGGCCTTCGTGGTCTGCCCGCTCGTCGAGGGCTCCGAGCGGGTCCAGGCCCGTTCGGCCACCGACGAGCTCGCGCGCCTCGAGAGCGGGCCGCTCGAGGGCCTGGCGCTCGGACTCCTGCACGGACAGATGCCGGCTGCCGAGAAAGAAGACGCCATGCGCCGGTTCCGCGACGGCACCACGCCGGTGCTCGTGGCCACGACCGTGGTCGAGGTCGGGGTCGACGTCCCCGAGGCGACGGTGATGGTGGTCGAGGACGCGGGGAGGTTCGGCATCGCGCAGCTGCACCAGCTGCGCGGCCGCGTCGGCAGGAGCCGGCTGCCCAGCTGGTGCTACCTGCTCGGGGAAGCCGAGACCGTCGACGCGGGGGAGCGCCTCTCGGCAATGGTCCGGACGAACGACGGGTTCGAGCTCGCCGAGGTGGACCTCGAGCTCCGCGGCGAGGGGACGATCCTCGGCGCGCGGCAGAAGGGGCGCAGCGACCTCAAGCTCGCGTCGCTGCGCGCAGACCGCGACCTCCTCGACGCCGCGCGCCGCGTCGCAGAGGCGGTGACCGAGGACGACCCCACGCTCGAACGGCACCCGTCGCTCGCCGACGAGATCCGTCTCTTCCTCGACCCGGCCGAGGAAGATTTCCTCTTCAAGTCCTAGTGTCGTGAGTCGCGTCCTCGGCGTGCCCGTCAGCGCTGTCCCCACGCGCGAGGAGACCGGGGGTCCCGATCCGCTCGGGGCGCGCCCACCAGACGACGAGGGCGGCCGCGGCGAAGGACATCGCCATCACGTAGAACGCCCACCGGAAGCCCGCGGTGTCGATGAGCACCCCGAGGGCGATGGTCCAGAGCGACCCGATCCCGTAGGAGAGGGCGAAGTAGTACCCGAAGGCGCCCTGGTGGTCCACTTCGCGCAGGCCGTCGGCGAAGACGGCCTGGAGCAACGGCGACTCGGCGTAGGCGAAGATCCCGACGAGCACGCCGACCGCGCCGAGCGCGAACAGGTCCCGGCCGACCATCACGAACGCCGCGATCGTGCCCGCGCCGACCATGTAGACGACGAGCAGCACGCGCCGTCGGCCGAGGCGGTCTGCCACGTGGCCGGCGAGCACCGGCCCCACGATGCTGCCGACCACGAGCGCGGTGAAGAGCCCGCCGACGGTCAGCGCCTGGAGGTGGAGCCCGCTCTTCAGGTACGCGGGCACGAAGACGGCGAGCGTCCCGAGCCCTCGCCCGCCGGCAGCGATCGTCCCGGCGACGGCGGCCCCGAGCGCTTCGCGGCTGCGCATGATGCTCCGCACGACGTCGAGGTGGCCGAGCCTCGCCGCGTCCTCCGCAGCCACGTCGGTGCGATCGCCGCCCTCGTCCCTCAGCTTCCAGGCTACGAGCACGCCGCCGATCGCCATGGGGACCGCGAGGAACGCCACGCCGACGCGCCAGCCGGAGGCGGCGATCAGCGCCGAGACGACGAGCGGGATGACCGCCGTGCCGATGCTGCCCCCTGCCACGTGCCACGACAGTGCGTACGCCCGCCGGGTGGGGAAGCGCCGGGTCAGCACGGCGCCGCCGACGGGGTGCTGGGGCCACGAGACCACGCTGCCGATGCTGCGCGCCGCGCCGAAGAGGGCGAACCCCCCGACCGCGCCGAGCAGGCTCGCGGCCGCCATGCCGAAGTTCTGCACGGAGAGGAGCATGCGGGAGGATGCCCGGTTCACGAAGCCGGCGAGGGCCTGGAGCAGGCCGCCGACGACGCCGGCCACCCCGAGCACGATGCCGAGCGCGCTGTAGGAGACGTGGAGCGAGGCGATCACGAAGGGGTACGCGACGGCAAGTCCGGCGACGTAGACGTGCTGGATCGCGTGGGAGAACGTGACGACCGCCAGCTGGCCGAGGTCGCCACGCCCGTCGGCCGCTTCGGCCGGGGTGTCGGTCGCAGGCGGCTCGGCGGGTCCCCGCATCACCTCAAAGGGTGGCACGAAGCCACCGCGGTGCGCGCTGGGGGCGGTACCGTTGCAGCGTGCGCGTGATCGCCGGCTCGAGCCGGGGGCGTAGGCTCCCAGCCCGTCTCCCCGGCGGCGTCCGGCCCACCGGCGACCGGGTGCGCGAGGCGATCTTCGACATGCTCGGATCGATGGGGGGCGTCGGGGGTGCGTCCGTCCTGGACCTCTTCTGCGGCAGCGGGGCTCTCGGCCTCGAGGCGTTGAGCCGCGGCGCAGCCTCCGTCACCTTCGTCGACCACGACTCGGGCGCCCTTGCGGCGGTGCAGACGAACCTCGAAGCGACTGGTCTCGCATCGTCCGCTGCGTCCCTCGTCCGCGCGGAGCTGCCCGGGTGGCTCGGTCGGGCACCCCGCGTCGACCTGGCGCTCTGCGATCCTCCGTACGCGTTCTCCGACTGGGACACCCTTCTCGCGCTCCTCTCAGCGGACGTGGCGGTCCTCGAATCGGGGTCGCCGGTCGAGCTCCCGGCGGGCTGGGTGGCCGCGAGAACGCGCCGGTACGGCGGTACGCTCGTCACCGTGGCCCGCATGTCCGACGAATCGGCTGTTGGCGCGCGCGGGGAGGTGCTGTGAGGGTCGCGCTCTTCCCGGGGTCCTTCGACCCGTTCCACAACGGCCACCTCGAGGTCGTCGAGCGCGCGTCGAGGTTGTTCGACGAGATCGTGGTCGCGGCGCTGCGCAACCCGCAGAAAGGCGAGCCCCTCTTCTCGATCGACGAGCGGACCGAGATGCTCGCCGACTCGCTCGCGCACCTGGTCAACGTGCGGATCGTCGGTGTCGCCACGCTGGTGGTCAGCGTGGCCGCCGACGTCGGCGCGACAACCATCGTGCGGGGACTGCGCGCCGTCTCGGACTTCGAGAACGAGCTGCAGATGGCCCAGATGAACCGGCAGCTCTCGGGGATGGAGACCATCTTCATCCCGACCAGCGCCCCGTACTCGTTCATCGCCTCGCGCCTGTTGCGCGAGGTTGCCCGATTCGGCGGCGACATCTCCTCGTTCGTGCCGAAGCCCGTGGCGCTTCGCTTCGAGGCCAAGTTCTCCCTACTCCGATCAGACGACAAAGAGGGACCGGTAGCGTCGTGACGGACCTGTTCGAAGACGTACCCGAGGACGAGGCGGCGTTCGCCGGCCCGGACGAGGAGCTTGGGGCCGAGGGCCTGCTCCAGCGTGCGATCGACGTGATCTCGAGCGCCAAGGCGATGCCGCTGTCGGCCTCGGTGCTCGTATCACGCGAGGAGCTCCAGGGCGTGCTGCACACGGCGCTCGATCGACTTCCCGACGAGCTGCGCCAGGCCCGGTGGCTCCTTCGGGAGAAAGAGGAATTCCTCGCCGACCGCGCGCGGGAGGCCGACGCGCTGATGGCTGACGTGCGCGCCCAAGCGGAGCACATGGTGTCGCGCTCCGAGGTGGTCCGGCAGGCCAACGTGGTCGCCCAGCGGATCCTCGACGACGCCAACGAGGAGGCACGCCGGTTGCGCCACGAGGCCGAGGACTACTGCGACCAGA
>Ga0307374_10007575_pt1 | contig 16468 bp, 14 predicted proteins | sample OX3MG_FD_202532 | JGI IMG/M metagenome (GOLD analysis project Ga0307374, IMG submission 202532) | Soil microbial communities from Risofladan, Vaasa, Finland - OX-3 | ecosystem: Environmental > Terrestrial > Soil > Coastal area > Acid sulfate soil | place: Finland: Risofladan, Vaasa | collected... | reverse complement strand
CGCGCTCCCACGCGAGCGCACCCCCGAGGCCGTGCGCCGTGTGCTCGAGATAGTCGAGCAGCGGGGCTTCGCGGTGCCGTTTCCGATCGAGGTGCGCACCGTCGCGCCCGACGACGCCCTGCTCAGCACCGCCGCCGGGCGTGAGAGTGGGTTTGTCGCGGTGCACATGTATCGCGGCATGGCCTGGGAGCGGTACTTCCGGGCGGTCGAGGCGATCATGGACGAGTTCGGCGGGCGTCCGCACTGGGGCAAGCGCCACTTTCAGACGGCCGCAACTCTGCGACCCCGCTACCCCGACTGGGACCGCTTCCAGGCCGTGCGCGCCCGGCTCGATCCCGCGGGGCGCTTCGCCAACGCCTTCACCGAGCGCGTGCTCGGACCGGTTGAGGGCGCCCGGTGAGCAGCGCGCGCTCGACACAGCTGGAACGCCTGGAGCGCGCCACCGCCGATTTGGAGGCGCCGTTCGCGCTGCTCGACCTCGACGCGCTGTGGGCGAACGCCGAGGACCTCGTCCGTCGCGCGGTCCCCAAGCCGATCCGCCTCGCGAGCAAGTCCGTCCGCTGCCGCGCCCTGCAGGAACGCGTTCTCGTCCACCCCGGGTTTGCGGGCACGCTCGCCTTCACCCTGCCCGAGGCGCTGTGGCTGGCCGACCACGGCGCCGAGGATCTCGTGGTCGCCTACCCGACGACCGACCGCCGGGCGCTGCGAGCGCTCGCAGCGCTCATGGCCGAGCGCCCAGAGAGCCGCGTGAGCGTGATGGTCGACAGCGTCGAGCAGCTCGAGCAGATCGACCGCGCTAGCGGCGCTCGCGGTGGCGCCCCGCTGCGCGTCTGTATCGACGTCGACGCCGGCTGGCGGGTCCTGGGCGGCCGCGTGCGCGTCGGCGCCAAGCGCTCGCCGGTGCACACACCCGAGCAGGCCGCCACGTTGGCGCGCGCGATCCTCGCCCGTGACGACCTGCGACTAGTCGGGATCATGTCCTACGAGGCGCAGATCGCCGGCCTCGGCGACTCACCTGCGGGGCGGCCGTTGCGCGCCCGCGCGATTCGTGCGCTGCAGCGGCGCTCCGCGCGCGAGCTGGCCGTGCGCCGTGCTGCGGCGGTCGCCGCGGTGGAAGCCGTGCTGGAGCAGGCCGCGGCGCCGCCGCTGGAGTTCGTCAACGGCGGTGGTACCGGCAGCCTCGAGTCGACAGCCGCGGAGGCCGCGGTCACCGAGGTGACGGCCGGCTCGGGTCTCTACGGCCCGACGCTGTTCGACGCCTACCGTGCGTTCACGCCGCGGCCGGCCGCGCTGTTCGCGCTGCCCGTCGTCCGCCGTCCTGGACCCGGCGTGGTCACGGCGCTGGGCGGCGGCTACCTCGCCTCCGGCCCCGCCGACGCGGCACGTCTGCCCCGTCCCCACCTGCCGGCTGGGCTGCGCCTCGATCGACAGGAGGGTGCCGGCGAGGTGCAGACGCCGCTGCTCGGCGCCGCCGCCGATGGGCTCGCGCTCGGTGACCGCGTCTATCTGCGCCACGCGAAGGCCGGCGAGCTGTGCGAGCGCTTCGCGAGCCTCCACCTGCTCGAAGGTGGGCGAATCGTGGAGGAGGTCCCGACCTATCGCGGTGAGGGACAATGCTTTCTGTGAGGCCCGTCACGGCACGATCGCGCAACGGCCACGACCTTGCCCGCTCGACCGGCTATCCAGGCTGGAGGGAAGTCCGCTATGAACGCTGACGGCGATTCACTCGAGACGACCGTGCGCGAGGTCGTGGAGACCCTGGCCGCGATCGAGCGTCCACCGTGCTCGCCCGGCGAGCGCCAAACCGCCGAGTGGCTGGCGGCCCGCCTGCGCGCCGTCGATGGGGTGGAGGTCGCGCTCGAGGACGAGCCCTCGTGGGGGATCTTCCCGCCGACGGTCACCGGCCTCGGCGTGCTCGGTATGGTCGCCGCGGCGCTGACTCTGCGCGGCCGGCGCGCGAGCGGCGCGCTGCTCGCCGCGGGCACCCTCGCCGGGATCGTCGATGAGGCCCAGAACGGACCGCGGCTGCTGCGTCGCCTGGTGCGCCGCCGCCGCAGCACGGTCAACGTGATCGCGCGGACCGGCGATCACGAGGCACCGGCCGGCACGCTCGTCGTGCTCGCCCATCACGACGCGCCCCAGACGGGAATGCTGTTCGACCAGACCCTGCAAAGGCGCGTATACGAGCGTTTCCCCCGCGTGATCGAACGCTCGAAGACCTCGCTGCCGCAGTGGTGGCTGGGCCTCGCCGGGCCACTCGCGACGATGCTGGCCGCGCTGGGTGGCCGTCGTGGTTCCGCGTACAGCGGGTTGCTGCTCGGCGCGGTGGGCACCGCGCTCGTCGCCGACGTGTGGCGCAGCCCGACGGTGCCGGGAGCGAACGACAACCTTTCCGGTGTCGCCGCGCTGGTGGCGCTGGCCGAGCTGCTCGCGGAGGACCCGGCTCTCGACCTGCGCGTGCTGCTCGTTTCCTGCGGCGCCGAGGAGACGCTGCAGGACGGCATCCGTGCGTTCATCGCCCGTCACCACCATGAGCTCGCGCCCGGACGAACGTGCTTCGTCAACCTCGACACCGTCGGCTCGCCGCATCTCGTCATGCTCGAGGGCGAGGGCCCGGTATGGATGGAGGAGTACGCCGGCGCTTGGCTGCGCGATCTGATCGCCGAGCGCGCGCAGCGGCTCGACATCCCGCTGGCGCGCGGCTTTCGCGCCCGCGCCTCGACCGACAGCGTGATCCCCAGCCGCGCCGGCTACTCGATCGCGACGCTCGTCTCGATGACCGACTGGCGCGCGCTCGCCAACTACCACCTGCCGAGCGATGTGCCGGAGAACCTCGACTTCGGCACGGTCGCCGACGCGACGCGGCTCGTCTACGAGCTCGCGCGGGCGCTCGCCGCTGCCGGCGCGACTCAGAGCACCTGAGCGAGCATCCGTCCCGCCGCCGCCAGCGCGCGCGGACTGGACGCCTCGAAGATGACCTGCAGATCGAGGATTCGCGCGTCGAAGGGCGCGAGCGCGTTCTCGCCGGTCACCGCGTAGGCAGGCACGCCTCCCTGGCGTGCGCGTGTGGCGATCTCGAACGCGACGCTTCCGCGCAGCGAGTCCCCCCGCAGACGCGCCTCGGCGAGCACCACCGCGCGGGCGCGCTTCATCCGAAGATCGAAATCGATCGGCAACGCCTCCTCGACGGGACAGAGATCGGGTGCCGGCTGGCCGCCCGCGAGCAAGCCTCGGGCGATGGTCTGTGCCACACGATCGGCGCTCAACGTATCCCCAAATGGGCCCGCGACGACGAACGCTGTTTGTGGAATCACAATCGGGCATCCTTTCAGCTCATGCCCCCCACCAAAGAGCACGTCGTCCTCGAGATCGACGGCCGCGAGCTGCGCGTGAGCAGCCCCGCCAAGCCGTTCTTCCCCGAGCGCGGCCTGACGAAGCTCGATCTCGTCAACTACTACATAGAGTGCGCTCCGGCGGTCCTTCGCGGCCTGCGCGAGCGCCCGACGGTGATGAAGCGCTGGGTCGACGGCGTCGCGGGCGAGCCGTTCTTCCAGAAGCGCGTGCCGCAGTCCGCGCCGGAGTGGATCGAGACCGCGACCGTCACATTCCCGAGCGGACGCTCCGCGCGCGAGCTCGTGCCCAACGATGCCGCCCACCTCATCTGGGGCGTGAACCTCGGGGTGATCGACTGGAATCCGTGGCCCGTCCGCCGCGCCGACCTCGACCATCCCGACGAGCTGCGCGTCGATCTCGACCCCGGGCCCGGGGTTCCGTTCGCGGAGGTGCGGGAGGTCGCGCTCGGCGTACGCGAGGTGCTCGTCGAGCACGGCCTGCGCGGCTTTCCCAAGACCTCCGGCTCGCGTGGCATCCACATCTACGTTCGGATCGTTCCCGAGCACGACTTCACCGAGGTGCGCCGCGCCGCGCTTGCGCTCGCGCGGGCGGTCGAGCGCAACATGCCCGGTCGCGCGAGTAGCCGCTGGTGGAAGGAGGAGCGCGAGGGCGTGTTCATCGACTACAACCAGAACGCGCGCGACCGCACGGTCGCCTCCGCCTACTCCGTCCGCGCCGTCGCCGATGCGCGCGTGTCCTGCCCGCTGGAGTGGGAGGAGGTCCCCGACGTCGACCCCGCCGAGCTGCGCCTGGACACGGTGCCCGCAAGGCTGCGCGAGCGCGGCGACCCCTCGGCTGAGATCGACGCGGACCCGGGAACGCTCGGGGCGCTGTTGGAGCTGGCGGCGCGCGACGAGCAGGAAGGTCTCGGCGACGCGCCCTGGCCGCCGCACTTTCGCAAGCAGAAGAACGAGCCCCGCCGGGTACAGCCGAGCCGCGCGGCGAAGCGATGACCCTCACTCTGCAGCCGCCGCTCAAGCCCCAGCTCGCGCTCTCGCGCAAGGAGCTCCCCACGGGCGAGGACTTCGTCTACGAGATCAAGCTCGACGGCTTTCGCTGCCTCGCGTTCGTCGACGGCGAGGATGTCTACCTGCAATCGCGCTCGGGCAAGCCGCTCGGGCGCTATTTCCCCGAGCTCGTGCTCCCTCCCGGCCGCTATGTGCTCGACGGCGAGATCGTCGTGCGCGGCGAGGACGGCCGCGAGGACTTCGACGCGCTCGGCCAGCGCATCCACCCGGCCGTCTCGCGGATCGAGCGCCTGTCGGTGCAGACGCCCGCGGTCTACGTCGTCTTCGACCTGCTTGCGCGCGAGGACGAGTCATTGCTGGAGCGCCCTCTGTCGGAGCGCCGCGTGGCCCTCGAAGAGCTGCTTGCGGCGGATCCCGCGTTTGCGGCCGCGCCGGTCGAGCTGATGGAGAGCGTCGCCACGGTGCAGGAGGCTAAGCGCTGGCTTGAACACGCCGAGGGCGCGATCGCGAAGGAGCGCTCGGCCCGCTACCGCCCCGGCGAGCGCAAGGGCACGTTCAAGGTCAAGCGCGTGCGCACGATCGACGCCGTGCTCGTCGGCTGGCGTCCCGGCAAGGAGCCCGACACGGTCGGCGCGCTGATCCTCGGGCTATACGACGGCGATCAGCTACGCGTCGTCGGACACTGCTCGGGGCTGACGGCCACCGAGAAGCGTCGCCTGGTCGGCTTTCTCGCACCATATGAGTCCGGCGAGCGCGGCTCGGCCGATCCCAGCCGCTGGAGCGCGGGCAAGGATCTCGAGTGGGTCGGGCTGCGCCCCGAGCTCGTGATCGAGATCGATTTCGACCACGTCTCCGCCGGGCGTATCCGCCATGGCGCGAAGCTGCGCCGCTGGCGCGAGGACAAGCCGCCGCGCGAGTGCATGTTCGACCAGCTCGCCGGCTGAGCGTCGTCTAGCATCCCGGGCATCATGAACGAGGACGACAGCACAACGACTGCGACGGTCGCTGAGGAGGAGTACCTGCAGATCCTCTTCTGGCTGCAGGAGGCCGGCCTGCCGATGACCGGCGCGAACGTCGCGCGCGCGATGCAGCTCTCGGCGCCGACCGTCCACGAGATGATCGGCCGCCTCGAGCGCGACGGCTACATCACCCGCGGCTCTGACCGTGCGATCGCCTTCACCGACTCCGGCGCCGAGCACGCCGAGGGGATCGTCCGCCGCCACCGCCTGATCGAGCGCTTCCTCACAGACGTTCTCGGCGTGCCCTGGGACGAGGTGCACGAGGAGGCCGAGCGCCTGGAGCACGCGATGTCGCCGGTCCTCGAGGAGCGGATGCTCGCCGCGATCGGCGACGCCAAGACCTGTCCCCACGGCCATCCGATCGTCGCCGGGGCGCGCCTCTCGGGCGTGCCGCTCGCCGATGTCGAGGTCGGCGCCTCGGTGCGGATCCTGCGCTTCGAGAACGAGGCCGAGGATCTGTTGCACTACCTCAAGGCATCCGGTCTGGAGCCCGGTATGGAGGGCACGCTGACCGTCCATGACGACGAGCAGGTGGTCCTCGAGGGCGCCGATGGCCGTCTCTGCGCCGTCACCCCGTCGGTCGCGGAGACCGTCTCGGCGATCGCCGACCCCTCGCCGCCGCCGCGCACCGCCCTCCCTGAGCAGCTTGTGCTCGGGCAACGCTACGGGCGCTAAACACGTCAGTCGCTAAAGGGACCTATAGGCGTCGGCGAGGCGCGCGACGCCCTCGTCGATCTGCTCGGGGGTCACACCCGAGTAAGCGAGGCGCAGCGTGTTCTTGCCGCCGTCGAGGACGAAGTCGGTGCCCTTCACGAACACGACCCCGCGCTCGCCGGCAGCCTCGTGCAGTGCGCTCACGTCGGTGCCCGGCGGTAGCGTCACCCACATGAAGTAGCCGCCTTCCGGCGCGACGAACTCGGCCTCCGGCAGCTCGCGCGCGAGCGCCCGTCCGAGCGTCGCGGCGCGCTCGGCGAGCGCTGTCTTGACCGTCTCGATCGAGTGCTCGATCGCACTCGAGGCGCAGAACTCGTAGACGATCGACTGCGCGACCATGTTCGGCGAGATGTACGTGTTCGTCGCGAGCTTTGCGACCTGAGCGATCAGCTCGGCCGGGCCGACCAGGTAGCCGACGCGGATGCCGGGGCAGACGGTCTTCGAGAACGACGAGGCATAGACCACGTGCTTGGGATCCATCGAGAGCATCGTCGGCAGCGTCTGTCCGCTGAAGCGCAGGTCGACGTAGGGGTCGTCCTCGAACACCCAGAAGTTGTGCTCGGCGGCGAGCGCGAGCAGCGCCTCGCGCTTGGCCTGAGAGAGCGTGTAGCCGGCGGGGTTCTGGAAGTTGGGGATGATGTGGGCGAGCTGCGGGCGCACGGTTTGCGCGCCCTCGAGCAGGCCGGCGAGCGCGGTTGTGTCGATTCCGTCCGGCTCGAGCTCGATGGCGTGGATCTTCGCGCCGCGCTGTTTCAGCGAGAGCAGCGTGCGGTCGTACGTCGGGCGCTCCACGATCACTTCGTCGCCGGCGCCGACGAGCTGCTCGAACAGAAACGCGTCGGCTTGCATCGAGCCGTTCGTGACGAGCACGCGCTCGGGCTCGACACCGTGTCGATCGGCGATCCAAGCCCGCAGCCGCGGGTAGCCGACCGAGGTGCCGTAGGCGGTCGTGCCGGCCGGATCGCTCTCGAACGCGCGCACGGCCGCGTCGCTCAGGCCCTGCACGTCGACGATGTCGAGCGAGGGAGCGCCGCGCGCGAAGGAGATCGTTGGGCCGACGGGTTTGCTTGCCACGGCCGGTAAGTCTAGGCGCCCGAGCAGCTCGTCATATTCCCGGGTTAGCTCGCTCGCGGTTCGCTCGAGCCGATCGCGGAAGCGCAGCAGCTGATCGGCGTTCGGGGTCCTTGGCTCCTCGGAAGGCTTTGCCGGCTTGGGGCGCGCGACCGGCTCGAGCGCCTCGTCGACCAAGCGGATTGGTTCAGGAGTCCGCGGCGCGGCGACGGCGGGGCTCTGCGCGTCGCCGCGGTCGATCGAGGTGAGGGTGCGCTCCAGCTCCTGCAGCTTGCGCTCCAGCTCGCCCAGCGTCTTCGAGACCTCCTGATCCACCGCCCTAGCGTAGCTGCGAGCGCCCTAGCGAAGCTGCGTGACCGCGATCTCCGCGACCTCGGTGGGGGTGCGACCGACACGCACGCCCCGCGCCTCCAGCGCCTGCGCCTTTGCGGCGGCGGTGCCGGCGGAGCCCGAGACGATCGCTCCCGCGTGGCCCATCTGCTTGCCGGCCGGGGCGGTGAACCCGGCGATGTAGGCGACGACTGGCTTGGAGACGTGCTCGGCGATGTAGTCGGCGGCCTCCTCCTCGGCGGAGCCGCCGATCTCGCCGGAGAGCACGATCAGCTCGGTCTGCTCGTCGGCCTCGAACAGCTCGATCACGTCCACGAACGAGGAGCCCGGCACCGGGTCGCCGCCGATGCCGACGATCGAGCTGCAGCCGAAGCCGGCCTGGGCGATCTCGTTGCCGATCTGGTAGGTCAGCGTGCCCGAGCGCGAGACCACGCCGACGTTGCCCTCCTCGAAGAAGCTCGCCGGGATGATCCCGACGTTGGCCTTGCCGGGGGAGAGGATCCCGGGGCAGTTCGGGCCGATCAGCCGCGTTTGCGGATGATCGCGCTTGAGCGTGTTGTAGACCCTGAGCTCGTCGTGGGCGGGGATGCCCTCGGTGATCGCGATCACGAGCTCGACCCCGGCCGCGGCGGCCTCGAGGATCGAATCGGCGGCGAACCGCGGGGGAACGAAGATCATCGCGGTGTTCGGCTGGACGCTCTCGGCCGCCTCGGTCCACGAGTTGAAGACGGGGATGCCCTCGACGTCCTGCCCGCCCTTGCCCGGGGTGACGCCCCCGACGACGTTCGTGCCGTAGCGCTTGTTGTTGAGCGTGTGGAACGAGCCCTCGCGGCCGGTGATCCCGGCGACGGCCAGGCGCGTGTCCTTGTCGACGAGGACCGACATCAGCTCTGTCCTCCCGCGCTCTTGCCGGCCGCCAAGGCGACGACCTTCTCGGCCGCCTCGTTCATCGTCCTGGCCGCGTAAACGTTCGGCAGTGCAGCCTCCTGCAGCAGCTCGCGCCCGGCGACATCGTTCGTGCCGTCCAACCGCACCACAAAGGGAACCGTAGGTTTGACATCCGCAAATGCAGCGATCAGGCCTTTGGCGACCTCGTCGCAGCGGGTGATCCCGCCGAAGATGTTGAACAGCACGGCCTTCACAGCGTCGTTCGCGAGGATCAGCTCGACCGCCTGCTTGATCTTCGCGGCGTCCGAGCCTCCACCGGCGTCGAGGAAGTTCGCCGGCCTGCCGCCCGCCTGCGCGACGACGTCGAGCGTCGACATCACGAGCCCGGCGCCATTACCAAGGATCCCGATGTCGCCGTCGAGCTTCACGTACTGCACACCCTGCTCCTTCGCGCGGCGCTCGATCGGGTCTTCGTTCTCCTTGTCGGCCAGCTCCTGGTTCTCGGGGTGGCGGTAGAGCGCGGCCTCGTCGAGCGAGACCTTCGAGTCCAGGGCCTTGACCTCACGCGCGGGCGTCACGATCAGCGGGTTGATCTCCGCCAGCGACGCATCCTCGTCCAGCCACACCTCGTACAGCGCCACGAGCGCGTCGGCCACGCCCTCGATCACGTCCGCGTCGGCCTTGCCATCGGTGGCGATCTGCACGGCCTCCTCGCGGGAGAGGCCCTGGAGCGCGTCGACGTGGTGGCGGATCAGCTTCTCCGGGGTTTGCTCGGCGACCTCTTCGATGTCGACGCCGCCCTCGACGCTGAACATCACCAGCGGCTGCTTGGCCGAGCGGTCGAGCAGCACCGAGGCGTAGTACTCGGTCGCGATGTCCGAGGCGTGCTCGATCCAGAGGGTCCGCACGGTGTGCCCGTGGATGTCCATCCCGAGGATGTTCGTCGCATGCTCGCGGGCCTCGGCCTCGTCGGCCGCGAGCTTCACACCGCCGGCCTTGCCGCGGCCGCCGATCAGCACCTGGGCCTTGACGACGACCGGATAGCCGACCTCGTTCGCCGCGGCGACGGCGTCCTGCACGGTCGTCACGGCCTTGCCGTCGGAGACCCGCAGGCCGTGACGGGCGAAGAGCTGCTTGCCCTGGTACTCGAGGAGGTCCATTGCGGCGCGGGACTCTAGTAGAAAACAGCGTGACCGCGCTCGGAGGGGTGAGCAGGGCATAATGCCGAGCCGATGCCGATTCCAAAGAACATCACCTTCGTCACCTTCGACGTCTACGGCACCCTGATCGACCGCGACACCGGGATCTACGAGGCCTTCGCCAAAGAGGCCGAGCGCGACGGCTTCGAGATCGATCGCAGCGTGCTGATTCCCCTCGTCAACGAGGTCTCCCGCGAGATCGAGGGTGGCTCCTACGAGCTCTACGCGGAGGTGCTGCGACGTACCGCGATCGAGGTCGCCAAGCGGATGGAGTGGAAGCTCGAGCCCTCGCGCTCCGGCTTCCTGCCCGACTCGGTGCAGCGCTGGAAGCCCTTCAAGGAGACGAACATCCAGCTCGGGAAGCTCGCGAAGAAATACAAACTGGGCCTGCTCTCGAACATCGACGACAAGCTGCTCGGGCAGACCCGTCGCCACATCCCGACCGACTTCGACCTCGTCGTCACCGCCCAGCAGGTGCGCTCCTACAAGCCCGACCTCGCCCACTTCACCGAGTGCGCGCGGCGCATGGGCGGCAAGCGCGGCTGGGTGCACGTGGCCGCCAGCCACTACCACGACGTCACGCCCTGCGTCAAACAGCGGGTGCCCGTGATCTGGGTGAATCGCAACAAGGAGAAGCTCGACTCCTCCCAGAAAAAGCCGACGGCCGAAGTGCACAACCTCAAAGAGGCCGCGAAGCTGCTCGGCATCGCCTGATCCGTGCGGGCCGTAGCCCTGCACGCCGACGTGCTCGTTGCCACCAGCGCTGTTCTGCAGGTCAATTGCGTGATCGTCCGCGGGCCGGTGGACGGCGAGGGGGAGACCTTCGTGATCGACTCGCCGGTGCTTCCCGAGGAGCTCGAAACGCTGCCTGCGTTGCTCGCTCAGGCCCATTTCCCCGAGCCCAGTGGGCTGCTCGCAACCCACGGCGATTGGGACCACCTGCTCGGGCGACTCGCCTTTCCCGGCGTCGCGCTCGGCTGCGCGGAGAGCACCGCCGAGCGCCTGCGGGCATCGCCGGGCGAAGCCCAGCGCGATCTGCGCGAGTTCGACCGGGACCTGCTGATCGAACGGCCCCGTCCGCTCGCGCTCGGGTCGGTCCAGGCGCTGCCCGTGCCGGGGCGCTGCGGGATCGGCGACCGCGAGCTGGAGCTGCATCAAGCCGAGGGCCACACGGTCGACGGGATGGCGATCTGGATCCCCTGGGCGCGCGTGCTGGTCGCCGGTGACTACCTTTCAACGGTCGAGCCGCCGACGCTGAACGAGGGCGGCGATCGCGATGCATACCTTGCCACCCTGGCGCGCCTGCGCCCGTTGGTCGCCTCGGCCGAGCGTGTCGTGCCTGGTCACGGCCCGGTGCTGGACTCCGCACGCGCGATGGAGGTGCTGGAGGAGAACGTCGCGGTGCTTACTCAGGCGACTTGATCGTCGCGATCGGGGCGCCGGCGGCGATCGGTGCGCCCTCGGAGATCGGCAGCTCGACGATCGTGCCCGCCTTGTGGGCGGTGATCTCGTTCTCCATCTTCATCGCCTCGATGATGCACAGCAGCTGGCCCTCCTCGACGGTGTCGCCCTGCTTGACGAGCACCTTCCACATGTTCCCCTGCAGGGGTGAGGGCAGCGTGTCCGCGCCACCGCCACCGCTGGAGCTTGCGCGCTGCTTGCGCTTCGGTGCCGCGCGCCCGCCCGTCGCCGAGCCGTTCGCGGAACCGCCACCGCCACCGCCACCACCGGCGAACGGGGGCCCGACGACGCGCACGTCGAAGCGCTGTCCGGAGACCTCGACCTCGTAGCTCTGCTCGACCTTCTCCTCCGCGTCGTCCTCATCGTTCGAGGGCGCCGGCGCGGGGAAGGCGAGCGTCTTCAGCCACGCCCTGTCCTCCAGCAGGTCTTTGCAGGTCTCGCCTTTGGCCCAGTGCCCGGTCGCCAGGAGTGCCTTGTGGAAGGGGATCAGCGTCTTCAGCCCCTCGATCTCGTATTCGCCGAGCGCCCGCAGCATTCGCTGCGTGGCTTGCTCGCGGTCGGAGTCCCACACGATCAGCTTCGCCACCATCGGGTCGTACATCGGCGAGACTTCCCCGCCCGCGCCGACGCCCGAGTCGACGCGCACGCCCGGGCCGCTCGGCTCCAGATAGGCGCCGATCTTGCCCGGCGCCGGGGCGAAGTTCTTGGAGGCGTCCTCGGCGTTGATCCGGCACTCGATCGCGTGCCCGCGCAGCTCGATGTCCTCCTGCGCGTATGAGAGCTGCTCGCCCGCGGCGGCTTTGATGCCCTCCTTGACGATGTCGATCCCGGTCGTCATCTCAGTAACGCAGTGCTCGACCTGCACGCGCGTGTTCATCTCCAGAAAGAAGTACTCCGGCTCGCTCGAGCCGTCGCCGCCATGCGTCGAGAACAGTCCCTCGATCGTGCCGGCGCCGACGTAGTCGACGGCCTTCGCGGCGTCGACGCCGATCTGCCCGATGCGCGCGCGGATCTCCGGCGTGACGACCCACTCCGGCGCGGGGGACTCCTCGATCACCTTCTGATGGCGGCGCTGGATCGAGCAGTCGCGCTCGCCGAGATGGATCACGTTGCCGTGGCGGTCCGCCAGCACCTGGACCTCGACGTGGCGCGGGTCGTGCAGGTAGCGCTCGAGGTAGACGGTCGGATCGGAGAAGAACTTCTCGCCTTCGCGGCTCGAGCCCTCGAACGCGCCCTCGAGCTCGTCCTCGCTCAGCGCCACGCGGAAGCCCTTGCCGCCGCCGCCGCCCGCCGCCTTGACGGCAACCGGAAAGCCGATCTCCTCCTTTGCGATCCGCAGCGCGTCGGCGACGGTGGCGACCGGCTCGGTCGTGCCCGGCACGATCGGCACGCCCGCGGCCTGCATCAGCTCGCGCGCTCGCGTCTTCGAGCCCATCGCCTCGATCGCGCTCGCCGGCGGCCCGATGAACACGACCCCGGCGTCCTCGCAGGCCTGCGCGAAGGGGGCATTCTCAGCCAGAAATCCATACCCCGGGTGGATCGCCTCCGCGCCCGAACGCTTGGCGACGTCGAGGATCTTCTCGATGCTCAGGTAGTTCTCCGCCGCCGGGCGGGCGGGTCCGTTATCCAGGTTGTAGGCCTCGTCGGCGCGTTTGCAGTGCAGCGCGTCGCGATCGAGCTCGGAGTAGACCGCGACCGAGGCGACGCCGAGCTCCTGCAGCGCGCGCGCGATGCGCACGGCGATCTCGCCGCGGTTGGCTATGAGGACCTTGCTGAACATCGGCGCGGAAGCTTAGCGAGCCGGTACTTGGCGCGAGTGATGGCGGCAGCTCATGCTGGGAGGTGCATCAGTTCGAAAGCCCGTGGGTGGCATTAGTTGAATGGTCTGGCGTCGAAGAAGGCGACGCCGGGTCGGACGCAAGGGCGGCTTGAAGGGCGGGAAGGCACGCGCGGAGAAGATGACCGATGAGGAGCGCACCGAATCGGCTAGGCGAGCGGCACTGGCTCGTTGGGGGGCTCGTAGGTCCGAAGGATGAACCGTCCGAGAAGGGGAACGGCGAAGGAGTACTTGCCGAGTCGGTTCTTGTAGATCATGCCTCGCTCGGAAAGGCTGACGAGCATCTGATTCGCGTGGCTGGGTGAGAACGTCTTGGCGAGCAGCGTGCGGCCTCGCTCAACGAGTTCCTGGATCGTGAATTCCTCGTCGGAATGATCCAGATTGGCGACCACCCACAGCAGTTCTCGTTGACGGTCGGTGATCTTCGCCCAGCGACCTGCAAAGAAATCGGTATCGAGCTTCCTTTGGATCGCGTCGACCGGCACCCCCGCGATGTCGTTGTTCGCGTGCTGTTGGATGAACACGTCGAAGACCTCGCGGCAGATGAACTGGATGAAGTAGGGGTAGCCGCCCGACTCGTGGCAGATCGTCTCCACCGACTCCGGCTGAAACTTGATCGGGCATTCCGCGACCTCGATCGGCTTGAGGATGGCCTCTTGGCTCTCGTCCTCATTGAGCCTTCCTAGCGTTACGACGCGGAACATGCGCTCCGAGTAGGTGCGTGCGTCCACGAGCTTTGGAAAGAGGGTCGGCAGCCCTGCGAGGACGAGCATGAACGGGATGCCCTTCTTCTGGATTGACTGGAACACATCGAGAAGCACAGACAGCGGGAACTGTTCCTTCTCCGCGTGATCCGCGAGATTCTGAGCCTCGTCATAGGCGAAGATGACCTTGTGCTGGCCTTGCTGGCGCAAGTGGTGCCACGTAAATTCGAGCGTCGCCTTGATCTTGTCGGAGGTCAGACCAGGAGTGCCGGTATAGACGGACGCAAGAACCTCATGGGAGAGCGGTACGCGGCGGGGTTCGGTGGGCACGGTGAAGCCGGTCGGAGTGCTCGTCTGTGGCTCCTCGACGGTGATCGACGAGGTGATCAACGCGAGGTCGGCAAGGATGCGCTGTGCGAGCGCCGCCTCGCTGATGCTCGCCGACTCGGAGAGATCGGCGGTGGCCCACAGCCATCCCTGGCTTACTGCGCGCGGCTTGAATGTCTCCATGAGGACGGTCTTGCCCACACCACGTAGTCCAGTGAGGACCATGTTCTCCAGGATCTCATCCTGGTCTAGGAGGCGATCGAACTCCGCGTACTCGCGTTGGCGCCCTGCCAAATGCGGCGGCATGTGTCCGGCCCCCGGCCGGTAGGGGTTCTTGAACTGCGTTGCCGGACTCATAGCACATTAGCTCCGCTGCTAAATTTAGTCATGCAGCTTAGTTTAGCACAATGACTAAGCCCTCGTAAAGTATTGACAATGCACCGGCCGAGCATTAAGAAGCGCGCCGCCATCCTCGGGATGCATGGAAGACCTTAAGAGCCGCCTCGCCGGGCGCGTACAGCTCACCACGGACGGCCACCAGGCATACGTCGCGCCGGTCGGGCTGAACTTTCCTCAGGACGGTCGACTTGGCGCAGATCCAGAAGACGTACCGCAGCAACCCGAGTGGCGAACTGCGCTACAGCCTCCCGTCTGCACCGGGATCAAAACGCGCATTCTCAAGGGCGATCCAGAACCCGACCGGATCAGCACGAGCGACAGAACCTAACAATGCGCATGAGCATGCTGCGCTTCACGCGACTTACCAACGACTTCTCGAAGGTCCAGCAGAGCGGCACGGACGTTTCAGCCGAGCGAGCCGCGAAGCGGATAGGCCGCTCGGATGAAACGTTCGTGCCGCGGCGCGCTCAGCCGCCCAGGCCCGGGCCTCAGAACTCACCCCGCCGCGATCATCCCCGCGCCGACGGTCTCGTTGGAGGCCTCGTCGATCAGGATGAAGCTCCCCGTCCGCCGGTTCTCCACGTAGGGGTCGAACACGAGCGGCGCGCTCGTTCGCAGCCGCACGCGCCCAATGTCGTTCAACCCCAGCTCCGCGGGCGCCGCGCCACGCTCGAGCGTGTGAACGTCGACATGGTCACAAAGCTCGTCGATGATCGCGGTTGCGTTGCGCGTGGTCTGCTTGATCGCGTAGCGGCCGCCGGGGCGCAGCGGGCGCTCGGCCATCCAGCAGACGTCGGCCGCCAGTTCGCGCGCGACCGTCGGCGCCTGCTCGGCGCGGCAGATCGTCTCGCCGCGGGAGATGTCGAGCTCGTCCTCCAACCGCAAAGTCAGCGACATCGGCGCCATCGCCTCCTCGAGCTCGCCGTCGTAGGTGTCGATCGCGGCGATCCGCGTCGTGCGCCCGCTCGGCAGCACCGTCACCTCGTCGCCCTTGCGCAGCGCGCCGCTCGCGAGCTGGCCGGCGTAGCCGCGGTAGTCGCTTGGGGTCGTTGTGCTGCCGTTTCCGTTCGGGCCGGCGCCGTTGACAGTGGCGATGCCGAGGGAGGTCTCGCCACCGGTAGCGACGGTTGGGGTGGGGCGGATCACCCACTGCACGGGAAATCGCGCCGGGCGGTCGTAGGGGTGATCGTAGGCGACCTCGACCTGCTCGAGCAGCTCCAGCAGAGTGGATGGATGGACCCCGCCGTCAAACCACGGCATCCGCTCGGAGCGCTCCACGACGTTGTCGCCGTTGAGCGCCGAGATCGGCATGTAGATGATCTCGTACTGATCGCCCGCTCTGCGCCCGCCTTCGCGCAGGTTGGGTGCAAAGCCCTCGAACTCCGCCACGACCTCTTCGAAGCGCTCCTGGGAGTACTCGACGAGGTCCATCTTGTTGACCGCGACGACGAGCTTGGGGATACCGAGCAGCGCGCTGATGAACGCGTGGCGCTTTGACTGCTCCAGCACCCCTTTGCGCGCGTCGAGCAGGATCACCGCGACATCGGCGGAAGAGGCGCCCGTGACCATGTTGCGCGTGTACTGCCTGTGCCCGGGGCAGTCGGCGATGATGAAGCGCCGCCGGGGCGTCGCGAAATATCGATACGCGACATCGATCGTGATCCCCTGCTCGCGCTCGGCCCGCAGCCCGTCGGTCAAAAGCGCCAGGTCGAGCGAGCCCTCGCCTCCGCGTCGCTCGCTCGCCGCTTCGACGTGTTCGAGCTGATCCTCGAGCACCTGCTTGGTGTCGTACAAGAGCCTGCCGATCAGCGTGCTCTTGCCGTCGTCGACGGATCCCGCGGTCATGAAGCGGAGCAGGTCGAGGGTCACTAGAAATATCCCGCCTTCTTGCGGTCCTCCATTGCGGCCTCTGTAACCCTGTCATCCGCGCGCGTCTCGCCGCGCTCGGTGATCCGCGTCGCGGCGATCTCGCTGACGACTTCCTCGAGCGTCGCTGCCCGCGAGCGCACGCCGCCCGTGCAGGTCATGTCGCCGACCGTGCGATAGCGGACGGTCTCGCGCGTGACCTGCTCGCCCTCGATCAGCTCCGCTCCCTCGCGCCATGCGTAGAGCATCCCGTCGCGCGCGAACACCTCGCGCTCGTGCGCGAAGTAGATCG
>Ga0307374_10007573_pt1 | contig 16471 bp, 17 predicted proteins | sample OX3MG_FD_202532 | JGI IMG/M metagenome (GOLD analysis project Ga0307374, IMG submission 202532) | Soil microbial communities from Risofladan, Vaasa, Finland - OX-3 | ecosystem: Environmental > Terrestrial > Soil > Coastal area > Acid sulfate soil | place: Finland: Risofladan, Vaasa | collected... | reverse complement strand
TTGGGGAAGGTTATGGGGAGCCTTTTGGGGAGTCCGATCCGGATAATCCCGGTGTGAGCACTTCCCCGTTCGCCCAGCTGGATGCTGACTGGGCCCGCCTGGGCGCCACCACCACGGCCAGGCGGGCACTGATCGCCTGGGTCGAGGCCGAGCCGGTGCTCTCCGGCCACGCCTCGCCGGTCGAGTTGGTCGGCTTCGTCCAGAGGGCCGAGGCGGGCGAGGCCGGACCGATCGAGGCGGCCCTGCTCCGACTGGCCGGTGCGGACAGCTTCGCCGCCCGCACCCTCCTGCAGATCCTCGTCGCCCGCATGGAGGGCCAGGGCCTCGAGCGCCGACCGAGCCTGCGGGTCTCCGAATGTCTGGATGACATCCGCGCCGAGCTGTTGAGCCACCTCTGGGAGGCCATCGCGTCCGAGGCGGGCGCCGATCACGACAACCCCGGCCGGCTTCTCATCGACCGGGCGGTGAGCGCCCTGCGGGCCCAGCGGCGCGCGGCCCGCCGGCGGGAGACTCGCTGGGTCGAGCTCGCCAGCGTCCCGGTGGCCACCGCCGGACTGGATGACGCCCGGACCCTCACCGAACAGATCGTCCTGGCCGTTACCGACGCTCACCGCCGCGGCCGGCTTAACCGCCGCCACGCCCGGCTTCTCCTCCTCGCCGCCGCCGGCGCCCCACCCCGCGCGGTGGGCACGACCGCCGGCCCGGGACTGTCCCGCTCGGTCTACTACCAGCTGCATCTGGCCACCGCGGCTATGGCCCGGGCTCAGGCATGAGGCGGGATCCGTACCCGCTGATGCTGGCCGCCTGGATATGTCCGGCGGCGCGCTGCAGTCGTCGCTGGCTCGAGCCGAGGTGTCCGCTCGGTCGAACACGGCCGGTCCGGGGCGAGGAGCCCGAGCGGCGGAGGCACCCTCCCCCTTGGTCACCAGCAGCCCCCGACGCTGCGGCTCGGGCCGGAGGCCGCGCTGCGGCGGCACGGAGGCGACCCGGCACCGACGGGGTGCATGGTGGCGCTGGGAGGCGCCTCCGGCGCCGGACGGGACCGGGACCCTCGGACCTTGTCGGAGCTTGGCGCGCCCGGGAGGTGAAGCGATGAGCCCAGGGTCGAGCCGCCGGGACCAGGCGCCCAAGGCGTTGCTCAACGTCGATCAGACGGCCATCCTCCCGGGCGAGAGCCGAGACAGCCTCTACGACTCGATCAAGCGGGGCGACCTACGGCTTCCGGTGTACCGGATCAACGGCCGGATCGGGATTCCCCGCCCGCCGGCGCGTCGCGTGCTCGATGGACGGCCGCTAGTCGTCACGGACGAGGACCGACAATGACCGAGAAGCTTCTGTTGACAGCCGAGGAGGCAGCCATAGTGCTCTCGCTGGGGCGCACGAAGGTCTACGAACTGATGGCCAAAGGAGAGCTTCGCTCGGTGCGGATCGGGGGCTGTCGCCGAATCCCTGACTCCGCCCTACGGGAGTTTGTTGACCGCTTGCTCGACGCCGGCCAGGTAGGCCCGCCCCCGCTCTGGGCCGGCCCTTCCGATGGGGAGGATTCCCCGCCACGATCCGCTGACCACCGAGCGGTGCGCTCACCAGCCGGCCGACCCAGTAAAGGGTCACGGGGACCCTCAGCGCTGTCACCGGTGGTGAATAGGGTGGACACCAGTCGGACCATCGGGCCCCGACCCGGCCGTCCTGCCGTCAGCGGCGACGGGACGGGTCGGTAGGTTTCCGCCGAGTAGGCATTGGCAGCGAGGAGGCGCCGTGGGCAAGCGAGGAAACAACGAGGGTTCGGTCTACTTCGACGGTTCGGTCGGTCGATACCGTGCCGCGGTGAGCTTGCCCAATGGCCGGCGCAAGACCGTGTCCGGTCGAACCCGAGCCGAGTGCGCCTCGAAGCTCACGCAGTTACAAGGCCGCCTGTCGGCCGGTCTGCCGATCGAGTCATCCGATCAGCTCTCGACCTTCCTCGACTGGTGGATCACCAGCCTCGAGGCCAGGGCCGCCACTGAGACCAGGAGTGTCAACACCGTGGACAATGCCCGATGGGCGGTGGAGAAATGGATCAAGCCATACGTGGGCGGGCATCGACTCCGGGACCTCGAGCCCGAGCATGTCGAGATGCTCCTGGCCGCCATGGCGGCAGCCGGTAAGAGCCGGCGGACCGTGGCTCGTGTGAAGTCCTACCTCGGCCAGGCTCTGGCCGCGGCTGAGCGGCGCGGGAAGGTGTCCCGAAACGTGGCACGTCTGGCGGAGATGCCGGTGACCAAACCTCCTGTCGAGCGTCAGTCCCTCGACCACGATCAGGCCCGCACCATCCTGGAGGCGGCCTCAGGTCATCGACTCGAAGCCCTCTTCGTCTGTGCGCTCATGCTCGGGTTGCGTCCCGGGGAGCTCACCGGCCTCCGCTGGGCTGACGTGGACCTGGAAGGCGGCACACTCCAAGTGGCGGCGTCGATGAAGCGGGAGCGGGGCCAGCTCCGCCTCGGTAACCCGAAGACAGCGCGGTCCCGGCGGACCCTGAGGCTTCCGGCGCCCGTCCTCGAGGCTCTGCACGTTCACGATCTGCGCCAAGCCCTGGAGCACAAGGAGGCCGGCGCGGCGTGGATCGGCTCGGACCTTGTGTTCACCACCGAAGTCGGAACGGGTCTCGACCCTTCGAATCTCAGGCGCCTCACCCGAGCCCTGACGAAGCGGGCCGGCGTCCCCGACGTGAGCCCGAACGAGCTCGGCCGCCACTCGGCCGCCTCGCTGCTCTACGACGCCGGCGTATCGCTGGAGGAGATCGCCGACCTCCTCGGTCACACCTCCACGCGAATGCTGGAACAGCACTACCGCCACCGGGTCCGAGCTTCGATGAGCGCCCACGTCGCCCCGATGGAGGCCATCTTCGGCCCTCACTGAGGATGGATTGGCCGGTACCCTGTCCTACGTGAGTGACCAAGTCGTGCACGCCGAGGTCCGCAAGGACGGAGCGGCGCTGATCCCGGCCGCCGAAGTGGCCGAGGTGGGCGGTCGGCCGGGCGATCAGCTCGAGCTTCGGCTGGTGCGAGGCCGGAAGGGGCCCCGGACCAGGAAGGTCCCGTCCTCCTACGGGTCGCTGAAGTTGCCCAAACCCGTGCCGTGGTCGGCTTTCGAGACCGCGAGTCGGGCTGCGGCGCGAGACGCCGAATCCGACGCGTGGAAGTCTTAGCCGACACCCACGCCCTCGTCTGGTACCTGGACGGCTCGGCAAGCCTGTCCGCGGTGGCGCGGGAGGTTCTCCAGCAGTCAGAAGCGGAACGCCAACTTCTGGTGTCGGTGGCCTCATTCATCGATGCCTGGTATGTGTCCCAGACGACGGGCGCCATTCCGAGCGAGGCCCTGGAGGCCCTGGTCCGCTTGGTTCGACGCCGTGAGTCCGGTTACCGAGTAGTGGCCGTCACCGACCGCATCGCGTTGGAGTCGAACGCCATCGGGAAGGACCGACTGCCCGATCCGTGGGACAGGCTGATCGTGGCCGCGGCGCGGATTCGGCGGGTCCCGCTGGTCACTCGTGACACCCGGATCCGGCGCTCGGGTCTGGTCGAGACCCTCTGGTAGAGAGCCCGGTTGCTCCTGGGTTGCTCCAGTGGTTGCTCCAATTCTCCATCGGCCGCTCGTCAGAACGACGGAGAAAGGATGAAAGTCCTGCTCAGGAGGGGTGGGCCGTAGAGGACTCGAACCTCTGACCCCTTGCGCGTCATGCAAGTGCGCTACCAGACTGCGCCAACGGCCCGTGGGCGGGCAGGCTAGCAAAGCCCGGCCCGCCCGACCGCCGGCTGGGCCTCGGAGCTGAACGGGCCCCGCGGCCGCTCAGACCTTGTCCGACGGCCGGCGCAGAACAAGGCTGCTGCGGCCCTCCAGGGTCACCTTGGCCCCGGCGGTCAGAGGTTCGGCCCTGGTCTCATCCGGAGCGGCCGTGTCCAGTTCGGCCGTCCACTGCTGGCCCCACCGCTCGACGGGCAGCCCGAAGTCCACGGCCTCTCCCCCGGCGTTGAAGAGCAGCAGGAAGCTGTCGTCCACGATGGTCTCGCCCCGGGCGTCGGGGGTGGGAATGCCGTCTCCGTTCAGGAACACCTGGATGGCGCCGCTGTCTGAGGAGTGCCAGTCGTCCTGGTCCATCTCGGCTCCGTCGGGGCGGAACCAGGTGATGTCCGATACCGACCCATGGATCGGGACGCCCTCGAAGAAGCGCCGGCGCCGGAAGACCGGATGCTCCCGGCGCAGGGTCACGACCCGGCGGGTGAACTCCACGAAGTCCTCATCCACTTTGTCCCAGTCGAACCAGGAGATCTGGGTGTCCTGGCAGTAGGCGTTGTTGTTGCCATCCTGCGAGCGGCCCAGCTCATCCCCGCCCAGGATCATGGGCACCCCCTGGGACAGGAGCAAGGTGGTGAGCAGGTTCCGGCGCTGGCATCGGCGCAACTCGAGCACAGCCGGGTCATCGGTGGAGCCTTCGACCCCGCAGTTCCAGGAGCGGTTGTCATCGCTGCCGTCCCGGCCTTCCTCCCCGTTGGCCTCGTTGTGCTTCTCGTTGTAGGCGACCAGGTCGGCCAGGGTGAAGCCGTCGTGGGCGGTGACGAAGTTGATGCTGGCCGCAGGCCGCCGCCCGTTGGACTCGTATAGATCCGAGCTGCCGGTCAGGCGGTAGGCGAACTCGCCCAGCTGGCCGCCCTCGCCCCGCCAGAAGTCCCGGACGCAGTCGCGGTACTTGCCGTTCCATTCCGACCACAGCGGTGGGAAGTTGCCCACCTGGTAGCCGCCCTCCCCCACGTCCCAGGGCTCGGCTATGAGCTTGACCTGGCTCACCACCGGGTCCTGCTGGATGAGGTCGAAGAAGGCCGACAGCCGATCCACGTCATGGAGCTCCCGGGCCAGGGTGGAGGCCAGGTCGAAGCGGAAGCCGTCGACGTGCATGTCCAGGACCCAATAGCGCAGGCTGTCCATGATCAGCTGCAGCACGTGGGGGTGGCGCATATTGAGGCTGTTGCCAGTGCCGGTGTAGTCCATGTACTGGGACCGGTCCTCGGCCACCAGGCGGTAGTAGGCGGCGTTGTCGATACCACGGAAGGACAGCGTCGGGCCCATGTGGTTGCCCTCGGCGGTGTGGTTGTAGACGACGTCCAGGATCACCTCGATGCCGGCCTGGTGCAGGGCGCGGACCATGGCTTTGAACTCCTGGACCTGCTGGCCCCGCTGACCGCTGGAGCTGAATTCGTTGTGGGGGGCCAGATAGGCGATGGAGTTGTAGCCCCAGTAGTTGCGCAGGCCGGTCTCGACCAGGTGGGCGTCGTGGATGAACTGGTGCACGGGCATGAGCTCCACCGTGGTGACCCCCAGCTTCTGCAGGTGGTCGATCACCGGCGGGCTGCCCAGGCCGGCGTAGGTGCCTCGCAGGGACTCGTCCACATCGGGGTGGTTGTGCGTGAAGCCCTTGACGTGGACCTCGTAGATGACCGTCTCCTGGCGGGGCACCCGGGGGTGGCGGTCCTCGGACCAGTCGAAATACGGATTGGTCACAACTGACTTGGGCACGAAAGGGGCGCTGTCCTCCTGGTTGGAAGGACCCTTGGGCTCATCGAAGTGGTAGCCGAAGACGGCCTGGTCCCAGTTGACCTCCCCGTCCACGGCTTTGGCGTAGGGGTCGATCAGGAGCTTGGCCGGGTTGCACCGATTGCCCTCGGCCGGATCATCGGGGCCGTGGACCCTCCAGCCGTAACGCTGGCCCGGTCCGATGTTGGGTAGGTACCCGTGCCAGCAGAAGGCGTCGACCTCCCCGGCCTCCACCTTGGTCTCGTTACCGTCGTCATCGAACAGGCAGATCTCGACGGCGTCGGCCGCTTCGGAGAAAAGCGAAAAGTTGGTACCGGTCCCGTCGTAATGGGCTCCGAGGGGGAACGGTTGACCGGGCCAGGTGCGCACCATTCACCATACCCACCCACCGGTAAGCCCCAGCACGGCCCGGCGGGCGGGCCCGCCGCCTAGTCGGCGGCGGACTGGGTCGGAGGGTGGGGGGGCTGGTGGGGGAAGTTACCGGTGACCATGAACTGCACCCGGTCGGCAAAGTTGGCGGCGTGATCCCCGATCCGCTCGAAATAGCGCCCGATGAGGGCCAGCTGGACGGCCCGCTGGAGCACGGCGTCCTCCACCTTGCGCTCGGAGAAGATCACCTGGAACAACTCGGTCTGCAGGTCGTCCATCACATCGTCCATGTCGATGAGGGCCGCCGCCTTGGCCAGATCCCGATCGGCAAAGGCATCCACCGCCGTGCGGACCTGGGCCGCCGCCTGATCCCTCATCCGGTCGACCAGACCTCGTATGCGCGGGGTGAGGGGCTCGGGGTAGAGCCGGCGGGAGCCCTTGGCTACCTTCACCATGAGGTCCCCGATCCGCTCCAGCTCGTGGATGACCCGCAGGATGGTCACCAGCATCCGAAGGTCTACGGCCATCGGCTGCTGCTGGGCCAGGAGCATGCAGGTGCGCTGCTCGATGGAGTAGGTCAGAGCGTCCATGTGCGCGTCGGCGTCCACTACCCGCTCGACCTCGGCCAGGTCGGCGTCGAGGAGGGCGTTGGTCCCTCGCTGCACCGCCTCCCCGGCCAGGGCACCGAGCCTGATGACCTCGGAGCGGATCTCATCCAGCTCCTCGTGGAACTGCTTGCGGATCTCAGTCATCGGGACTCATTCATCGGATCTCGGTCATACGGACTCCTAGGCAACAGGACGGGGGGCCTCGAAGCGATACCCCAGTCCCCTGATGGTCGTGATTCTGGCCGGTGCGGCCGGGTCGTCCTCCAGCTTGGCCCGCAGCCGCTTGATGTGTACGTCCAGGGTCTTCGTATCCCCGACATAGTCCCCGCCCCACACCCGGTCGATCAGCGTGTCCCTGGTGACCACCCGCCCCGCATTGTCCATGAGCAGCTCCAGGACCTCGAACTCCCGCAGGGGCAGGCGAACCAGCTCGCCCCGCAGGGTCACCTCGTGGCGCTCGGAGTCAAGAGACACATCCCCGACGGCCAGCACTCCTTCCACCGCCCCGGGCTCCGGCCCGGCCGATCGGCGCAGCACGGCCCGCATCCGGGCCACCAGCTCCCGGATCCGGTAGGGCTTGGTGACATAGTCGTCGGCGCCCACCTCCAGGCCGACCACCGTGTCGATCTCGGCGTCGCGGGCGGTGACCATGATGATGGGCACGTTGGCCTGGGCCCGGATGCGGCGGCAGACCTCCAGTCCGGACATCTTGGGCAGCATCAGGTCGAGCAGGACCAGATCGGGTCGGGCGGCCTCGAACATGGTCATGGCCTCGGCTCCGTCCCGGGCGATGCGGACGGAAAACCCTTCCCGGGACAGACCGGCGCGCAGGGCTTCCACGTAGGACTCCTCGTCCTCCACCACCAGCACCGAGGCCTCCGGAGGACTCAAGCTCCTGTTCCTTTCCTGTCCGGCGCCGTGGGCCGACCGGTCAACTCCACCTTGGCACTCCCACCCGACGCCGTGGGCCGGCCGGTCAACTCCACCTTGGCACCTCCACGGCAAATTCGGATCCCTCGCCCTCCCTGGACTTCACCGTCACCCGGCCACCGTGGTTGATGGCGACATGCCTGACGATGGACAGGCCCAAGCCCGTGCCCCCGGTGTCCCGGCTGCGAGCCTGGTCCACGCGATAGAAGCGCTCGAAGATCCGTTGGTGGTCCCGGGCGGGGATGCCGATGCCCTGATCCTTGACCAGGAACACGACCGTGGCGTCGTCCACCTGTACCTCCAGGTCGACCGCCGAGCCGGCGTCGGAGTACTTGACGGCGTTATCGAGCAGGTTGGCCACCGCCGACACCAGCTGGCCCGGGTCCCCGTCCATGCCCGTTTGCGGCGGGACATGGCATCGCAGGGAGATGCCCCGCTCCTCGGCCGCAGACTGGATGCGGGCCACGGCCTCGGACGCGATCCGATCGATGGTCACCCTCCGGGTCTCGGATTGGGCGGCGCCCTCCACCCGGCTGAGGTCGAGCAGGTCGGCCACCAGCCCGGCGGCCCGCTCGGCCTCGGCGCCCATGCGCCCGGCCAGACGGCGGATGACATCGGGATCGTCCTCACCGGCCAGGGCTTCGGCCAGCGCCCCCAGGGCGCCGATCGGGGTACGCAACTCGTGGCTCACGTTGGCCACGAAGTCACGCCTCACCGCATCCAGGCGGTGGCGGTCACTTACGTCCTGCAGCACGACCACGGTGACCGGCTCGGTGTAGCCGAGGTCGGACACCCGGGTGGCCCGGACCTCGACCATGCGCGGCACCGGGCCCCGGAGTTCGAGGGTGGCGCGGCTGGTTCCCTCCCGACCCGCCTCCTCGGCGACCTGTCCCATGAGATGCGCCACCAGAGCCTGGTCGTGGCGAGCGTCGGAGAGCCCGGCGGCAGCCCGATTACTCAGCAGCTCGGTGCCGTCCGTACCGAGCACGACCACCCCCAGGGGCACGGCGTCGAGGGCCGCCTGCAGCAGGCCCAGGCGCTCAGCCAGCTCCTGTCCCCCCATGGCGTCGGCCACAGCGCTGGGCTGGCTCACGCCTGATCGGGGGCGAAGCAGATCCGATCGGGTCCACCTCATCGGGGCCGAACGGTAGGCGCGCCAGGCGAACTTCAGCCTGCCCGGGGATGAACGGGCGGTAAACCGGCGGGGAACGTTTTGCCGGCCGCCAGCGCCGGCGGGTCCCAACGACCCGGACGGCCGGACCCCTGACCATGCCGGCCCAAGGCGGCCCGAACCCCCAGAATGGGTGGGTGTACATCTCGGCCAAGGCCGACTACGCCCTGCGGGCCCTGGTGACCCTGGCCGGCTCGGACCAGCCCATGACCGCCGACGCCCTGGCCCGGTCCCAGGACCTGCCGGTCAATTTCCTGGAGAACATCCTCCTCCAGCTCCGCCGGGCCGACCTGGTCGGAAACCAGAGGGGTCCCGACGCCGGCTACCGGCTGCGCCGGCCGGCCTCGGACATCACCGCCGCCGACGTGATGAGGGCAGTGGACGGCCCGCTGGCCGAAGTCAGGGGCCTGCGCCCCGAAGCCACCTCCTACCCTCCCGGAACCGCCGCTCTCCAGGATCTCTGGGTGGCCCTGCGGGCCAGCATCCGCTCGGTGCTCGAGTCGGTCACCATCGACGCACTGGCCACCGGCCGCCTGCCCCGGAAGGTCCGCACCATGCTGGCCGACCCGGACGCCTGGTCCTCCCGCTGACCGGCCGGGAGGTCAGCCCGGGATATACCCCTCCAGCGCGAACGGGTTGAGGATCTGGCGGTGCCACAGGCCCCCGCGCTCCACCTCGGTCAGGCGGGCCTGCTCGGCCACCTCCTCCCACGCCTGGTTGATGTTGGACAGCTGCTCTTCGACTAGACCCCGGGCCTCCCCGGCGGAGAGGTGATAAACGTCGTGGCACTTGACGGCGCCGGCCACTTGGGCCAGGCGGAACCCGTCCCGCCCGATGGCCATGGCCTGAGCCGCCTCGCCTCCCGAGCGCGTCTGGGGGGTCAGGTCATAGGCCGGGGTCAGGGTCAGCACCGATCCGTCCCAGAAGGCGCCGTGATTCTTGGCGTGGTCGTCGGTGTTGCCCACCAGGATGTTGAAAATGATGCGGGCAAACAACTCCCGAAGGGTCCTGTCGGGATTACTGAAACGAGCTCGGATGGCATCAGCCAAAGCCGGGTAGGTGGCGTAACGACCGGCCATCTCCTCCAGGCCGAGGATGGTCAGGGCCGAGACCATGAGGCGGCGCCGGCCCCCTCCGGGTCGGTCGAAGCGTTCGACCAACAGCACGTCCTTGCCCAGGACCGACACCAGCTCCGCGCCGGGGACGTCCAGACCCACCCGGCGGGCCAGCTCGATGGCCACGAACTCGGCTTTGACCACCGGGTAGGGGTCGGAGTTGGAAGAGAACTTGGCGATCAGATGGCGTCCATCGTCTTCGAGCAGCGCCTTGGGTCGGGCCCCTCCGACCGAGGAAGCGTGGAGAAGGGCCAGGTCGAGCGCGGCCGGCAGCGTCTGGCCAGCCTCGACCGCTCCCGCCGCCGTCAACAGGTCCTCGAGACGGGCTGGGGAGGCCCGTGGGGTGTACTCGGTGGCGCCGGCCTGGAAGTCCAGGGCCCCGATCCGATCCGAGCCGGAACGGGTCAGGTAGTCGAGAACCCCGGCCTCCCCGCCCGCTGAGGCGTCGAGGCCCAGGCCGTATTCGATCACCCGCCTACCCCATGCGTCGGGGCCGGCGTCTCGGATGGGGCCGGCCAGCTCCCCGGCCGGATAGACGGGACCGGGCCCCAGGGGCAGGTCGGGCAGGAACACGGCTATGGCGTCATCCCGCTCCAGGTAGCTGCGGCCATAGGTGAAGGCGACCCTGTCGCCCGAAGGGTCGAGGCGGCCGGCTACGACCGGCTCCGTGGCCGCGGGCAGCCAGATCCAGACGAAGACCGGACCGGCCTCAGAACTCATCGTCGATCTTCACCGGCGCCCGGACGGCCTGGGGCAGGAGGGCGAGGCGATCGGCGATGTGGCGGGCCTCCATCCGGCGGTGGTCGGGTTCAGGGGAGAACAGGGTCACCCCGGTGAGCACCGCCGCCTCCAGGGCGAGGCCCAATCCGACGGTCGGGTCGCCCCGCTCGATCTTCTGCACCGTCGGGGAGGACGTGCCCACCCGCTCGGCCAGCTCGGCCACCGTCCACCGGCGTTGGGTGCGGGCCAGGCGAATCTGGGATCCGAGGACCCGAGCGGCCTCCACCGTTAGGGGGGAGAACGAAAAGGTCCTCTTCATGGAAAGACAAGTATAGATGCTCGAAGACAGTCTTAGCATAAGTTTATAGAGCCCACACCGGGCCAGTACCCCCTCACGGCCCGTGACCGGGACGGGGCTCGGACGCCGCCACTACCGTCCCCGTCATGGAACTGCAGGAGGCGCTCCGCACGACCGGGGCGGTCAGGGACTTCACCGACCAGCCCGTCCCCGATGAGACGGTGTGGCGGCTCCTGGACACGGCCCGCTTCGCCCCTTCGGGGGGCAACCGCCAGGGCTGGCGGGTGGTGGTGGTCAAGGACCCGGTCGTGCGGGCCCGCCTGCGGGACCTTTACCTGCCCGCCTGGTACGAGTACCTGGCCATCTCCTCGGCCGGGCTGGTCCCCTGGGCTCCGGTGACCGACAGAAAGGCGGAGGCCGAGGCCGCCCGGCGCGCCCCTCAGGTGGCGGAGGCGGCGGGGGAGGGAGAGGGCGGATTCGCCGAGAAGTTGGACAAGGTTCCGGTCCTGCTCGTGCTCCTGGCCGACTTCCGGGCCCTGGCCGCCGTGGACCGGGACTTCGACCGCTACACCCTGGTCGGGGGGGCGTCCATCTACCCCTTCGCCTGGAGCCTGCTGCTGGCGGCCCGGGACGAGGGCCTGGGCGGCGTGTTCACCACCATGGCGGTGCGGGCCGAGCCGGAGGTCAAAGAGCTCCTCGGGGTCGCACCCGAACTGGCGGTGGCCGGGATGATGGCCCTGGGCCGACCGACCAGGCGGGCCACCCGGCTCAAGCGGGGGACGGTGGAGTCCTTCGCCACCGTGGACCGGGCCGACGGCCCCGCCTTCACCGCCCCCGGATCGTGAGCCGGCCCGGGACCGGCCGGCTCCGCCCGGTCGAATGGGCCACCACCCGGTACTGGCCCACGCGCCTCAAAGCGGCCCAGCGGGACTGGTTGGCCGACGCCGTCAACGACCTATGGGACTGGTTCAGCGCCGTCGGAATGGTCGGTCCCGATGACGCCCGGGGCCGCCGCTTCCGCCACATGGGGGCGGGCAGCGGCATGACCTTCCCGCGGGGAGCCGTCTTCGGGGAGTCGGCCATCGTCATCGGGTCGTCCACCTTGTTTGCGCCCCAGGTGACCCTGTCCGCCGGCCTGCCCGGTGAGGTCCTCGACCCGAAGGGCGAGCCGGTGGTGCGGATCGGCTCCCGCTGCTCGGTGGGCCGGGGCACGTCCATCGTGGGCCTGCGCTCGATCCTGATCGAGGACGACGTGACCATCGCCCCCAACGTCTACATCACCGACCACAACCACTCCTATGACGATCCCGACCTCCCCATCGGGCGCCAGTGGCCCGCCGAGGCGCCGGTGCGCATCGGCGCCGGCAGCTGGCTGGGCACCGGCGTGGTGGTGCTGCCCGGCTCGGACCTGGGGCGCAACGTCACGGTGGCGGCCGGCTCGGTGGTGCGGGGCCAGGTGGCCGATCACAGCGTGGTGGCCGGCGCCCCGGCCCGGGTGGTCCGCAGCCGCCAGGCCGACGCCTGGTCTCCCCCGCTTCCACCCCGGACGGTGCGCATCCCCCCGGGCTGGACCGGGGAGTAGGCGGCCGCCTTCAGGTCCCGAAGCGACCGGTGAGAGTTCCGCTGGCCAGCACGTGGCCCCGGATCATGAAGCGGAACTTGGCGTAGGTGGTGACGGCGTCGAGGGGAAGCACCGCAGTGTCGAGGGCGTAGACGCTGAACTGATAATGGTGCGGGTCGTCCCCCGGAGGCGGGGCCATCCCGCCGTAGCGGCTCTCGCCCCAGTCGGTGAAACCCGACACTCCCCCGGCGGGGGAAGCGGAGCCGCCGGCGCCGGCCTCGAGCGAGGTGATGGTGGCGGGCAGGTTGAAGACCAGCCAGTGGGTGAAACCGACCGTGGTGGGAGCGTCGGGGTCGTAGCAGGCCACGGCGTAGGCGGCCGTGCCCTCCGGCCCGTCGGTCCAGGCCAGATCGGGGCTGACGTTGTCACCGCCGGCGTAGGAGTGGACCGCCGAGGTGGGGATGGTGGCGCCTTCGTGGAAGAGCTGGCTGCTGACGTTCAGGGAGTTGTCCGGCATGGCCAGAGCTTGCCCCAGAACGGCGGCGGCCACACGGCCGGCCGGCCCTCAGCGGTCGGCGGCCACCGACCGGCGCAGCATGAGCGCTCCGGCCCCGCCCAGGACCACGGCGTAGCCGGCCAGGGCGGCCAGGTCCACGGCCACACTGCCCAGGCCACCGTGGTGGAGGGTCAGGGCGATGAAGGCGTCCATGGACCAGGCCTGGGGGACGATGTGGCCGACTGCCCGCATGGTGGGGCCCACGATGTCGAGGGACCACATGCAGCCTCCGAGCATCCCGAAGGCGATGCCGGTGGGGATGGCGATGGCCAGCGCCTGTTCCGGGGTGCGGGCCAGGGTGCCCACCAACAGACCGCCGCCCGCCGCGGCCAGGGACTGGACGATGATGACCAGGGCCACCGCCAGCGGGTCGCCCCAGTGGACCCGCAGGACCAGGGCGCCGACCAGCAAGAGGAAAACCCCCTGTCCCAGAGCCACTCCGAGGATTCCGGCCGACTCCCCGCCGATAACCGCCAAGGGGGAAGTGGGCGTAGACAACATCCTCCTCACCACCCCTAGCCGGCGGCTCTGCACGAAACCGGCCGACACGGCCATCGCCATGATGAAGGTGAACAGCACCAGGTTGGACGGGGCCGTGTAGGCGAAGGGGCTGAGCTTGGCCGGCGCCGGCCGGCGTAGGGAGGCTCGATAGGCGGAATCGTCGATGGCTTCGGCCCGGCCCATGGCCGCGTGGAAGGACAACCCGGTCCGGGCCTCGGCGAAGCGGGCCGCACTCACCTCGGCGTCCACCTGGGCCAGGACCCCCACCAGGTCGGCCCGGGCCTCCTCGGACTGGACCTGCCCGGCGTTGTAGAGCACGAACACGGACGGGCGCCGACCGTCCTCGACCGCCGCTCCGTAACCGGCGGGCAGGCCCAGCCCGCCGAGCACCAGCCCCCGGCGCAGGGCCCCGGCGGCCTTGGCGTTGGTCGAGTAGTGCCGTATGTGCAAGTTGGACGAGCGCTCGAACAGGCTGACGGCCCGGGCCGACAGGGCGCTGTGGTCGAGGTCCACCACCCCCACCCCGAGCCGGTTGGCTCCCCCACCGAAGACGACCCCGACCAGGATCATGATGAGGATCGGCAGGACCAATCCCGCGAAGGCGGCCCGCCGGTCCCCCCGCAGCCGCGCCATGTTGACCCGAGCGATGGCCCAGGCTCGCCCGGCCTGGCCCCCACTCCCGCTCCCGCTCCCGGACAAGTTGGCTGGTCCCAAACGGATCGGGGGCGCCCTCCCGGCGCCACTCACCGGGGCACCAGCAGGTCCTGCAGCCGGGGCCGGGCGAGCCCGACGCAGATGGCGGTGAACACCGACAGGGCCAGAGTTGGTCCCACCACCGCCGACCATCCGCCCCCGTCCAGGGCGATGGACCCGAAGCCCTGTAGGGCCCAGCCGTTGGGGGTGGCCAGGCTGAGGTCGCCCAGGAAGGGCGGCAGGCTTCCGGGGGGGAAGAAGTTGCCCCCGATGAGGGCCAGGACCAGGCCGATGACCAGCGTGGCGGTGTCGGCCTGGCCCTCGTCCCGGGCGAAGCTGGTCACCAGCAAGGCCAGGCCGGATATGGCCACCGCCGTCATCAGGCACATGAGCGCCACCGGACCGCCCCGACCCCAGTCGGCACCGAAGGCCAGGCTGGTGGAACCCCACAGCACCAGGATCCCGGTCAGGGCCACCAGCAACAGGCCACCGAGCTTCCCGGACACCACCGCTCCGGCCCGGACCGGCGCCGCGGCCAGGCGGGCGATGGTGCCAGTCTGGCGCTCGGCCAGAACGCTGCGGGCCACGGCCCCGACGCCGATGAAGAGGAAGACGATGGCCATGGAGGGGGCGAAGTAGCCGACCAGGCTCTGGCGGCCGCCGCGCCCTTCGTCGGAGATGGTGAGGGAGGGGGACATGGCCGCGGCCGAGAGCAGCTCCGCTGGCAACGGTGTACCGGATGGCGCCCGGCGCAACGGGCCTGTGGCCGGCCCAGCCGGCAGGCCGCTGGCCGCCCCCGACGGCGGGGGGTGGGCCACCGCCTCGGCCAGCCCCCCGACCGCCAGGCGCCCGATGACGGCTTGGGCTATCCCTTGGGCCGCCGGCCCGGCCAGGGGAGAGTTGGCGACGGCGCGAGCGGTGGGCAGGTCGGCGGGCAGGTAGGACCGGCCGAAGGCGGCGGGGACGATGACGCCGCCCTCCAGGGCTCCGGAGCGGATGGCCGCCTCCATCTGAGCAGGGCTCGCCTCCGGGACGATTCCGATCTCTGGAGGCAGGGCTGCCGACTCCAGCCCGGCGGCCACGATCTGGCGGCCGGTGGCCGAGGCGGCCTGGTCAACCAGGCCGATGTGAATCAGCGCCCCGCCGGCGCTAGGCCGGAAGGCGATGCCCATGATGGCGGCCAGCACAAAGGGGGCCAGGAGCGCGGTGATGAGCAGGGAGCGGTCCCGCAGCCGCCGGCGCAGCTCGGTCACGGCCACCAGGGCGGCCACGACCACATCCGACGGAGGCTTTAGAGGGCTCGGCACGGCCTAGTCCCGCAGCTCGCGCCCGGTGAGGTTGAGGAACACCGACTCCAGGTCGGGCTCGACCACCTCCACGCTGGCCACGTCCAGGTTATGGCGGTCGGCCAGATCCATGATCGGGCGCAGCAGCCGGCGCCCGGCGGCCGCCTCCAGTTCGATGTGCCCGTCCAGGGCGTGGACGCCCTGGACTCCGGGCAGGTCAGCACAGTCCCGTCCGAAGCCGGACAGGTCCCCCTCGGCCGCCACCTTGACCCGGTCGAGGGCGCCGGTGCTGTGCACCAGCTCCCGCCGGGTGCCTTCGGCAATGAGGCGGCCGCCGTCGATGATCCCGACCCGGTCACAGAGGCGCTCGGCCTCCTCCATGTAGTGGGTGGTGTAGAGCACGGCCATCCCCGAGTCCCGCAGGGATTCGATGGTGGTCAGGATGGAGTTCCGGCTCTGGGGGTCCACCCCGACGGTGGGCTCGTCCAGGACCAGGAGCTGGGGCTGGTGGATGAGCCCGGCAGCTATGTTCACCCGGCGCTTCATCCCCCCCGAGTACCGCTCCACCCGCTCCGACGCCCGGTCGGCCAGGCCCACCGTCTCCAGGGCGGCATCCACCCGTCGGCCCAGTTCGGCCCCGGTCAGGCCGTAGAGCCGGCCGAAGAAGCGCAGGTTGTCCGCGGCCGACAGCTCCGGGTAGAGGGCCAGGTCCTGGGGAACGAGCCCGATGGCCTGGCGGGCGGTCACCGAGTGGGTGTCCAGCCTCTGGCCGGCCACCATCACCTCCCCCGAGTCCCGCCCGACCAGACCGCAGACCATGGCGATGGTGGTCGTCTTGCCCGCCCCGTTGGGACCGAGCAGCCCGTAGCACTTGCCCCGGCCGATCTGGAAGCTGACCCCGTCCACCGCCCGGAGTGGGCCATAGGACTTGGACAGGTCGTGGCAGGCCAGGATGATTTCCAAAATGACCTCCCCACCTCCCCGGCTACGCGCCGGCAGGCTAGCCGGGCGTTCAGCACATGCCGTCGCGTCGGGTCACCGGCCGTTGGAGCCATTGATTACTGGGAGTAGCGGGGCTGGCGAGGGTCGACACCGAGG
>Ga0307374_10007572_pt1 | contig 16474 bp, 21 predicted proteins | sample OX3MG_FD_202532 | JGI IMG/M metagenome (GOLD analysis project Ga0307374, IMG submission 202532) | Soil microbial communities from Risofladan, Vaasa, Finland - OX-3 | ecosystem: Environmental > Terrestrial > Soil > Coastal area > Acid sulfate soil | place: Finland: Risofladan, Vaasa | collected... | reverse complement strand
ATCCAGGCCGCTACGAGCTGGATGGCGACCACGCTTGGGCAAGGACGCGCGACGTATAAGGCTCGGCATGCGAGCGCAGGCTCAAGTCCTAATATGATTCTGGGCTCTCGCACTTCGCGATGGGGCGACAAGGGTGGTTTTTGGGCCAGACTTTCAAGGCGCAGATTCCAAGCTTTACAGAATCGAGTATGCCGCAGCTACGGCGGCGATTCTAGCATACCTGACAGCCAAGTGGCTCTACATGGGAGGGCTCGATTGGTCGGCGACGCTATTCTGGATCCTCTTCCCTGACCTCGTCGCGTTCATACCCATCGGGCTCTCCTCGAAAAGGAAAGAGTGGCCGGTTTGGGGGAGCTACCTCTGCGACGCCTTCCACACCGCTCCCGTTTGGGGCCTTGCGTTCGGCGTGTGTTGGCTCTTTGTAGGGAATCCTTACTGGCCCATCTTGGGGTGGTTGGGCATATTTCGGCCGACCGGGCCTCGAAACGGCCTCCGCCACCACCAGGAGGTGACTTCTAATGGGTCGACGGCGTCGGGACTACGTAGAGGTAGATCGAGTGTGGCTTCTTCCATCCCGCTGGTATGACCTCTATCTCCTTCGTGGCCTTCCAGTCAGGGATGGGATAGTCGAAGTTGACGATCCTGACGCCTGGCCTCAGCTCCTTCACGAACTTCGGGGTCAGGAGGTTCAGGGTGTAGCTCGAGAGGTAGATGCAGAGGACGTCGACTTTCCGCAGGCTCACCTTCTTGAAATTGCGGCAGGTTATCTTGGCCAGCTTGGACAGCCCCAGCTCACGGATCTTCTGGCGAGACGCCTTCACGAGGCGCTTCCTGGTCTCCACGCCCGTCGCCCTTGCGTGAAAGTCCCTCGCGGCCACTATGACTATCCTGGCGTCCCCCGACCCGAGGTCGAAGACGGCCTCGTCCCGCTTCACGGAAGCGAAGGAGAGCATCGTGGGGATGATGTCTTCGGGCGTCGGGACGTGCGGCTCGGTGTAATTCATCCGGCTCGGCAAGTTTCGTGCCTTAGATAAGCGTCGAGGGCGATGTGGATTCTAACTGCACAACTCTTAAGAGCAAAAAAACCGCAATTAGCCGAGATGGACCGGCTCGTTTCGAAGGCTCTCAGGCTGCTTGGAACCGGCTCTGCGGGTATCGTTTGAGGGTTATGCCCGGCGGGCGCGTGTTATTCGGGGGAAACAGGACAGGCCTGCCCGACAAGGAAGTCTCATCGGGGAATCAGGCAATAATCGAGTGTGTGGAGAAGGGCCTGATCAACACCCTGGGCGTATCTGCCGAGGCCGGGGCGGTCTACTTCATCGAGCTGAATGGAGGCTTGAGGCTCAGCCGGATCTCTGGCAACCCCGACGGGTTTGTGGAAGTGCTCCGCTCGATTTTCGGCCGGGGGAGCGCGGAGTTGCTGAAGGCAATCTCGAAGGAGCTGCGCGTGAAGGAAGCGAGGCTGGGACGAGACAAGCTCTTGCACGATTTCGCTGCCGTCATCGAACGGGCCGTCAAATCGGCGGAAGGCGGATCAATCTCGAGAAGTGGCTGACAAAGAGTGGAGACCAATCGAGCGATCTTCGAGACGAAGGCGAACAGCATCTTCTCTTTCGAGAAGAGCATACGGTTTGTCGTGCTCCTGACGTCGGACGGAAAGGTGTTGGCGGAATTCGGGAGGCCCGGAGTGGTCTCTCTCGAGCCCAGGAGCGAGGCCGCGACTCTCTACATGAAGGCCACGATAGCCATCAGCATGAGCACGCCGATGGACAGGCACCACGGGCGCATGAGGACCGCGATCCTGATCAAGGAAAAAGTCACGATCGTCTGCTACAACATGGTGGGGAGGATAATGCTGATATCGGCAGACCCAGCCTTCCAGCTCCAGAAGGTCGAGGAACTGGGGCGGCTTATCGACCAACTCAACCTAGGCTGAGGTAATCGAGGACGGTGCCTGCGCCCTCGTCTTCATCACAACCCCGTAGGCGACCGTTGCGATTCCCAACACCGCTAGGATGCCGCCTAAGAATATGAAGGTGGGGTTGTTGTCCATCAGGCTGCTTCCTCCTATGATCCCCGCCCCTTGAGACGCCCATCCAATCCCGACAAGCAGGAGCATCACGCCGATGGCGATTGGTATTGCCCTTCTCATCTAGCTTCGCTCCTTTAAGCGAGCCGCAGATATTTCAGGGTTGTTCGAAATTTGACCGCCGGACAACGTGCGGCGACTTCAGCTCACGCTGGTTGATTGAATGGTGCGGGAGGTGGGATTCGAACCCACGAACCCCTAAGGGATTGGAACCTCAATCCAACGCCGTTGGCCATGCTGGGCGACTCCCGCGCAAGTGTGACTGGCTTTTGCAGGCTCTAAAATGCTTGCGGGTACGGATAGAGCAGAGACAGTCTCACCAGTAGAGTCCGAGGGTCGGCGCCTCATTTCGACGTCAATCTTTCGAGTTCAGAGCCGTTTCAAGGTCTCTGAGACTGACAGAATCTTGATTTTCCTAAAATTCATCAGGCCGAGCAAACTCTTTGTCCCCGGTTGCAATGATGTCGGCGCGTCCGTCATGAGCCGTGTTAAGGATCATGTCGTCGTCTGGGTCGTTCTTGATCACCTTGAATTTCGACTCCACTATGGCGACTTCACTCGACTGCATCAGAGCCAAGACTATCATGTTTGTCTCCTCTTCGCTAGTCTTGAATTGCGGCCGGCCCAATACCGAGACGACTTCCTTCAGGATGTAGTCCGATGTCACGATTGAAAATCGGTTCCCAATCCCTCTGTTCAACAATTCCCGTGGTTTACCTTTGGAGATTACAGCACTGACAATGACGTTGGTGTCGAGGACGACTCGCAGCATCCCATCATCTTGTTACTTTGCCTGCCGTCTCTCACTTCGGACAGCGGCTATTTCATCCTGAACCTCTTTCTCTGAAAGTTTCAGCCCCTTCTCCTCCATCATCTTGAATATCTCTTCCCATTCTTTCTTGACATCGGGAAGCTCCAGCCTCTTCATTATCACGGTGTCTCCCCTGCCGAAGACCAAGAACTTCGTCCTAGGTTTTATTCGGAGCGCCTTTCTAAGCGACTGAGGTATGACTACTTGGCCCTTCGCGCTTATTGTGGTGACTTCTGGTTCCTGTGTCATGTCTTACCAGTACGAATGTTTTACTTTCCTACAATAAATAGTCTTCTGGAGGTCTTGTTCGCCTAGGGCAAATTCGGATTCGTATCCACCGATTGTGAGATGGCCTCAGTCATGCTCTGAATCCACTTTGAGAACCTGTTCAGGTGCGGGCCCCGTCGGGCCCGCTAAAAATCAACCAATTCTAAGCGTATTTTGTCAGAATGAGCTAGAATTAACCTCTCTTAGCTATCTTCAGCAGCTTTCTGAGCGATTTGTTCCGGTTATCTTGGGGGAAGACTTTGCCCTGCGTTTTAGGGTTCGTTGCGCCTCCGCCTGAGCATTGCTGGACTTCGGTGGAGTGGAACGTCCAAGAGAACTCAGTAGGGAGACCTCGCTGCGACTCTGAATGGAGCTAAACCTTGGGGACATCACATCCAACTGGACTGGGACCAGGGGTGTTTTCTGCGATTAAGCAATTCTGATTGCGTTAATCATGAATAGGAGTGCCAGGCCCAGGATTTTGGCTTTTGCCGGCAGAATCCGTTCGGAGCGGCCTTGAATGTCAAGGCCAATTGAAAAGCAATGGCAGCGTTTGATATAAATACGCTACAGCCATGCCGACACTGACAAGCTTGGCTCATCGCAAAGACCAACCAGCCGGCGTTATTCGAACGACAGCGGCTACGGCCGAAAGGATAGCCAAGGACATCCTGAAGGGCAATAAGGTGATAGAGATTCTGGTCATCGTGAATGAGACGGGGGAGCTGTTATCATCCCACGAATCTGAACGGCTCGATGAAGCCGACCGGGAGCCAGATGAGCTCCTGCAGAAGTATGCCGCATTGACTACATTACTCCTAGGCGCGGCCGACGTCAAAGACGAGCGGTTGGGCGGACTGGAGCTCATGGTGATCGTATTCAAGAAGACGAAGGTCGTGTTGATGAGACTCCCCGAGTATAATGTGAAGCTGGGGATGAGAGTCGACCGTTCCGCCTCCGGAGAGCATCTATACAGAAAGATCGTTGATGCCTTCGTTGCCAACGAGGGTTAAGACAAGCCACATCACCCTCCCTTAGGCTTGGCCTTCGTCAATCAACACAATATTCAATATTCATCTTCCTTATTAAGTAGTTTTTGAAAATGCGTTCAGTGATGCCAGCAGAGAGGCTTGTCCCCTCGAATCCGAAGTTGGCGAAGGGACGCAAGAGGAACTTCAAGGTCTCCGCCCGCAACAGAATAAAGACCACGACGCCCCTGACCGAAAGGCAGGTCCTTGTCGTCGACGACAGCAGGACCATCAGGACAGTACTCTGTGAATTCCTCGCAGACATCGGGTTCATGAATGTCGCGGAAGCCGAAGACGGCAAAGAGGGGTTGCGCACCTTCCGGGCGCTCAAACCGGGAGTGGTGTTCCTTGACCTGAATATCCCGAAGGTGAATGGTGCAGAAGTGGCGGAGCGCATCCTCGCGGAGGACCCTCACGCCAAGGTCGTTGTGGTTTCGGCCGAAGACAACAACGAAGAAAAGAAAAAACTGCTTGCAATGGGGGTGTATGACTATCTAAGCAAGCCCGTGAAACGGGAAGATCTGCTTCATCTTGTCGAACGAATGAGGAGTGAACTCGCCAGCCCTAAGATTGTGGACCCGGTCTCTGTCGAGCTCATTCCGGGAGGCACTCTCCTAGAATGCTCGACCAGAACGGATGGTGGCAAGCTGCGAGAGTTCCTCGACCGCGCAGCATTGCCATTCGACAGCCTGCACGTGTTCGCGTCACCAAACAGTATGCTCGACAATATGATAGGGGGACGAGGGAACACCGAGTGGCATTCGCCTCTCGACAAGCTCCTGATAGGGCCAGGAGGTCCCGATACAAAATTTCACGCGGGCGAGAGCGTCTCCAGCGGGCGCATTCCTCGAATAGCTGACGCAGTCTCCTCTGTCATAGAAGAGAACGAGAAACGGCGCCTCCTGATGATCTTCGACGGTCTGACAGACTCGATAATCGAGACGGGGTTCGAAACCAACTACTCGCTGCTCAAGGAGCTGCAGAGGATTCTCTCCCAACAAGGCACACCTGCCCTCTTCTTGCTCAACGCCAAAGCGCATGACGAGAGACAGTTGACTGCCCTAAGGGGGATCTTGCCGCAACAGGTGAGTCTCTAGCATGGAAGCACCAACGGCGCGACGTACTCCTTCACAGTTCCTGCCGAGGCCTGTCCTGCCGAACGTCCGCACAGAGCGTGTTGCCGCGTGGGTGCTTGAGAGTTGAGCCGATTCGGAAATCTCGGCATGAGAAGAAAGATCGGAGTGCTATCGCTTATTCTCATACTGCTGACAGTCGTGGCTATCTATTTCGGTTCGGCCTCTATAGCTGTCATCAACCACGATTCCGCTGTCCGCTTCCAAGTCACTCAAGTGGCCGAGGCGTACGGCCTTGAGAATTCAGCTTTCCGTGCCTATCTCCTCTCGGGACAGCAGCAATTCCTTACCAGTCTCAATAATCGGTCGGCGCTATTCCAATCGCAGCTCTCCTTGGCGATGGCCATAACCACGGACGACGCACAGGTGACCGGGCTGCTATCGTCAATCGGATCAACCGAAGGACGCTGGCACCAGGAGATCGTCGATCCGATGCTGGCACTCAGACAGAACGTCACCGCCGGGCAGATGACTCTTGACCAGCTCTCGGCGAAGTTCGGTTCCAGCTACGGACCGCAGCTCACTAACGACGTGGACAACAACGCGACCGAGGCGCAGCTGCTGACTTCACAAAGGGCGGATCAAACCGCAGCCCTAGCGAGCGGAGTTCTGCTTACAGTTGGGGCAGTCGAGGTTGGAGTTGGGATATTCTTGACAATCATCGTTTCCAGGTCAATTGTCCGCCCGGTAAAACGCCTTCAGGACACCGCTGCAGTACTGAGCGGTGGCGACCTGACACCCGAGATTCAAGCAACCAGCAGAGATGAAATAGGCCAACTCGCAGATTCGTTCAAGCGCATGACAGAAGGGCTGCGGAGTTTGGTCGATCGCGTCATAGGTACATCAAGCGAAGTGTCGTCCACGTCCCAGCAGTTGGCATCATCAACGGAGCAGATCAACTCCGCAGCGCAGCAGGTCTCCTCCACAATACAACAGATAGCCAAGGGGGCGCAGACGCAGGCTCAGAGGCTCGACGAAGCGAACAAGATCATAGAGCGGCTCAACAGCACCATGAAAGGTCTCACGACCAAGGCGCAGTCCGCATCCGACCTTTCGACGGCCGTGGGAAAGGTCTCCGAGAGCGCTGCGCAGTCCGCAACCGACGCGGCGGGGACGCTGAGCGCCATAACCCGCATCACGGGCGAGTCGGCAGAGAAGGTCCGAAGCCTCGCTGCAAAGAGCGGTCAGATAGCATCGGTCCTGGACGTCATACGCAAGGTCGCGGACCAGACGAATCTCCTTGCGCTTAACGCTGCCATAGAAGCCGCGAGGGCAGGAGAGGCCGGGAGAGGGTTCGCCGTCGTGGCTGAGGAAGTGAAGAGGCTGGCAGAGCAGGTGAGAGGGCAGGCTGCCGAGATAGCCTCACAGATAAAACAGATTCAGGAAGACGCCCAGAATACGGTTCAGAGCATCGAGGGCGGCGCAAAGGAAGTCTCGGAGGGAAAGGATGTCATCAACAAGGCCCTGCTTGCCATAGAAGACATCGGCAAGAAGGTGCAGGAGGTCGCTGCAAATGGAAGGGAGGTCTCCACCTCAATCCTTGCCCAGCTTTCGGCCGTAGAACAGCTGGCAAAGGCGGTATCCGACACGGCTGCGGTGGCTGAAGAAAATGCTTCCGCCACTGAGGAAGTCGCCTCTGCCTCGGAAGAGCAGGCCGCAGGGTTGGAAGAGATCACGAGCGGGGCCCAGAACTTGGCCAACCTGGCAGAGCAGCTCCAAGAGTCCGTGAGCACATTCAAGCTTCCCGAGTCCGCGATTCATCACGAAAAGAAAGAGGTGAAACACACGTCGGTCCTCAAGCACGGAGCCAAGGTCGAGAAGTAGCTCATGCAAACCACAGTCATGGCGAGCAGCGGGAGAATAGGGACCGGCCGTTGAGCGACGAGACTGCATCCGCCGAAACTTTACAGCTTGTGGTCTTCAGCTTGATGGATGAGACCTCGAAGAGAAGAGAAGACTACGGCATAGAAATCGAGCGCATCAGGGAGATAACACTGCCCCAGATTATCACAAGGCTGCCGAAGGCGCCAGCCCACGTCAGAGGCGTGACGAACCTTCGGGGCAAGATCATCACCGTGGTGGACCTGAGGGTGAAGCTGGGCCTTCCGGCGGGCGCGGATACCAAGACTTCGAGAATGCTTGTCGCAGAGTCAGGCGGAAAGACGAGCGGCCTGCTGGTTGACGATGTGGAACAGGTCATGCGGATATCGGCCAAAGACGTGGATCCGAGCATCCCGGAAGCGCTGGAAGCTGTCCAGTATGTCAAGGGCGTCGCCAAGTCTCAGGGTAGGCTGATAGTTCTTCTCGACTTGAACAAGCTGCTTGAAGGGTCCGACGTCACGACAGGAATGCCGGTGCGAAGGAAGGAGTAATTTGCCTCGAACGCAGCCTCGCACAGCGCTGGTGGTCGACGACTCGGCATTCATGAGAGCCGTCCTCAAGGACATCCTCATCGCGAACGGCTTCTCAAGAGTGTACCAGGCAGGAGACGGGAGCGAGGGGGCTGCGATGTCGGCTAGATGGAGGCCCGATATCACAACGATGGATGTCGCGATGCCCGGCACCGACGGTCTTCACGCGCTGAAGACGATCCTCGCCGAAGACCCGGAAGCGAAGGTGATCATGGTGACGGCGTCCCACGATGAGAGCCTGGCGCAGGAAGCCATGAGACTAGGCGCCAAGGCCTACATCACCAAGCCATTCGACCCCTCGACCATCTCGCGCACCTTGGCGAGGGTGCTGGAGCAGGCGATGAAATGAGTGACCGACTCAATTGGGGTGATGGTCGTTGACGATTCCCCGTACATGAGACGGCTTCTTTCCGACATGGTCGCAAGCGCCGGCATGCGGGTCACCGACGCCGCTGCGGACGGGCAGGAGGCCCTACGGAAGCTCGCAAGGAGGCGCCCCGACGTAGTGCTGCTCGACTTGGAGATGCCGAGGATGGATGGTCTAGAGTTCTTGGAGAGGGTCATGGAGGAGAACCCTTTGCCAGTGGTTGCCGTGAGCGGACACGGCCAGAGAGGCGCTCAGATCTTCTTCGATGCCCTTGAATCCGGGGCCGTGGACTTTCTTCCCTTGAATGATCATGGGTCTACCAATCTTCAGGGCCTAGAGAGCCTCCTCGCCATTAAGATTCGGGCGGCAGCAAGGGCAAACCCTGATGCCCTCGCGCATCGAAGACTCGCCAGGACGCCCTTGCCCAAACCCAAGATTCAGGCACCGCATGCCTCGGCATCCAAAGTGGTCGTGATCGGCGGGTCAACAGGCGCCCCAACGGTGGTCCAGCACATCCTCTCCGAGCTGCCCCGGGACCTTCCAGCCGGTCTGCTCATCGTCCAGCACATGCTCGCCAGCTTGACAGGCGCCTTCGCTCGCCGCCTCAACGAAGTCTCGGAACTCGAGGTCAAAGAAGCGGCCGGTGGAGAAGTGGTGACGGATGGCTTGGCACTACTCGCGCCCGGGGATCACCACATGGTAGTCGGACCGAAGCACCGAGTTGAGCTGAACCAGGGCCCCAAGAGACAGGGCGTGAGGCCATCGATCAACGCGCTCATGGTTTCTGCATCCGAGGTCTTCCGCGACAACACAGTTGGAGTTCTTCTCTCGGGTATGGGACATGACGGGGCGTTCGGAATGAAGATAATCAAGAGGGGCGGCGGGACCACAATGGCACAGGACGAGGGTTCTTCAGTGATCTTTGGCATGGCAAAGACAGCGTTCGGCGAAAAGTCGGTCGACAAGCTCGTCCCCGCTGGCAGGATGTCGAGAGAGATAGTGAGAGCCGTGGAAGAAGTTGGAGAAGAATAGGTCAAAGTACAGAGCCATGTTCGTGCAGGAGGCGCACGAGCACATCCAGAACCTCAACGAGCGTCTGCTCAAACTCGAGGATGAACCCGATGTGGCCGAACACGTGGACAGCCTCTTCCGGTCGGCTCACACCCTGAAGGGGATGGCCGCGACTCTCGAATACGCCAACGTCGTCCAACTTAGCAAGGCCGTCGAGGATGTCTTCGAGAAGCTGAGGAAGGGGTCCGTCGAACTCTCTGGCAGTCTGACAAACTCCCTATTCGCGTGCTTCGACGCGCTTGAGGAGGCGGTGGACAATGACGGCAAGAAGATGAATCTGGAGCCCCTGTTAGAGGCGCTCAGAAGCCCTTCCTACGCGGCGACGACTGCAGGAACGGAAGCACGCGCGCAGCTCCCGACACAGCTGCCTTCGATACGAGTCAGGATGTCGGACCTCGATTCTCTAGTCGACCTCGTTGGGGAGCTCGTCATACTCAAGATGAGACTGGAACAAGAAGAATTCAAGAGCCATCCTGGCGATTATCGCGAGGCCATGACGGCGTTGGGCAGGCTCGTCTCTGACCTTCAGGACCAAACCATGAAGATAAGGCTCGTCTCGGTCGACCAGATCTTCAACCGGTTCCCCAGAATGGTCAGGGACCTGGCGGCGAGCCAGGGGAAGGAGGTAAGGCTCGAAATGGAAGGACTGGAGATCAAGCTGGACCGCACCGTCCTCGACGCCATAACGGAGCCGCTTCTCCACATCCTCAGAAACTCGGTCGACCACGGAATTGAAGCCTCCGCAGAGAGGAAGAGGCTGGGCAAACCGCCGACTGGCACCGTAAGGATAGGCGCCACAAGGGTGGGAAACAGGATAGCGATTCAGGTAGATGATGACGGCAGAGGCATCGATGCCGAGAAGATAAGGTCGGTCGCGGTTCAGAAGAAGATCGTCAGCGCAACCGAAGCCGAGCACATGACAGACGAGGAAGTGTTCGATATCCTTGGAGCCGCAGGACTTACGGAGAGCAAGACAGCAACAGACGTCTCCGGAAGAGGGGTAGGGCTCAACGTCGCTCGCAATCAGATGCAGAAGATAGGGGGGCAGGTGAAAATCGAGAGCGAGAAGGGAGTCGGCACTCGCATGACGCTCATGGTTCCGATAAGTCTGGCAATAGTAGGAGGCCTGCAGGTCAAGGCGGCAGACGAGACCTACATCCTGCCGCTTTCTGCGGTCAAGAGCGTGATACAGGTCGACAATTCAGAAATAAAGTCGGTCGGCGGAGTCCCCGCCGTAGTTCTGAGGTCGGAGCTCATTCCTTTGAGAAACGTGGCAGATTCGGTCGAAAGCAAGAAAGAGAGACGCAAGACATCGGACGCGAAGACGACCATCGTCATAGTAGACCGTGGAGGGAAATCACTTGGGCTGGTGGTTGACTCCGTCGAAGGCGAACAAGCGGTTGTGACCAGACGCCTGGACGGTACCGGGCCCTTCACCAATGCGACCATCCTTCCGGATGGCAGGGTTGTGCTGATGTTCGACCCTGCTGTAGCGCTATAGGTCTTAGGCGGAGAGTGCTCCCGATGGCCCTGATGAGCGAGGCTGATGCGAACAAGCTCGGTGTCATACTGAACTCATGCTCGAAGGAATCCGCCCGGGCTCTTTCGAAGCTGATATCCAAACCGGTGAGGAGCCGTCTTCCCGGAGTGATGGAGGCATGGGTTCCTAGCCTCGAAGAGGCCACCGAAGACATCGCCGATCAGGAAGTCTGCGCAGTGTATTTGAGCGGTGAAGGCGACGTCCGAATCGGGGCGATGCTCTCCACCCCCATAGGCGAAGCTGGAGAGCTCGCCGCCCTCTTGATGGGCAAGAAGGGCAAGGTGGGGCTATCGGCTCTCGCCAAATCCTCGATTACCGAAGCAGGGAACATCATGATGGGGTCGTTCTTGAACGGTCTGCGCAAGGCAACTGGACTACGAGTGCGAGCTTCCGCGGCCAGCATGGGCATCGACACTCTAGGTACGCTCTTGGAACTCCCGGTGCTGGACATCGCAAGCAGGACTGGCACTGTGCTCTTGGCCCGAGTCCGACTGCGCGTGCCCAAGACGGGGCCGAGTGCGAACTTGTTCATCATCCTCGACCATCAAGGCGCGAGAGAGATTCTGGCCAGAATCAACGCTGATTCATGATGCCTTCGACGATACACGTCGCGATGGGGCAGGTCGCGGTGTCAGATGATAGAGAATCGGTGTTGAGCACCTTGGTCGGCTCTTGCGTAGCCCTTTGTCTTTACGATTCTCGTGTCAAAATGGCAGGGATGGCCCACATAATGCTCCCCGAGAGCGTCGAAGGGAAGACCTCTTCGAATCCGCTCCCGGCCCGATATGCGGACAGTGCCACCGAGGCTCTGCTCAAGGCGATGCACAGAAGGGGTTCTGACATGAGCAAGATACGCGCGAAGATTGCAGGAGGGGCCGACTTGTTCCATCACGAAACAGGGACGAGCCTATTCACAATTGGCAAGAGGAATGCTGAGGCGACAAGGCGCCTCCTAAGAGAGAGAGGCGTACGCCTGATGGCGGAGGATATTGGAGGAGATCATGGCAGGAGGGTGGAGTTTGTCGTGGAGACTGGCGAGCTGATCGTCGCAACCCGGAGGGATGGTGAAAGGAGACTGTGAACACAGCGGAACTTTACTCGGACGCCAGCTTCAAGCCGATCGCGGAGAGAGTTCTTCGAAGAGGGCTGGATCTGCACCAGTACAAGGCAAGCTTCGTCGGGAGGCGGCTGGAGGTGCGACTACGGGCTCGGGGGGTTGATAACTACCAGAAGTACGCCGCTATCCTTGACGAGGACCCCTCCGAGTATGCGGTGCTATTCGATGCGCTGTCGATCAACGTCACCGAGTTCTTCAGAGACGAGGCCGTCTTCGACGCCTTTTCCAGATTCATCGTACCCGAGATGCTGGCAAGAAGCAACGAAGTGGACCTGAGAATCTGGAGTGCGGGTTGCGCCTCTGGCGAGGAGGCGTACACAATCGCGATTGCTCTGACCGAAGCGCTCAAGAGGCTTGGTTCGGCGGCCACGTTCACGGTTCTCGGGACTGACGTCAGCAAGAGGGCCATAGAAGTCGCAAAGCTAGCCAAGTACCCTTTCTCATCCCTGAGGAAACTGCCAGAGCGGGTCGTGTCGGAATACTTCCGCCCCTCGCCGGAAGAAGGCTACTACGAGGTAGGCCGTAAGGTAAGGGATTCGATGCGCTTTAGTTCCGGAGACCTTGTCCTGGCGACTAGGCCGACGAACGTCGACGTGATCTTCTGCAGGAACGTGCTCATCTACATGGGAAGGGAGGTGCAGGCCAAGCTGTTTACGAGATTCTACCGCGCTCTAAATGCCAGCGGCTATCTCGTCTTGGGGATGACTGAAACGATTATCGGAGCTCCCGCGGGTGTGTTCGAGGCGCGCATGCAGAGGGAGAGGATTTTCCAGAAGAGATAGAGGGTGTGTTTATCCGGTAGCTGATGCTCAAGAGGAATTGACCCGGCGCCTATAATGCAATGAAGGCGAGACATGAGTGAATTGCAGAGATCGGTGACCGTTCACAGGAAGACTGGCAGTCAGCAGGCCGCGGCCGGAGGGCAAGCCTACCAATGGAGCTTGAGCTACATCAGATCCACGATGGAGGACCTAAGGAGGCTCGAGAGCCGAGCGGCGGCAGAGAATGACAAGGAATTCCTTCGGAAGGTCAGAGCTTCGATGAACAATGCGGCAGAAGCCGAAAAAGAGATCCGAGCAAGACTCGAAGACTATTAGGCCAACCTAGGACGCGCAGGAACGCTGAACCTTCCTTCAGATTTCGCCGCCTTACGGCTTCGGAACCCTCCTCACTAATGGGGGCTCCTAGGCGCACTACGACCTCGGCCTGAACTCCGCAACCTCTGTCACGTTCAGCCCCTTCCCTTTTCGAAGCGCGATCACGCCGATTCGGCCTTTCACTATTCCGCTCATGGCCTCAATCTCACCCGCGGTTTCGAAGCCCCTTTACTTTCGCCCATGGATCTTGTCCAGGACCCCAGTATTTCGTCCGTGATTGTCTTCCTCGCACTTCCGGACATGATGCTGTCATATCCTTTGAACTGGCCTGCTATGGTGATTCCGTGCGACGCGGTTATAGTGTACTCTCTCAGCCTCTTGTCGTAGTCGCTGCCCCTTTGCTTCAGAATAGCCAGGGCATTCCGCATGGCAGAGTCGATCTCGACCGGTTTTAGCAAGACTATTGCGTCGGCGAGGAAGCCCGCGCCACCCTCCGCGATTGGGCCCGTGAATCCAGCCGATTGAGAACTCTCGGCAAGAAGCAATGAGCTCAGCCGCTTCGTCTTCAGGTACATGATCAAGCGGTAGGCCTCCTGCCTGAAAGCCTCCGTGCTCAGGAACATGGCAACGTGGCTGAGGGAATCTATCACGATTCTCCGGGCATGCACCTCCTGGATGAACGAATCGAGCAGGTGCACTCCCTCGTGCGATGCGAGCACGAGCTTGGGAGAAGTGCACACCACCCGCAGCTTGTCCTGATCTTCCAGGCTCCTCAGGTCCCACCCGAAGCTCTTCGCATCTCGGTAGATCTGGTCCGGCAACTCCTCGAACGTCACGTAGATGCCGTTCTCGCCGTACCTCGTCGCGCCGTTCACGACGTACTGGAGACCGAGGGTCGTCTTCCCGGTTCCCTCGGCTCCCGCCACTATCACCGCATCCCGCTCGAGGAACCCGCCCGAGAGCATCTCATCCAACTCGGCTATTCCTGTCTTGACCCTGTTGGTTGTGGTCATATCGCTTCACTTCTTCAATCCGCGGAAATACTTTGCGAGAGAGGCTTGGATCTCGCGGTCGCGCGAGCGATTCAGCTGGACGACTTCGGTCTTCCCCTCCCCGAGCGTCCTCTTGGTGAGGAGGCCGAGCTCGACGAAGTCCCTCACGTCCCCTTCGACCTCGGTTCCCGTCATGCCAATCCGTAGCGCGACCCCCGATGTCGTGTCGACGAGGCCGGGGTTTTCATGAAAGAGCGCGAGCAGCTCCGTCTTGATATCCGATGAGAGTAGCCGCTGGAGGAGGATTTCGTTCTCCGAGCTCATCTTGCGAACACCTGACGCTGCTTTTGCCTCTCCGCGTACAGCTCCCTCGCTCTCCCGACGCGCTCTACGAACGATCCCGACTCGCTAGCGTGAACCAAGAACAGGCCCATCTTATCCCAAAGCCGCTTTAGTATCGCGTTCTCGACCACGGGGCTGCCGTCGCGAAGGACCGTGCGCAGGTTCGCGCTAAACTCGGTAGGGCGTTCGGCAGACTCAGGAAACTTAAGGTGGAACAGCAGTGCCTTACTGGGGCTTTCTCCAATAAGACTTTGCATCGTCTCCTGTATCGACGCCTTGAAGACTTCAATGAAGCGTTCATCCTGATTCTTGTTGAACACTGTGCCACCTAGCTCTCATCCAGTCCAATTCAATATTTTTCGTGTATTACCGAAGTGTTACTAGTTATTTAGGCATTGTGAACCTCGATTATGCCCAATCCTAGAGACGCGGTCCGCGCGCCGTCAATTCGAGGGACATAGTTCGCGTTCTGGGCTAGGCTTCATCTTCCAGAAGGTGCGCATGTTTGCTTCGCGCAGGTAGTTAATCCATGCAAGGGGTACGCGTCTCTGCTCCTAAGGCGCGGGACTCTGACCTGCATTGCTCTTCCAGCCCAAGAGCTCCTGCAGCCTGAATTCGTCGAGCGCGTCGATCTCCTCGTCCGTCCAATTCGGCGTATTGAGGAGCCTGCTACGTCGCCAGCGCCTCGTCCTTGCCCGCCATCGTCAAAAAGTCGGGCGCGTCCAGACTACGCATCTCCGTCCGTGGTCTTTTTATGCCGCAGCGGAAGTATTGGTCGTAACAATGGAACCCGATGCTGATGCAGAATCCAGGTACCGAACCCCCCCGGGATTCGAATCCCGTCGGGCCCGTCTTCGTTCGAGTTCTATCTGGGCTCGCCCTCGATTCTCAAATTGACAACCGCGACGAAAAATGATAGCCAATTCAAGAGAGGCCCTACCCCCAAAGCACTGTATCTCTCCCCTGGGTCCTGGCCCTAGAATAGGATATTCTCACTTTCTGCGAATCGGCTTAAACCATTAAATATTCCAGCACGATAATGCTTACGGTGCGGATAAAGCAGAAGAAGCCTCAACTAGAGAGGCCGAGGGTCGGCGCTTCGTTTCGTCCTCAATCTTTCGAATTCAGAGCCGTTTCAAGGTCTCTGAAACTGACAGGATCCTAGTTTTCCTAAAATTCCTCAGGCCGAGCAGACTCTTGTCCCCGGTTGCAATGATGTCGGCGCGTCCGTCATGAGCTGTGTTAAGAATCATGTCGTCGTCTGGGTCGTTCTTGATCACCTTGAAATTCGACTCCACTATGACGACTTCACTCGACTGCATCAGAGCCGAGACTATCATGCTGGTCTCCTCTTCGCTAGTCTTGAATTGCGGCCGGCCCAATACCGAAACGATCTCCTTCAGGATGTAGTCCGATGTCACGATTGAAAATCGGTTCTCAATCCCTCTGTTCAACAATTCCCGTGGTTTACCTTTGGAGATTACGGCACTGACAATGACGTTGGTGTCGAGGACGACTCGCAGCATCTCATCATCTTGTTGCTTTGCCTTCCCGTCTCCCACTTCGGCTTGCCGCTATCTCATCCCGAACGTCCTTCTCGGAAAGTTTCAGCCCCTTCTCGTCCATCATCCTGAATATCTCTTCCCATTCTTTCTTGACGTCGGGAAGCTCCAGCCTTTTCATTATCACGGTGTCTCCCCTACCGAAGACCAAGAACTTCGTTCTCGGCTTTATTCCTAGCGCCTTTCTAAGAGACTGAGGTATGACTACTTGGCCCTTCGCGCTTATTGTGGTGACTTCTGGTTCCTGTGTCATGTCTTACCAGTACGAATGTTTTACTTTCCTACAATAAATAGTCTTCTGGAGGTCTCAAACGACTTCGAAATACATATAGACCGTTTGGCCCCATGAATCAGCTGCCACTATAGTGTAGTTTCCCGGATCGAAATAGTGAAAGACGAAGTTTGTGCCAGGCGGGTTCGGCAAAACCGTCCAATAACCATTCACTCCCGGTGTGTAGGTGCAGGCATTGTTGGAGGTTGCGCATGCAGAAACGAGTTCCGCGGTCATACTCAACACTATGTGCTGGGGCCCTGCGATGGTGTCATTGTAGAGAGCTTCGGCAGTATCATTGTGAGGTAGAAATTCCAACGACTCCAAGGGGGGTAGGGCCGGACACCCAAAGTTTTGTGGCGGATTCAACAGGAGG
>Ga0307374_10007571_pt1 | contig 16474 bp, 18 predicted proteins | sample OX3MG_FD_202532 | JGI IMG/M metagenome (GOLD analysis project Ga0307374, IMG submission 202532) | Soil microbial communities from Risofladan, Vaasa, Finland - OX-3 | ecosystem: Environmental > Terrestrial > Soil > Coastal area > Acid sulfate soil | place: Finland: Risofladan, Vaasa | collected... | reverse complement strand
TCGAGACGGTCTTCATGGTCCCGTCGCTCGATACGACCTACATCAGCGCGAGCCTGGTGCGCGAGGTGGCCAGGTTCGGAGGCGATCTGAGCGGCCTGGTGCATCCGGTGGTGGCCGAGGCCCTGCGCCGGAAGTTCGCTCCGGCATGAGCTTCCTGGCCGACGTCCGCGCGCGCGCCGCGGCGCTCCACCGACGCGTGATCTTTCCGGAGACGGCCGACGCGCGGACGCTCGAGGCGGTGCGGGCGCTCAAGGCGCAGGCCGTGGTGGTGCCGCTCGCGGTGCTGGATCCGGCGGCGCCCGCATCGCACGCCGCGGTGCGCGCCCTCGGCGTCGAGGTGGTCGATCCGTCCGCGGACGCGCGGGTGGACCAGATCGCGCACCTGCTGTACGCGGCGCGCCACGAAAAGGGGATGACGGAGGGCGAGGCCGCGCGGCTGGCCACCACGCCGCTGTACTTCGCCGACGGGTTGGTGCGGTTGGGTGCGGCCGACGCGTGCGTGGCCGGCGTGTGCCACACCACGGCCGACGTGCTGCGCGCGTCGCTGGCCCTGCTCGGTCCCGCCCCCGGTGTGCACACCGTGTCGAGCGCGTTCTACATGGTCGTCCCGCCGTTTCGCGGCACGGAGAACGACGAGGTGCTCACGTTCACTGACTGCGCGGTGATTCCGTATCCCACGGTCGACCAGTTGGTCGACATCGCGATCGCTGCGGCGCGCGACCGGCGGCGCATCGTGGGGGACGAGCCCGTGGTGGCGTTCCTGTCGTTCAGCACCTACGGCAGTGCCGGCGGTCCGAGCGTGGAGCTCGTCCGCCACGCCGTTCGGCTGACCCGGGCCCGCGCGCCGGACCTGGCGATCGACGGCGAGATGCAGGCCGATGCGGCGCTCATCGCGTCGGTGGCGGCCCGCAAGGTGCCCGGGAGCGTGGTGGGTGGGCGGGCCAACGTGCTCGTGTTCCCCTCGCTCGACGCCGGGAACATCGCCTACAAGTTGGTGCAACGCCTGGCCGACGCCACCGCGGTCGGGCCGATCGTGCAGGGACTCAAGCGGCCGTGCAGCGACCTTTCGCGCGGCGCGACGAGTGACGACATATTCCACGTGGCGGCAGTGACCGCCCTTCAGGCACACGACGGTGCGGCCACCGCCGCGCCGGCCCCCGAGGAGAACAAGGCATGAGCTTCACCATCACCAAGCAGGGCGACATTTCCATCGTCGAGATCGACGGCCAGTTGATCGTCGGCAACCGGCAGGAACTCAAGCAGAAGATGCTCGACGCGCTCGAGCACGGAGCACGCAAGCTGCTCGTCGACTTCACCAAGACCGGGTACATCGACAGCTCGGGACTCGGCGTGCTCGTCTCGCTCTCCAAGAAGATCCGCGAGCAGGGCGGGGAACTGCGGCTGGCCGCGCTCAACGAGGACCTGCGGACGCTGTTCGAACTGACCAAACTCGACACGCTGTTCCAGATCTCCGATAGCCGCGAGCAGGCGCTCGCGAGCTTCTGATCCACCAATCGAGTCGACGCTGACGCGAGGGTGAGCTCCATGCCTGGGCCGCGGGACCAGTTCCCGGAGGCGCGTATTCTCGAGTTCGAGATTCCGAGCGACGTGCGGTTCATCGAGCGCGTGGTCGAGGCCGTGCGCGCCGAGTGCCGGACGATGTGCTACACCGAGCGGCATGTCGCGCTCAACGTGCCGGTGGCGCTCACCGAGGCGCTCTCCAACGCCATCCTGCGCGGCAATGGCGAGCGCCGCGACCGGTCGGTGCTCATCCGGGCGCATGTCGGCGATGTGCGGTTGATCATGGAGGTGACGGACGAGGGCCAGGGGTTCGACCTCGATGCGTGTCTGATGGACCCGACCACCCCCGAGCGGCTGCTCAGCGAGGATGGCCGCGGCCTGTACCTCATGCTCAAGCTCATGGACCACGTAGAGCGTGTGCAGGCCCAACGGGGCAACCTCGTGCGCATGATCCTCAACCGCGCCTCATGAGCGATCTCACCTCGGTGCTCTCGGCGTTCAAAGAAGCGACGCGCTGCGAGGCGGCCGTGTGGGTCGAGCCGCGCGGCGGCGGACCGCCGCGCTGCGAGGCAGCCACCTATCGCGCTCCACCCCCCGAGCGATGGACGGGGCCGTCGGAGGGCGCGCAACGCGTCTCCACCCCGGACGGCCCCGCCCTCATCGCCACCGTGCCCGGGCCCCGGCACGCGTGGCTGCTCCTGGGGCCCAGTCCATCCAGCCGCGCCGCCCTCGAGACGCACCTCCGCTTCCTCCTCCCCGTCGTCTCGCACTTCCTCCAAGCGTCCCTCGAAGTAGAACACGCCGCAACCGAACTCGCCGACCGGTACGAGGAGATCAACCTCCTCTATACGATCGGAGAGATCCTCGGTCGTACGGTGGCGTTGGAGGAGGCGGCCCACACGATCCTCACCGAGATCTCCGAAACGGTGGGCGCCCGGCGCGCCAGCGTGCTCGTGTTCGACGAACCGTCGCGCGAACTCCGCGTGGTCGCCGCCCTTGGGGCACGCCCCGCGGCGCTGCCCTCCATTTCCGCCGATGACGAGTGCAGCGTTACGGCCCGCGTCTTCCGCACCATGCACCCGGAGATCGTCGAAGCCGCCGAATCACCGTGCCCGCAGGAGCGCGATCACCGCGACGGCGCCATGATGTCGGTGCCGATCCTCTGGAGCACGCCCCGCGGCGCCCAGGCGCTGGGGGTGGTCAATCTCTCGGGTCGGCGGAACGGCGAGCCGTTCTCCGCCGGCGATCAGAAGCTCATCGCCGCCATCGCCACCCAGATCGGCACAGCCATCCAGAACGCCCGCTTGGTGCGCCATTCCGTCGCCCAACAGCGGCTGTCGCACGAGATGCAGATGGCGCACGACCTGCAGATGAAACTGCTCCCCAGCGGGGCTGAACTGGCGGCCGACGCCGACGCCGCGGCGCGCGTGGTGCCGGCGGAAAGCGTGGGCGGCGACTTCTACAATTTCTTCCGGCTGGGCCGCGGTCGCGTGGGCGCGCTGCTCGGTGACGTGTCGGGCCACGGCTACCAGGCGGCACTCATCATGGCGCTCGTCATGAGCGCCTCGGCCATCCACTCCAAGACCACCGCTGATCCGGGTGAGACGCTCAATGCGCTGCTCGCGTCGTTGCGCGAAGAACTGACGGCCACCGAGATGTTCCTGTCGGCATTCTACGCCGTGATCGATCGCAGCAACGGCACGCTCCGCTACGCCAACGCCGGTCACCCGTCGGCGTTTCTCGTGCACGGCGACGGGTCGAGTGAACGACTGTCGGCGCTCGACCCGCCGCTCGGCCTCGGCGCCGAATCGCCCCACTCCGGCAAGCGCAAGTGGGACGCTAACGGCGACCTCCTGCTGCTGTTCACCGACGGCGTGAGCGACGCGCGCAATCGCGAGGGCGAGCGGTTCGGCGAGCGGCGCGTGCTCGACGTGGTCAGACGCCACTGCTCCGAAACGTCGTCGGCGATCGTCGAGCGCGTGTTCCAGGCGGTGGACGAGTTCCTGCGCGGCGCGCGGTTCCGCGACGACCTCACGGTCGTCGTGGTGCGGAGCTGACGGCCGCGCAGTGGCCGCCGGCCCTCCACGCCGTGACCGCGCCGGCTTCCCACCCGTTCGGAAGAGCCTCGGCCAACACTTCCTGAACGACACTCGCGCGCTCGCGCGCATCGTCGACGCGCTGCAGCTCACGGGCGTCGAGACCGTGCTCGAAATCGGCCCCGGCCGGGGGGCGCTCACGGAGCGGCTGGTGCCCCACGCCCGCCGCCTGGTGCTCATCGAGTACGACCGCGCGCTCGCCGATCTGCTGCGGCAACGGTACGCCGCCGTGCCAACGGTGGAGGTGGTCGAGGCGGACGTGCTGTCCACCGATCTCGGCGCGCTGGCCGGCGGACCGTACGTGTTGGTGGGGAACGTGCCCTATTACATCACGACGCCCATTCTCTTCCACGCCCTGGAGCGTCCACGACCCGAGCGCGCCGTGTACCTGGTGCAGCGCGAGGTGGCCGACCGGCTGGCCGCCGCGCCGGGGTCGCGGGTGTACGGCGCGCTGTCGGTGAACGTCCAGGCGGTGGCGATTCCGGAATTCATCGCCGCCGTACCGGCGGGGGCGTTCAGGCCGCCCCCAAAGGTGGAGAGCGCCATTGTCCGCATCGTGCCGCGGGAACCGCCGGCCGTGACCGCCGACGAGGAGACGCGCTTCCGCAAGCTGGTGCAGGAGGTGTTCGGCATGCGGCGCAAGCAGATGCGCCGCATCGTCCGCTCGGTGGCGGCGCTCGACGCCGAGGGCGCCGAGGCCGTGCTGCGCGCGGCCGGCATCGATCCCGAAGCGCGGCCCGAAACACTCAGTCCCGACGCCTTCGCGGCGCTGCTGCGGGCGCTGCGCCGCTAGTCGCGGTTGGTGAGCGCGAACGAGAGTCCTTCCAGCTCCATCGCCATGTTCACCGTCTTCACCGTGACGTCGGCGGGCACTTGCAGCTGAACCGGCGCGAAGTTGAGGATGGCCTTGACCCCGGCGTGCACCAGTCGGTTGGCGACCTTCTGCGCCACCTGCTCGGGGACGGTCAGCACCGCGATATCCGGGTGGTCGCGATGAACGTCGCGTTCGAGATGCGACCCGTCGCGCACCGTCACCCCCTCGAGGTCGGTGCCGATCGTCGCGGGATCGGTGTCGTACGCGGCGACGATTTGAAAGCCCCGCTGCCGGAACCCGTGGTGGCGGGCCAGGGCGGCGCCGATCTTCCCCGCGCCGACGATGATCACCTTCCACTCGCGGCCGAGACCGAGGATCTCTCGCAGCCGGCCGGCCAGTTCTGGCACCGAATACCCGAGTCCCCGCTTGCCGAACGAGCCGAAGAACGAGAGGTCCTTCCGGACCTGCGCGGAGGTCGTACCGCCCCGCTTGGCCAGTTCGTCGCTCGAAATGGTAGTCAGGCCGCGCCCCTCGAAGTCTTCGAGGAACCGGAGGTAGGCCGATAGCCTGCGAACTGTAGAATCCGCAATGCGTTTCACGGTATCCGAGGGCTTGTGAATTCATTCACAAGATAAGCGTGGGGTCGGCCAGGCACCAGCCGCCGGATCGGGACGCCGCAAGCCCGTGCGCGCGGGACGGTCGAGTGGCCGCAGCCGCGATTAACTTTGAGCATGCCCGTACACGTGACCTCTGAGATCGGCGCGCTCCGCGAAGTGCTGGTGCATACCCCGGGGCGCGAACTCCTCGCGGTGACTCCCAGCACCCGGGAGGACTACCTCTACGACGACATCATCGATGCCGACGCGGCGCAACGCGAGCACCGGCGGTTCATCGCCCTCCTGGAACGGTTTGGCACGGTCCATCAGGTGAGTGACCTGCTCGAGCAGGTGCTCGCGGTCCCGACGGCCCGCGAACAGCTCATGCGTGCTGCCATGGATATCGTGCCCTTGGAGCCGCTGGCCCGCGACATCGCGGCGCTCGATCCGGCTGCCGTGACCCGCATGCTGATCGAGGGCCGCGAAGACGAGGCCGGCCCGCTCGCCAAGGCCCTCAACGAGCCCGGCTATACGCTGCCCCCGCTGCCGAATCTGTTCTTCACCCGCGACAGCGCCATGGTGACGGGCGACCACGTGCTCGTCGGGTCCATGCGGTACGGGGTCCGATGGTCCGAAGAACTGATCATGAAATCGCTGTTCACGCACCATCCGGCGCTCGGCAATGCCGGCATCCTGTTCGACGGGGCCAGCGAACGGCGCACCAACCATACGTTGGAGGGCGGGGATGTCCATCCCCTCCGGCGCGACCTCGTGGTGATCGGATTCAGCGAGCGGTCGAGCCCGGCGGCCATCGACCAGCTCGCGTCGCTGTTCTTCGCACAGACACCCGTCACGGACATCATCGTCGTGGTCATGCCAAAGCAACAAACGGCGATCCACCTCGACATGATCTTCACGCAGGTGGACCGCGAACTGTGCGTGGTGTTTCCGCCGCACTTCGTGGGTTCGGAACGGTTGAGCGTGCTCCACTGGCGCAAGGGCGCGGCGCAGCTGCGCGAGATGCCCAACATGTTCGCCGCGCTCAAGGAGTGCGGCATGCCCATGGAGCCCATCTTCTGCGGGGGCACGCGCCGCACTGCACAGGAGCGCGAGCAGTGGGCGTCGGGGTGCAACTTCGTGGCGGTGCGCCCGGGCGTCGTCATCTCCTACCAGCGCAATGACATCACGCTCCGCGAGATGGAACGCATGGGCTTCCAGACCGTCTCGGCGGTGTCGTACCTCACCGGGCAGACGTCGATCGGCGATGGCGACCGCGCGACGATCGTGTTCGAGGGGTCGGAACTGGTGCGGGCGGGCGGCGGCCCGCGGTGCATGACGTGCCCGGTTGTGCGGGACGACCCGTGGGCGTGATCGGGCCGACCCGCCGGCTGGCGCGGCTCTCCTACGTGGTGGTGGACGTCGAGACCACCGGCACGTCGCACGGCCGCGGCGACCGCATCACCGAGATCGCGGCCGTCGTGGTGAAGAACGGTCGCGTCGGCCGGTCGTTCCACACGCTGATCAATCCCGAACGCTCGATCCCACGGTATATCACGCAGCTCACGGGTATCTCGTGGGCCATGGTCAAGGACGCCCCGCGGTTCGGCGATGTGAGCGACACGATCCGCGACCTGCTCGGCAGCCACGTCTTCGTGGCTCACAACGTGCCGTTCGACTGGGGCTTCGTGAACATGGAAATGGACCGCGCTGGCACCCCGCTGCTGGAGAATCCGCAGCTGTGCACCGTGCGGCTGGCGCGCCGCCTACTCTCGCACCTCCCGCGGCGGTCGCTGGATCACGTCACGGCACACTACGGCATCACCATCCAAGCCCGGCACCGTGCGCTTGGCGACGCCCTGGCCACGGCCCAGGTGCTCGCCCACCTGCTGGACGACGCGTTCGCGCGCGGCTGCGACACGTGGGCCGACCTCGACCGTCTGCTGCACCCGGCGGCACCATCGCGGCGCCGCTGGTCGGCCCTGCCGCGCTCCGCCACCGACGACCGCACGGCGTGACCATGGAACCGTCGATCGAACACCGCACGATCGGGAAGTGGAAGGTCCATGCCATTCAGGCCGGCGGCCAGAAGTTGGACGGCGGCTCGATGTTCGGCGTGGTGCCCAAGCCGCTCTGGGAGCGGCGCATCCCGGCCGACGAACGGAACCGCATCCAGCTCGGCATGCGATGCCTGCTCGTGGAACACGAGCGCGGCCTTGTGCTCATCGACAACGGGTTGGGGAACAAGGAATCGGCCAAGTTCCACGAGATCTACGGGGTGGAGAACGCGGGCGCGGAGGGGCGCACCTGGCTGGATGACGCGCTCCGGCAACTCCGCGTGTCGCCCGACGACGTGATGACGGTGATCGACACGCACCTCCATTTCGACCACGCCGGCGGCAACACGTATCGGGACGCCGAAGGACAGCTGCGTCTCACGTTTCCGCGGGCGCGGTACGTGGTGCAGCGTTCGGAGTACCAATGGGCAACGAACACCAACGAGCGCACGGCGGCCAGCTACTTCCCGCACAACTTCGTGCCGGTCATGGAGGCGGGGCGGCTGGCACTGGTGCAGGGGGAGGTGGAGATCCTGCCCGGCATCACGGTCATGCCTACCCCCGGGCACACGCCGGGGCACCAGTCGGTGCGATTGGCTAGTGGTGGGGAGACAGCGCTCTTCCTGGGTGACCTCGTGCCCACGGTGGCGCATCTGCCGCTCCCGTGGATCATGGGCTACGACGTGGAGCCGCTGGTCACACTGGAGACCAAACGACGGATCTTGCGGATGGCGGCCGAGCAACGGTGGCTGCTGGTGTTCGAGCACGACGCGACGCACGCCTGGGGGCACGCGGTGCACGACGGCAAGGGATACGCCTTGCAGACGCCGTAGCGGCCGGACCGCGAAGGCAGACGCCCCTGCCAACTGGTAGAGGAAACTGCCCCGCCATGAAGATCGACCGCGTGGCGTCGGGAACCCCACAGCGGAGCAGCTCCCACGTTGTGGCAGTCTCCGAGGGATTCGGATCATCCGTTGGATCGGAGTTCCATAAGTAGTTGTTGTTGGCCGTTGCCGGACTTGACGCCTGAGCTGAGCTGCCCTAAGTTCAACGGACACAACTTGGTAAGTGAAACGACGGGCTGTCGTTTCCACCCTCTGGCCCTTCGCTTCGGCGAGGGCGTGCTGCAGGAGTCCTAGCCGGTTCGCCGCGTCACTTGTCGTTCGAGTGTCGGCGCCGTCATGCGGACTCCCGGTGGGTCCGCATTTTTGTCTTCAGAACGAGGGTTTTGCCATCCAGGACACAACCAAGCGCGTGCGGGTCAACCGTCAGATCCGCATCAGTCCGCTCCGCGTCATCGGTGCCGACGGCTCGCAACTGGGAATTCTCGAAGTCGATGCCGCACTCCGCATGGCGGAAGAGCAGGGACTGGATCTGGTCGAAGTCGCGCCCACCGCTCGGCCGCCCGTGGTCCGCATCATGGATTACGGGAAGTACAAGTTCGAGATGGCCAAGCAGGCGAGGGTCGCGAAGAAGAAGCAGCACGTGATCGAGCTCAAGGAGGTCAAGTACCGCCCGGGCATCGACGATCACGACTTCGACACGAAGACGCGGCATGCGCGCCGGTTCCTGGAAGAAAAGAACAAGGTCAAGGTGACCATGATGTTCCGCGGTCGCCAAGTCACGCATCCCGAGCTCGGTCAGGCGGTGCTCGAGCGCGTGGCCACCTCCCTCGCCGACATCGGAAAGATCGAGAGCGCGGGGCGGTTGGAAGGCAAATCGATGACGATGATTCTCACGCCGAAATAAGCGAGCAGTTCATGCCCAAGATGAAAACCCACAAGGGTGCCGCGAAGCGCTTCAGCATCACCGGTAGCGGAAAGGTGAAGCGCAACAAGGCCCACAAGAGCCACATTCTCACGAAGAAGACGTCCAAGCGGAAGCGCCGACTGCGCCAATCGGGGCTCATCGCCACGAACGGCGAGGTGAAGAACATCAAGCGCCTGCTGCAGGCGTAAGGAGAGAGAACAATGCCTCGCGCCGTATCGAACGTTCCGCGCCTCAAGCGCAAGAAGCAGATCATGAAGGCCGCCCGCGGCGGCTTTGGAGCCCGCAGCAAGCTGTGGAAGGCCGCCAAAGAAAACGTCGAGCGCGGTTGGAAGTATGCGTACCGCGACCGCAAGAACAAGAAACGTGACTTCCGGCAGTTGTGGATCACGCGTATCAACGCTGGCGCCCATCAGCACGAGTTGACGTACGCCACGTTCATCAACGGGCTCAAGAAGGCCGGCATCGAGGTCAACCGGAAGATCCTCGCCGACCTGGCGGTGCACGACCCGGTAGCGTTTGCCGCGCTCGCCGACAAGGCGCGCTCCGCGTTGAACGCAGCGTAAGTTCTCGTTCTGCGATTCGGCGGCGGCAGCGCGGCTTCGGTCGGCGCTGCCGCCGTTTTTCGTCGTCCCATCCTCGACTTCACATGCGTCTCCCCGAACATCCTACCCTCCGCGACTACGCCGACCAGATCGGCCAGATGGCGTCCGCCGGCCTGGCCGCGATCGGTGACGCCCCGGGCCTCGATGCGCTCGAACAGGCGCGGGTCCAGTTCCTGGGCGACCGGCGAGGCGAGATCCTCGAATTCCAGCGGGCGCTCGGTGCCCTCTCCGCGGTCGAGAAACCAGAGGCCGGTAAGCTGTTCAACGCCGCGAAGCGGCAGCTCGAGCAGGCGCTCGACGAGCGACGCACCGAGTTGGGCCGCGCGGCGGGTGGCTACCGCCCGCCGCACGACCTCACCATGCCCGCTCGCCAGCAGTGGCGCGGCGCCAAGCACCCCGTCACGCTCGTCATCGAAGAGATCGCCGCCATCTTCCGCGAACTGGGCTTCACCATCGCCCTCGGCCCCGAAGCCGAAAGCGAGTGGTACAACTTCACGGCGCTGAACTTTCCGGCCAACCATCCGGCCATGGATATGCACGATACGCTGTACGTGCAGGACGAGGTGTTGCTGCGTACGCACACCTCGCCCGTACAGGTGCGCACGCTGCAGCGCTACCCGCCGCCCATTCGCATCCTCGCCCCCGGCAACGTGTATCGCCGTGACTTCTTCGATGCCTCGCACGCCCCGATGTTCGCGCAGATCGAAGGGCTGTGCGTGGACGAGGGCATCAGCTTCGTCGATCTCAAAGCGACACTCGGGCACTTCGCCCAGCGGTTCTTCGGGTCGGCGCGGGCGCGGTTCCGCCCCAGCTTCTTCCCGTTCACCGAACCATCGGCCGAGATGGACATCGAGTGTCGGCTGTGCCGGGGCGCCGGCTGCGCGGCGTGCAAGGGCACCGGCTGGATGGAGATCCTCGGATCGGGAATGGTGCATCCCGCAGTGCTCGACGCCGCGGGCCTCGACAGCGAGAAGTACACCGGATGGGCGTTCGGCATGGGACCGGCCCGCATCGCGCAGCAGCGCTACGGCGTGGGCGACATTCGGGTGTTCTACGATTCCGACGTCCGCTTTCTGGAGCAGATCGCCGAATGAACGTCTCGTACGAGTGGCTGCGCGCGTTCGTCCCCTTCGAGCAGACGCCGGCCCAGTTGCGGGATCTGATCACCGCGCACGCCGCGACGGTGGACGAGTTGGTGCTTCTGCGGCAGGACCTCGCCGACATCGTCGTGGCGCGCGTGGTCGAGGAGGCGCCGCACCCCGACTCCGACCACCTGCACGTGACCAAGGTGGACGACGGCAGCGGCGAATTGCTCGACGTCGTGTGCGGCGCCGCCAACGTCACGGCCGGCAAGCTGTACCCGTTCGCGCGCACCGGCACGACCATCCCCACAGGGGTCAAACTCGAGAAGCGCAAGATCCGCGGCCAGACGTCCAATGGCATGCTCTGCTCGGCGCGCGAGCTCAAGCTGGGCGACGACCACGAGGGCATCCTGGAGCTTCACGTGGACGTGCCCCCCGGCACGCCTCTGCTCCAGGCAGTGGCGATCGGCGACACGCAGCTTGTGATCGACGTGCTCCCCAACCGGCCGGACCTGCTGTCGCATCTCGGGGTGGCCCGCGAAGTGGGCGCGGCCACCGGCAAGCCGCTGGCGCTGCCGGCGATCGCCGGTGAGCCGCCGGTGTGGGAGGAACCGCCTCGCGTGGCCCGCGAGGGGGCCACGGCCGGCGTCACCGTCCGCGTGGACCACGCGCTGGCCCCGCGCTATATGGGATTGGTGATTCGCGGCGTGAAGGTGGGGCCGAGTCCGGAATGGCTGGTCCGGCGCCTGGAGAGCGTTGGCAGCCGCTCCATCAACAACGTGGTGGACGCCAGCAACTACATCCTCCATGAGATCGGCCAGCCGACGCACGCGTTCGACCTCACCACCCTCGGCGGGCACATGGTGCAGGTGCGCGCCGCCCGCCGCGGCGAGAAGATCGTCACGCTCGACGGCGTGGAGCGCGTGCTCGACGAATCGGTGACGGTGATCGCCGACGCGCAACGGGCCCACGCCGTGGCCGGCGTGATGGGCGGACGGGACAGTGAGGTCACCGACGCCACCACCGACCTGTTCCTCGAGGTCGCGGTGTTCGACCCCGCGCACACGCGGGCGGCGCGCAAGCGCCTCGGGCTCAGTACCGACGCCAGCTATCGGTTCGAGCGCGGGGTGGATTTCGCGCTGCCTCCCCTGGCCCTGGCGCGACTGGCCCAGCTCATCGTTGCGGTGGCGGGCGGCACCGTGGCGGGGGCCCCGGTGGACCTTCTGGCATCGGTGCCCATGCCGCGCGCCGTCACTGTGCGCTCGGCCCGCGTGGCCACCGTGCTCGGGGCGTCCGTGCCGAGCGCGGATGCGGCCGCGCGCCTGTCCGCCATCGGGTTCACGGTGGACACCGAGGAAGGCGATGGCGAGCTGCGCGTGGTGGCGCCTTCGTGGCGCGCCGACATCGTGGGCGAGATCGATGTGATCGAGGAAATCGCGCGGCTTCGCGGCTACGACTGGTTCCCCACCGAGATCCGCCCCTTCCGGCCCGGGAACTCGCCGGACGATCCGATCTGGGTGCAGGCGGCGCGGGTGCGCGAAGCAATGGTATCGCTCGGCCTGCTCGAAGCCCGTCCGATGCCGTTCACCCGCGGGGACGACGGCGGCATTGGCTACGTCCGCGTCGCCAACCCGCTGGCTGACGATGAGCCGTACCTGCGGCGCGACATCCTCGACTCGCTTGCCCGCCGCGCCGAGGACAATCTGGCGCAGATGCAGGGCACGGTGCGGCTGTTCGAGATCGGCTCGGTGTTCATGCCCCGGGCCTCGGCGATGCCCTCCGAAATGGTACGTGTGGGGGCGCTGGTGATGGGCGACCGGCATCCCGAGCACTTCGCGTCGGCCAAAGGGGAGCGATTCGACGAATGGGACGCCAGGGCGATCGCGGAACGCATGGCGCGCTCGGCCCATCCCGCGGCCGCGGTAGAACTCGAGGCAGCCGGCGACGGCTGGCTCTGGCGCGTGCTCGCGGACGGACGTGACATCGGGGGCGTGCGGCACGTGCCGCTCGACGCACCGGTCTGGGCGGCCCCCGCGTTCGGGGTGGAAGTGGAGTTGGCCGAGATGGCCAACGCTCCGGTGGCGGCCCCGGGGCACAACGCGCACGGTTCCGGGCCGGGGCAGCCGTTGCGCCACTGGCCGGCGTACCGGCCAGTGCCCACCACACCGGCCGCGGAGTTCGACCTGGCCCTCGTGGTGCCAGAGGCCGTGACCGCGGCCCAGGTCGAGGGTAGTATCCGCGCCACCGCTGGCGACCTCCTCGAACAACTCCGGCTGTTCGACGAGTACACCGGCAAGGGGATCCCCGATGGCACGCGCAGCCTGGCCTGGCGGTTGACGTTCCGGCATCCGGAGCGCACTCTACGCGATAAGGAAATCGAGGGTCGCCGGGCCAAGATCCTCAGCGTACTCGACCAGGAGCTGCATGTCCGACCGCGAACGTCCTGAGGTCGCCGCCCTCGGCGAGCTCGAACCGCTGGTGCGCAATCTGGGCGATGAACTGGCGTCCATGCGGCGCCGCGCGCTGCTGGCGGAGGCGCGGCTCAAGGAGTTGGAGTCGGCCGGCGGGGACGGCCCGGTGCGACCGAAGCTCGCCGAGAAGATTGCGAAAGTGGAGCGCGAGAACGCCAAGCTGCGCGACCGGCTGGAGAAGGCCAAGGAGCGGTCGAAGGTGATGCTCGACCGCGTGCACTTCTTGCGGCAGCAGGCGCAGACCCGGGGGACGCGATGAGCGGAGCCAAACAGTCGGTGAAGGTCTTCATCCTCGGCGAGGAGTACACGATTCGCAGCGACGTGCCGCCGGAGCAGACCAAAGCCATTGCCAAGTATCTGGACGACGCCATTCGCGCGGTCATGCACGGCGGCAAGGGGCTGGACGCGCAGCGGGCGGCGATCCTGGCCGCCCTGCAGATCACGAACGAGTTGTTCGAGGCGCGCGAGGGCGGCGAAGCAATGGCGGCCTCGATGAACGCGCTGAGCGCCGACGTGCGGCGGTGGCTGCCGCCCGCCAAGCGGGGAATGTGATGCGCGTGGTGCGCCGCTTCTTGGGGCCGGCGGTCGTCCTTCTTGCCACGCTCGGGGCGGGGCGTGGCGCGCCGCCCAAGTATCGTGTGGCGATCTTTTCCGGCGACCGACTGGTGGCCCGCATCGCGCTCACCGACAGCACCGACGTCGCGACTTTGCTGGACGCCGCGCGCGAGCCGATGACCGATCGCACGCGCGACCTGACGTATCGTCCCTACCTGAGCGTGTCGCTGTACGTGGCCATGCCGATGTCGGCCGAGATGCCGCTGGCGCGCGTGCCGTTGGACCAGGCGGATGCGCACGCCCGGTTCTATCCGGCCTATGGCGACGAGGCGCCGTTCTGGGTGTTCGACGCCGACGCCAACGAAGCGAGCCCGATCCGGTACGTGCTCCAGACGGGGCTCGATCTGCTGCAGCGACACGGGGTGCCGATCCGGCTGCGGCCGGGCGGGTGATCTCGCGACTCAAGCCAAACTCGTATGGTTCGCGCCGGTGTTTCCGTCGAAATCCTTGGCCGTCGCGGCGGCGCCAAACGGGCGTTGCCCGCTGCCTCCGACCAGACGGGTGCGCTGTTGGAGCATGTGTTGCCCCGAAGCGTCGAACACCTGCCGGAACCGGAGCACGTGCTCCATGGCTGGCACGACGCGCCTGGCCACGACCGTGGCCACGAGCCTGACCAGCCCCGAATGCGCGCGCGCGGCGCACCGACGCGCGCGGGGCGTGGCCAGCCGGCGCACGGATCCTACCGGTAGTCGTCCATCAGCGTCTGCAACGCCGCGTTGCCCGGGCACAACTCGGCGTACGGAAGATCCACCAGTGGCTGGGCGACGGTGTGGTTCACGGCGTGCATGTCCTGGCTTCTCTCGTCGATGTACAGGAGCCCGGTCACGACCTCGCCGCGGCGCTGATGCTCCCGTACGTGTTCGTAGGCGCCGTCGCGGTTCGTCGGGTCGTAGTTCTCGCCGGTCTTGCGGAAGCGCACCACGCTGCCGTCGTGCATCGTCACTGACATGGCCTGCCCGGCTCCCTCCGGCGCCTTGATCTCCTTGCGCATGGGGACGAAGTCCACGGGCGCCAACTCCTCGTAGTGCTCCCGGGTGTATCGGTAGCTCTTGGTGGACCCGACGTGGTCGTTGAAGCTGACGCATGGCGAGATGACGTCGATGAACCCGAACCCATTGTGCGTGAGCCCGGCCTTGAGCATCGGCACCAGGTGTTCCTTGTCGCCCGAGAAGCCGCGGGCCACGAACGTCGCGCCCAGGCTCAGGGCGAGCAGTACGGGATCGATGGGTGGTAGCTCGTTCGCCTCGCCCTTCTTGGACGTGGAGCCGACGTCTGCCGACGCCGAGAACTGCCCTTTGGTGAGCCCGTATACTCCGTTGTTCTCGAGCACATACAGCATGTTCACGTTGCGGCGGATGGCGTGGCAGAACTGGCCGAGCCCAATGGACAGCGAGTCGCCGTCGCCGGAGATGCCGATATAGGTCAGGGTGCCGTTGGCCGCGTTGGCGCCCGTAGTGAGCGCGGGCATGCGGCCGTGCACGCCGTTGAACCCGTGCGACTGGCGCATGAAGTACGCCGTGGTCTTGGACGAGCACCCGATGCCGCTCATCTTGGCGGCGCGGTGCGGCGGCACGTCGAGTTCCCAGAACGCCTGGATGATGGCGGCGGTGATCGAGTCGTGGCCGCACCCGGCGCACAGGGTGGACATCGTGCCTTCGTAATCGCGCCGGGTAAGGCCCAGCGCGTTCTTGGGCAGCGACGGGTGGGTGACCGGTGGTTTGGCGATGGACGTCATACAGCCGCTCCCTGGAGGTGCGCGGTCACGGCGCCCACCACGCGCTGCGCGGTGAGGGGCAGTCCGCCGTAGTCGAGAATGGGGGTCATGTGGTCGCGAGGCACGCCGGTCTCGATCGCGAGCATGGCGCGCAACTGGGCGTCGCGGTTCTGCTCCACCACGAACACGATTTCGTGCTCGTTGAGAAAATCGACGACTGGCGTGTCGAACGGGAACCCGCGCACGCGCATGTAGTTCACCGGCACGCCCTGGGCCCGGAGCCGGTCCACGGCCTCGAGCACCGCGGAGTGACAGCCGCCGATGGAGACGATACCGACGGCGGCGCCCTCCTGACGGTGGAATTCGGGTGCCGGCACGGACCGGGCGGCGCCGTTGATCTTGCGGGCGATCCGGTCCACCACTTGCTGATAGGCATCGGCGTCCTCGGTGTAGGCCGCGTTCTGGTCGTGGCCCGAGCCGCGGGTGAAGTAGGCGCCCTTGGCGTTCACGCCGGGGAGCGTACGGGCGGCAATGCCGTCGCCGTCCACGTCCTGGTAGCGCCAGAACTTCTTGATCATGGCCAGTTGGTCGGCCGTCAGCACCTTGCCGCGGTCGGGCCGGTAGGTGTCGTCCCAGGTGAGGCGCGGCACCATCCAGTCGTTCATGCCGATGTCGAGGTCCGACATCACGAACACCGGCGTCTGGAACCGCTCGGCCAGGTCGAACGCGTCCCGGGCCATGGTGAAGCACTCGGCCGGGTCAGACGGATAGAGCGCGATGTGCTTGGTGTCGCCGTGCGACGCGTAGGCCACCGCCATCAGGTCGCCCTGCTGGGTGCGCGTGGGCATCCCGGTGGACGGCCCCGTACGCTGGACATCAAAGAATACTCCTGGAACCTCGCCGTAGTAAGCGAGGCCGATGAACTCCTCCATCAGCGAGATGCCGGGGCCGGCGGTCGAGGTGAACGACCGCGCGCCGGCCCAGCCGGCGCCGATCACCATCCCGGCCGCTGCCAGTTCGTCCTCGGCCTGGATCATGGCGTACTTCCGTTCGCCGGTCACTGGGTCTTTGCGGTACTTCTCGCAGAATCCCTTGAACGCCTCCATGAGCGACGTGGATGGCGTGATCGGATACCAGGC
>Ga0307374_10007568_pt1 | contig 16483 bp, 19 predicted proteins | sample OX3MG_FD_202532 | JGI IMG/M metagenome (GOLD analysis project Ga0307374, IMG submission 202532) | Soil microbial communities from Risofladan, Vaasa, Finland - OX-3 | ecosystem: Environmental > Terrestrial > Soil > Coastal area > Acid sulfate soil | place: Finland: Risofladan, Vaasa | collected... | reverse complement strand
CGGGACCGACCGAGCGCCCATTCATCACCCTTCTGACCGTGGGCGCAGAGCAGGCGGAAGGAGCCGAAGGCGGCGCGCCTTTTCCCTTCTCGGCTGAGTACGATTTCTTGTACGTCACGGATTGGAACATTATGAAGACGATGACCTACAGCGAGTCCCGCGCCAAGTACGCGGAGACGTTGGACTCGGTGATCAACGACCGGGAGGAAGTGATCATCACCCGCGCTGGGCATGACCCGGTCGTCATCGTCGCGCTCGAAGACTACGAGTCCCTGAAGGAGACCGCCTACCTGTTGCGCAGCCCAGAGAACGCACGACGCTTGCTCTCTTCGATCGAACGCCTCGAAGCCGGTGAGGGCTCCGAGCACGATCTGGCTGAATGATCCTCACGTGGGACGAATCGGCGTGGGAGGACTACCTGTGGTGGCAGACCCAGGACCGCAGGGTGCTCCGGCGGATCAACATGCTCGTGAAGGAGATCGTTCGCAACGGCAACGAAGGCGTTGGCAAGCCGGAGGCGCTGAAGCACGGCTTCCAGGACTACTGGTCCCGCAGGATCACCGACGAGCACCGGTTGGTCTACAAGATCGCCGGCGACGAGATCCGCATCGCAGCCTGCCGCTACCACTACTCGAAGTGACCTCCGAGGCACGAAGATCGCGCTCGTATCGGCCTGTTCGCGTTCTCCTCCCATCTCGCATCCGAGACCGCGTTTTGACCGCGTGCGAAGCGATCCGCGCCAGTTCGCTGTTGTTCTCCCATAGCGGCTGACCTGGCGTTCTGGTCCGTATGAGTTCAGCCGAGTCCGCCTCGGCAGCGTTCGGGACGCTGAGGTCGCGGGTTCGAATCCCGCCTTCCCGACCACAGTTCTCCGTGGTAGTGGCCCCGCTGGTAGCTCCGAGGGTCCTGTCCTCAAGCCCATCCGTGGTTTCCGTGTGGTTTATGGGGCACTTCGGATATGAGCGGGGTGCAGGAACCGCGCCCCGCCGAACGACCCAAGTGCCGCCGCTCCCCGCACTTCTGCGCTCTCCCCGGTCAGAGGGCGGGGCCACGAGCAGCAACAACTCGATCGAGTGCGGAGTGGGGACTTTCGCCACTAGCTACCCGCCACGGAGCCGTGGACACTGGGAGAGACGACGAGGTAAGAGGTCGCAATGGTCCCCGACAAGACAGCGCATGAACAGGAAAACCAGTACATAGGCATCGGCGTAGCGATCGGTGCAGGTGTCGGGGCCACGATCGGCGTTGTGATCGGCGGTTGGGCGATCGGGGTGGGCATGGCCCTGGGGGCAGGCGTCGGCGTAGCGATCGGTGCGGCAATGGACGCGCGACACAGCCACTCGCCCGTGAGATGACCGCTCAGGAAGTCCCGATACCGAGCGGGGCGCGAGCGCAGATCGACGGTCATTTCGCGCCACTCGGAGTCCATCCGCTGGCCACCCGAGCCATCACAATCGCCATGCACCCCGCTCATATCCGAAGAGCCGTTTATGGAGGCTAGAACCACGCCTTAGCTACGGCGACTTGCTCGCCGTCTTGCGATAGCGGGGCGAAGTACGTCACGTACCAAATTGCCCCCGATGGCCGAGCGAGCCCGTCGATTTGGCCCCCGTTGGTACACAGGTATCGGAGGTCAAGGCCCACCTGTCCAACGCCCGCGCCAGTAAACGCGAAGCAATCGGCGCCATTGGCGAGCTGCGCTGCCCATACATACGAAGGCCGCGACGTGATGTCGCTGGGGATGGGCTTGTGTATCGACTTGGCTGCCCTGACCTGAGCTGGTGTGTACCCCTGAAACACCTTGCTAAGTGGCACCGTCACCTTCGCCACGGTCATCGCATCTCCTTCGTTTCCTTCGCAGGGTTTGAAGGTTGGTGCGGTGGTCGTCGCTTCCTGGGGATGCTCGGCGCGAAACGAGGTGCTCAGCGCGAGTTGGTCACCGCAGGCTCGTACACCACTCTGGCGGACTCAACTCGACCGCTACCTCGGGAGTGACTCCGCTTCCGCGGTCTACTTGTGGAGGCTGCTGCTTCGAATGTGAGGCGTGGATCGGAATGCCCGAGACGGTCCTGGGCCGTCTTCACGTCGACGCCTCCGGTGACGAGCGCGGTCGCCGCCGCCCGTCGGAGGTCGTGAAAACCGATCCCGGAGAGATCGACTCTCTCGCAGGCCGGGAGCCAGACGCGACGACGCCAGTTCGTGTACTCGAGTGGTCCGCCAGCGGGTGACGCGAAGACGAAAGCATCCGGATCGCCACCGGTGATGGCCAAACTCGTACCGTGACGCAGCTGGGCAGACCGTGTCGGCTCCAGCGATCCAAGTCGCGGCTAGGACTTTTGCTGGCCAGGTAACGACGAACCGGACGCTCCAACGCGGACGACCAGCACCGGTTGCTTCGCATGCTGGATGAGTCGATGCGATACAGGTGCAGAACCCAAACGTCCAACCGATGCACGCAGTCCCTCTCCTCGTGACCCGATGATGATCATGAGGGCTTCGGATTCGTCTGCGGTATCGGCGAGCAGTCGAGCGGGGTCACCGTGTCCAACTCGATAGCTCCATCCCGTCGCGTGACCGCGGAGCGAAGCAGCGATCTCGTCGCGTTCCGTGGCCAGTGCCCTTTTCGTCTGTGCTTCCCAGTCTGCGTCGTCGGGGTCGATTGGTGCGTCGCTGAGATCGATGGCATGGACCACGTGAAGGTGCGCGCTGAGTCGACACGCGAGGTCAATCGCGACGGCAAGCGCCGCCTGACTCTGTGGCTGACGATCATGGCCGAGAACGATCGAGGTGAGTGCGCTTGCTCCCGTGGCGCCATCGACGAGAGCTCGCGGCGAGCGAGAACTCCCGAGTGCGACGCTGGCGCTGTCGACGGGCGTTTGCTCCGTACCGTTGTCAGCGGTCTCGTCCATCGATTTCCGATCGTACGACGCTCTGCCGCGCGCCGGCTCCGTGGGACGAGGTGGAGGATTCCAGGGGGCTGCGCCGATCGGCGTCAAAGACGGGGCGCTATCCGGTGTCAAGAGCAGGCCCTCATAGGTGTGCGACGGCAAGGCCCACGCCTCCAGCACCAAGTGCGCCGACCAGGGTGACAGCGCTGTTGGTGAGCGCTGAGCGGGGTAGACCCTGCTGGACCAGACGTACGGTCTCGAAGCTGGCGGTCGAGAAGGTGGTGTACCCCCCGCAAAAACCCGTGCCAGCGACGGTGGTGAGCATTGAAGGTGCACCGTGGTACATCACGAGCCCTGTGAGTAGACCGAGCAGCAACGATCCGCTGACATTGATCGCGACCGTCCCGATCGGAATCTGGGTCCGGAAGTTGAGACGCACCACTGCGTCGACCACGAAGCGAGCGACGGCGCCGAGCGCACCTCCGATCCCAACGACCAGCAGGTCCGTCCAGTTCATCGATTGCCACCTGCGTTGGCATCGAGATCAGGATCGACGGGCATTCTCGAGAGCATCCACCGACGGTGACCCGCGCCGAGAGCGATGCCAGCGACCACTGCGGAAAGACCACCGATGATCGTCAGCGCTGCGTAGAAAAGTGCGACGTACACGCGTCCGCCGTGGACAAGGAGGTCAGCTTCTATTGAGAACGTGCTGTAGGTCGTGAAGGCACCGAGAAATCCGGTACCGGCGAACAAGCGGAGGTCGCGCCTTCGGCCGCTGTCGTCGCCAGCCCGCACCAGGCCCTCCAACAAGGCGCCGAGCAGGAGGGCTCCAGAGAGGTTGATCATGAACGTGGCGAGCGGAAAAGTACCGGTCCGCGTAGGCAGCGATTGTTCGATCGCATCGCGAGCGGCTGCCCCGAACATCCCACCGACGGCGATCTGCGCTAACGCTGCCGCCCGCATGTCCAGCCCTGAAATGCGCACGCGTCCTACCTCCGAATTCGTCGGTAGGGGTCATCAGCGTGGTCCGGATGTCTGGCTCCGGCCAGCGGTTGTGGCGGACTCCATCGCCGCCACTAACCGTAGCCGGAACGAGCCGGTCGAATGGACTGAGCGTTGTCCGCCGCCTTTCGGCAGCAGCGGAGGCGGAGTAGGCAAGGCGGACGGAGAGCACAAACATCTGCCGTGCGCGATCCGTGCGCGAACGTGCGCGAAACGAGGAGGGGGGCTTCCTGGCCGCTAACGGACACTTACCGCGCAACAAATTACCAGCGTGCGGGCATTTTCATGAATCGGTGCTGGCGGCGTGGAGAGACTGAAGAGCGTTCGGGAGCTGAGGTCGCGGGTTCGAGTCCCGCCTTCCCGACCAACCAAGGTTCTCGCTGGTCAGTCGTGTGATCGTCGCCCCCGTCTCCTCGGCCACCGCACCCCGTGGCATATCCATGGCAGCGCGCCGCACGGTCTACCCTGCACGCGAAGCCCTCCACCGTCCCGAGGATGCTGACTCATGACCGGCGAGCGACTCGAAGACGTTCTCCGCGGCCCTGTGATCGTCGCGCCCATGGGCGGCGGCCCGTCCACGCCGGCGCTCGTGCTCGCCGCCTCGGAGGCGGGGGCACTCGGGTTCCTCGCCGGCGGATACAAGACGGCCGCCGCGATACGCGTCGAGATGGCTGCGGTGCGCGCCGAAACCAGCGAGGCATTTGGCGTCAACGTCTTCGTGCCAGGGGAGCCGACGGACGACGCTGCGGCACTCTCGAACTACCTGAGCAGCCTGGAGCGGGAGGCGGAAGCCCTCCAGGTGCCGCTCGGCAAAGCGACGTGGGACGACGACGATTGGAATGCCAAGCTCGAGGTTCTCCTCAGCGATCCTCCGCCGGTGGTGAGCTTCACGTTCGGTTGTCCCGACGCGGAGACCCTTCGCGCGCTAGGAGTCGCTGGCTGCCAGGTCTGGGTAACGGTGACCAACGCCGGTGAGGCGCGGATCGCGACGGCGGCCGGCGCCGATGCCCTTTGCGTCCAGGGACCGGAGGCCGGCGCGCATCGGGGGACCTTCGCTGTCGGCGAGCCGCCATCTGAGGCGCTCCGGCTGCCCCAGCTCGTTCGCGCCGTGCGGAAGGTGACGGATCTTCCGATCCTGGCGGCAGGCGGCATCAGCAGCGCGGAATCGGCCCGCGCCGCGCTCTTGGCCGGGGCAATCGCCGTCCAGTGCGGCACCGCCTTCCTCCGCTGTCCCGAGAGCGGGGCGCACCCGTTGCACAAGGCGGCACTCGCGGACCCTCGCTTCGAGACAACAGCGGTGACGAGGGCCTTCAGCGGCAGGCCTGCTCGGGGGCTCGAGAACGCGTTCATGATCGCCCACCGAGATGCGCCTGCCGCCTACCCGGAGATCAACAGCGCAACCCGTCCACTGCGGGCGGCCGCCGCAGCCGCCGGAGACCAAGAGCGGATGAGCCTCTGGGCGGGCGAGGGGTACCGAGCGGCATTGGAACGTCCCGCTGGCGAGATCGTGGAGCTGCTCGCGAGAGGTGTGGCCTGATTTCCGTGCCCGACTGCGGGAGCGCGCCGTAAGCCCACCTCGGCGGGGCGCTCCGCGCGTCCCCACCGCGGCGGCAACCACTGGTGAATTTCCCTCCTCAGCGGCTTCAGTCCTCGTCGCCAGCAACGCCCACGCGCCCCCCTACGTCACGCTCATCTCGGCGAGCCCCACGCCCTCCCAGGACGCGGTGGTCGCTCAGATCAAGTTCCCCACCGCGACGGGGATCGAGCAGTCCCTCTATGACGCCGCGACGAAGGAGCTCTACGTCAAGTCGACAACGTCGGGCTCGTCGTGATCAGCCCGAAGACCAAGACGGTGGTGCACACCTACACCCAGCCGGAGTGCGCTTCGACCGGACTCGTGCTCAACCCCACCACCCAGCAGCTCCTCGCCGCCTGCGGGCTGAACACGAAGGCCTCGGAGCTGGTGAACGCCCGTAACGGCAAGGTCGTGACGCGCTTCCCGCAGATCAGCGGCACCGACGAGGAGTGGTACGACCCGGGGATGAACCTGTACTTCTCGGCCTCCGCGAAGATGACCTCCAACGGCAACACGACCGGTGGTTACATCACTCCGGAGATCGCGATCATCTCCGGCGGAGGGACCGCCAAGGACCCGACGGCGCACTTCGTCGGCACGATCCCCACCTCCGCGACAGCGAACCAGAAGGGCGTCGCGGTCGACGCCACGAACCACGAAGTCTTCAGCCCGGCGGCTGGGACGGGTATCGAGGTCTACAAGAACCTCAGGGTGTACATCGGCGGCTGACGAAGCCGCTGGAGACGGAGAGGCCGCCCGTCAGAGCCGGTCACGCGCCCGCGGCCTCCCCTTCGCGCGCCGCGCTGACGAGCGCCAGCCACACCTCCCCATAGAGCTCGAGCTTGCCGGGTCCGATCCCCGGGATCGCCGCCAGCCCGGCCATCGTCGTCGGCGCCACGGCGGCGAGGGCTTCGAGGGTGCGGTCGTGCAGGTACAGGTAGGGCGGCTTGCCGTCCGCCGAGGCGCGCGCCGAGCGCCAGCCGCGGAGCGCCTGGCGGAGCGCGTCGACGGCGTCACCCCTTGGCGGCGGGGCAGCGAGGCGCACCCTGCGGCCGGCGACGATCACCGCCTCTCCGAAGGAGAGCCGCGTGCGTGCCGCGCCGAGCGCTACCTCGACTCCCGACTCGTCGACCGCGGTGACGACGTGCCGGTGGCCGCCACGCTCGAACTCGAGGCCGACCGCGGCGGCGACCTCGGACTCACTCGCCGCCGGCGCGCCGGCGCGCGAGCGCTCCGGCCGCGGGGGACGGCGCTCGCGGGGCTCGACGGCTCGGGTCGGGTCCCATCCCCGCGTCAGCTCGGCGATGAACGGTGAGGGTGGGACGCCGGCGGCGACGCGCACCGAGGAGACGCCGCGGGTGAGCCCGACGTGGAAGATCCGCCGCTCCTCCTCGACGTCCTCGGCGAGACGGTGTGGGAGGAGCGAGGCCGAGACCTCGTGGACAATGACGTGCGGCCACTCCCGCCCCTTCACGGCGTGCACCGTCGAGAGCATCACCCCCTCGGACGAGCCCGGCGCCTCGAGCGCGCTGCGGATCCAGCCCTCGAACCCATCCGGTTCGGGGTGCAGCTCGGCGAGCGCCGTCAGTGCGTCGAGATCGTCGGTGTGCGCGGAGCGGTCGAGGTTCCGACGCGACCCCTCGAGGAGCTCCATCGCGCCGTCGAGATGGAGCTCGTCCCGGACGAACGCGAGGATCTCGGCCGTCGTCCCGCGCTCGGCGCGAGTGCGCGCCCCCTCGAGGTCGGCGAGAAAGCGACGGATCTTGTCGCCGTCGCGCGCGCCGAGCCGCTCCGCGAGCCCCTCGATGCCGCGCAGGCCCCGCTGCTCCCCGATCCACACGGCGACCCGCGGTGACAGGCCGCGCGAGGGCCGTCGGGCCGCGGCCGCGAGGTCGGCGCCGCTCAGCCGGGCGGCCGGGGCGACCGCGAGCCGCAGCCAGGAAAGGGCCGCCCGCACGCCGCTGCGGGCGAGGTAGGCGACGCCGACGGCCGGATCCACCGGGACCCCGCCGTGCACGAGGGCGACCTGCACCGGGGCGAGTGAGGCGTTCACCCTCGTGAGGACGGCGATCTCTGAGGGCGCGGCACCGTCGGCGAGGAGCGAGCGCACGCGCCCGAGCGTCGCGCCGAGGGGGTCGCCGTCGAGGACCGCGAACTCGCCGGCGATCGGACTGCGGGCGGGCGCGGCGACGATCCGCTTCTCGACCCGGTGGCGGTTGTGGGTGAGGAGGGTGCGGGCCGCGTCGACCACGCTCGGCGGGGAGCGGTAGTTGACCTCGAGGGCGTGCTCGCCGGCGCCGGGGAAGTAGCTGCGGTAGTCGATCAGCCACTGTGGCGAGGCCCCCGAGTACCCGTAGATCGTCTGGTCGTCGTCACCGACGGCGAAGACCGCCCCCTCGGGGCCGGCCAGCGTGCGGATGAGCAGCAGGTGCGCCGGCGTGAGGTCCTGGAACTCGTCGACGAGCAGCATCCGGCAACCCGCCCGCGCCGCCCGGCGGGCGGAGGGGTCGGCGAGCAGGATCTCGAGTGCGCGGTAGATCTGCTCGTCGAAGTCGACGATCCGGCGATCGGCGAGGAGCGCCCGGTAGCGGGCGAAGACCTCCGCCAGCCCGTCCACGTCGCCACCGAAGTCGGCCTCCACCGCGGCCGGGTCACGGAGCCCGAGACGGACCGCCGAGAGTGCCTCGATCCAGGCGGCGGCGGGGTCGGAGTTGGCGCGCCGCGGCATGTCGACCAGGGACTCGAGGATCGACCGGACCTCGCGCTCGTCGACGGTGGTGACCCTCGCGGAGCGGCTCACGAGGGAGAGGCCAAGGGCGTTGAGGGTGCGCACCCGCAGCTCGGGGAGGTCGGTGGTCCGCAGCTGCATCTCGTCGGCGGCGCGCTTGTTGAACGCCACGAGGGTGACCGCCGCACCGGGGATGTTCCAGCGCCGCAGCAGCTGGCGCGCCCGCTCGGTGAGGACGCGGGTCTTGCCCGAGCCGGCCGGGGCGATGATGCGCGCCGCCGCGCCGGCGTGGGTCACCGCCTCGAGCTGGTCGGCGGCGAGCTCGGCGGTCGTCGTGTTCTCGCCGAGGGGGAGGAGCGACCCGGCGAGGAGGGAGCAGCGGGGGACGACGAGCGCCTCTGCGCTCGGGAGCTGCCAGTCGAGCGGGCCGCCGTCGAGGTACGCCGGACGGCCGTCGGGGAGCAGCACGTCCGCCGGCCCCCCGGGGCGCGCCCCGATCGTGAGCGCCCGCTCGGTGAGCGGCCAGAGCGGCGGGCCCTCCCGCGCGTCGGCGGCGTTGGAGAACAACGCGTGGGCGAGGCGCTCCCCGGAAAAGGAGAAGCCCTCCCCGAGCGTCCACAGCGGGCCCGCCTCGACCTCGTCGGTGGGCGGCTGTGATCCCACCTCGATGACGATGGGGCGCCGTTCACGCCACGCCGCCTCGAGGCGGTCGAGCGCCCCGCCGTCGACGCGCTCGCAGCCTGTCCAAGCCTCGGGTGCCGTCGCGCCGGGCCGCACGAGGACGCTCCGCCCCAACGCGGGGCCGAGCGTCGTCGGCGGGAGCGGCGCTCGGGGTTGGCCTGTCAGCCTCCCGGCAGCAGGGGGAGCGGAGAGCGGCTCGAACGGGTCCTCGTCGGGCACCGGCGCGCCGTCCGACGCGCGCGTCACCTCCGCCGGCGAGCGTTCCCAGCAGGCGCGCACCTCCGCCGCTCGCGCGTGGGTGGCGCCGCAGTACGGGCAGGCGATGCCCGCGGCCGCGGTCATCGGGACCGCGCGCCGCGGGGCGCGCCGACGATCGCTCCCCGCAGCCGCATCGGCTCATGGTACGCGGGGGTCCTCTCGGCCAGGGCGGGTCGTCGGCCCGTTATTCGGGGTTGCCCTGCGTCTCGCCCTCTTCGAAGAACTCCTCTTCGGTCATCGCCTCACCGGACTCGTCCTCGGTGTCGGAGCGGTCGCCTGTTTCGGGTTGCGTCATGGCTGTCCCATGCCCGTGCCGAGTGGCATGAAACAGAAAGAGGTCGGGATTCGGAGCGCACGGGCCCTGGGAGGGACCGATCAGGCCGCGAGCTCGAGACCGGAGGGCTCGGGCTCCGCGAGGAACTCGACGAAGGCGAGCTCGAGGCGTGCACGCACCTCACGCACCTTCAGCTCCGCGACGTCGGGCAGCGCGGCGATGACCGCCCGCAACGTGTCGCCCCGCTCGAAGCGGTCAAGGACCCGCGGGTCGACGTAGGAGCGCCGGCAGACGGCGGGCGTGTTCCCGAGCTCGGCGGCCACCGCCCGCACCACCGCCGCGGTGGCGCGGGCGCGCTGGCTCGGGGAGGTCGTGCGGGGCACGCCGGCGAGGAGCAGCGCCGCGAGGAGCGAGGCCGTCCAGGTGCGGAAGTCCTTGGCGGTGAAGGGGCCCCCGGAGATCTCCTTCAGGTACTGGTTGATGTCGGCGGCGCGGACGTCGACCCATTCGCCCTCCTCCTGCCAGGCGAGCAGGTCGGCGGTGTCGTCGCGGCGGTACTTCAGCTCGCCGATGAGCTCGACGAGCGCGGGGTCGTCGATCGCGATCTTCCGCTCGATGCCGCCTTTGGCCGCGTAGTCGAAGGTCGCCTGGCCGTTGCGGATACGGACGTGGTTCCGCTCGAGGGTCGCGAGGCCGAAGGTCTGGTGCTCCTCGGCGTACTCCTCGCCTCCGACGCGGAAGAGGCCGCAGTCGAGCAGCTGCACCGCCAGCGCGAGCGTGCGCTCGCGCGGCATCCCCTCGAGGACGAGGTCGCGATCGGTCGCCGCGCGCAGCCCCGGGAGGGCGCTTCCGAACTCGAGCATCTTCGAGAACTTCTCGGCATCCCGCCGTCGCCGCCACTCGTCGTGGTAGCGGTACTGGCGCCGACCGGCGGCGTCGGTGCCGACCGCCTGAATGTGGCCGTTCGGCCACGGGCAGATCCAGACGTCCTTCCACGCCGGGGGAATGACGAGGGCGCGGATCCGCTCGATGGTCTCGGGGTCGGCGATGGGCCACCCGGAGGCGTCGGTGAAGCGGAAGCCGGCACCGTAGCGGCGGCGGTGGATCGCGGGAGCGTCGAGTCGGGAGCGGCGAAGCCTGGGCACGGCAACTGGTTACCCGTCGGCGTCGACGCGAACCCCGCGCTGCTCGCCGCCCTCGCGTAGAAGCGCCCGAGCGGGCACCGACGGGGGGCGGGGCGGCGCCTCCGTTCCCGCCCGCGCCGGGGGCGCCAGCGCGACCATCCGTAGGATGGGGCGGTGCCGCTGATCGAGTCGCTGAACGTCGGCACGGCAAGGGCGGTCGGCGCGAACTCGGGGATGACGGGGATCGACAAGCTCCCGACCGACGGCCCGCTCGCCGTCAGCGCGCCCGATCCGGCGCGCGCCGGGGGCAGCGGCCTCGCCGGCGACATCGTCTTCGACACCGTGCACCACGGCGGCCCCGACCAGGCCCTCTACGCCTACGCCCGGGAGGACCTCGACTGGTGGGAGGTCGAGATCGGCGCCCCGCTGCGCGCCGGGACCTTCGGCGAGAACCTCACGACCTCGGGCCTCGACCTCACGGGAGCGCTGATCGGCGAGTGCTGGCGGATCGGCGACGACGTCCGGGTGCAGGTCACGAAGCCCCGCATCCCCTGCGCGAACTTCGCCGTGTGGATGGCCGAGAAGGGGTGGCTGAAGACCTTCACCCGGCGCGCGCGCCCCGGTGCCTACCTGCGGATCCTCGCTCCCGGCGCGGTGCGCGCCGGGAGCGAGGTGGTCGTCGAGTCCCGTCCCGACCACGGTGTCACGATCGGCCGCGTCTTCCGGGCCCTCACCCTCGAGAAGGAGCTGCTCCCGGGGCTCCTCGAGGCGGAGAGCTACCTGACCGCCGCGATCCGCCTGCGCGCCGAGGAGAGCCGCCCCCGCGGGGCGCCCGCCGCCCGGGGCTGAGCTCCCGAACGCGCTGCGCTGGGACCCTACAGCTCGAGGGTCGGCGGGTAGAAGAGCTCGCCGAGCTCGAACTTGCGGGGCACGAGGCCCTGCTCGAAGGAATAGGTCGTCGCCGTCTCGAGCAGCTCGCGGTTGGCGATCACGCCATAGGGATAGAGGTCGAAGTCGAGCGCGGCCTGCGTCTCCTTGGTCGCTACCCCCGCCTCGAGGAGGTTGTCGAGGTCGCCACGGGCGTTGCGGCGGGCGACCTCCTTCGCCTCGAGGCAGGCGCTGTAGAGGTTGAGCATCACCCAGGGGTGCGCCTCGACGATCTCCCGGCGGACGCAGAGCACGGCGTTCATCGGGAAGAACCCCGTCTTCTTGAAGTAGCGCGCCGACTCCTCGCGCTTGTTGAACAGCGGGCCGACCCCCGAGTCGGGGCCGAACTCGATGGTGCTCCGGTCGACGAGGTTGCGCGAGGTGTTGTACATGATCGCCGCATCGAGCTCCCCGTCGCGCAGCATCACGCCGATGTCGGTGTCCCGCCCGATGTACTGAAGGTCGATGCCCTCGGGCGGGTCGAAGCCCATCGCCCCGCCGTGGCTCTTCTCCGGCGGCCGCTCCATGAACCAGTGCACGTCGCGGGGGTCGAGGCCGAACTCGTGCTGGTAGATGCCGCGCGTCCAGAGCGCCCCGGTCTGCTGGTACTCCGGGACGCCGACGCGCTTGCCGGCGAGGTCTGCCGGGCCCTTGATCCCGGCGGCCTCGCGGACGATGACGCCGGTGTGGAAGAAGTTCCGCTGCATCGACACCGGAAGCGGCACCCAGTGGTCGATGCCGTGGCCGTAGGAGGCCATGAGGCTCGAGAACGAGATGTCGGCGATCGCGAAATCCTCGAAGGCGAGGGCCCGCCAGTACAGCTCGGAGGGCTCGAGAACGCTCACCCGGAGCTCGATGCCCTGTGGCTGCACCTCGCCGGTGACGAGGGGCAGGGACCTCGGGTTCCTCCGGATTGCGGCGCTCAGCTCCAGCTTGCCCACGGTGACCTCCGGCTCCCCCCGCGCCGGCCGGGCGCGGAAACGGCTCGACCATATCCCCGGCCCGCGGCGCGGGCCCGCCCGGCGCTCAGCGCGGGTGCGGCCGCTCCGGCCGGTACTCGATCTCGTCGGCGACCGCCGTGGCGAGCGCGGCGGAGCACTCGCGCTCGAGGAGCCAGAGCGCGAGGTCGATGCCGCTCGTCACCCCACCACAGCTCACGAGGTCGCCGTCGTCGACCACCCGCTCCTCGACGACGACCGCGCCGAGCGCCGCGAGGTCGGCGCGCGCAAGGTGGTGCGTCGCCATCCGCCTTCCCGCCGCGAGACCGGCGCGCGCGACGAGGAGTGCCCCGGTGCAGACGCTCGCGACGAGTGCGCCGCCGTGCTGCGCGGCGGCGAGCCACTCCAGCCAGTCCCCCCGCTCGGCCTCGGCCCACGCGCCCGTCGCCCCCCGGCCGACCCATCCGCCACCCGGCACGACGACGACGTCGAGGCCCTCCTCGAGGGGCCCGTCGGTGGCGAACTCGAGGCCGTGCGAGGCCCGTACCCGCGCCCCGCCCCTCGGGTGGAGGAGGCGACAGGAGACGTCGCCGCCCGCCTTCGCGCCGAGGCGGAGCACCTCGTAGGGGGCGATCGCGTCGAGCTCCTCGACGCCGTCGAAGACGACGAGGCCGGCGCGCACGCTCAGCGCCAGCCGAGCGCGGAGACCGCCGAGACCGCCCGCTCCACCCCGGCGCGGTCGACGTCGAGGTGCGTCACGGCTCGCACGCGTTCGTCGTCGACGGCGCCCATCAGCACGCCCTCGCCCGCCAGCCGGTCGCAGAAGCCGTGGGCGTCACGCACCGTGAAGACCACGATATTCGTCTCGACGAGCGAGGGGTCCAGGGCGACCCCCTCCGCCTTGGCCAGGCCATCGGCGAGCAGGCGGGCGTGCTCGTGGTCCTCCGCGAGGCGCTCGACGTGGTGATCGAGGGCGTAGAGCGCGGCGGCCGCGACGATGCCCGACTGGCGCATCGAGCCCCCGAGCATCTGCTTCACCCGCCGGGCCTCGGCGACGAGCTCGGCCGAGCCGGCGAGCGCCGCGCCGATCGGCGCCCCGAGGCCCTTCGAGAAGTCGAGCCACACGGTGTCGAAGCCCTCGGCGAAGCGCGCCGCGCTCACCCCGCTGGCGACGACGGCGTTGAGCAGCCGCGCCCCGTCCATGTGCGTCGAGAGGCCGTGCTCCCGGGCCACCGCGACCACCTCGTCGATGACCGCGAGCGGCCAGACCCTCCCGCCGCCGATGTTCGTCGTCTGCTCGACCGAAACGAGGCGCGAGCGCGGCGAGTGCTGGTCCGGGTTGGGGTGGATCGCCCGCCGGAGCGCCTCGCCGTCGAAGATCCCCCCTTCGGTGTCGATCGGCGCCACCAGGCCGCCGGCGAGGGCGGAGGGCCCGCCGACCTCGAAGCGGACCGGGTGGGAGTTGCGGTCGAGCACCACCTCGTCGCCGGGGCGGAGGTGGAGGCAGAAGGCGATCGCGTTGCACATCGTCCCCGACGGCGTGAAGACCGCCGCCTCCTTGCCGAGCAGCGCCGCTGCCCGGCGCTCGAGCGAGGTTGTGGTCGGGTCCTCACCAGCCTGCTCGTCACCGACGGCGGCTTCGGCGATGGCGGCGCGCATCGCCGGCGTCGGGCGGGTCTTGGTGTCGCTGCGTAGGTCGACCGGGGCACTCGCCATCCCCCAATGGGAGTCGATGGCGGCCCCGCGGGGCAAGCGCGCCGCGGTGCGTGCCCCCGCCCTCAGCTCGTCGGCGGGACGGGCGAGGCGGCCGCGAGGCGCTCGGCGAGCAGGTGGATCTTGGTCGTGAGGTCGTGCACCTGGCGGGTGAGGTCGGTGTTCGAGCGCAGGAGGTCGTCGATCTTCTGGGTCTCCTCGTAGTGGTGCTGGGCGAGGATCTCGTCACGGGCGGCGGCGCGGTTCTGGCTCATCATGATGATCGGCGCCTGCAGGCCGGCGAGCGCCGAGAGGATGAGGTTGAGGGCGATGAAGGGATAGGGGTCGAAGCCCTTGTGGTGCAGCAGGTGGCTGAGCAGCACCGAGTTCACCAGCATCCACGCCGCGATCATCCCGAGGAACAAGAAGATGAAGGGCCAGGAGCCCCCGAAGCTCGCGATCTGGTCGGCGACGCGCTCGCCGAGGGTCCGCCCGTCGTGCGCCTCTTGCAGGGCGGGATGCTGGTGCCGGGCCGGATGACGCCACGGGAACCAGCTGCTCGCGATCCGCCTCACGGTCGTTGTCGCCGCGTTCGTCATCTCTCCCCCTCACTCGTGTGGGCGCTCGCCCGTCGCAATCCTGGCCGCGCCGCGGCCGCGCCCAGCCTCACTGAAGCGGCGAGTAGGCGGTCGGGGTGAGGTAGCTCGACTCGATCTTGGCGACGAGGCTGCCGTCGACCTCGCTCGCTTTCTTCGCCGCGATCCACTCCTCGTCGGCCTGGAAGGCCGCCCACGAGGCCTCCGCCGCCGCCCGGTCGGGGTAGCTGCAGAGATAGACGAGGGTGTCCTTGTCGGCGGCATCCAGCGGGACCCAGAAGCCGACGACCTCGATCCCGTGCTTCGCGAAGAGAGCGAGGGTGTGGTCCTGGAAACGGCGCTCGAGGGCGTCGCGCCGCCCCGGCGTCGCGGTGTAGGTGCGGAACTCGAAGACGCGCTGTCCGGCGATGGTGGAGCCCTCCTCTGCGGCTGGCCGCGCCCGGCGGTCAGAAGATGATGACGAGACGGCCGCGGGTGCCGCCGGCGGCGAGGCGCTGCTGCGCGATCGCCGCCTGCTCTGGAGGGTAGGTCTCCGCGACCCGCAGCGTGAGGCGACCGGCGAGCACGAGCGCGGCGAGCGCCTCGAGGGCCGGGCGGTTGGTGGCGTAGTCGCCGACGCGCACGTGGTGGACCTCGATGCCGCGCTCGTTCCCGGCCTCGACGGCGCGCACGACGGCCACCTTGCCGCCGTCGCGCACCGCGGCGAGCGCCGGCGGGCCGATCACCGCCGCGTCGAACAGGCCGGCGGCGCCCCCCTCGGCGAGCTCGCGTGCCGCGTCGATGGCGCCGGGGCCGCGGGCGACGAATCGGTCGGCGCCGAAACTGCGCACCAGCACCTCGTCGTCGGCACCGGCGATGGCGACGACCTTCAGCCCGTCGGCCTTCGCGAGCTCGACGGCGTAGCCGCCGACCCCTCCCGCCGCGCCCGTAACGACGATCGTCGCCCCCGCGGGGAGGGCGAGGAGGTCGAGGCCACGGCGCACCGTGAGGCCGTTCATCGGCAGGGTGGCCGCCGCCTCGAAGCTCGCCCCGCCGGGGATGAGGGCGATCGAGTCGTTCGGCAGCACGACGAGCTCGGACTGCGCGCCGCGCCCGTTGCGCGAGGGCTGCGCGATCCCGAGCACCCGCTGGCCCACCTCCCACGAGGAGCCGGGGCCGAGGGCGTCGACCGTCCCTGCGAGCTCCATCCCGGGCACGTAGGGAGGGGGGAAGGCGGCGAGCGCCTCGGCCGAGCGGCCGGAGCGGAAGCTGATGTCGGTCGGGTTCACCGTCGCCGCGTGCACGCGCACGCGCACCTCGCCTGGACCCGGCTCGGGATCGGGGAGCTCGACCACCTCGAGGACCTCGGGGCCCCCGAACGTCCTCACCGCGACGGCGCGCATCGGCCCAGTATTCCAAAGCGCGCCCGACCTCGGAACAATTCGAAACGATGAATCTTCTGAAGTTCTCGCTCGCTGGACGTAAAATTCAATTTGTCCGTCTACTGACGGTCCTGAGCGAAGGGTCGGGGGGGACGCTCTCCGGTCGGAGGGAGGACGCTGTGCACATCACGCCGGAGCAGAACGAGCGGCTCGTCCGCGTCGGACCGGGGACCCCGATGGGAGAGACCTTCCGTCGCTACTGGATCCCGGCCTGCCTCTCCGAGGAGATCGCCGAGCCGGACTCCGCCCCGATCCGCGTGCGCATCCTCGGCGAGGACCTCGTCGCCTTCAGAGACTCCTCCGGCGAGGTCGGCCTCGTCGCCGCCTACTGCGCGCACCGCCTCGCGCCCCTCTTCTACGGGAGAAACGAAGAGT
>Ga0307374_10007566_pt1 | contig 16484 bp, 6 predicted proteins | sample OX3MG_FD_202532 | JGI IMG/M metagenome (GOLD analysis project Ga0307374, IMG submission 202532) | Soil microbial communities from Risofladan, Vaasa, Finland - OX-3 | ecosystem: Environmental > Terrestrial > Soil > Coastal area > Acid sulfate soil | place: Finland: Risofladan, Vaasa | collected... | reverse complement strand
CAGACGCTCACGAACCTCCTGGACATGGAAGGAACGAACTTTGGTGGAGTAGTCCTGGTTGAAGCTGAATCCGGGGCGGGCAAGACCAGGTTGTTGGATGAACTGGCAGTGGTCGCGGGCCGTCGAGAGTTCTGGGTTTTGCGAGGGCAGGGCGTGGACAAAGCCGCCCAGCGGCCGTTCCAGGTCATTGACGGCGTGGTGAACGCAATAGCCGAAGTTGGAGACGGCTGGTGGTCTGCCGGCAATCTCCGTACGCAGCTGGGCGATTGGGCCGATGCCGCGGCCGCCGCCCATCCCGCCCTGGGGAGTCTCCTCGGGCACGTGGACAAGTCGACTCTGGGACCAGAAGGCTTCGGGGAGACGCGCAGCATTGATGCACTGGCGAGTGTGCTCGACGTCCTCGGTACGGGACGACATCGGGCCCTCATCATCCTTGACGACTGCCAGTGGTCCGACGCCATGACATTGTCACTGCTAGCGAGGTGGCAAGCCCGACGTGATCGGGATACAGGCTGCGGCGTCCTGATTGTCGTGGCATTCCGGTCTGAAGAAGTGCCAAGTGGCCACCCATTGCGCACACTTGATCAACGGGCAACCGTGCCACTGAATCCGTTCACAGTCGATGAGATTGAGGCCCTCTGCGTCTCCATGGCTGGCCCGCTGCCGAACGAAGCGCTGACCACAATCGTCCGATTGGCGGATGGAAGCCCCTTCATGGCCTCGGCCGTGCTGCGGGGCATGGTGGAAACCGGCGCACTTCGTGACACTTCTCAGGGTTGGGAGATTGACCCCATCCCGATGCAAGACGTCCAGACGTCGCGACGAGCCGCTCTCTTCCTTTCGAGACGCTTCGAGCTGATGGCTCCCGAAACACTAAGACTGTTGACGATCGGAGCGATTCTCGGCAAGGAATTTGATCTCAGCCTTGCGGTGATCCTTTCTCATCAGATGGCCTCGGAGGTGACGTCGTCTCTTGAAGATGCTCGCCGTCGGCGCATTCTTTGGATTGACGAGGTGGGGGGACACTGTTCCTTCACGCACGACAAGCTTCGCGAATCACTCCTGGATAGAGTCGACATAGCGCAGCGTGCCACCCTGCATAGGGAGGCCGCGGAACTAATTGAGGCAATCGATTCGGCCAGAGTCTTTGAGCTGGCATACCACTTTGACGCAGCCGATGAGCTCGACCGCGCACTGCCATATGCGCTCAGTGCCGCTGAGATCGCTCGAAGCAGTCATGCCCTCGACGTTGCCGTGACGCACTACCGGATTGCCGAACGTGCGATAAGCAATCCGTCCGCTGCGACCGATTCAGCTATCAAGGCTCGGATTGCTGAGGGTTTAGGTGATGTGTTGACGCTCCGAGGCGAATACGCAGAAGCGAGTTCCCGGCTTGAATATGCGCTCTCGCTCACGAGCCATGCGATCAGTCGAGCCGTCATTGAGGGCAAGCTCGGTGACATCGCGTTCAAGCGAGGCGATCAGGCGGTGGCCAGTCGCTACCTTGAGGGAGCTCTCCGCGATCTCGGACGATGGGTTCCGCGCAATCCACTCGCAAAGGTGCTCGCGGCGCTTGCAGAGGCATTTGTGCAGGTCATGCACACCCTGGTACCGCGGGCATTTTTGGCTCGCCGATCGATCGACGGCCGGGAACGTGAGTTTGCCGCCATTCGGATCTACAGCCGCCTGGCGTACGTCTACTGGTTCAGCGCGGGAAAGCTCCCGTGTGCCTGGGCGCATCTCCGGGAAATGAATCTCGCGGAGCGATACCCCCCAACCCCGGAGTTGGCGCAGGCATATTCCGAGCATGCACCCGTGATGACAATGATGCCGTGGTACTCAAGAGGGTTGAAGTACGCCAAACGCTCCCTTGAGATCCGGCGTGACCTGGGGGACGTGTGGGGCTTGGGCCAGTCGCTCAACTTCTGTGGCGTGGTGCTGTACGCGTCCTCGCGCTACCGGGAAGCCATTGAAGCGTGCCGCGAGGCGGTCAGGGTTCTCGAACGGACCGGTGATCGGTGGGAGCAGAACACAGCAACCTGGCACCAGGTCTTCAGTCACTACAGATTGGGAGAGCTTGAAATCGCGTCGGCAATGGCGCGAGACCTGTACTACGCAGCGACTGAAATCGGCGATGTCACCTCCGCCGGCATCGCGCTCAGCGGATGGGCTCGATCGTCGGGTGGACAAGTGCCAGAGACGTTCTTGGCCATAGAGCTCGGACGGGACTTGGGCGACGCGCACACGGCAACCGAGGTCCGATTGGCTGACGCCGTTGGCCTGCTGAGGCGAGGGGACCTCACTCCTGCGGTCGAGCGCCTGGAGGAGGCCTGTCAGATCGTTGCCTCCGCCGGGCTACGCCAGGAATACATCGCTCCGGTCAAGCCCTGGCTGGCCACTGCTCTGAGAATGCAGGTTGAGGCGTGGGATATCCACGACCCGCAATCTCGTACTCGACTCTTACGTCGTGCCGCAAAGGCTGCTCGTAAGGCGGACCGTTTGTCGCGGATGTATCGCAACAATCGTCCACATGCTCTTCGCGAACGCGCACTGGTTGCCGGACTGCAGGATCATGCAACGAAGGCCCAACGCCTTGCGGCCCGAAGCCTCGCGGTCAGTGAGCAACAGGGGGCATCGTATGAATCGGCGCTCACGCGGGTCGCTCTCGCTCGGTTGGCGCTCGCGAGAGGTGAAACTGGGGCCGCCGAGGCCCATGCCATCGCAGAAGTCAATCGTTTGGGCTTTGAGCTACACCGAGCTGAGGAATCTCGGTCAACATTCTCGCTGGCTGATCAGTTCGAGATGATTCTGACCGTGGGGCGCCGCATCGGCACCGCCGCCTCGGAGTCAGCGATCTTTCAAGAGGTGCACGACGCATCCGTCCAGCTCTTGAGGGGTGACAAGTGCAACGTCGTGCGGATCTCGCAAGGGAGCGGTGACCTGGTCATTAGCAATGCCGACGACGTAGAGATGCGGGTAACCAAGGACCTGATCTCGCGCGCCATTGCCCAGGGGTCCCCGGTGGTTTCCAATGCATTGGACGGAGGTGTTTCGGCGGACAACATGCTCCTTGCCGACCTTCAGTCGATTCTGTCCGCACCCATCATTTGCGAGGGACAGACGGTGGCCTGCTTCTACGTGACCCACCACCAGGTCAACGACCTCTTTGGTGAGGTTGAGATCCAATTGGCAGAGTTCATCGCCACTCTTGCCGGGGCGGCACTCGAGCACGTTGCGGGGAGCGAGGCCCATTTCCGATCTCTTGCACAGAATTCCTCGGATGTGATCACGATTGTGGATCAAAAGGGCAAGATCACCTATCAGAGCTCTTCGGTCGAGCAGGTGTTCGGGTTCAAACCTGAAGAGATGTTGGGTCAGGATCTGTCAGCATGGCTTCACCCGGAGGATCGTGCGAAGCTGCTCGCCTTCTTGGAATCCAGCAACTACGGCGGGTCGGAGCCCGGACTCGTGCAGACTCGGATGCGGCACAGCGACGGCTCGTGGCGCGTGGGAGAGTCCGCCGTCCGAAGCTTGTTCGACGACCCTGGCGTTGAGGGTCTAGTGCTGAACACACGCGATGCCAGTGAGCGGATGGCACTCGAGTCAGAGCTGCGCATCCGTGCTTCCCATGATCCACTGACCGGGCTCGCCAACCGCGCCCTTTTCGTCGAACGTGTCGATGAGGCCTTCAAACTGCACCTTTCTCAGAATCGGTCGCTGGCCGTCATTTTCTTGGATCTTGACGACTTCAAGGCCATCAACGACTCCCTTGGCCATTTCGTCGGGGACCGACTGCTCGAAATGACGGGTCGGCGACTGGAAAGGTGTGTTCGTCCTGGTGACACGGTTGCCCGGTGGGGTGGTGACGAATTCGCCCTCTTGCTCGAAGACTCCGACGGTCCAACTGCTGAAGCGATTGTCGGGCGCATCATTTCCGAGCTGGAACGGCCCTATCAGATCCTCACCCAAGAGGTTCTTTCTCGAGCCAGTGTTGGTGTCGCCATCACGCAGGGCCATGAGACGTCCGCCGATCTCCTCATTGCCGCTGACCTTGCCATGTATGTCGCCAAGTCACGGGGGAAGTCCCGATACCAGTTCTTCCAATCAGAAATGCGCGAGGCGGCGATCGAACGTTCGGCCACTCGAACCGACCTCGAATGGGTCCTCCAACGCAACGAATTGACGATCCACTACCAACCCATCATTGATATCTCCACAGGGAAGCTCAGCGGGTTCGAGGCATTGGTGCGCTGGAACCATCCAAGCAGGGGCGAACTCCACCCTGACGACTGGATCGCATTGGCTGAGGAGAGCGGCATGATTGCCTCAATCGGCAAATGGGTTCTGGTGAACGCGTGCCATCAGGCCGCTCTTTGGCAGGCCACCTCGGGTCAGGACTTGACCATCGCCGTGAACGTCTCGGCCCGCCAGTTACAAGGTCAGACGCTCGTTGAAGAGATCGCCAGCGCCTTGGAGGAATCGAATCTGAACGCGAATTCTCTCATCCTCGAGATCACCGAGAGTGCAACGGTCGTCGACACAGAGAGTGTGATCAATCGATTGGAGTCACTGAAATCACTTGGAGTGGGTCTCTCCATTGATGATTTTGGTACCGGGTATTCGTCGCTGAGTTACCTGCGAAGGTTTCCGGTCGACTACCTCAAAGTTGACCGATCATTCGTCGCTGAACTGGTCACGTCTTCAGAGGACCTTGCGATCGTGTCGCACGTCATCAACCTTGGTCATTCCCTTGGGCTGAAAGTTGTGGCAGAAGGTGTCGAAACGTCTGAACAACTAGACAAACTCTGCGAAATGGGTTGTGACCAGGCTCAGGGCTTCAGATGGAGGCATCCCGCCGACCCGGAGGACGTCAGTCAATGGTTGGCGTCGCTCGACGGCGAGAGAGTGTCCATTTAGAAGAAGGCAGTTCCGACGATTATTCGCCCTGCGGTGAAAGTGTGGCGCGGTCCGCCCTCGCCAGCACTTTCTCCGCCGCCTCGGTTTCTCCCGCCACGGCGAGACCCAGTCGTGCGGATATCCGCGTGGTCCTCCCGGAGATGTCGAACGGGTCGGTGAGGACTGCAAGGAGCCGCTGAGTAAGGGTTTCCATCACATCTTCATCCTCGATCTCCAACACAGCGATCAGGTCGCGTCCTACCGCACGGCCCACTGTGTCCTCGGTGCGAAGTACCGACAACATGCGCCGGGAAACTTCCGAGAGCACCTGATCACCGGAGGAGTAGCCGAACTCCTCAATGATGTCGTCGAGGTTCGCCACGTTCAGGTGTATGACGGCAACGTACCCGCCGTGACGTCCCCGTCTGTTCAGGGCCTGGCTCAACCGGTCCAGAAGGAGGAGTTGGTTGGGCAGGCCGGTCCTGGGGTCGGCCAGCCCGAGCTGCCAAAGATCGTCGTAGCTCTCTGAGGGTGGCAGGGGGGACTGAACTCGGGGGTGGATAACTGATCCGGTTGCAATTTCGTGGAACATCGATTCGACGCTCCCGATGACGTGATTCTGCGAGGTGCCCTCGCCCCATTCGAGGATCCTCCGGGAGGGCGAATTGACCCGCGTCTTGACACGGCGCAGTTCGTGGGGTCTCTCAGACCCAAGGCTTCGCTTCGTCAACCGCACGCCGTCCCCCCTCAGAAACGAGCATCCTCCCTTGTCATATCCCATTCTTTGGACGATGTGAAGGCCCATAAGTCACGAATGGCCACGGTTGATCGATGGTGACTCCCACAAAGGGGCACCATCGCCACCGCATGCTCTTGACAGCCGGAAGGCGCCCTTCAATTGTAGTGACCAGACGCTCCGCATACCGATCAGGTTGCGACCCCGAGCGGCGTTCCTCGGATACCCCGAGGGTCAGCTCGATTCGCTTCCATGGCCGGCCATGCCGGCCATGCCGGCTTTGCGGGTGGCGTAAATGGCCGCTTCTGTGCGGCTGTTCATTTTGAGTTTGGCCAGGAGATTTGTGACGTAGTTCTTCACAGTCTTCTCGGCCAGGAACATTTCCTCGGCAATCTGGCGGTTCGTTCGACCTTGGGCGATCAGGTCCAAGATCCTCCGCTCTTGAGGCGAGAGAAGGTCAAGCTTGGGGTCCGAGGCGGGTGGGTTGCTGATTCGTTCAATCACGCTGCTGATTGCGCGCGGGTCCATCAGGGATGCTCCTCCGGCCACCTTCTTCACGTCGGCGATCAGGTCGCGGGCGCGGATTTGCTTGAGCACGTAGCCGGCCGCCCCTGCCATCACGCTCGCATACAGGGCTTCATCGTCGGCGAAGCTGGTCAGCATGAGGCATATGAGCTCGGGCATGGCCGATCGCAGGTCGCGGCACACCTCTATGCCGCTGCCGTCTTGAAGCCGGACGTCGAGAATCGCCACATTGGGGGCGGCCAGGGGGATCCGGGTCATGGCCTCAGAAACGGTCGCCGCCTCCCCGACGACTTCTATCTCCTCATCGCTTTCCAGAAGGCTGCGGATCCCCTCTCGAACCAATTCGTGATCGTCCAGAAGGAATACCCGGATACTCATGGTTCTCATTGTGTCAGTGCCAGTAGGCGAGGGCATCGAATCAATCGTCGTCACAGAGAACGGCCTGTTCGTGGGTACGATCTTGACGGTGCCGTTTCGCCGGATTGACGATCCTGAAAAGTTCCGTCGCCTGATGGAGGCCGTCCTCATGATTGAGGCTGACGTGGAGCTACCGATTCTGCTGGAGCACCTTATTGAAGAGGCCTGTTCGCTGGTCGATGCTCGCTACGGCGCTCTCGGGGTGCTGAACGAGAGCCGGACGGCGCTCGAACAGTTCATGACTGTCGGCCTGAGTCATCAGGAGGAGGAGCAGATCGGTCAGCGACCCACGGGACGTGGCGTGCTCGGACTGCTCATCACAGAGCCCAGACCTCTGCGTCTCAAGGACTTACGCGAGCATCCCGACAGCTACGGCTTTCCGCCCCATCACCCGCCAATGAAGTCCTTTCTGGGCCTGCCGGTGCGAGTCCGTGGTGAGGTTTACGGCAACCTCTACCTCACCGACAAGACGAGCGCTGATGACTTCAGTGAAGAAGATCAGGCAATGGCAGAAGCTCTGGCCCTCGCTGCTGGCATCTCCATTGAGAACACCCGGCTCCATGACAGGGTCCGCCTGCTGAGTGTTCTGGACGACCGGGACCGGATCGCGCGGGATCTTCACGATCGCGTGATTCAGAGGATCTTCGCGGTCGGCATGACGCTCCAGGGCGCCGCCAGGCTGCCGGAAATGCCACCTGAAATTCTTGATCGTGTAAACCGTGCAGTGGACGAGCTTGACAGCACCATCACCGAAATTCGGACTGCGATTTTCGAGTTGGGCGTCGAACGCAATCAAATGGGTCTGCGCCGGAGTGTCCTCGACTTAGCCGACGAGCTTGCGCCCATGCTGGGTGCCAAGCCGCAAGTGACATTCACGGGTCCTATCGACAGCAAGGCACCTCAACACATCGCCGATCACGCCCTTGCCGTTGTCCGGGAGGCACTGACGAACGCCGGCAAGCATGCCGGAGCTAAGCGATTCGTCGTTTCTCTTGAGATGGCAGACGACCTCAGCGTTGAGGTTGTCGACGACGGGCAGGGGATCCGGGTGCCGCCTGAAGAGAATTCGGGTATGGGCCTCGCCAACATGGCCAGTCGTGCTGAACGACTCGGAGGGAGTTTCCTGGTTCAGGCGGGTACCAACGGTGGCACCCGGATACTTTGGCGTGTCCCGTGTTGAGCCAGGGTGGGCGCCGTTCTGGGGACTCTGCTCACGAAGTGACTTTGGTCCCTATATGGAGTCCCGAGGTTCAGTCACAATGAAATCCGCGTCTCATTCCCAAAGTCCCAGCGCGATTGAAGAATGGCGGCCTCCCCATTGGCCGCCGTTCTTCGCGTCTCGGCCCAGAGACGACGCCGCTCTGCAATGCCGACGAATTACACTTGGAGCGCTCGCACGCGCGTGGGTGTCGGGGGATGGCCGGTGGCGACAGAAACAGATCGAAATCGATGGGAGTGCCACCGGTTCACCGGACACCACGCGGTCGGGCGCATGGGCGTGGTCGCCATCCCGATTTCGACATTCGTGACGATCGGGTAGTGGCTGCCGTGGCAGATGCAGCTGCGCGTGGCGAGGTGGCACCCGAGGGTCTGGCCAGGTTGCTGATGGACCTGCCGGATGTGACTGTCGTCCTGGACGGGGAGGGCAAAGTCATTTGGGGCAACGACGCTGCGGAGCGTCTCTTCGGACTGACCCTCCACGAGACCGTCGGGCGCTCCGGGTTGGAGTTCGTGCATCCCGACGATCTGGAGCTCGTCCTGCGCTCACTCGTGTCGGTGCAGGCGAAGGTGGTGGGAACGCCCATTGAGGTCCGCCTCAAGACCCAGACCGGTTGGTCGCTCTTCGAGTTGATCGGCGCTCCCGTGACGTGGTTCGCAGAGACCGCCGTTCTCTTCTCGCTCCGTGATCTGACGCAACGCCGGCGATACGAGGTAGCGCGGGATGAGGTAGCGATGTTTCGCTCGCTCGTGCAGAACTCGGCGACGATCACCATGCTTCTCTCCTCCAGCGGCCTCATTGTGTCGGCATCGGGCGCGCTTACCCGGGTCCTCGGTCACGATCCGGAGCGGGTGGAAAACCAGCCTCTGATCGATCTCGTCGCGGCGCCCGACGTCGGTGGGTTTGCCACCGCGTTCGATCGCGCGTTGCAGGGAGCAACGGTTGCGCGTCCCACAATCGTTGAGGTCAGCTTGTTGAGCCACAACAGTCCTGAGCCCATTCCTTTCGAGCTGACCATCGTCAACTTGGTGGACGACCCCACTGTTGGCGGGCTCGTGGTGACCGCGCACGACATTTCTCTTAAGACTGCCGCGGAGTCCGAGTTGCAGACGACGTTGTCGCTCCTCAAAGCTACTCTGGACGCCACGGCTGACGGGATACTGGTTGTCGACACCGAGGGACGAATCACCAGCTTCAATAGCCGGTTTGCCGAAATGTGGCGGATACCTCCCGACCTTCTCGCTGCCCGTGACGACAATGCCGCCATCGGGTTCGTCCTCGATCAGTTGATTCACCCCGAAGCATTCGTCAGCAAAATAGAGGAGTTGTATGGGCAGCCCGAGGCGGACAGCAATGACACCCTGGCCTTCAAGGATGGGCGTGTCTTTGATCGCTATTCGAAGCCACAGCTAATCGACGGCAACGTTGTCGGGCGCGTGTGGAGTTTCCGTGATGTGACCGAGCACAAGCGCCTGGAAAGTGAGCTGACCTATCAGGCGTTCCACGACGCCCTCACGGGTCTGGCCAACAAGGCTCTGTTCAGAGATCACCTTGATCAGGCAGTAGCCCGCATGGAGCGCACCCACAAGCGGATCGCCGTCCTGTTCCTCGACATGGACGACTTCAAGACAGTGAACGACAGTCTCGGCCACTCCGTCGGAGATCAGCTCCTCATGATCGTCGGGAACATATTGGCCGACAGCATGCGGACGTCGGACACGGTGGCGCGACTTGGTGGCGATGAGTTCGCTCTGCTCATTGAGGATATTGAGGCAGCCACCGAAGCGACTGAGGTGGCGGAGAGGATCCTGACGTCATTGCAGCGCCCCCTTCGTTTGGGTATCAAGGAAGTCGTGCCTACCGTCAGCATCGGGATCGTCATCGGGAACCTCGACAGTACGAGCGAGCAACTTCTTCGCGATGCCGATCTGGCCATGTACAGGGCCAAGGAGAACGGAAAGAATCGCTACGAGGAATTCCGGGACCAAATGCACGTGGCCGTGGTCGAACGCCTCGAACTTGAAGCCGGGCTCCGCCAGGCGTTGGCCAATCAGGAACTCACCGTTCATTATCAACCAATTGTGAAGCTGGAAAGTTTTGAGATCGTAGGCTTCGAGGCGCTGGTGCGATGGCACCACCCCTCCCGCGGCACCCTGCAACCTGAGTCTTTCATCCCGTTCGCCGAACAGGTCGGCTTAGTGAGTGGTATTGACCGCTTTGTTCTCACCGACGCATGTAAACAGGTCCTCCGCTGGCAGGAGCAAGGACTGATCCCCGCGGCCTTCTCCTTGAGTATCAACGTGTCAGCCCGGGAAATGGTGGATGCCGCCATCGGTGAAAGCGTCGCCGAGCTGCTCGCGACAACCGCCTTTGATCCGTCGAATCTGATCCTGGAGATCACTGAGAGCGCCATGATGAGGGACACCGAGACGGCGATCGGCCAGATGCACGCCCTCAAAGCTCTTGGTCTTCGGATATCGATCGACGACTTTGGGACCGGTTACTCCTCACTTGCCTATCTGCAGCGCTTGCCCATCGACTCGCTCAAAATCGATCGCTCGTTCGTGTCATCCCTCTCGGAATGGGATACGCCTGCCGGCCTGGTTCATGCGATCATCCAGATTGCCGACACCCTTGGTCACACCACGATCGCCGAAGGTGTCGAGAACGCCACCCAGGTGATGCGGCTTCGCCACCTTGGTTGCGAGCTCGGACAGGGGTTTCACATCGGGTTACCGCTTGACGCGCCGTCAACCGAGGCAATGCTCAAGGCACGGGCAGGAGGCTCACGGAGCCTGTCAGGGCCCACCAGCGTCTCGGTTTGAGGCGGTCCACGCCCACCTGGCTCATCGGTGCGATCGACCTGTCGAGTTCGGGGGCAATCCAGGGCTCTCATGACCCGAGCCACGTGTGCCTTCGCGATCGGGAAACGGGGGGTAACCGGGAACGGGGGATAACGTTGACGCTGATGCAGGATCCATCAGGTACTTCGCAACCGGCAATCAGCATCCTCCACCTCTCCAGTGTGATCAAGAGACCAATGGTCGATGCGAGCGGGGATCGCCTCGGTCGGGTCCAAGACGTCATCGCCCGTATTGGCGACGCCCCACACCCACCCGTGGTGGGGCTCGTGGTGAGGATTGGAGGAAGGGACCTGTTCGTACCCATTCGGAAAGTCGCGGCATTTGAGCCGGGGCGGGTTCACTTCGACGGTCCTCGTGTGGATCTCCGACGCTTCGAGCGGCGTCCCGGCGAACTCCTGTTGGGGCAGGACCTCTTGGCCCGCCACCTCATCCATTTTGTCGGCGGGCGGCTTATGCGCGCGAACGAGATCGAATTGGCCCGGGTGGATGGCTCGTGGGAGGTAGTGGGTGTGGACCCGTCCAGCCGTCCGGTGCTCAGGCGTCTCATACCGGGCCGCTTTCGGCGGACGATGCAATCCAGCGCCATCGTGGATTGGGGCAGCGTCGAGCCCTTTGTCGCGCACGTGCCGACGGCTCGCCTGCGAATTCCCTATCGCAAGCTGAAGAAGCTCCACCCCGCGCAAATTGCCGATCTGGTTGAGGCGGCTTCTCACGAGGAGGGCGAGGAGATCATTGAGGCAATGGGAGACGACCACGAGCTGGAGGCGGACGTCTTCGAGGAGCTGGACACCGAGCACCAGCTTGAGTTCGTCCAGTCCCGCTCTGACGCGGACGCGGCTCGGATTCTCGCCTCCATGGCCCCCGACGACGCGGCCGACCTCATCGTCGAAGTCGACCAGGATCGGCGCCTGCCGATTCTGAATCTGTTGCCCGAGCCCCAACAGCAGAAAATCCGTTCGCTCCTGACCTACCACCCGGAGACCGCCGGCGGCATGATGAGTCCCGACTTCGTCTGCCTTCGAGCCACCACGCCCGTCTCCATGGCACTGCATGCCGTGCGGGAGAGCGCTGCGCCGCCTGAAGCCCTCCATGTGGTATTCGCTACCGACGAGCACGATCGGCTGGTTGGCTCGGTCTCGACCATCATGCTCTTGAAGGCAGATCCGACTGCCACCCTCGACTCTGTGGTGTCAGCTGACCCGCCTCACGTACATCCCGACTGGGATCTCGGTGCGATTGTTCGCAAAATGTCCGATTTCAACCTCACGGTGGCCCCGGTCCTGGACTCGGAGCACCAGACGGTCCTCGGAGTCGTGACAGTGGACGACGTGATCGAATTGCTGCTGCCGAGCGGTTGGCGCCGCGATTTCGGCGCGACGGCAGCGGAGGCGTAATCGTGCGTCGAAGCCCGACTCTCGCAGCGGATGAGGCGGTGTTGAACCTCGGTCGGGAGTTCCTTAGCATGCGAAGGAGCCCTAGCCGCCGGTGGCGAGAAGGATGCCGCCGCGAACCGAAGGAGGTGGGCCGGTGAGATCTGAACCTCCCAGTACCGGACGCCCTCCGTCGCGGCTGACCTGACGCAGAGGGAAACCTCACCCACCTCTACTGGGAGCCTCCCGTTCAGATCACGGACACCCCGCTCGGATGGGCGAAACACGACGCTGAGGCTCCCGCAGCAGAGCAAACGCACACCCACAACGGTGCGGATATCGAATCCGTGCGGGGACGCGAGTCCGGCGCGCCGACAACCCGCAGCCCAACGAGGTTGATCGCTCACGAAAGGAGGAGAACCATGCCCGAGCGCGCGCAACCTCTTGCCAGAGTCCTGCGCAGACGACCCATCAAGACGCAACCTGACAGCGAGTCGGCTGCCCAGGAAGGCGGCGCACTCGAGCGCGACCTGGGTGCCGTCCTGGACGATGCACACGTCGGCGACATTCAGGGGGCGTTCGGGACAATCGCCTATGGCGATACGGGTGCCCGACGCTCGACAAAAGCCAAGCTGCTCACCCTCCTCGCCATCGTCGGGCCCGGACTCATCGTCATGGTGGGCGACAATGACGCCGGGGGAGTCGCCACCTACGCGCAAGCAGGACAGAACTTCGGGACACACCTCCTGTGGGTGCTGCTTCTCCTGATTCCCGTGCTGTATGTGGCCCAGGAGATGGTGTTGCGTCTCGGGGCGGTCACGGGTGTCGGCCACGCCCGCCTCATTCTGGAGCGTTTTGGGCGGTTCTGGGGATCGTTCAGCGTGATCGATCTCTTCGTCCTGAACGCCCTGACTATCGTGACCGAGTTCATCGGGGTGTCTCTGGCAACCAGCTACCTCGGCCTGCCGAAGGTGCCATCCGTGATCCTCGCAGGCGTCGTCATCGTGGCCGCCGCAAGCACCGGGAGTCTCCGGGCCTTCGAACGGACGGCGTTGGCGCTGTGCATCGGCTCGCTGGTAGTTATCCCCCTCTATGTGATTGTGCATCCGCCAGCCGGCGAGGTCGCGCGGAATTTCACGTTGGTCAACCTTCCGGGTGGACCTTCCCAGCTCTCCAATGTGATGCTGCTGATCATCGCGGTGGTGGGCACGACGGTGGCGCCGTGGCAGCTCTACTTTCAACAGTCATACGTCATCGACAAGCGGATTACTACCCGATTCGTGAACTATGAGCGCGTCGATCTGGTCCTTGGCATCGTCATTGTGATCATCGGAGCGGGCGCGCTCATGGGTGTGTCGGCGGCAGCATTTGGGCACACACCATTGGCCGGCCATTTCGTCGATGCCCGGCATGTCGCCGACGGCCTCGACCGGTACGTGTCGCGCACTGCGGGAGTTCTCTTTGCCGTTGTCCTGCTCGACGCAAGTCTCATCGGTGCCTCAGCCATCGGCCTGTCCACGGCGTACGCGACGGCAGACGTCCTTGGCCTGAAGCATTCGCTTCACCGTTCGATCCGAAAGGCCAAGGGCTTCTACGCGGTGTTCGGCGGGCTGATGTTCGGCTCCGGCGCTCTCGTGCTGTCGCCGGGCGTGCCGCTCGGGACTGTCACGGAGGGCGTGCAGACGTTGGCGGGTGTTCTCCTGCCGAGTGCCGCGGTCTTCCTCCTCCTGCTCTGCAACGACAAAGAGGTATTGGGACCCTGGGCGAACTCCACCAAGACCAACATCATCGCGTCGACCATCATCGGTGTCCTCGTCCTGCTCTCCCTCATCCTCACTGTCGCAGTGTTGTTTCCGAACCTGTCGGCATCCGCCATTCAGTTGATCATCCTGGTTGGGGTTGTTCTCGGCTTGGTCACCGGTGCATATCTGCTCGTCCAGTCGCACCTTCGGCGGACAGCGAACGCCGATTCGTCTGACACGGCGAACGCCAAGTCCGATGCCCGAACCTCAAGACGGGAGACCTGGCGCATGCCGCCTCTGACGATGTTGGAACGTCCGGCCATGTCGAGACAGCGGAAGATCGGCATGATTGCCCTTCGCGGTTACCTGCTCTTCTCCTTCGTGCTCGTCATCGTGAAGATCGTCCAAGTGGCAATCAAGTAGCTCACTGGCGCCCCCGAGCCTCTGACGCACACCTAGGGAAGGGTGACCGGAAGATGGACAGCCAGGTCGGCCGACGACTGACCGACATCAATGTCGTATCGGCCCGGCACGGTCTCGAACGACGTGCCGGAGAAGATCTCGAATGCGCTCGAGGGAACGGCCAATGTGATGGTCTCAGAGGCCAGTGGGGCGAGTGTGACCCGGGCGAAGGCACGCAACTGCTCGGGGGGTTCCCCAGTTGAGGCCGGGTAGTGGACGTAGGCCTGCACAACATCGGTTCCGGGCCGCGGCCCGGAGTTCTGCACGGTGACCCTCACCGCGAAGCCAGCGGATGTTGTCTGCAGGGTCGGGCTCGAGAACGTGAATGTCGTGTAGTCCAGTCCGAATCCAAACGGGAAGAGCGGTGCGACTCCGTTGGCCTGGTACCACCGGTAGCCGATCTCCAGCCCCGATCCGTAGCTCACGACAGAGTCAACCCCGGGGAATAGATAGTTCTGTGACACCGGTTGAGCTGACTCGGTCGCCGGGAATGTGATCGGGAGCCGACCGGACGGATCGACAGCTCCTGTGAGGATTGCCGCAATGGCAGTGCCGTCCTCCTCGCCGGGATACCAGGCCTCTATGACACCCGCCACATGGTTCAACCACGGCATGAGCACCGCGCCCCCGGTATTGAGCACAACGATGGTGTTCGGGTTTGCCGACGCGACGGCTGCAATGAGCGCATTCGAGTTACCGCCAAGGCTGAGGTTGGGCTGATCAGCTCCCTCGGTGGACGGATCACCGGCGAAGACAATGGCGACCTGCGCCTTGCGTGCGGCGGCGACGGCGGCCTCAATCTGCGGGGAGGTATCGACGATGCCGAACTGGGGTAAGCCGTGGTGAAGGACCGAGAACCAGTCGGCGGTGAAGGTGTAGCGGCGGCCAGCCTGCAGCGGAACCGTGGTAGCCCACGTTGTACGTGTATGAAGGCCTCTTGAGGCGAGAAGCTCGCGGCCGTTGAGATATAGCCATGTATCGCCGATCTGCTGCATGGAGACCTCGTAAATCCCGGTCCTACGAGCACGCAAGACGAGTCGCCAGTGACTCCAACCCTCGCCTCTACCGGGCATGTTGGCAGTCGCGACGGCTGCCGAGACGTTGGGTGACGAGTCAATTGAAAGATCGGACTTCCCGGGCTCGCCGCTCGCCGGCGCCTTCGTTTCGAGGGGGAGCGGGGTGCCGCTGACGATGTCGGAGTCGCTCAGTTGATCAAGGTCCAAAGAGGCTGGGCCTCCTTGGCTGTAGGTCACGCGGACTTTCTTTCCGAGGGATGCCCGCAGGGCGGCCAGGGGTGTGACCACGAAGGGCGCCGTGACCCGTGAACTCCCCCCACCGGTGGTCGTTGGTTGGGTCGAGGCAGGGGACCCTATGACTGCCACTGAGCGCACTCCCGAAAGGGGCAGAACGCCACCCTCGTCCTTGAGGAGCACCACGCCCGCTTCGGCCGCCCTCAGAGCGACCGCCCGGTGAGCTGGGGTTTCGGCGGGTGTCGCAAGGGTGCCTTTGAAAGGTCGGGCAATCATTCCGAACGCGAACATCTGTGAGAGAACCAACGCAACGGCTCTATTCAGGTCGGCCACTGGCAGCTTCCGCGTTCTGACGAGTTCGACCAATGATGCGGCGGATCCGGGTTTGATCAGCGACATCCCGGCCCCAAACGCCTTGGCGGGGTTTCTCACGGCATGAAGGTCGGAGCGGACGAAACCGGCAAAGCCCCAGGCTCGAAGTCTCGTGTAGGTATAGGGACTGGAGCAGTCATTGACGCCGTTGAGCGATCCGTATGAACACATGACTGAAGCAACGTGCCCCTGGGTCACGGCCACGGCGAACGGCGCGTCATAGAGCTCTGCCAGGGCGCGGAGCGGCACCACTTGGTCGAGCCGAATTCGTGCCGTTTCCTGGGTGTAGCCCGTGAAGTGCTTCGCATCTGCCATGACGCCGGCCGACTGGATCCCGTCCACGTTGGCAACGCCGAGAACCGTTGTCAGATAGGGATCCTCTCCGAAAGTTTCGAAGATCCGACCGCTTTGTGGCACCCGGGCCAGGTTGAGCTCGGGTCCCTGGGCGACATCGAACCCCTTTGTACGGGCTTCCGCACCAAGTACCTCACCGGTCGCGCGCGCGACGGCTGGATTGAAGCTGGCAGCAACACCGATGGCAGCCGGCAGCTGAGTAACGTCCGAAACCTTGTTCGCAATTCCATTTGGTCCGTCAGAAAGGGTCAGTGGTGGAATGCAGAGTGAGGGGATT
>Ga0307374_10007559_pt1 | contig 16493 bp, 12 predicted proteins | sample OX3MG_FD_202532 | JGI IMG/M metagenome (GOLD analysis project Ga0307374, IMG submission 202532) | Soil microbial communities from Risofladan, Vaasa, Finland - OX-3 | ecosystem: Environmental > Terrestrial > Soil > Coastal area > Acid sulfate soil | place: Finland: Risofladan, Vaasa | collected... | reverse complement strand
GGCCGCCAGCGCGATCTGCAGCCCCCCGCCCAGGCAGTTGCCGTGCACCGCGGCGATCACCGGGACGGGCAGCGTCATCCAGTCGTAGGCCGTCCGCTGAAAACTGTTGGGAACCACGTTGGCCAGGCCATCCGCCCCGTTGGATCCGTCCCCCACCGACATCGCGCTGGTCACGTCGAGGCCTGAGCAGAAGCTGGGGCCCTCCCCGTGCAGCACCACCGCGCGCGCACCGGGATCTCCGGCCACCTGCTCGGCGGCCGCGACCAGGGCCTCGAACATCGCCAGGTCGAGCGCGTTGTGCTTCTCCGGACGGGCCAGCGTCACGGTCGCGATGTGGTCGGCTACCTCGATCTTGACTCGCTGTTCGCTCATGACCCAGCAGCCTATCCCTCGGGCGCCAGTGCGTCACCCAGGCGCACCGTTCCCGGCTCCAGCACGCGACCGTAGACGCCGAACGGCAGCGGCTCTGTGGTGTCCAGATCGCGGCGGTACTCGCCCAGGATGTCCAGCGTCGGCAAATCGATCACCCCGGTCACCGGGTCACGGCTGGTGATCAGGCACCGGCCGACGTGCCCCTCGAACCGAACCCGGGCCTGCTCGCCGACCCGGACCGCGGACCCCACCCAGGCATCCTCGGCGTGGGCGTCCAGCCCATCCACCTCGATCAGCATGCGGAATCGCCGCGGGTCCACGTGATCACACCCGCCCTGCTCGGCCAGTCGCCGCAGCGACCCGGTCGAGATCAAGGACACCGCGCCGCGCGCCCCGCGGTCCACCGCTCCCTGCTCGTCGGCCTCGACCAGCCTGACCGGCCGGCCCACCAGCTCGCTCAGCGCGGATGACCACGGACCTTCGACCAGCCGGGCCCCGGCACTCCGCGAGTAGAACTTCGTCTGCACCTCGTCACCGAGCCGAACCTCTGCCTCCAGCACCTGGCCGCCGGGTAGCTGGATGCGCAGCCGCCGCTCCGGCTCGGAGTAGGCAGCCACCACGGTGTTCAACTCGCCCAGGTGCTTACCGTTGATCATCCGATCGTGTTCGTCGATCAGGAAAAAGCGGCGGTTGAGCCGAACGCCATGGGGCTCCAGCACCACGGAATCCACCGTCTGCAGACGCGCGCCCTTGACCGGGGTGAGCGCAAGCCCCGAGACGACCGGCGGCATCTACGCGGCGCTCGCCTGGTCGGCCCAGTCGCGATACAGCCGCCAGTAGCGGCCCTGGGCCTCCAGCAACTCCTCGTGCGTCCCCTGCTCGACGATCTGTCCGTGCTCCAGCACGACAATCCGCGAGGCCCCCTGGATCGTGGATAGCCGGTGGGCGATGACCACTGCCGTGCGACCGGCCAGGAGCCGGCGCAGCCCATCCTCGATCAGCGTCTCGGTGTGCACGTCGACGTTGGAGGTCGCCTCGTCCAGGATCAGGATCCGCGGGTCGGCCACCAGCGCCCGGGCGAACGCCAGCAGCTGCCGCTGGCCGGCCGACAGCTGAACGCCGCGCTCGCCCACCTGGGTGTCGTAGCCGTGCTCCAGCGCGGCGATGAAGCTCTCAGCCCCGACCGCCCGCGCCGCGGCAGCGATCTCCTCGTCGGTGGCCGAGGGGCGGCCGAACGCGATGTTCTCCCGCACGGTGCCGCTGAATAGGAACCCCTCCTGGGGCACGATGCCCATCTGCGAGCGCAGCGAATGCATCGAGACGTGGCGCAGGTCGTGGCCGTCGATCTGGACTGAGCCCTGGCTGGGGTCATAGAACCGGGCCACGAGCTTGGCGAACGTGGACTTGCCAGCGCCCGTCTCGCCGACCAGGGCTACGGTTTGGCCTGGCGGGACCAACAAATCGATGTCGCGCAGCGCCCAGTCCTCGTCGGAGGGGGAGGCTCCGTAGTTGAAGCCCACGCCCTCGAACCGCAGCTCACCGCGGATCCGGGGCAGCTCGATCGCGTCAGGGGCGTCGACGATGTCGGGCTCCTCGTCCAGCAGGTTGAAGATCTTGTCCAGCGCCGCCATGCCCGACTGATAGGTCGTGTACAGCTGGGAGAGCTGCTGGATCGGGTCAAAGAAGTTGTTCAGGGCCGCGATGAACCCGAACACGACGCCGGTGGACGTGTGACCGTTGATCGCTTCGATGCCGCCGATGATCAGGATCTCCCCGGTGACCAGCGCGGACAGGAACTCCACCCCGGGGAAGTAGGCGGCGTTCAGCTTGACCGTGGTCATGTTGACGTCCCGGTTCTGCTGGTTGAGCTCGGCGAACCGCGAGATGTGACGCGGCTCCTGCCCGAACGCGCGGACCACCCGGATGCCCGACAGTGTCTCCTGGAGATAGCCGGTGATGGCGGCGATCTTCTCTCGCGTTAGTCGGTAGGCGTCGGCCGAGGCGATCCGGAACACCACGCCGCCGATGGCCAGGATCGGGAAGGCCGCGAAGGTGAGTAGTGCCAAGTGCGCGTCCAAGACCAGCAGGATCACCACCACGCCGATCAGAGTGAGCCCGGACTGAAACAGGGTGGCCATGCCGTCCTCGACCAGCTGGTCGAGCGCCTCCACGTCGTTCGTGATCCGGGAGATGATCACTCCGGCCCGATTGCGGGAGTAGAAGCCGATCGACAGCCGCTGGAGATGCGCGAACAGGCGCACGCGCAGGTCCTGGAGCGCCCGCTGGCCGACCCAGCCCACCAGGTAGGTCTGGGCCGCCGACGCCAGCGCGTACAGGATCGCCGAGACCAGGAACGCCCCGACCACCAGATCGAGCGTGCCTGCGTCATGCTTTTGGATGCCGTTGTCGATGGCCAACTTGGCCAGCGGGGCGGGGGCGAGCGAGGCCGCGGTGGCGATGACCAGCGCCACCACCATGGCCGCGACGCGCCAGCGGTACGGGGCCAGCAGTTCGGCCAGGCCGCGCAGCTTGCGGCGGCGACCTGAGGTCTGCTTGAACCGTCGGCGGATGTCCCCAAACCGGCTCACAGTCCGGCCACCTCCGCCTCCAGCGGCTTGCGGTTGATGAACACCTGGTCGGGCATCCCCTTCTCCACGATCTCCCGATACAGGGGCGAGGACTCGAGCAGCTCGTCGTGGGTGCCGCGGGCGGCCACCGTCCCATCCTGTAGCACCACGATCTCGTCGGCCAGCGCAATCGTGGACATCCGGTGGGCGACCACGAACGTGGTCCGCCCGGCCATGACCTCCTGCAGGGCCAGCTTGATCTCCTGCTCGGTCGATGCGTCGACCGAAGACGTGGCGTCGTCCAGGACGAGGATCCGGGGGTCGGCCAGGATGGCCCGGGCGATGGCGACGCGCTGACGCTGCCCGCCGGAAAGAGTGAGCCCGCGCTCGCCGATCAGCGTGTCGTACCCCTTCGGCAGCGCGGTGATGAAGCCCTCGGCCTGGGCGGCCCGCGCTGCCCGCTCCACCTCCTCGCGGCTGGCCTCGGGACGGCCGTAGGCGATGTTGTCGTGGACCGTGGCCGAGAATAGGAACGGATCGTCGGTGACCACCGCGATCTGGCTGCGCAGGCTGGCGGGATCGACCTCGTTGACACGGGCGCCATCGATGCGCACGCTGCCCGTGGTCACGTCGTAGAGCCGGGGCAGCAGCGAGACCAGCGCCGTCTTGCCTGAGCCCATGGCGCCCACCAGGGCGATGGTGGTCCCGGCCGGGACCTCGAGATCGACGTCGTGCAGCGCCGGCCGTGGAGACCCGGCGAAGGTGAGCCCGGCACCGACCAGCGACACCTCACCGCGACCCTCCGGCAGCGGCGGCGCATTGTCCGGCACGGTCATTTCCGGCGCCCGATCCAGGATCTGGAAGATCCGAGCGCCGGAAGCGGCGGCCCGCTGCGCCGCGCTCAGCATGTAACCGAGCGTACGCATGGGGGAGATGAGCATCAGCAGATAGGCGTAGAACGCGGTGAAGGTACCGATGCTGAGCGTGCCGTTGATCACCTCGCGTCCGCCCACCAGCAGGATCACGGCCAGGCCGATGTTGGGCAGGAAGCTGATCATCGGGGTGTAGCGAGCCTGTATCCGGGTGGCCACCATCTGCTGGCTGAACACGCGCGTCACCGCGCCACGGAACCGGTCGAGCTGCGGCGCTTCCTGGGCGAACGCCTTGACCACCCGCACGCCGGAGATGTTCTCCTCAGCCTCTGCGGTGAGCTCGGCGATTCGCTGCTGCGCCTCCTGGAGCGCGGGTCGCGAATGAATGCCGTAGCGCCACGCGATCAGCACCACGAACGGCACCGGTGCCAGCGACAGCGCGGCCAGCTCAGGTCGGAGCGCGAACATGGCCGCCGCCGCCAACAGGATCGACAGCAGCGACTGGGCGATGAACACCAGCCCGTAGCCCAGAAAGAACCGGACCGACTGGAGGTCCACCGTGGCCCGGGACATCAGTTGTCCGGTCTGCTGGCGGTCGAAGAACGACAGCTCGAGTCGCTGGAGGTGGCCGTAGAGCCGGTCTCGCAGGTCGCGCTCGACCCCCAGCGACACCCGCCCGGCCACGAGCCGGCGGGCGACGCTCCAGGTCAAGCGCAGCAGTCCGGCCACGCCGATGGCGATGGCAAACGTGACGAGCGTGTGGTGGCTGTGCGCGCGGATCCCGTTGATCGCCCGTCCGGTCAGATAGGGGATCAGCACGGTGGCCCCGATCGCCAGCGACGCGAGCACGAACGAGACGGCAACCCCCGCGCGATACGGGCGCAGGAAACCGAGCAGCCGCCAAAAAGTCCTCATCCTTCATAAAGGATAGTAAGGAGGGCAGCCGAGCGGCCGCCTCGATAGAGTGGCCGTGCGAGCACGTGGTGAGTACGCGACGTCATCGGAGGGTTGCTCGGACCGGGGCCGCCACTGCATGCCTGGTCGGCCTGACTGTGTTCTCGGCGAGCCCGGCGCTGGCTGGCTGGAGCCGTCCGACCACACTGACCAAAGCCGGCGTCACCGCTGGCTTTCCCACGGTTGCGTCCAACGGACGAGGAGTGGTGGTCGTCGCCTGGTATCGCTTTGTGGGCCAGGCCGTACAGGTGGTCGCCCGGTTGAGCACCGACGCGGGGCGGACCTGGGGCCCGCGGCAGCGGGTAGGACCGGCTCTCCTGGCCATCGACGGCACCCGCCCCACGCTGCTCCGCGCGGCTGTTGCCCAGGACGGCACAGCCGGGCTGGTGTGGCAGCGGGCCGTCGGTCGTCGCAGCCACGAGGTCGTGGCCGCGCTGGCTCGTCCGCACGGGCGGTTTAGCAGCGTCCGCGTGGTCTCGGCACGCGGCGTGCTCTCCGGGTATCCGGACATCGCGTTCGACGGCTCGGGGCGCGCGGTGGTGGTCTGGGTCACGCTGACGCAGGTCGAGCGCGCGGTGATCCTGCCCGGCGGGCAGGTGAGCGCACAGTGCCTGATCAGGACCGGACGCGTCCCGGACGAGCCGACGGTGGCCGTAAATCGTCGGGGCGACCGCGTGTATGCCTGGATCGAGAGCACCCCGTCGGGCTTCGACACCTGGGTGGCGCGTGAGGGGGCGCGCGGCAGGCTGACGGGCCCTCAGCGGCTCCAGCACCCGAGTGCGGGCCAGCTTCCCCTGGCCGACGCGGCGATTGCGGCCAACGGCCGTAGCACCGTGGTCTACGAGCAGGTGGTGGGGGAGGCGGACCTGATCTGGGCCGCCTCCGCCGCCTGGGGCGCTCGCTTCGGCGGCGGCCAGCGTCTGTCTGCACCCGGGCGGTTCGCGATCCTCGGGGGCGCTGGCGCGGGCTCGCGCGGGGTGGGCATAGATGCGGCCGGCCGGGTGAGCGCGATCTGGGAAGACAACCCGCTGCCAGGGCGCACCGGCACCAGCCGGGTGCGCGTGGCCACCAGCAACTCGGCCGGGCGATTTCGCCCAGCCAGAACGCCGCAATCGGTCAGCGACACGCAGACCTACGAGCGCCCGGCGATTGGGGTCGCTCCCGGCGGCGGCGTTGTGGCAGCCTGGGCCGAGATCCCGGCCGGGGCCAGTGGCACAAACCTGGTCTGGGGGTCTGCGGCGGCGGCGCCTGGCGGATCGTTCTCCTCACCGACAAAGCTGTCGCGTAACAGCGGCGACTTCGCCGCGGTGGCCGCCACCCGGCCGGGCGGCGCCGGCGTCGCCGTGTGGGCCCAAGGCGATAAGCGACCGATCGTCCGGCTGGCCCGGTGGTCGCCCTAGTCCGGGTTACTCTCGGGCCCGGCGGCTAACGAAGTCGGACGGACTTGGCCACGGCCTGAGCCAGCAGCGCCGAGCCGGCGTAGGTGGGGTGAACGCCACATTTGGGCGGGCTCGGGGTTTGGGTAATCAAACCGGCCGTACACGGGTTGCCTCCGGACTTCTGCGTCGCCTTGGCGAATATGCCGAATCCGTCGGCGATGGCCACACCGAACGGCTTGCCCGCGGAGTCCTCGGCCTGGTTGAGTTCCCGCGAGTAGCCGGTGATCAGGGCGCTTGCGTAGTTGAGCGAGTAGTAGTTCACGATCACTATCTGGCCCCGGTACCCAGCCTTGTTTCGCAACCCGGAGAGGATCGTGCGGATGTTGCTCTTGACCTTAGCCAGCGTCTTGCGCTGCTCGGACGGCTTCAGACACGCGTCGGGGGTCGTCTCCTGGCACAGGAACAGATCGTTGGCGCCGATCATCAGCGAGACCAGGCGAGTGCCACGATTTTTGCGCAGGAACTGGATCGCGAACGCCAGCTGAGAGCCCTTGTAGCGAACGTGAAGCGGGTAACGGGTCCGGTATCCGGGCGCCTTACCGAGCTTGTTCTCGCAGCCGTTGCTCTCGGCGTGCGGGTTGATCAGGCTGGTGCTGGTCTCCCCCGGGCAGGCCGCGTTGGCGACCTTGAGCTTCAGCTGCGGCCCGAGCTCCTCGGGATAGCCAAAAAAGCTCGCGGCGTTGTGGTAGTTCGGCGCGGGAACGGTGTTGGGCTCCTGATACCCGAACGTGACCGAGTCGCCCAGAGCCAAGTAGGTCGACCCCGGCGTGACCGGTGGCCGGGACGCGGCCGTAACCGGCGCGGCGACGCCGAGCGCCAGAGCCATCGCCGCCAGAGTTGCCCGAGCCATCCGTGCCTTCATCACACCACCTTAACTACTTAGGCCGGTTGAAGTTGCTGTGCGCGACGAACTGCCAGCCCTGCGGGCCGTTCACGAACACCGAGATGCGGGGCATGTCTACCTCCTCGGGGGTGGTGACGCCAGCCTAAGGCCGCGGTTCCCCGTTGCCAACTCTGCTGCGGCACTCATATGATCCACGCCGGGTACGGCCCCGTACCGTGACGGCAGGAGAGGAGGGAGAGCGGCCGAGAGATGGACGTCATGTTGCGGTACGCCTACCTGCCGCTCCGGGGCTTCATCCAGACGATCGGCGCCATGGTGCTGCTGCTGCGGCGCACGCTCGTGGCTGCGCTAACGCCGCCGTTCGACTACGGGCCCGAGCTAGTCGACCAGTTCCTGTTCGCCCTGCGGCTGGGCTGGTTCCCGATGATCGTGGCCTCGCTGGCCTTTACCTACGGCCCGGCGGGCATCGAGGTGGGGAACTTCCTCAACCTGCTTGGCGCGATGGACCGCCTGGGCGGGATCTTCGTGATCATCGTGATGCGCGAGTTCGCCCCGCTGGTGTGCGCGATCGTGATGGCCGGTGTAGCGGGCACGGCGATGACCGCCGACCTGGGCGCGCGGAAGATCCGTGAGGAGCTGGACGCGCTGGTGGTGCTGGGCGTGGACCCGGTCAAGAGCCTCGTGGTCCCGCGCTTCCTCTCGCTGATGCTGCTCACCCCGCTGTTCTCGATCTATGCGCTGCTGTTCGGGACGCTGGGTGGCGTGCTCGTCACGCTGTCGAATGGCGCGCAGGTAGGGCCGTTCTTCTCCACGTTCTTCGCCCAAGCGAGCACCGCGGAGTTCGAGGCCATGCTGATCAAGTCGACGATCTTCGGCGCGATGATCGCGATCGTCTGCTGTTACAAAGGCCTGACCGCATCGGGCGGTGCCGAAGGGGTGGGGCGCGCGGTCAACCAGGCGGTGGTCATCGCATTCCTCGGCATCGGGGCGATCGACTACACGTTCACCCAGACGCTGCTGGCCACCCACCCGGCCCTGAACACGCCGCGATGAACGTCCTGGCCCGACCCATCGCCGCGCTCTACGCCTTCGGCGAGGCCTCGCGGTTCTGCCTGCGGATCGCGGTCCACGTGCTGGACGGCCGCGTGTTCAAGTTCATCGGCGAGACGCTGCGCCAAGCCGGGATCCTGATCGTGGGCTCGGCCATCATCGTGCTGGGGCTGGTGTTCATCCTGGGGCTCCAGTGCGGGATCGAGGGTGCTTACGCGGCCAAGACCGTCGGTGCCCCATCGTCGACCGGCGCGATCACCGCCCTGTGCGACCTCCGGGAGGTGATCCCGTACGCGTTCGGCTACATGATGGCCGCCAAGGTGGGCACCGGGTTCGTGGCCGAGCTCGGGTCAATGCGCATCTCGGACGAGATCGACGCGCTCGAGGTAATGGGCTTCGACTCGGTCCTGTACCTGGGCTCGACGCGGCTGCTCGGCACCTGGCTGGTGCTGCCGTTCCTGTACATGCTGGCCGTGGCCGTGGGCTATGTCGCGTCCTACCTGGCCGACGTGATCGAGCTGGGCCAGGTGTCCCAGGGCGGCTACCTGCAGCTGTTCTGGGAGTACCAGTCACCGCTCGACTTCCTGTACTCGGGGATCAAGTGCATGGCCATGTCCACGTTCATCGTCGTGGTGTGCATCTACTACGGCTACCACGTCACCGGGGGCCCGGTGGGCGTGGGACGCGCCACCGCGCGCTCGATGTTCGTGAACATCCTGGGCATCCACCTGATCGGGCTGGTGGGCACGCAGCTGTTCTGGGGCGGGAACGCGCGCGCCCCGATTGGGGGCTAGCCCGTGGCCACCGCCACCCGCACCCCGCCGTCGCAGCCGCCCGCCCAGGGGCTGTCCGTCCCGCCGGCACCGCGCCAGAGCGGGGCGCGGGGCGCCGCGCTGGGGGCGCTGATCCTGGGGGTCATCGCGCTGGCCGTCCTGCTGACCTCGTCCGGCTCTGGCTACGTGATCCACGCCCGGTTCTACGACGCCGGGCAGCTGGTGTCCGGCGACCTGGTGACCGTGGGCGGCCACCACGTGGGGTCGGTGGGCTCGCTGCGGTTGTCCAGCGACGGGCTGGCCGACGTCGAGCTCAACATCACCGACTCGTCGGTCACGCCCGTGCGCCAGGGCACGATCGCCACCATCGGCCAGCTGAGCCTCACCGGAGTGGCCAACCGCTTCGTCGGGCTGAGCCTGGGCATGGGCGCGCCGATCCCCAATGGCGGCGCGCTACCGCCCACCCAGACCCGGGGGATCGTCGACCTGGACACGCTGCTGGACGCGCTCACCCCGCGGGTCCGCGCGTCCCTCCAGGGATTCCTGAAATCCGGGGCCTACCTGGTGGCCCAGCCCACCGCGCAGCAGTTCAACCAGTTCAACCTGTACCTGAACCCGGCGCTCAGTCAGGTGGCCCGGCTGGGCTCGCAGGTGGCGGCCGACCGGGAGACCCTGGCCCAGCTGGTGGCCAGCGGGAGCCAGGTGTCCCAGGCGCTGGCCACGCACAGCTCCGACCTGGCCGGCGCCGTCACCGAGACGGCGGCCACGCTGCGGGAGGTGGCCTCCGAGCGTGCGGCCCTGCAGGACACGCTGGTGCGGAGCCCGGCCGTGCTGGGCCAGGCCACGCGGGTCCTGGGACACGTGAACACCACGCTGGCCGTGCTCAACCCGGCCCTGTTGCACCTGCAGCCGGTGGCCCCGCGCGTGTCCGCGCTGCTGTCCGCGGTCCTCCCGGCGGCTCAGAACGCCATCCCCACGGTGAACGCGGTGCGGCGACTGGTGCCCAGCGCCGAAGCCGCGCTCGAGGGCCTGCCCCCGGTGGTGCGACAGGCCATCCCCGCCGTCCAGTCACTGACCTCAGGGCTGAAGCTGCTCCAGCCCGACCTATCGCTGGTGCGCCCGTATTTGCCCGACGTAATCGCCGGGTTCTTCAGCGGAGTGGGCGGCTCAAGCGCGGGCCTATACGACGCCAACGGCCACTACCTGCACGGCGAGATCACCGTGCAGGGCGGCGGCAGCTCCCTGACCGGGCTGCTCAACCTGCTGTCCGGACACCTGGGATCGGTCGGCCCGTTCAACGGCGAGCGCACCGGGCTCCTGAGGCCCTGTCCCGGCGGCGGCAACGCGCCGGCCCTGGACGCGTCCAATCCCTGGACGACGCCGGACGTCGATCCCGCCGTGTCCCCGGTGTGTAACCCGGCCCACGATCAGAAGCCGTGAGACGCCTGCTCGCCGTCGGAGCTGTGCTGGTCCTGGCCGCCGCCCTGGCCGGCCCGGTGTTCGGATCGGGCGGCTCGCAGGGCTCGTTCGACGTGATCTTCGACGACGCGCGCGGCCTGGTGGGGGGCCAGCTGGTCAAGGTGGCCGGCGCCCGCGCGGGCAGCATCGTGAACGTCGTCGTCACCTCGGACTTCAAAGCCCGGATCGAGGCCACTGTGGACAGCCGGTTCCTGCCGTTCCACCAGGACGCCACGTGCACGATCCGCCCCGAGGGCCTGATCGCCGAGAACTACGTGGAGTGCGACCCCGGAACCTCGGGCAGCCCGGTGCTCCAGGCCACGGCCAACCATCCGCCCACCGTTCCGGTGACCCGCACCACCGAGCCGGTCAGCCTGCTCGATCTGTTCAACACGTTCAACCTGTCCACCCGTCAGCGGTTGACCGTTCTGATCGATGAGCTGGGCATCGCCACCGCGGGCCGCGGCGAGGACATCAACCAGATCCTGCTCCGCGCCAACCCCACGCTGGGAACCGCTCGGCGGGTGATTGCGGTGCTCGACCGCCAGCTGGGCCAGCTGAGAACGATCCTCGACGCCGGCAACCGGATCGCCGCCGAGGGAGCCAGCCACACCGGAGTCGTGCAGACGTTCCTGGACCGGGCCGCGTCGTTCAGCCAGCTCGGCGCGGCGCACTCGGGCTCGCTGTCCGCGGCCATCGCCCGGCTGCCCGGGCTGCTCGCCGCGTCCCAGCCCGCGCTGCGCCAGCTCGATGCGGTGGCGGTCAACGGCACACCGCTGCTCCAGGAGCTCCAGGCCGCCGCCCCCGCGCTGAACCGGGTGTCGGCCGACCTCGGGCCGTTCGTGCAGGTGGCCAAACCGGGGCTGGCCCGCCTGTCGAGTGCTCTACAGAAGGCGATTCCGGCCATTCGCACGTCAACTCCGCTGATCGACGCAATCACCAACTACGCGCGCAAGTCCGAGCCGAGCACCCTGCTGGCCGCCCAGCTGTACAAGAACCTCCAGCGCCACGGGTTCGCCGAGAACTTCCTGGGGGTCTTCTACTACGTGGCCGCCTCACTGGCCCGGTTTGACTCGACGTCCCACATCCTGCCGCTGCTGCTGGTGGCCCCGCAGAACGGCGCTTGCGGCCAGTACGCCACCAGCCCGGTGCCCGGCTGCTCGGCCCACTACGGCTCCCAGCCGCACTACACCCCCGAGCGTCCCAAGGCGCTCCAGAGCCTCACGGACTACCTGGTCAAATGAGAGCCACCCGAAACACAGCCTGGGCCCTGTGGACCAGCCCGGTGTTGATCGGCACGGTGACCGTGGCCGTCCTGGGCCTGGCGGTCTATCTGTCGTACATCGCCGAGAACGGGCTGCCGTTCCTGCGGACTTACCAGGTCAACGTCCAGGTGGCCAACGCGGACGAGCTCAACAAGAACGCCGACGTGCGCATCGGCGGAGCCCGCGTGGGTCAGATCCTCACCGTCAGCCCGGAGCCTCCCACGGCTGCGTATCCCCACCCGTACGCCCAGCTCCGGCTTCAGCTGCAGTCGAGCCTTGAGCCGTTGCCCAGCGACACCCACTACCGGATTCGACTGGCCTCCGTGCTGGGCGGGAAGTACCTCGAGCTCCTTCCGGGGCCGGTTGCCGGCCGCGGCGTACCCGACGGCGGGACGCTGACCGTGAGTGCCAACCCGGGGCTCAGTCACGAGCTGCCGTTCGTCGATCTCGACACCGCTCTGGGGGTGTTCGGGCCCAAGATCTCAGGCCCGCTCCGCCGCGCGATCGGCGACTCCGCGGTGGCGGTGGCCGGCCGCGGTGGGCAGCTCAACGCGGCGCTGCATTCGGTGGCCCGGTTGCTGGGACCGCTCCAGAGCGTGCTCGGGGTGCTGGCCGATCCCGGTAACCGGTTCGGCCAGCTGATCAGCGGGGCGGCCGACACGGCGGCGGCGCTGGCCTCGGTGGCTCCCACCACCACCGCGCTGCTCAGCGACAGCGCCACCACGTTCGGGGCGCTCGACCGTCCTTCGCTGGGCATCACCCTCGACCAGCTGCCCGGCACCGAGTCGCTGGGCACCACCGTGCTGACGGCCAGCCAGCCGGTGCTGGCCGAGACGGCTCAGCTGGCGGTGGCGCTGCGCCCGGCCGCCGGCCTGCTGCCCGCCGGCGCCCAGCGGCTCGACGCGATCATCCGCGCGGCCACGCCGGTGTTCGGGCCCGTGCCGCAGCTGGCCAGCGAGCTCGAGGCCTCGCTGAGCGCAACCCAGGCGCTGGCTCGTGACCCCGCATCCAAGCAGGTATTCATCCAGCTTGGCGGCAACGACCTGGCCACGTTCGGGGCCTCCGCGTTCCAGGGACTGGGCGCGATCCTGCGCGCCGCGGCTCCGGCCCAGCTGGCCTGCAACACGGCCGTGCTGTGGCTGCGGAACTTCGCCTCGGGCCTGACCGAGGGCGACAGCACCGGAAGCTGGCTGCGCACGATGCCGGTGTTCGACGGCACCAATCAGGGCACCCAGACCGGCAGTCCGGCCCCGGACCTTCACATCAACTACTACCCGATTGAGAACTCGAGCCAATGCCAGGCCGGCAACGAGGTGTACTCGGGCCAGCAGCAGATCGGCAACGTGCCCAAGACCACGACGGTGGTGGACAACACGGCGCCCCCGCCCGGTGTGCTGGAGCGGGGGAGGAAGGCCGGGCTGGTGCCATGAGCTTTGCCCGCGGGCCCCGTCCCGGCCAGCGCCGCCGCCTGCACCCGATCGTGGTCGCGCTGCTGGTGATCGCCGTCACCGCCGCGCTCACGTACTACGCGTTCAACAAGAGCCTGCCGTTCGGCCATCCGTTCAACGCGTACGCGGTGGTGACCAACAGCGTCAACGTGCGGGGCGGGGACCCGGTGCGGATCGGCGGTGTCAACGTGGGCCAGGTGAGCACCGTCATGTCCGACGGGCCCAACACCCGGATCGGCTTCACCCTCCAAGCCTCGGCCCAGCCCGTCCACCGGGACGCGACGATCCACATCCGGGACCGACTGTTCCTGGAGGGCAGCTACTACTTGCAGCTCGACCCGGGCACCCCCGGCGCTCCGCTCCTGCCCAGCGGAGCTGTGATCGCCCCGTCTCAGACCTCGAGCCCGGTCCAGTTCTTCCAGGTGCTCTCGCTGTTCAACGCCCAGGCCCGCGATGGGCTGACCACGGCGATCGAAAACCTGAACCAGGGGTTCGGCGCCGCCCCCGGGCAGCCGATCCAAACCGGCGGTGCCGGCGGTCTCAAACAGGCCGCGCCCCAGCTGGCGCCGCTGCTCCAGGACACAGCGCTGATCAGTCAGGGCTTCCAGGGCACCAAGCAGGGCGACGTGCACTCGCTCCTGTCCGGCTTCGCCGGGGTGGCGCGGACGCTGGCCGACAGCTCGGCCCACCTGACCGACCTGGTGCACGGGCTGAACCTGACCTCTAGCGCGCTGGCCGCCTCCGACGGCGCGCTGGCCCAGACCGTGTCTGGGCTCGATCAGACGCTGATTGCGGCGCCGCCGGCCCTGACCGCCGTCGATAACTCGCTAGGGCCGGTGACCAACCTGGCCCGGGCGCTGGATCCCTCGCTACTCGCCGCACCACCGATCCTTGACCAGCTGATCCCCACGGTGCGGCAGCTGGCCGCCGTGCTGGCTCCGGGCTCCCGCGGGCCTCTGCTGGCGGCGATCAGCGCCACGTTCCGGGACCTGCCGTCGGTCCTCACCCAGCTGGCCGCCGCGTTTCCGATCGGCAAGCCGATCAGCGACTGCCTGCGCACCCACGTGGTGCCGATCGCCAACGCCCAGGTCCCGGACGGCTCACTGTCCAGCGGGCAGTCGGTGCTCCAGGACTTCATGCACTTCCTGCCCGGAGTGGCCGGGGCCAGCGGCTCGTTCGACGGCAATGGCGCCTACACGCGGTTCCTGGTCGGCGCCGGTACGACCACGCTGTCGCTCAACTTCAACGGCCAGCCTCTGGTGGCCACCGCGCCCCCCGGCGGGGGGTCGCTCCAGGGGGCCCGGCCCCAGTGGTTCGGCGACCTGACCGCCTCGAACTTCCACCCTGAGGTGCCCTGCGCCACGCAGAAGGTCCCCAGCCTGGCCTCGGGCACCTCGGCGGCGGACCTCGTCCCGGGCGGCGGCGGCGGCCTACCAGGGCCGGCCAACCTGGCCAAGGTGGCCGCGCTGCTGCGGGGTAAGCCGTCGCGGCCGGCGGGCGGAGCCGCCCTGCTGGGCAGCTCTGCGCTGCCGGCCCGGCCCGCTGCGCCCAGCGGGTCGGCCGCGCCCGCGGGACCCACTCCGTCGGCCGGGTCAGCCCAACCGGCTTCCCCCACGCAGTCCTCCGGGACCATCCAGAAGCTGCTCCAGGGGCTGGGCCTGCCATGAGAGGCCGCACGGCACTGCAGATCCGTCGTTACGGCCGGCACTTCATCGCGCTGATGACGCTGGTCGTCGTGGGCGGCGCGTGCGGCGTGTTCATCCTGCTCAACCAGCGCCTGCCCAACCCGTTCCAGCGTAACTACGCACTCAACGCGGCGTTTCCCAGCGCCGCCGCGGTGGTGCCCGGCCTGGGCGAGCCGGTGAACGTGGCCGGGGTCAGGGTGGGCCAGATCTCCGGCGTCTCGCTCCAGCAGGGCCGCGCGGTCATCCACATGGAGATTGACCCCTCCAAGGTGGGCACCATGTACCGGGACGCCACGGCTGACCTGGTGCCGCGGACCCCGCTCAAGGACATGGAGGTCGATATCCGGCCCGGGCATCCGACGGCCGGGGCGCTGGCCGTCGGCGCCACCATCCCGGTGGGGCAGTCCCTGAGTCCCACCGACGCTGACGAGCTCCTGGGCGCCCTGGACACCGACACGCGCACCTGGCTCGAGAGCCTGATCACCTCGGTGGGCCAGGGCACGGCCGGACGCGGAGGAGACCTGCGTCAGCTGTTCCAGACGCTGGGGCCGACCAGCGTGCAGCTGCGGCAGGTGTCCGACCTGATGGCCCAGCGGCATCACGAGCTGGCCCAGATCGTCCACAACTTCGGCCACCTGCTGACCGCGGTCAACCAGAAGAGCTCGCAGCTGCGGGAGGTCGTCCAGGCTGGCGACGTGGCCATCCGCGGATTCGCCGACCAGAACCAGGCCCTGCGCCAGTCGATCGTGGCCCTCCCCGCCACGCTGCAGACCGCGCGCACGACGCTGGGCGACACGGTCGTGTTCGCCAACGCGCTCGGTCCGTCGGCCACGGCACTGACCCCCTCGGTGAAGGCCGCGCCGGCCACGCTGCGTGACCTGCAGACCCTGTTCCAGGGCGCGGCGCTGTTGCCACTGCAACAGATTCCGGCGTTTGTCAGCGCCACCCGTCCCCTGACCCGGGACCTGCCGCCGCTGGGGCGCAAGCTCAAGGTCGAGATACCGGCCACGATCGACGCGTTCAAGGTCCTGACCTACGCCACCAACGAGATCACCTACAACCCGGGCGGGCGGAACCCCGGCTTCCTGTACTGGCTGGCCTGGTTCGCCCACAACTCCAACTCGTTCATCTCCAGCTCCGATGCCAACGGGCCGGCGTGGCGAAGCGTGTTCGTTACCAGCTGCAAGGGCCTGAGCACGCTGACCGTGGGACCGATCCTGGAGCAGGTGCTCGGTACGACGTTCGGGTGTAGCTGATGGTCACTCAAGCCCCCCGCCGAGCAGCAGTCCTGGGCGCGATCGGCTTCGCGCTGTCCTGCATCGCGCTGATGATCTTCGTGTGGACCCAGTTTGCTGGGCCGGTCCCGTTCGCGGCCCAGGGTTATCGGGTCCACGCCCGGTTCGCCGAGACCGGGCTGCTGGTGGCGGGAGCAGACGTCCGGATCTCCGGGATCAACGTGGGCAAGGTGAGCTTGGTGCAGAACCGCGGCGTCGACTCCGAGGTCACGATGGACATCCAGCAGCAGTACGTGCCGATTCCGGTCTCGACCCGGGCGATCCTGCGCCAGAAGACTCTGCTGGGCGAGGCGTTCGTACAGCTCTCGCCCGGATCCACCGCCGGGCCCAAGATCCCGGACGGAGGGGCGATTCCCAGCTCCCACATCGCACGCAGCCAGCAACTCGATCAGGTTCTGGGCGCGTTCGGCAAACCCACTCAGGCCGACCTCCAGGCGTTCCTCACCGGCGACGCGGCTTCGCTGGCCGGCC
>Ga0307374_10007557_pt1 | contig 16499 bp, 16 predicted proteins | sample OX3MG_FD_202532 | JGI IMG/M metagenome (GOLD analysis project Ga0307374, IMG submission 202532) | Soil microbial communities from Risofladan, Vaasa, Finland - OX-3 | ecosystem: Environmental > Terrestrial > Soil > Coastal area > Acid sulfate soil | place: Finland: Risofladan, Vaasa | collected... | reverse complement strand
TACCGCATGACGCGGCCAGCCTCGACCCGCGAGCGCATCGAGCGCGTCATCCCGACTCGCTGGTGGGAGCGGGTCATCAGCCTTCGCCGCACCGTCGAGGAAGGCGTCCGCCGGCAGGTGCCACCGATGCGCGTCTACGTCGGCGACCGCCAGGGCGGAGAGGAACCGCCCTCGAGCAACGCCCAGAAGATCGCCCTGCGCCTCGCTCAGGCGGCCGGGACCGCCATCGGCGGTGCCATCGTCCAGCGCCTGATGCAGCGCTTCGAGCGAGCGGCCTAGCACCCCGTCAGGGGTCGATCCGGAGGTTGGCGCCGCTCAACGGCGCCGACTCCGGCGAGGCCAACCAGCCAACGATCCGCGCCACGGCGGCTGGGTCGAGGATAGGTCCTAAGACGCCCGAGATCTTCAGCATCGGGGTGTCGATGGCGCCCGGGCTGACCGCGTTGACGCGGATGCCGAGCGGTCTGCCCTCGACCGCCATCGCCTCGGTGAGGCCGGCGAGGCCCGACTTCGCGGCGACGTAGGCGGCCATGCCGGGAAACTTCTCGGCGCCGGCCACGCCGGAGAGGCTGGAGATGTTGACAACCGAGCCGCCCGCGCCCATCCGGCGGAAGGCCTCGCGCCCGCAGAGAAAGGCCGACCGGAGGCCGCCGGCCAGCTGGGCGTCCCATTCTTCGGCGGTCAGCTCGGCCAGCGGCCGCTTGACCAGCAGCCCGGCGTTGTTCACCAGCGCATCGAGCCGGTGGAGGCGCGCGAAGGCGCCCCTCACCTGTTCCTCGTCGGCCGCGTCGACGCCGGTCGAGCGGCTGAGCCCGACGACCTCGTAGCCGCGGCCCTCGAGGTCGGCGGCGATCGCCTGGCCGAGGCCGCCCGAGGCGCCGGTGACGACGGCGAGAGGCCTCAGCGCAGAGCCTCCTCGTAGGCGTCCAGCGAGCCCTCGAGCAAAAGCCGCGGCCGCGCCTGGGCACGGACGCCGGCTCGGTCGAGGCAGAGGCAGTCGCCGATCGCCCGGGCGAGGTCGGCGACGTCGTTGGCCCGGGCCAAAAAACCGCCTTCGCCGTCGCGGACCACCTCCGCAAGCGCTCCCCGGGCGTAGGCGGCGACCGGGCAGCCGGCGACCTGGGCCTCGGCGGCGACCAACCCGAACGGCTCCTCCCACCTGGCCGGCAGCACCGTCACCGCCGAGGCCGCCATCAGCCGCCAGAGCTCGGCGCGCGGCAGCGGCGGGCGGACCTCAATGTCCTCCAGGCTCTCCCGGTAGGCGCGGTCGTAATCGCCCCCCACGACCAGCGGCCGAAGGCCCGCCAGGCGGGCGGCGGCGACCCCGTCCTCGATCCCCTTCTCGGGCGAGATGCGGCCCGCCAGCAGCGCCACCCTCGCCACCGGGCCTGGCTCCGGCTCCCAGTCGGGTACGCCGTCGGGGAGCACTCGCGTCTCCACCCCGGCCGCCGACCACGCGCGCCGCATGGCGGCCGACACGGTCGCCAGCGGCTCCCGGCACGCGCGTGCCGCCGCGACCACCGCCGGCACGATCGGGGGCAGGTGGAGCGTGTGCAGCACGGGCAGGCCCGCCGCCAGCTCGAGCGCCTCGGCGTCGAAGGCATGCTGGCTGACCACGTCCGCACCGCGCCGGCGGAGTTCGGTGAAGAGGCTCTCGAACCCACGCCGGAGCTCGGGCACCTCCCCGGCAGGGGCGCCGCCGGGCATCACCAGCGCCCGCCCGACTCCGGCCTCGACCGGGATCTCGACCAGTTCGACGCCGGCGACCTCGGATCCCTCGGCGCAGTAGAGCTGCACGGAATGACCGCGCCCGGCCAGCCCTCGGGCGAGATCGACCAGGAAGGCCTGGGCTCCGCCGGCCTGGACCGGGAGCAGCGGCGTCACCAGCGAGGCGACGACCGCGATCCTCACCGTTTCCCGACGAGGCCCAAAAACTCCGCGCGGGTGGCCCTGTCGTCGTGGAAGGCGCCCAGCATGCAGGAGGTGACCGTCTCCGCCTCGTGCTTCTCGACGCCGCGCATCTCCATGCAGAGGTGGCGGGCCTCGATCAGCACCGCCACGCCCCCGGGCTCCAGCACCTCATTGAGCGCCTCCGCGATCTGACGCGTCAGCCGCTCCTGAAGCTGCAGCCGGTGCGCGAAGGCGTCCACGATCCGAGGCACCTTGCTGAGTCCGACGACCCTTCCCTTGGGCAGGTAGGCGACCTGGGCCCGGCCGAAGAAAGGAAGGAGGTGGTGCTCGCAGAGCGAGAAGAAGTTGATGTCGCGGACAAGGACCAGGTCGTCGTAGTCCTCCTTGAAGAGGGCGTCGCCGACGATCTCCGCCGGGTCGAGGCCGTAGCCGTCGGTCAGGAAGCGGAGCGACTCGGCGACCCGCCGCGGAGAGTCGACCAGGCCCTCGCGGCTGACGTCCTCGCCCAGCTCCTCGAGCAGCCGGGCGACGATCGCGGGCAGCTCGTCGGGGTCGAAGCGCGGGCGGTAGATGCTCAGCGCGACACCTCCACCGAGTTGTTCTCGGACTCGACCAACCTCAGCCGTTCGAGGCGTGCGCCCTCCAGGTTGGCTTCGAGCTGCTCCCAGAAGGCGAGGGCCAGGTTCTCGGCGGTGGGGATCACCCCGTCGAGGAAGAGGACGTCATGGTTCAGGTGGTGGTGGTCGACGTGGTCGATGACCGACTGGCGGATGACCTGGTCGAGAGTTTTCAGGTTGATCACCATCCCGGTGGCGGGGTCGAGGGTTCCGCTGACCGACACCTCGAGCACATAGTTGTGGCCGTGCTCACCGGCACAGGCGCCGAAGACCTCCCGGTTGCGGCGATCGCTCCAGTCGGGGCGGCGGAGCACATGCGCGGCCGCGAAGGTCGACCGCCTGGTGATGAGGAGGGAGGCCGCCGAGCCCAGGCCCGCCGCTATCTCCCCCCGCGGGCGGATCTTGAGCATTTGACTGTCCATAATTCTACCTTGCCGTGACGTATTCCGATCTGGTGGAGAGCGCTCCGCCCGGCGCCCGCGAGTTCGGCCGGGCGGATCTCGAGCGCCTCCCGCCGGAGGTCATCCGGGCCGGGGTGACGCGGATGCCGCGCGATGAGCGGCGCCTTTATGAGCAGGGTGACCCCGACGCGGGGACCCGATTCGTCCGTTCGCTCTTCTGGGAGCTCGTCTACCATCTTCGGCCGCAGCTCTGGGACCAGCTGAGTCAGGTCGAGCCGATCCACCCGGCCCTGCTGGCGGCTCTGCCCGCCGACGGCGTTCGGGTCCTCGAGGTCGGGGCCGGCAGCGGGCGGCTGACGGCAAACCTGGCTGGGCGCGCGCGGATGCTGATCGCCACCGAGCCGGTGGAACCGCTGCGCGAGATGCTGGAAGAGCGGGTGCCGGCGGTGGCGGTGCTGGAGGCGACCGCCGACGACGTCCCGGTCCCCAACGGATGGGCCGACCTGACCGTCTCCTGCGCGGCGCTCGGACCCGAGGGTGCGCCCTTCACCGAGCTCGAGCGCTGCACCCGGGCGGGAGGGACGCTGGCCCTCATCAGCCCCCGCCAACCGGGCTGGTTCGCCTCCCACGGCTGGCGGCTTCTGAGCTTCGACGCGGCCGAGGTCGAGGTCCTGCCCCACGACCCCGGACTGGAAGCCTTTTTCGGGCCTCTCGACCCGCCTCACGAGCTCCTCTTGAGAACGGTGTGACGGCCGAGGAGGCCGCCGCCGTCCTCGCCGAGATCGCCTACCGCCTGCGTCACGACCCCGAGCAGGCGTTTCGCGCGAGGGCCTATGGCAACGCCGCGGCGACGCTCAACCGGCTCAAGCCGGACCTGGTGCAGCTCCGCTCCGAAGGCAGGTTGGAGTCGATCCCCGGCATCGGGTCGGGTATCGCCAAAGTCCTCGCCGAGCTCCTCGACACGGGGACCAGCGCCTACGCCGAAGAGCTCCGGGAGGCGGTCGGCGATCCGGTGGCGATTCCTCTCGAGGCCGGCGTCAACGCCGCCCTCCTGAAGGGCGACCTCCACTCCCACACCGACTGGTCGGATGGCGGCTCGACGGTCCTGGAGATGGCAAGGGCGGCGCAGGCGCGCGGCTACTCCTACCTCGCCATCACCGACCACTCTCCGCGGATGACCATCGTCAACGGCCTCGGCCCCGAGCGGCTCGCCGCCCAGGCCGCCGAGATCCGGTGGGCGATGGAGCAGCTGCCCGGCTTCCGGATCCTCCGCGGGATCGAGTGCGACATACTCGAGGACGGCTCGCTCGACCTACCCGACGAGGTGCTCGCCGAGCTCGAGGCGGTCGTCATCTCGCCCCACATCAAGCTCAAGATGGAGCCCGCGGCGATGACCGAGCGGATGCTGCGGGCCGTCTCCAACCCGCACGCCGACATCGTCGGTCACCCGACCGGCCGGATGCTCGGCCGGCGCCCCGGCGCGACCTACGATTTCGAGGCGGTGTTCCGGCAGGCTGCCAAGAGCCACACCGCGCTCGAGATCGACACCGACCCCGCCCGGATGGACCTCTCGCCGGAGCTGGCGCGGCTTGCCGCCGATTGCGGCTGCATGCTTTCGCTGGATTCGGACGCCCACGCGCCGGACCAGTTCGCCTACGTGGACGCGGGCGCCTGGATGGCGCGCCAGGCGGGCATCGGCCCCGACCGCCTGCTCAACTGCCTCGAGCTGCCCGACCTGCTCGCGGCTTTACGCTAGAGATTCATGGCCGTCCTAGGAATCATGATCGAGGGCCAGGAGGGCCTCAACTGGGAGCGCTGGCGGAACCTTTGCCGGCAGGCCGAGGACCTCGGCTTCGAGTCGCTCTGGCGGTCCGACCATTTCTTCAGCGTGATGGGCGAGCACCAGCGCGACTGCATCGAGACCTGGGTCTCGCTGGCGCTCTGCGCCGAGTGGACCAAGCGGATCACCTTCGGCCCCAACGTCTCCCCGATGACCTTCCGGCCGCCGGCGCTGCTGGCCCGGATGGCGACCTCGGTCGACATCCTTTCCGGCGGGCGTCTGGTGCTCGGGGTCGGCGCCGGCTGGTACGAGGCGGAGCACAAGGCCTTTCACCTCCCCTTCCCGACCCTCAAGGACCGGATGGACGGGCTGGAGGCGGGCATCGCGATCATCCGGGAGACCTGGGAGAAGTCCAACCCCAAGCCAGTCCGCGGCAGCATCCCCCTCCTGATCGGCGGGGGTGGGGAGAAGCGGACGCTGCCGCTGGCCGCCCGCGAGGCGGCCGAGTGGGGCCTCGGCGGCAAACCCGACCTCGAGGACTATCGCCGCAAAGTCGAGGTCCTGGCCCGCCAGTGCGAGCTGGCCGGCCGTGATCCGAAGTCCATCCGCCGCTCGTTCCAGACCGCCTACCTCATCGGCCGGGACTCGAAGGAGATCCTCCAGCGGGCGGCGGCGATGCGCGAGATGATCCCGCGCTACCGCGGCCTCGAGCCCGAGGCGGTGGTGGAGGCCGCCCGGCAGACCTGGCTGGTCGGCACCCCGTCGGAGATCGCCGAGCAGCTGCGGCCATACGTGGAGCTGGGCCTCGACCGCTGGCACGCCCAGCACTTCCTGCTCGACGACGACGAGGGCCTGGCCCTCCTGATGGAGGGGGTGGCCCCGCTCATTTCGGCCTAGCCTTTCAGCCATGGATTTCGACCTGACCCCCGACGAGCAAAAGTTCAAGGACGAGGCCACCGCCTGGCTGCGGGCCAACAAGCCCGAGCTGACCGACGGCGACGAGAACGCGGGCCGGGCGTGGATCGACCAGCGCCGCGCCTGGCAGAAGAAGATGTTCAAGGCCGGCTACGTCGGCCTCAACTGGCCGGTCGAGTACGGCGGCAAGGGCGCCGACCTGATGCAGCAGCTTCTCTTCAGCGAGGCGCTGATCGAGACCGGCGCGCCGTCCCCGGTCAACGTCCTGGCCCTGGGAATGCTCGGGCCCACGCTGATCGCGCAGGGCACCGAGGAGCAGAAGGCCCGCTACCTGCCGAAGATGCTGAACGCCGACGAGATCTGGTGCCAGGGCTTCAGCGAGCCCAACGCCGGTTCCGACCTCTCCGCGCTCCGCACCCGCGCCGAGCGCAAGGGCGACCACTATCTCGTCAACGGTCAGAAAGTGTGGACGACCCTGGCGCACGTGTCCAAGTACTGCATGTGCCTCACCCGCGAGTTCGCGGCCGACAACCCGCGTGACGGGCTCACCTACCTCATCATCGACATGGAAGCCAAGGGCGTCGAGGCGCGGCCCCTGGTCCAGATCACCGGTGATCCCGAGTTCAACGAGCTCTTCTTCACCGACGTCGAGGTGCCGATCGAGAATGTGGTCGGAGAGCCCGGCAAGGGCTGGGCCGGTGCCATGACGACGCTGCTCCACGAACGAGGTACGCTCGGTATGTCCCTCGCCAACCAGGCCACCATCACGGCCCGTGCCCTGATCGAGCACGCGCGCCGGCTGGGCCGCGGCGGCGAGCCCCTGGTCCGCCAGAAGATCGCCCAGCACGTGACCGAGGCAAGGGCCCTGCACCTGAATGGCCAGCGGGCCGTGACCGGCGTCATGAAGACCGGGATGCCGGGGCCGGAGGGCTCGCTGATGAAGCTCTTCTGGTCGGAGTTGAACCAGCGGATGCAGGAAACCGCCGTTGACCTGGAGGGGATGTACGGCGAGTTGGAGGGCAACGGGCCGTGGCAGTACGGGTTCCTCCGCTCGAAGGGGAACACCATCGAGGCGGGCAGCTCCGAGGTGCTCCGCAACATCATCGCCGAGCGCGTCCTGGGCCTCCCGAGAAGCCGCTAACGGCGGCTCCAAGTTACCAGTTGAGGCCCAGGTGGGCGCCGTCCTTGAGCCGGACGTAGCCCTCCGCCCAGAGGCGCAGATGGGGGATGACACCGGTCGTCAGCGTCTCGATCGAGAGCAGGGAGTTGGGCCAGGCGCAGCCGAGCCCGTCCAGCGCCCGGTTGACGGCGGTGACCTGCGAGACCACCTCGGCGGCCGGCGCCAGGCTCAGCACCCCGGCCAGCTCGGCCCGGAACTCCGCCAGCACCGTGCCCCGGGAGACGACGACGGCGCCGCCCTGGAGCTCTCGGAGCCGTCGCAGGGCGATCGCCATGTCGGGCTCGGAGTCGCCGACCACCACCAGGCAGGGCGTGTCCCAGGCGGCGCTGACCGCGCAGGCGCCGCCCTTGAGCCCAAGGCCCGCCAGCAGGCCGCGAAAGGCACGTCGGCGGCCCATCCGGTCGACGACGGTTGCCACGATCGCGTTTGAACCGTCGGTCTCGACCTCCCGGGTGACCAGCGGCGCCACCAGCTCGATGGCCCGCCAGCGGCCCCGGCCCGGGTGCGCGAACCAGGCGGGATCAGGCTCTCCCAAGGTGAGGGTGTGGAGCATCTCCGGCGGGTAGCGGTGCTTCACCGGCTCGGCCGGGGTGCGGCCGCCGACCAGCACCAGCCGCGGGTTGACGCCGGGCTCGTCGCGGGGCAGCAAGATCAGGTCGGCGAACATGCCCGGCGCGAGACCGCCCACCCAGCGGCCGAGTCCGAAGCGCTCGGCCGGGTTGCGGCTGGCCAAGCGGACGGCCCGGGCCAGCGGCAAGCCGTTCTCGACCGCCAGGCCGACCGCCTGGTTGAGGGAGCGGCGGGCCAGCAGTTCCTCCGGCTCGAGGCTGTCGCTGACCAGCGCCAGGCGCCCGAAGTCGCCCAGCCGTCCCTCCTTCCAGAGCGCTGAGATCGCCTCCAGGTCGCGCCGGATCGCGCCCTGGCGAACCATCGTCCAGTAGCCGAGCCGGAGGCGGTTCAGGGTGTCCTCGGCGGCGATGCCCTCGTGGTCGGCGCTGATCCCATAGGCGGCGAAAGGGTTGAGGATCGCCTCCCTGGCGCCGGCACCGTGGCCCTCGATGGTCAGCCCGCGGACGTGCGCTCCAGCCGCCAGCGCCTCCACCCGGGGGTTGCCGCGGATGACGTCCACCCAGTTGGTCTCGCCCACCCCGACCACGCCCGGGAGGTCCAGGAGGCCCACCCATTCCTTGCCGGGCACGCCGATGTCGCGCTCGTAGACCGGGTCGAGCCCGGTCAGCGGCGGGATCGTGAGCAGCACCCTACCGGGCATCCCGGCGGCGTCGGCGAGCAGCTCACGGACGCCGTCGGGCCCCAGGATGTAGCCGAGCTCCATCGTCTCCAGGACGGTGGTCGTGACGCCTGACTCGACCTGGAGGGGAATCGTTGCGGAGAGCCCCATCCGGAAGAGGTGCGTGTGCGCCTCGACCAGGCCGGGAGCGATGACGTGGTCGCGGCCCTCTATCCGCGCCGCCGACTCGAACCTCTCGACGTCCGGCCCCGCGTAGGCCACCCGGCCCTCGGCGATGACAAGGCCCCACCCCTCCAGGATCTCCTCGGTGTAGACGTCGAGCAGCGCGCCGCTGGTGATCACCAGGTCGGCCGGCTGGCTGCGCCGGGCGACGGCGACCAGCCGGCGCATGGCGTGGACGTCGGGAGCGAATCGGACGGTCATCTGTGGGGTCCCATTAGAATCGCTGGGGAATGGACTTCGCATTTTCGGAAGAGCAGGAGATGCTGCGGTCGACCGCCCGGACGATGCTCGCGAAGGCAAGCCCCAGCTCGGTCGTGCGCAAGCTCATGGAGACCGAGGACGCCTACGACCCCGCTCTCTGGAAGAAGGTCGCCGAACAGGGCTGGACGGCCCTCGGCATCCCGGAGGAGTTTGGCGGCTTCGGGTCCTTCCTCGATTTGGTCGTGGTCTTGGAGGAGACCGGCCGGGTGCTCCTCCCGGGTCCCTACTTCGAGACCATGGCGATGGCGGTGCCCGCCCTGCTCGAGGCCGGGTCCGACGCGCAGAAGAAAGAGGTCCTGACCGCGATCGCCGCGGGTGAGGCGCGCGCGACGGTTGCGCTGACCGAGCCGTCGGGTCGCTGGGACGCCGAGGGCGTCGCGCTCACAGCCCAGAAGTCGGGCGACGGTTGGACACTCAACGGCACCAAGCTCTTCGTGCCCGGCGCCGGCGTGGCCGACTACATCGTCGTCGCCGCCCGTACCCGCGGCACCGGCGAGGACGGGATCACGCTTTTCCTGGTCAAGGGCCGGCCGGACGGGATGACCGTAAAGCCGCTCTCCACGCTGGACATGACCCACAAGTGGTACGAGGTCAAGTTCGAGGACGTGAAGCTCGGCGCGGACGCTCTGATGGGTGAGCCCGACAAGGGCTGGGTGCCCCTGCGCAAGGCGCTCGACTGGGCCACCGCGGGCCTCTGCGCGGAGATGGTGGGCGGCGCCCAGAAGGTGCTCGAGGACTCGGTCGAGTACGCGAAGACCCGCCAGCAGTTCGGCAAGCCGATCGGCATCTACCAAGCCGTCTCGCACAAGCTCGCCGACATGCTGCTCGAGGTGGAGAGCGCCAAGTCGGTCACCTACTACGCAGCCTGGGCGGTGGACGCCGACGCTCCCGACCGGAGCCTCGCCTGCTCGATCGCCAAGTCCTACACCTCCGACGCGTATCGGCACGCCACCGGCAGCGGCATCCAGGTGCACGGCGGCATCGGCTTTACCTGGGAGCACGACATGCACCTCTACTTCAAGCGGGCCAAGGCGTCGGAGGTGACGCTGGGAGACCCCACCTTCCACCGCGAGCTGGTCGCGGAGGCGCTCGACCTCTAGCGTCTAGCTCAGCAGGAGCAGCGCCACCACCGTCAGGCCGAAGGCAGCGCAGACGGGGATCACCAGGCCCCGGTAGAGGACGAAGTAGTCGGCCCACGCCGCCCGCAGCCGCTCCACCCGGGAGCCGGCGCCGAAGACGAGCGCTGAATAGAGCGGCAGGCTGGCGGCCGTGTTGACCGTGAGCGCCAGCACCACTATCCCGCCCGCCAGGCCGAGCCAGTTCTGGAGCGGCGCGTAGGGGCCGAAGCCGATCTCCGCCCCCCAGAGGGCCGCCGCGATCGGGAGCAGGAGCAGCTCCGGCAGTCCGAGCAGGAAGAAGGCGGCGAAGGTCACCGCCAGCAGGACCAGCAGTAGCGCGAAGCCGGAGACGACGCCGGCCAGCACCGCGGCTGCGATCGTCACGCCGGTGGTGCTGACGGTCATTCCGGCCGTGGCCCGGGCCACGTTGGCCGCCTCTGGGTGGATCCCCTGCAGGTACTGGACGGCGCCTGGCCACGAGTGCACGTGGGCCGCGCCCGCCAGGAGGCCGCCGGCCAGCGCCGGCAGGATCGCCAGGGCCGCGCCGAGCGCGATCGCCGGCAGGTGGCGGCGGAGCTGTTCGGTGGGCAGCCAGCGGCGGTGGCGTTCGCGCTCGCGGCCGACGCCCGTTTCGAGCAGCCGCTCGCGGTCAAAGGTCGCGCCGGTGACGATCGTCAGCGCGAGGCAGGCGCCCAGCGGCAGCAGCAACGAGAGTGGCGCCAGGGGCGAGCGGAAGACGAACAGCGCCAGCGGAAGGTCGGCGACGGCCGCCGAGATCGGCGAGAGCAGGAAGGACCATGCCCCGCCGGCGGCGCCCTCGCGGGGGAAGAGCATGAAGCCGAGCAGACGGCCCATGGCCGCCCAGTAAGCGGTGGCGACGGCGACGAAGGCGAAGACCGGCAGCAGGTCCCAGGGTGCCGGGCGGCCGAAGACGGACATGAGGGCCATCCCGGCGGACACCCAGAAGGTGACGTAAACGGCGCTGACCACGACGCCGGGAAGCACCTCGAGCCAGATCAGCGAGGGGTCGTCGAGCGGTGTGTAGAGGAGCACCTCGAGCGACTGCTGCGCCTTCTCCCACCAGATCCCGATCGAGCTCTTGATCGACTCCAGGAGAGCGAAGGACATGAAGAAGAGCGGCAGCAGCAGCCCCGCCTCGAGGCTGGCGCCGCGGGGAATCCGACCGGCAAGCCCACTCAGGGCGCCGGGAGCGCTGCCGAAGAGCGAGACGCCGCCCACCAGCAGCAGCACGAAGGCGTTGAGGTACATGACCCAGCTCAGGTCGCCACGGCGCCACCAGGAGCTGACGTAGAAGGGCAGGAACTGCCGCAGGCGGCGGGGCTGGTCGCGCAGCGAGCCGACGACCTGGCTGGGCCGGAGCCCCGGGATCGACGCCGGCTGTGATGCCTGCGCCGGCTCTCTGGCGGCCTCGGCCATCGCCTTTAGGTAGACCGTCTCCAGGCTCTGCTGGACCTCTGACAGCTCCCAGTAGGGCGCGTGGTGGCGATTGAGCCGCCGCTGCAGCTCGGCCGCGAAGCTCGCCAGCTCGGCCTCCGGCCACTCCCAGGGCACGCCATAGCTGAGCCGCCGCCCCGCAAGATCGGGCGCCGCGGACTGCTCACGCAGCCAGGCCAGCGCCGGCTCCGGCTCCGCGAGGTCAGCGCTCAAAAGAGCGGTGAAGCGGCGGGTCGGGTGCGCCCAGCGGCGCAGCCCGGCGAGCGTGCCCTCGGCGACGACGCGGCCGCGGCGCATGATCGCCACCCGGTCGGCCAAAAGCTCCGCCTCGACCAGGATGTGGGTGGTGACGATCACTGCCGCGCCTCGGTCGCGCTGCTCCCCGAGGTAGCGGCGCATGTCGGCCGCGGCCACCGGGTCGAGGCCGACGGTGGGCTCGTCGCAGAAGAGCCAGCGCGGCTCGTGGAGGGTGGCGCGTATCAGCGCCACCTTCTGGGCCATGCCGCGCGAGTAGGTGCTGAGAATCCGGTCTGAAGCCTCCAGCAGCTCGAACCGCTCCAGGAGGGTGGCGATCCGCTGGTGGCGCTCTGGCGCCGGGACCCCATAGAGGTCGCCGAAGTGCTCGAGGTACTCCACTGCGGTGTTGCGGCCGTAGAGGCGGGCCAGGTCGGGCACCACGCCCAGCTGACGGCGGACGGTGTCGAGGTCGGCGGGCAGGCGGAGGTCGTCGAGCCGGATCTCTCCCGCGTCGGGCCGCAGGATGCCGCCGAGGCAGCGCAGAGTGGTGGACTTGCCGGCGCCGTTCTGGCCGAGCAGAAGGAGGACCTCTCCGGCGCCGACCTCGAGGTCGACCCCAGCCACCGCCTGGACGCTGCCGAACCTCTTCTGCAGCCCGCCGACGGAGATCACGCCGCTGAATACTACTGACGCCCCCGCGGATCGCTTCGGTTCCGACGGTCAGAGCTTTTCGAAGCGCTCTACCGCGACCACGAAGACCGTCGCCCCACCGACCTGCACCTCGACCGGGTAGGGCATGAAGAACTCGCCCGGCTCGACCATCGGCGGCATCGGGGTCAGGTACTGCGAGCGCTCCCGGCAGTTCTCGCGGATCAGTGCGATGGCGTCGTCGACCCGGTCGTCGTCGACGCCGATCATGAGGGTTGCGTTGCCCTGCTGGAGGAAGCCGCCGGAGGAGGCGAGCCGGGTGACGCTGATGCCGGCGCCCGAAAGCGCCTGGACCGTCTGGCCCGAGTCTTCACCCTGAACGACGGCGATTATCAACTTCATAGCAACTGGCCCACCCTGCGCATGACCTGCTGATGGATCTCGTCCGGCTCGGCCGAGGCGTCGAGGCGGAGGAAGCGGCCGGGCTCCTCCCGGGCGAGTCGATCGTACGTCTCGGAGGCACCGCGGTGAAAGTCGAGGGATTCCGAGTCGAGGCGGTCGAGCTCCTTCCCGGAGCGCTCGAGGCGGCCGATGCCGGCTTGCGCAGGCAGGGCCAGGAGGATCGTCAGGTCCGGCTTGGGAAACAGCGGCGGCCAGGCCACCTCGACGCCGCGGCCTCCGCCCTGGTAGGCGACCGTCGAGTCGTGGTAGCGGTCGTCGATGACGACCCGCCCGGCCGCCAGCGCGGGCTTGATGCGGGTCTCCAGCAGCTCGGCGCGCGCGGCCATGAAGAGGTACATCTCGGCCGGCCCGCTCATCGGCTCGCCGTGGAGGAGCAGCTCGCGGATGCGCTCGCCGAGCGGGGTGCCTCCCGGCTCCCGGACGACCAGGGGTTCGCGGTCGCGGAACGCGGCCGCCAGCAGCTCGACCTGCGTCGACTTGCCCGCACCGTCCGGGCCCTCGAAGGTGATGAACAGGGCGCGCTCGCCCAGAGGCTTATTCAGAGCCGGCGGGGAATATTCGCAGGCGGCGCTGGGGCTCTTTGCCGGTGCTCTTCGCCTCCACCCCCTGCTCGTCGGCCAGCTGGTGCTGAAGCCGGCGGACGTAGGCGTTCTGGGGTGAGATCTCGAGCGGCCGGAGCGTCGACTTCACGCGGTTGATCGCCTCCCTCGCCTCGTCGAGCGCCTTCGAGGTGGGATCGCCCCCCAGCTCGCCCGCATAGAGAGTCGCCAGCGCCTCCTTCACCTGGGTGACGGTGTTGCTCCGCAGCGACACGATCGGGATGCCCGAGGTCTCCGCCTGGCGGATGCTGTCGGGCCGCTTGCGGTAGTGGTTCTTCAGGGTCAGGACGAGGTCGGCACCCTCCGGGTTGCCGAGGATCCGCAGGGGCAGGTCGAGGTCCCGCGCCGCGTGTTCGATGTAGCTGCGGCTGACGCCATAGGCGAACACCCCCCTCGGCTTCTTGAGTGGGCCCGCGTGCGTCGCGGCGTTGCCGCGCGGAGACGGCACGGAGGGAGCGTCGCGAGCGTCGCGGTGGTCCTCGTCGACGTTGCTGAGCACCCGCCCGTCTCGCGTCCGGAGCCGGATGCGCGGCGCCGGCAGGTCGCCCCGCAGGGCGGAGTCGACCACCTCCGACAGCGGCATGTGGATCGCCACCCGCTCCCGGTCCTGGATCTCGACCAGCGTGTCGAAGGTGGGCGGAGCCTTGCGCTCGAGCACCGACTTCTGGGTGCCCCGGCGGCGGGCCTCCTCGTCGGAGAGGGTGACGCTCTGGATGCCGCCCAAAAGGTCGTTGAGCGTGGGGTTGTTAAGCAGGTTCTCGAGGGTCTGGCCGTGGGCGGTGGCGATCAGCTGGACGCCGCGCTCGGCGATGGTCCGAGCCGCCTCGGCCTCCAGCTGGGTGCCGATCTCGTCGATGACGATCACCTCCGGCATGTGGTTCTCGACCGCCTCGATCATCACCGCGTGCTGGAGCAGCGGCGTCGTCACCTGCATCCGGCGCGCCCGGCCGATGCCAGGGTGGGGGATGTCGCCGTCACCGCCGATCTCGTTCGAGGTGTCCACGATCACGACGCGCTTGCGCTGCTCGTCGGCGAGCATCCGGGCGCACTCGCGGAGGATGGTCGTCTTGCCGATGCCGGGCCGGCCGAGGAGGAGGATCGACGTCCCGGTCAGCGCGATGTCGCGGATGATCTCGGCGGTCCCGCCCACGGCGCGGCCGACCCGGCAGGTGAGCCCAACGATCCGGCCGGCGCGGTTGCGGATCGCCGAGACGCGGTGGAGCGTGCGCTCGATGCCGGCGCGGTTGTCGTCGCCGAACTGCCCCACGCGGTTGGCGACGTAGTCGAGGTCGGCGGCGGTCACCGGCCGGTCGCCGAGCAGGACCTCGCGACCGGGCACCCGCGCCTCCGGCTCGCGGCCGAGGTCGAGCACTATCTCCAAGAGCTCATTGGGGTCGATCCGCTCGTGGAGGGCGTCGTAGAGGTGCCCGGGCAGGGTCTGGGCGAGGAGCTCGATCTCGGGGTCCCAGGCCGCCTCGGTGGGAACGTTGAGCGATTCGGGTATCAACCGAACGAGGGGACCATTCCTTTCTCCCGGGCGGGGACGCGCAGGGCCAGCTCCTTCACCATCAGCGACTGGTTCACGAGGGTCTCGAAACCACGGGCTCGAAGAGCCTCGATCATGTGCGAATCATAGTGACGGAGGCTGGACCAGACCGCTCCCGGACGCGGCCCGAGCAGGCCCAGCGCGTGGTCGGCCAGCTCGGCCGGCAGGTGGTCCTCGGGCAGCGCCATGAAGGAGAGGGTGTGCGGGCGGGTGCTCGAGCTCCGCTGGACCCGCAGCCAGCCCACGATCTCGACCCGGTCGACAACGAACTGATCGTCCGATTCACCGCGGATCGGGTGATGGCCGAACCACTCGCCCTGGAGCGAGCGCCACTCCTTGTAGGTCGGCGCCTCGATGGTCGCGATGCCCGACGGCGTCAGCTTGCGGTAGAGCTGGTAGACGAGCGCGTGGTCGCGGCCGCGCTCTGCCCGCAGGCCGGCCAGCTCGTCGCCCGGCCCGCCACCCGGCTTCTCCGTGTAGAGCACGTTCTCGACCGCGTACTGACGAAAGCCCTGGCGGCGGAAGACGCTCGTCAGCGGGTCCTCCAGCGGCAGTCGGACGAAGAGGCGCAGGATGCCGCGCTCCAGCGCCTGGTCGGTGAGGTGCTCGATCAGCAGCCTGCCCGCCTCCTCCTCGTCCCTGCCGGGATCGATGCAGAGGTTCAACACCTGGAGCGTGGTGGCGCCGACCAGGCCGATCGCCGCCGGCCGGTTGGAGGCCTGGACGAAGCCGATCACGGTGCCGTCCTCCTCGGCGACGTAGAGGAGGGTCTCGCTGTAGAGCGCAGGCAGGATGGCGGAGAGGGTCTGGCTGACCAGCGACCAGAGCCTGATCGGGCCCCGGCTGGCGGTCTCGGAGAGCTCCCCACCGCCCTCGTGCTGGATCTCCTCGATGCGAGCCAGGTCCCGGAAGCTGGCGGTGCGGACGCTGACGCTCACGACCCCCCTCCAACCAGGCGGAGGAACTCGCGGTGGAGGCGCAGGTCGCCGCTCAGCTCGGGGTGGAAGGCGAGCGCCATCAGCCTTCCCTGGCGGACGCCCACCGGCCTTCCGTCCTGGCGGGCGATCACCTCGGTGTCGCCGGCGTCCTCGAGGATCGGAGCACGGATGAAGACGCCGGGAAAGGGCTCGGGGTCGCCGGCCAGGTCGACCGGCCCCTCAAAGCTCTCCAGCTGCCGCCCGTAGCCATTGCGCCGGACGGCGATCCGGAGGGCGCCGAAGCCCCGCTGGCCCTCGATGCCGCCGTCGATCCGGCTCGCCAGGATGATCATCCCGGCGCAGGTGCCGAGCGCCGGCAGCCCGCCGGCGACCGCGTCCCTGACGGCGTCGAAGAGTCCCATCCGCTCCATCAGCATGGTCATGGTGGTGCTCTCCCCGCCGGGGATGACCAGCCCGTCGAGGCCCGCCAGATCCTCCTTCAGCCGGACCGGCCGCGTCCGTGCGCCCGCGTCCTCAAACGCCCGCAGATGCTCGAGGAAGGCCCCCTGCAGGGCCATGACCCCGATCAGGGGAGCCATACCGTGGCTCTTACCAGCCGCGGGAGGCCAGCAGCTCTTCTTTCGGGAGCGTCGGGATCTCGATGCCGACCATCGGCTCGCCGAGGTCCTCGCTGACCTCCGCCAGGATGTCCGGCCGGTCGTGGTAGGTGGTCGCGGCGACGATCGCCTTGGCTCGCTTCAGCGGGTCGCCGGACTTGAAGATGCCCGAGCCGACGAAGACGCCGTCGACACCGAGCTGCATCATCAGCGCGGCATCCGCTGGGGTCGCGATGCCGCCGGCGGCGAAGTTGACCACCGGTAGCCGGCCCAGCCTCTGGCAGTCGGCGAGAAGGTCCACCGGGGCGCCGATGTTCTTCGCCTCGTGGACGAGCTCGGCGTGGTTCATTCCGTGCAGCTTGCG
>Ga0307374_10007556_pt1 | contig 16501 bp, 20 predicted proteins | sample OX3MG_FD_202532 | JGI IMG/M metagenome (GOLD analysis project Ga0307374, IMG submission 202532) | Soil microbial communities from Risofladan, Vaasa, Finland - OX-3 | ecosystem: Environmental > Terrestrial > Soil > Coastal area > Acid sulfate soil | place: Finland: Risofladan, Vaasa | collected... | reverse complement strand
TATTGCTTACCTCCTACCTCCCAACAGCGCCGGTGTTCGTGGGGGATATTCCCATTGTGCCAGCTGAAATGGTCGTGTGGGGGGGCACGGTAGTGTTGTTTGTGGGAGGGTGGTGGTGGCTTGAGAGAACATTGATGGGCCGGGCTATGCAAGCGTGTGCGCAGAGCCGTTCAGGGGCTGAGATAGTCGGTATCGATACCCACAAGATGCAGTTCGTCTCATTTGTTGTTGCCGGAGCTGTCGGTGGGATTGGTGGAGTTTTGCTAGTACCGCTGGTGGCCGTGAGCTGGAGCTCGGTACTGCCGCTTGGCATCTTCGGCCTGCTAGGAGCAATCCTCGGCAGGTGGCGCTTTCCACTCGCAGCTCTTGGCAGCATAGGTATAGGCCTGTTTGGGAGTTACTTCAGTGGATACGTGTCTTCGATTTGGTCGGACGGCATGGTGTATGCTGGGTTTGTCGTCGTGCTGTTGATTTTTCGTGAAAGAAGCGTGGTGGGGAGCAGGGCGCTGTGGTTCTGGCAAAGATAGCCTGGTTGCAGTATCTGTCGCCTGCAAAGGTCGGATACGATTGCGGTCGGCGGAGTGACGTAAATTGGGGCTGCGAGATGGAGCCAGTGGGTCGGCGAGTCGCACGCGGTGTAGTCCCGACATCGGGATATGGGACTCGGTCGCAGTGGGCTTAGCCAAGGGACTGGTACTGTGGGGAGGTGCTATGTATGGCGCACGGTGGCCTTGATTTGGTCGATGGGGCAGCGTGGGTTGCGGCTAGCGCTCATGACAGATGCGCAGATGGGCAGGCAATGGCCATTCATCTGGTGAGGCGAGCGATCGATCCAGCGGCGGATCAGCGCGGGCGAGTTTTTCATGCCGAGTTGAGTATGTCGCGGGCCAACAGCTTTTTGAGATCGGGGCGGCTGGCGGTGGGAACGCTGTCATCCTATCAGTGCGGCGCATATCGGACTATAGTTGGGACCGAGTTGAGGGTCGTCACAATGTGCATTTGCCTGTGATGCGGGGCTTCTGGGGTGGTCGGTTACATGGAGCGCGGTGTGCAAAGTGGCTAGCCGCAGCTTTCTTCGTGGGGACAGTGTTAGGAGGGGAGGCCGATGATGCGTACATGGTCTGACGGAGATGGTCGGGGACGTCTGCGGCTGCTACTGCCTGGGGAGCTAACGGCCGAGCAGGTTGGTCTGTACACGGACATCGTCCGAGACGCGGGAGTTGACAAAGGTGAAGTCGTATCCGAGGACGGGACCCTGCTGGGCCCATTTAATTCGTTTCTGACCGTCCCTAGCGTTGGCGTACACATCCGGCACATGGCACGGGCGCTTCCGCGGTGCGGGGCGCTCCCCCCAATGCTATACGAGACGGCCGTTCTTACTACGGGATCAAGATGGCGTGCTACCTATATGCTGGAGGTCCACAGGCGCCGGGGGCAGCAGGCCGGTTTGACAGGCGAACTGATCGATCAGCTGTGCGACCCGGCGTTGGAGGAACTGATAGGGCCGGACGACATTTCCGCTGTATGGCGGTACTGTAGAGAACTGGTGGATAGACGCGCAGTGAGCGACGTCACCTTTAGATGCACAGAGGACGTCGTTGGCGCGGAAGGGCTTGTGCTGGTCACCATGTTAGTCGGGTTCTATAGTTTTGTTGGAGGTATTCTTGCAGCCTTTGAAGTGCCCGGGCGGGCTGTCGACGAGCGCTAGGGCCGGTCTAGCGGCTTCGTGTGGTAGGTGAGGTAAGCCGGTGACAATAGAGATGCTGTGGAGAGAGGGAGTAGAGCCCGCGCGCGGGAAGTACCCGGGGCTGCGCACGGGACTTGTCGAGCAAGAAGGCGGCATGTTGATTGAGCGGGATGTGCCGGTTCAGATGAGGGACGGGGTCCATGTATATGTGGATATTTTTCGGCCCATGGGTGCATCGGGGATTCCCGTGATTTTTACGTGGAGTCCCTATGGTAAACATGGCTTCAAGACGTTTGATGTGTTTCCTAACTCTGGTGTGCCCAAGGGATCTGTCTCCCGCTACGCCGCGTGGGAAGGTCCCGATCCGGTGTACTGGACAGAGCACGGGTACGCGGTCATCAACGGCGACTGTCGCGGTTCGTGGGGATGTGAGGGAGATCTCGTAATCCTGGGTCCGGAGGAGGCGGAGGACGGATACGATGTGATTGAATGGGCGGCTCAGCTGCCCTGGTGTAATGGGCGGGTAGGGATGGCGGGAGTTTCATATCTAGCCATGGTGCAGTACCGCATAGCAGCTCTGCGCCCCCCTCACCTAGCGTGTATTAACCCGTGGGAAGGGGTGAGTGACGGGTATCGTGAGTACGGGTACCACGGGGGGATACCTGAGACCAACTTCGTCAAGTTCATGGAGTGGTCATGTCAATTTACGCGGGGGCGGGTGGAGGACTGGGTTCAGATGCATCAGCTGCATCCGATGCTTGACGAATACAACGCTAGTAAGAGTTGTGATGCCCTAGAAGACATCGTGGTTCCTGCATATGTGGTGGCTGATTGGGGAGATCAGGGCCTGCATACCCGTGGGACGATCGAGGCCTTTGTAAAAATGTCGTCCCCACAGAAGTGGCTAGAGGTGCACGGTCGAAAGAAGTGGCAGTACTACTACCAACCGACCAGTTTGGCTAGACAGCAAGCATTCTATGAGCGATTCTTGAAGGGTGTCGATAGTGAGGTTGCGGCGTGGCCTCGGGTATCGCTGGAAGTGCGCGAACAGGCATATGTGGGAGAGGTGCGTTCAGAGCAAGAGTGGCCCATTGCCCGGACGGAGTATGTACCGTTGTATCTAGATGGCGAAAAGCGCGCACTGGGTAGAGATGCGCTGCGCGAAGCGGTGACACTCAGCTACGACGCTACGGTACAAGACGACAGGCTTGAGTTCGTTTATCGGTTTGAAGAGCCCGCTGAACTAACCGGTGGAATGAAGCTCCGTCTGTGGGTTGAGGCCGAAAGTGGAGATGATATGGACATCTTCGTTGCGCTCCACAAGCTAGACCGCAACGGAGAGTTTGTGCCGTTTGTTGCGATGGCTATGATCGACGACGGGCCGCTGGCACTCGGTTGGCTAAGGGTCAGTCACAGGGAGACCGATCCCAGCCGCTCAACGGCATGGCGTCCCTGGCATACGCATCAGAGGCGGCTTCTGCTGGAGCCTGGGGAGGTAGTACCCATAGATGTAGAGATCTGGCCATCGTCGACAAAGTTCCACAGCGGACAGCAACTGAAATTAATCATCCAAGGCAATGATATCTTCCGATACGACCTGCCTCAAGTGCAATTGCACCAAGACAGCGTCAACGTCGGGGCTCATAAAATTCACATGGGTGGACCTTACGACTCATATCTCCTTATCCCTGTCGTGCCGCCACGCGTTGGTGACACCAGGCGTCAGTGATGTGGTTGTGGCCCATGGAGGGATTTCCGACCCCGGCCCCGGTGGTGGGATTTGGGTCGGGCCGGCATGGACGTGGCCCCGGGGGCTGCCCCACATGTAGGAGCAGTGCCGAAACGAACTCGGATCGTGGGATCGGTCAGGTTGTGCTGACGAGACTTGGTCTCATATGATGGGTCCGCAGTCGCGATTTGTAGGATATGGGAGTTCGAACTGATGTGTGACGAGCACGATGTGTACGCGGCGGCGGTGCGCGAGGGCAAGGTGGGTCGGACCTTGACGGTGGAGCGCGTGAGGCAGCTGAACTCCCGCACCTACTTCTACGACATGCTCAAGGACAATCCCCAGCTCACGGCGATCTATCCCGGCATTGAGGACGAACTTTTGGTCGGTGCCACCGACCATCACATCCACGCCTACCCGGATTTCGTTCACCGGTCCCAGGACATGGTCGAGATCGCGATCGACGCCTCGCGTGCTCGGATGCGGGCGGTTGCGTTTAAGGACCACTGGCACCTCACCGCTGGTGCCGCATACCTGGTTCAGCGCCAGATCGATGACATGGTTAAGGAGGGTCGGCTGGAACATCGAGTGGAGGTTTACGGCGGACTCGGAATGAATCTGGGCATCAATCCGGAAGCTGTGGAGATGGGACTCAAATACCCCAACTTCAAGTGCATTTGGTTCCCAACCTTCAAGTCGTTCGGATGGGCTCGGTCGGCGGGGCTCGAGCCCGAAAAGACTGGCGGCTACGTGAGGCTAGTTGCTCCCTCTGGTGAGGTGTTGCCAGAGGTCCGAGAGGTGATGGCGATGGCTGCTGAGGCGGGCGTGGCCATCGCCCTCGGTCACACCGACTACGAGGAGTTGCTGCCTCTTTGCACGCTGGCCAAGGACTTGGGCCTGCGCACCGTGCTCGACCACCCACTTTTGGAGCTGAACAAGCTGCTGCTGGAGGAGATGGTGACGTTGGCGGGACTCGGCACCTACGTTGGGACCTACTGCCAGCCAATGATCCCTTCGCTCTACCAGCCAATACAAGACCCCATGGAGACGGTGGAGACGATTCGCCGTGTGGGGGCGGAGCGCTGTTTGGTCGGCTCGGACTTTGGCCAGGTTCTTCATGTCGACAGCATCGACGGGATACGGGTGTTCGTAAGAGCCCTGCTTGGGTTCGGAATTCCGGCCGACGACATCCGCACGATCCTGCGCGACAACCCGGCCCGCCTGCTTGGTCTGGACCCGATTGCCTGATGGCTCCGAGGGTGGACAAGCGGGCTAGTCTGGCGGACGCGGTCCGGTTGGTTCCGGACCGAGCCCACCTGGCTCTCTGCGGCTTCGCGATCAGTCGCAACGCCGTCAGTTTTGCCCACGAGCTAATCCGAGCCGGGCGGTCGCACCTGCGCCTCACCCAAGTGGTGGGAGGTCTGGAAACCGACTTGCTGGTGGCGGCCGGGCTGGTGGAGAGGCTCACCTACGGAGGCGGCTCGTTGGACCGCTTCGGGCCTTTGGCAGCGGTCAACCGCGCCGCCCTGGCGGGCCGCTTGGAACTGTTTGAGTACTCGGCTCTCGCGTTGTCGCTTCGTCTCCATGCCGGGGCCATGGGCCTGCCCTACTTGCCTACCCTCTCCATGTTAGGGTCTGATCTCCTGGAGCCTCTCCTGGCCTCTGGCGCGGTTAGGCTGGATAGGGACCCGTTCACCCACTCGCCATGTCTGCTGCTCGCACCGCTGCATCCGGATATTGCCGTGGTCCAGGTTGACCGCGCCGATCGAGCTGGTAACTGCACCATTGAGGGTCCTGTCTGGAGCATCCCAGAGACGGTGCGGGCGTCCCGCGCGGTGGTAGCGGTCTGCGAGGAGATGGTCGAGGTCGGTGACCTCGACCCAGCACGGGTCACCATCCCCGGGGAGTATGTGACCGCCGTGGCCCTAGGCCCTCGGGGAGCCCATCCCACCGCGATGTTCGGTCGGTATGACTACGACCGCAAGCACCTTGAGCTTTATGAGCAGGCGGCCTTGAGTGGAGAGGACGCCAACCGTGAGTACTTGGATCGCTGGGTGCTCGGGGTGCCTGACGAGCGGGCCTATCTGGCCTCGGTGGTGGGATGAGTATGAGCAGGCCTCTGCGGGCACCCCAGCTCGGCGCGTCGGCGGGGTCGTGGACACGCGGCGAGATGATGGCGGTGGCCGGTTCCCACCAGGTGCGCGCGGACGACGTGGTAGTGGTGGGCCTGGGGCTACCTCAGGTGGCCGCGCTCCTCGCCCGCCATACCCATGCTCCCGAGGTCTCACTGCTGCTGGAGGCGGGAATTTTTGGCACCGCTCCCCGGGAGCCGGCGATGGGAGTTGCAGATCCTCGGCTGTGGGCTGGCGCCAGCGCCTTCGGCTCCCTGCTCGAGATCTTGGGTGTGATGCTGCATGGGGGCCGGGTAAGCCTGGGAATGTTGGGCGCCCTGCAGGTGGACCAATGGGGCTCGATCAACACCACTCAGCTACCGTCCGACAGCGGGTCGGTGCGCCGTTTCAACGGCTCTGGAGGTGGCAATGACGTGGCCTCGCACGCGGGCCGCACTGTCATCGTGATGGCCCACCAGGCCCGCAAGTTTGTATCGGATCTGGACTTTGTGACCAGTCCCGGCCATCGCGTGGCGGGCGTTCGGCGTGGCCAACTGGGCCTGCGGGGGGAGGGGCCGTGTGCCATTGTCACCGACCGCGCCGTGATCAGCCTAGGGCCAGATGGCGCCGAGCTGACGGCCGTGCACCGGGGAGAAGACGCGGAGTTGGTTGTGCGGGACACGCCCATCCCGTTGTCTTTCCCGCCCGCGGGTACCGCCGTCACCGAGGCCCCGACGGAGCTCGAATTGGAGCTCATCCGCAACGAGCTGGACCCCCTGGGGTGGTACACGCGCTGATGGACGATTGAGGAGGCTTCCAAATTGATCATCGACACTGAATTCAACTCCGCGGCACAGATTCCGTCCGACATCTGCGTGGAGGCGGCGACTTTGGCCGAGCAGCGTGGCTTCGGTTGCATCTGGAAGGGCGAGTCCAACTCTCGAGACCCGATGGTTTTGCTCGCCGCCATGGCGATGGTCACGTCGAAGGTGCAACTGGGAACCGCGATCTATCACATCTACGGGCGCTCCCCGGTCAGCCTAGCCATCCAGGCTGCGACCCTCAACGAGCTTTCCCACGACCGCCTCATCCTCGGACTTGGTATCGCCAACCCCGTAATTGCCGGCTGGCATGGCGACACCTACGACCGGCCCCTGAGGCGGCTCCGGGAGTATGTGGAGGTTCTGCGGGCTGCCTACTCTGGAGAGAAGGTGCCTGATTTTGATGGCACCTACTACGCGACCCGGGGCAGCTTTCGGCTGGCCTTCACTCCTCCCGCTGCGCCCCTGCGAATCTGGATTGCGGGCCTAGGTCCGCAGATGGCCCGAATGGCCGGAAAGCTTTCGGACGGGATCATCATCAACTTAGCCAACCCCACCATGATCCGCCAAGTGGTGTCGGACTTCCGCGCTGGCGCGGTCGAGGCCGGCCGAGATCCGGACCAATTGGAGGTGGTGGCGAAGGTCCGGGTGGCACTGGCCGACGACCCCGCACAGGCTTACTGGACTCTCAAGAAGGTGCTGACCTTCTACTCGCTTCAGAACGGCTACTCCGACATGCTGGCCAAGATGGGCTGGGGCGAGATCGTGGCCAAGGTGCAGGCGGCCCACCGGGCTGACGGTTTCACCGCTGCTCGGCGCCTGATTCCCGACGAGATGGTGGATGACGTGCCCATGTACGCCGCCGGCGATTTGCAGCGCCTCCCCGCCAAGTTGGCAGAATACGCCGCCGCGGGGGCGACCCGATGCGTGGTCGCCTGCGTGCCGGTGGGGCAGGACTTGAGGGGGGAACTGCGAACCTTCCTGGACTCGGCGAAAATCCTTCATCAGACCGGCGTGGGCGCCGACTGAGGCGGGGAGCGACATGGACTTCAGCCTCAGCCCCGAGCAGATCGCGATCACCGCTGCGGTAGCTGACGTTTGCTCCGGCTTTCCCGGTGAGTACTGGCAGAAATTGGAAGCCACCGGGGATTATCCAGAGCGTTTCGTGCGCGCCTTGACCGAGCAGGGCTGGCTTTCAGTCCTGATCCCTCAGGAGTTCGGGGGCGTCGGCTTGGGGCTGATCGAGGCGGGTCTGGTGCTGGAGGAGATCCATCGCTCCGGTGGCAATGCCAATGCCTGTCATGCCCAGATGTACACCATGGGAACCCTGCTGCGCCACGGCAGCGAAGACCAGAAGCGACGCTATCTACCGCAGATTGCCGCCGGCGACCTGCGGCTCCAGGCCTTCGCGGTGACCGAGCCGGACGCCGGCAGCGACACCACGAGGATCCTGACCCGGGCTCGCCGCATTGGCGATGACTATCTCGTCAACGGGCGAAAGACGTACATCTCGCGAGTGGCGTACTCGGACCTCATGCTGCTGCTGGCCCGGACCACTCCCCTTGAGGAGGTTGGCCGCCCCACGGATGGCCTGTCAGTCTTCCTGGTCGACCTGCGGGAAGCCGGGTCCGCGGTCGAGACGTCACGGATCCCCGTGATGTTCAACCACCACACCTACCAGGTGGCCATCACGGATCTCCGCCTGCCCGCGTCAAGCCTGATAGGAGTAGCAGGAGAGGGCTTTCGTCACGTGCTCGACGGTTGGAACGCGGAACGGATCCTGATCGCCTCGGAGGCAATCGGAGACGGCCGCTTCTTCGTGGAGCGGGCCAGTGCCTATGCCTCCGCGCGCGTGGTGTTCGGCCGGCCCACGGGCGCCAATCAGGGAGTGCAATTCCCGCTTGCCCAGGCCCACGCCGCCGTGGAGGCGGCTAGCCTGATGCGGTTTAAGGCGGCGGCCCTATTCGACCAGCACCACGCCTGCGGCCCGGAGGCGAACATGGCCAAGCTGCTGGCATCGAGCGCGTCCTGGCAGGCCGCCAACGCGGCGATGACCGCGCTTGGAGGCAACGGCTTTGCCCGCGAGTACGACGTGGAGCGGAAATTCCGCGAGACCAAGCTGTTGGAGATCGCCCCTGTCAGCAACAACCTGGTCCTGGCGTACCTGGGCCAGCGGGTCTTGGGAATGCCGAGGTCATACTAGATGAGGAGGAGCTAGCGGTGGGGACGATTCGCACGGGCTGGCAGGGCCGCTTCTTCGAGGACTTTGAGGTGGGCGACATCTACCGCTGCCGTTACGGCCGCACCGTGACCGAGGCGGACAACATTCAATTCACCCTCCTCACCAACAACAGCAATCAGATCCACTTCAACAACGAGTACGGAAAGCGCACTCCGTGGGGTCGCTGTCTGGTCAACAGCGCACTCACCCTGGCCATCGTCGCTGGCATGAGCGTTTCCGACGTATCGGAGAACGGCTTCGCCCTGGGGTGGGATGAAATTCAACTGCCCAGTCCGCTCTTTGCCGGGGATACCCTGTACTCAGAGAGTGAGGTCCTCGAGGCGCGGGCGTCCCGCAGCCGGCCCGGCCAGGGAGTCGTGAAGGTCGAGACCCGGGGCTACAACCAGGACGGGCAACTGGTGATCCGATACCGGCGCAGCGTGATGGTGTGGATTCGGGCGGCAGCCCCCTCCCTTGGCATCTTCCCCGCGGTCGACGGTGGACCCGTGTCGTGAGCGGTCCGCTGGAGGGCCTGCGCGTGGTGGCTCTGGAACAGGCTGTTGCCATGCCCTTCTGCTCTTTCATCCTGGCGGAGCTGGGGGCCGATGTCATCAAGATCGAGCGCACCGGGCTCGGCGATGTGGTCCGTGGGTGGGACGGAGTAGTGGACGGAATCTCGGCCGGCTTCGTGGCCGTGAACGCGGGAAAACGGGACCTCGCGGTGGACCTTAGCCAGCCCGAAGGCCGAACCATCGTCCGGCGGCTCGGCGAGGCGGCTGACGTCTTCCTGGAGAACTTCGCTCCTGGAGTGGCCGACCGGCTCGGGCTCGGGGAGGCCGAATTGAGGGCCGCCAACCCCCATCTGGTATATGCCAGCATTTCGGGCTACGGTCACCGTGGCCCTTACCGTGACGTCAAGGCGTATGACCTGCTCATCCAGGGCGAGGCCGGCATCTTGCTCAGCCAGGGGACCGAGGCGGCACCGGCTAAGGTGGGCCTTCCGATAACCGACTTGATCGGTGGCACGACCGCGGTGATTGGGGTGCTGGCGGCCCTGATGCAACGGCAGCAGGGTGGCCGGGGCGCCTACTTAGACGTATCCCTGCTGGAGGCCACCGTGTCGTGGCTGATCTACTTCCCCCAGCGCTTCTGGCACACCGGCGAGGAGCCGCCCCGGAGCGGCCTCCGCCACCAGTACCTGTGCCCTTACGGCCCCTATCTGGCGGGGGACGGCCAGTACGTCAATCTGGTGGTTGCCTCTGATCGCGACTGGGAGCGCTTCTGCAGACTTGTTGTGCATCGATTGGAGTGGATTAGCGCGCCGGACTTCGCCTCAGTCTTGTCCCGCAGTCAGCATCGAGGCGAACTTGACCAGTTGCTGGAGCCGGTGATGGCATCTGAGCCCAGCCCGGTGTGGTTTTCCCGCCTGCGCGCTGCTCAGCTCGCCCATGGTGAGGTCCGCGGCATGGCGGATGTCGTCAGCCACCCTCAACTGCAGGACGCCAACCTGTTCGTGGCCGCGACCTCCCCGGTTGGGGAGGTCCCCCTGGTGCGGTTCCCCCTCGCCGAGCCAGACCGGCCTCGGCGCCTACCGGGGCTGGGCGAGGACACCGAGGCTGTGCTTACCGACCTTGGGTATTCCCGCGATGAGATCCGTGATATGAGGGCTGCCGGGGTAGTCCAGTGAGGGGGCGATGGCCGGCCCGCTCGGCGTTGGCGGAATCTGCCAGCATCGCCGCCTCAGAAAGGAGGTCTGTGAGTGGCTATGGGGCGATGAGAAGTCTGTCTGCGTGGGAGCGAGGGTCATGAGACTGTGGCCACCATCGGGCCGACCCACGCGCTCATGGATGTTTGTACCCGGAAATAAGGAGCGTTTCTTGGTGAAGGCGGCCACGTCTGACGTGGACTGCGTGTTTTTGGACCTAGAAGATGGAGTGCCAGTGGCCGAGAAAGCCGCAGCGCGGGAGATGGTGGCCAACTCCCTGGGCGCTAGGTTGCAAGGACCACTCCGGTTCGTCCGCATCAACTCGATGGACTCGCCTTGGTGGGAAGAAGACCTGGATGCAGTGGTTGGGTCGCAGATAGAAGGGATTTGCGTACCCAAGGTCCAGAGCCCGCGTGAGATCGTGATTCTGGCGGAGAGCCTGCGCAGGCGGGAATCGGCTCACTCTTTGCCCTTGGATGAGGTGCGGATCGTAGCCGCGATCGAGAGTGCTGCAGGTTTGGTGAATGCGACCGCGATCGCGGCCGCGAGCCCGAGGTTGGTGGGTCTGATGTTCGGAGCTGAGGACTATGCACTCGATCTCGGGCTCGGAACCAACCGGGAGGGCGAGGCCAGGGAGCTTCTCTACCACCGGTCCGCCATGGTAGCTGCAGCTGCTGCGGCAAGGGTACTCTCTATTGATGGCGTGTTCCCCAACCTGGACGATCCCGAGGGGCTGTCCCAGGATGTGCTCCAAGCTCGCCGCCTAGGCTTCAGGGGCAAGTCTACGTTCAACCCTCGCCAGGTAGAGGAGATCAACCGAGTGTTCTCCTCTACCTCGGACGAGTTGGCGTACGCTAAGCTCGTCGTGAAGGCATTCGAGGATGCCCAGGCCCGCGGGGACGGGTCGGTGGCGATTGGTGGCCAGCTGGTGGATCTACCCATTGTCATGAGGGCTAGGCGCTTGTTGGAGGTCGCTGGAGGATCTTTTGGCGGTGAGTGATGAACTGGCCAATGTCAACGGAGGGTTCGCTGCCCGGGCGCCTTCGGAAGGCGTTTCTCAGCTCTTGATCATGACGCTCCAATGCGCTGAGTTCAGCCTGGGGTGAGGAAGTCTGGCGTGGACGCCCCCAAGGTAAGACGCCTGTCGGCCCCTGAGGCCGGGAATTCAACTGCGTCACGGGCCATAGAAGTGCTGTTGGTGTTCGACGAAGTGGCTTCTCCAGTGTCTGCGACCGAGGTCGCCCGGCGGCTCGGCATGTCGCGTGCAACCACCTACCGCTACCTTCAAAGCCTCAGGTCCACGGGCCTTGTAGAGGAAGACGAAGAAAGAGGAGGATTTCGGCTTGGGCCGCGCATTCTGGTTCTCGCCAAGGCAGCCCGCCGCGGAGAGGGTCTGGTGGAAGCAGCCCAGCCAGTAATGGGCCAACTCGCCCAGAAGACCGGGGAAGCTGTGCTGCTGACCCGCCGGGCGGGTCAGCAGGTAGTCTGTCTAGAGCGGCGGGAAAGCTCTTTCCCACTACGGATCTCGTTCGAGCGTGGGCACGTGATGCCCCTGCAAGCGGGTGCATCGGCAAAGGTCCTACTCGCCTGGCTCAATTCAGAGGAATTGGAGACGGTCCTGGCGGGACTACGTCTTTATCGGATTACGGCCAACACGATCACCGACCCTGCTGTACTTAGAGCGGATCTGGCGAAGAGTCGTGAGCGGGGGTGGGCGCTCAGTCGGGGAGAGGTCGATGATGGAGTGGTGGGGGTGGCTGCCCCGATCTGGAGGGATGACCACCGCGTGGTGGCTGGTCTCAGCCTAGTGGCGCCCGCCTACAGGGTCAGTGAGGACAGGCTTGATGAGCTTGCCGCCCTAGTGGTCGATGGCGCCCGGTCGGTGAGCGAGCGCCTAGCGACTCTCGATGCCTAGGCGCAATACCCGTAACTTAGTACCGGCACACAGTATACCGTGGGTGTGCCACGAGCGGGACAGAAGAAGCCTTAGGGCGGCCGGTGGTTACGGGACCGCATGGCCAGGGGGGTGTTGACAGCCTCCGATCCCCAAGAGCTGGTGGAGCAGGTGCTGGCGAACTGCGGACGGCGAGAGCTGCGATGTCGGCTGGTGCCCGCGCCCACGGTGGCCTACTACGCGCTGGCCATGACCCTGTTCAGAGAGGCGGTATACGAGGGAAGTGCGCACGACACTGGTTATCCCAATCTCGGTAGCCATCTCCAAAGCCTGGGCACGGCTGGGAGCGGAGCCGCTGGCAGCGCGCTTTCAGGCCCGGTGCATTCCCCTGGCCGAACTAGATACTCGTTGTGTGTTCTACCAGGGTTGGCGGGTGGTATCCATGGACGGGACCACGCTGGACACCGCTGGTACCGCGAGCAATCTGGCAGCATTCGGGCGTCCCGGAGCGGCTCGGGCATGCTCATCCTCGCGGATCTGGGTTTCACAGCCCATCCCCTGTTTCCCACTATGGCAGGGGCCGGGACCGGCTCTGCGGACGGTGTAAGAGGGATACTATGTTCCGAGTGTTGGAGGGGAATCCAGATGGCTCGTTTCGCTCCGCCGTGGCGGCGTCATCAGACAAGCGCACAAGCGCAGCCGGCGGAACGAACCGCCCGTGCGGATCATTAAGCAGACCGTGAAGGATCCTGGTCGACCGCAAGCGGAGGCGATCACCTACCGCCTAGCGGCCACCATCCTCGCCCCACAGCTGGCGTCGGCCCCAGTGCTCACAGCGTTGGGCGCAGAGCGCCGGGAGTTCGAATCAGCCTTGGACGAGCTCCAGACCCGCCGGCGTGGACCGCGCGTAGTCTTGCGTCCCACAATCGTCGATGCAGTCAACCAAGAGGGCTGGGGCATGTTCTGCGTCCACTACGCCATCCGCGCCCTGCTGTGTCAGGCCGCGCACGAGAGCGGAGTCGATACGACCGGGTTGGTTCACCAGGACTAGGCGTGTCGCCCGGCGCAGCATCCTCCGGGCAGGCGGCCCGCTCGGACTGGCTGCCGAAGGCTTCCACGCCACCACGGAAATCTCGCAAGAGCTGCTGCCTCAAAGGTGGCTCCGGTACCAATCCTCGAGTCGCGCGCCGCAAGACGTCCAACTCAGGCGTCAGGCGCCCCGAAACGCGCCTTTGGCCCCGACGCACCTTGCCAAGCATCCAGGCTGTCCGGATCTGACCGGTGAGGTAGACAATGGAGCTGATGGCGGTCCAGAATGCCTAGAATGCGGCTGGATGGCGACCGGGTCCGCAAGGGGTCAGCGTGGACAGTGGCGGTACTTGGTCCTGGCGCAATAGGGGGGCTCCTGGCCGGTCTGCTGGCTCGTGATGGCCACCGCGTCATCTGCATAGCGCGCTCATCGACTGCGGACGCGCTTCGGTGTCAGGGACTGTCTGTACGCAGCGGGCGATTTGGCGACTTCCGCGTACCCGTGGAAGTTCAGACAGAACTACGGGATTCAGTCGACGCCTGCCTCGTCACGGTCAAGGCGACCCAAGTGGAAGAAGCTCTTGAGCGCGTTCCCGTAGGCTCCCTCGGACGATCCTTGGTTGTCCCCTTTCTCAATGGAATAGACCACATAGACCTGCTGCGTCGGACCTATCCCTTAGCGACTGTGGTGGCCGCCACGATCCGGGTGGAGGTGGCCAGGGAGTCCGGCCTGATCCGCCACACCAGCCCGTTCGCATTGGTCGAAATAGCCAGGCGGGTCACCGGCCCAGACCGGGCTGGGCAGTTCGCTGCTGAACTGAGCGCGGCCGGACTGGACGTGCATCTCCGCGGCGATGAGGCAGCGATGCTATGGGACAAGTTGGCCTTCCTGGCTCCACTGGCCCTGTTGACGACCCACGACCGGGGCAACGTGGGTGCCATCAGGACTCGGCGCCGAGAAGATACCCTGGCTGTGATCTCGGAGGTTGCGGCTGTCGCGAGGGCGGAGGGTGCGGCTGTCGACGCCGAAGCCGTGCTTAGTCTGTTGGACTCGGTCCCCGAGGCGATGCAGTCGTCGATGCAGCGAGATCAGGCAGCCGGTCTGCCGCTGGAGCTCGACGCCATTGGCGGCGCAGTCCTTCGGCGCGCCGCCCGGGCGGGGATCCACATGCCCGTCACGGGACGGATCGTCCAAGAACTCCGTGACAGAACGTTGGGTTTGGACCGGTGAGCATTGAGAGAGGGAAGACTGGGAAGCAATTTGCTCACCCAAGTCGGCAGCGACTTCCGGACCGGATCGGCTCTCACTCCTTGCTGCCCTGTGCGCCACTGATGCCATGCGATCCCTCGGGAGCCATACGACCTGGGTCCTTGCCCTGGGCGACCCAGCTGGTGGTGGACCCAAAACCCCTGCAAACTAACGATAAGCTTGCAGGGTGGGAGCTTGAGGGGATGGAAGTTTGTGGCCCGTGTGTTGTGACCCCCGGAATCGGCTGCGAAGCCTCGTTCGGAACCCCCCTGGTATCCCCTTCTCCCGGGGATGTCGAGTTCCTGTCGGCGGACATGCGATTTCAGGTCTATTGACGTAGCGAGGGCCGGATTCAGCGGAGCGAGTTCGGATCGGCCTTCCGCTTGGGATAAGTCAAGCGCCAATGTGCGATGTGTCATGCAAGGTTCGTGGAACGCCTAGCGGTCTCGTCGAGATCAGGCCCACCCGATCGAGGCCATAGTCGGTTGCATCAGCTCTGGTGCTATGTCAACAGGTCTGGATTCTGACCAGGGACGGCCACGATGAGTCGGCGGCCGCGCCTGGTTCCTACGGTCCGCAAAGCCGGAGTGCCGACCCGGGACGGTGTCGCGGTTCGTCAGTCCGGGGCTGGCTCGCATTGCAGTTGGAGCTGGGCGGCTGTCCGAGTGGTGACGCTGCCGCGGTACTTTTGCAGGTTCATCGCGGTCACGGCGAACACCAGCAGAATCGCGCCAAACAACTCGGCCGGCCGCAGCGGGGCGCTGAAGCCATACGGGGCCGGGAGCGAGAAGATCAGGAATAAGGCGGCGGGGTACCCCAGCTCCGCCAGGGTGGAGATCGAGGCCGGAGTGTGGCTCAGAGCTCGGTAGTAGAGCAGCATCGCCAGCGTCCCGGGGATCAGCGCGATCCCCAGGAAGGCGGGCAGCTCCGAGAGCGAGTAGCCGGACAGTTCTGCCAGGCCATTGTTGGTCGTGACCATTAGCACCAAGAGGATGGGTAGAGCCAGTGCGAACCGCATGGTTGCTGTGGTCGCGAAGGAGACATCACTGAGCGCCATCCGTCCGAAGACTGTACCCGCCGCCCAGAGTGCGATCGCTGCTAACACGAAGATCGCAGCCAGTAGCTCACCGCTGGGGGCACCAGGCACCTCGGCGGTGACGATGAGGTAGGCGCCGCCCAGGGCAACCACCGCGAGCGGCCAGAACGACCGTGCACGCCGCTCTTTTAGGATCAGCCAGGAGAGAGTGAGCCCAAACACTGGCTCAAGCAGATAGAGGAGATATACCTCCGACTGCGCCCCGCGCGAGGTCGCGTAGCTCAGGGAGCGGGTGAAGAGGACCGTGGCGAAGGCCTGAGGCCCCGCGGCGATGATGAAGAGAGCTAGCCAGGTCTTCCAGGACGCCGACCGTACCTCACGCACAACGGTCCGCGCCACGGGAAGCAGGCAGAGTGTGATCAGCACGTCTTCCAACAGCACGATCTGGCTGGAAGTGAGCCCATCCTTGACCAGGGCCGGGCGGAAGTAGGCATCTGCGGCCCAGAGCGCGGCCGCCAGAGTGATGAACAGCGCTGAGCATCGTTCGACCACACCAGTCCCCCTGGTTGGCATAGGATCTTGCGCCACGATGCCTACAGCGTACTTGGCGCATCCTTGCCGCGCCATTTCAGGAACAGGACTGGGCCGGCCGAACCGGATACGCGCTATCTGGACCGAGGGGTGGTGACCCGGATCGCCCGCCAACTCGAAGTCGGCCACGTTGACCACTGGAGGTGGTGATTGGCTGTCAGTGAGGCAGTTCCACGAGGAGGGGGGCGAGCCTGTGTGCATTGTGGTGCTCGTGTGAACCGCCGACGTCCGTCAGCGTCCGCATGGAGCTCACGAGTGGCCGCCATTGACTGCCTCTGACGGACCCCGGCTGCCGGCGTTGTGGTCAAAACCGTGGTCAAGGCCCCGCTCCCGGAGCGCCTGAGGCCCGCGAGCGGCGGGGCCGATAGTGGAGTAGTCCTACGGTCATGATGACCGTGGTACTGTTCCGTGCCCGCCCGGCGGAGGCA